>ENA-UOUL01003676-UOUL01003676.1-bioreactor-metagenome-genome-assembly--contig:-NODE-3676-length-15297-cov-3.144087_pt1 | contig 15297 bp, 12 predicted proteins | sample MGYA00249838_ERZ747220 | MGnify/ENA primary metagenome ERZ747220 (study PRJEB28778, sample SAMN05720191) | bioreactor metagenome | isolation source: Anaerobic biogas reactor | place: USA:Washington...
GGTGACGGGCGCACGAAGCGGTCGGCGGCGTAGCCGGTCAGGACGTCGGCGGGCCGGATGCGGGCACTGCGGAGGCGGTTGACGGCGAGCAGGAGGGACTGCAGGTCGGTGGGCGAGAGGCGCTCGGCGAGCAGGGCGGCGAGGCCGGGGATGCCGGCCTGGCGTTCGATGCGCTCGGTGATCTTGTCCATGGATGTGCTCCTGGTGGGTGGTTCTGAGAGGGCAGTATACGCGGCGGGGGAAGGGCGGCAAGGGACGTCAGGGGGTGCGTGGTAACCTTTCCTTGACGCCGTTGGGCACGGTCCTATCATGCGGTGCGGGATTACCGCGCATCCATCGCCGCCCGTCCCACCTGCACTCTCGTCCCTGGTCGATCGACGTCCTGTGCTCATGCTAGGCGGAGGTGTGGATGGTCACGCGTTCTCGATGGATCGCTCGTGCCCTGACTGTCTTTGTTGTCACGCTCCTGGCGCTGAGCTGCGGCTGCACCCCGGCCGCTGCCCCCACCAGCGACAGTCCGTTCGGACGGCTGCTGGATACGCCTGTCCGGAAGACTGCGCAGCCGCTGGCGGTGCCTTTCATCTCGCAGATCGAGACCAACGCGTGCGGCACCACGGGCATGGCCAACTGTGTTCCGGCGAGCTTGGCCATGGTCGCCGACTACTACGGGTTGCGACCGCCAGCGCTTGTGGACGATGTGGTGTATGTGCACCTGATCCGTGAAGAGGCCACCGCGCAGCCCAATCAGTGCGGCCAGCCGAACGTCACGGCCGCACAGATCGAGGATTGGCTGGCGGGGAAAGGGCTGGCCTTTACCCGACCAGCGACCCTCTCCGCGGCCCTCGATGCGGTGGCGCAGGGTTACCCGTGCCTGGTGGGCGTGGTTGGGCCGACGCTCGCGCCGGCGCAGACGCCTGCCGGCTGGTATGCAGACGACCCGTACCACGTTCTCGTCCTGACCGGCGCAGGGGTCAGGGAGGGCGTGGAGATCGTCTATGTCAACGACCCGCTGTGCTACGCAGAGGCCACGGGAGCTTGTACAGAGGAGACCCATCCCGGCTACTACGATCGCGCCGCGTTCGAGGCAGCTATGCTGGCGCATGGGATGGCGGCCTTTGCTGTTGTCGGAAAGACCGATCAGAGTGGCGAGGTCTTGGGTCTAGCCGCGACGCCCTCACCGGCGGCTCCTGAAACGCCGGCGTCGCCCGCCGCCAGCACCCCGACCGGCGGCCCGCTGGTTCCGGGGATCGCGCGCGTGTCCGTGTCGAGCGCCGGAGCGCAGACGAACAACAGGTCACAGTACCCGGCGCTGTCCGGCGATGGCCGGTATGTGGCCTTCTCCTCGCCTGCCGACAACCTGGTTCCGGATGACACCAACCGGTCCGAGGACGTGTTCGTGCACGACCTGGTCACGCGCCAGACGACGCGCGTCTCGGAATCCTCGACGGGCGCACAGGCCAATAAGGGCTCCATGCTGCCGCACATCTCGGCCGATGGCCGGTATGTGACGTTTGTCTCGTACGCGGACAACCTGGTCCCCGGTGACGTGAACGGCGTGAGCGACGTCTTTGTGCACGACCTGGTGACGGGCGAGACCACGCGCGTGTCGGTGAGCACCGCGGGCGTCGCCGCGAATGATGACTCCAGTGGGCCCTTCATCAGTGGCAACGGGCGGTACGTGCTGTTCAGATCGGACGCGAGCAACCTGGTGCCGGATGATACGAATGGCTGTGGTGTCTCCGGGGAGTATACCGGCGGGCACTGTCCGGACGTGTTCGTCCACGACCGCGAGACCGGGACGACGGAGCGGGTCTCGCTCGACCGCGATGGCAAACAGGTCGATGGCGAGTCCAGCTACGACGCCCGGCCCTCAATCTCCGATGACGGGCGCTACGTCGCGTACAACCAGTTCGATCCGGTGACCTTCACCGGTGGGCGTGCCGACCGGGTCTACGTGCGTGACCGCCAGGAGGGCACCACCACGCTCGTCTCGGTCGATGACAGCGGCAGGCCACTGGAGGGCAATGCCTTCGATCCGACGATCTCGGCCGACGGTCGCCGGGTGGCCTTTGTCTCGCAGGGCGCCCCTGTGGTGGATGGGGTGCGGGTCGAGTGTCAGAGCAGAATCCAGTCGTGTGTGTATGTCTACGTCCGCGACGCCGCTACGGGAGAGACCACCCTTGCGTCACTGGACGCAGGTGGGCAACGGCTAATCGATGGCTTCCCGTACGACCTGCGCCTATCGGCGGATGGCAACTCTGTGGTGTTCGCGCTGACAGGGAGCGACGGTGCAGCGGCAGGGATCTACGCTCACACCCTGTCGACGCGCGAGACGGTGCGGGTCACCGGCGGTCGCGGGTGGCAACCGTCGGTGTCAGCCCACGGCGACTACGTCGCGTTTACCACCGATGCCAGCCTGGTGGGCGATGACACCAACGGTGTAGAGGACATCTACGTCGTGTCTCTGGTACCCGCCGAGGCCTCGCCGCCGGTCGCGCTAGAGACCCAGGTCCCGGAGCCTGCAGCGGGCGAGCCGTCGATCGCGTACATCGGCGCGGACAACAACCTGTGGGTGATCGATGCGGATGGGAGCAACGCCAGGCGGCTCACCAATGACGCAGACCCTGATGCGCGCGGGTTCCGCCCGATTGGCGCCTATGGGAGCCCAACATGGTCATCTGACGGCGCAAGGCTGTACTTCGTGCATCTGTTGGAAGGCGCTGCCTCTATTCTCGTGTTCAACGTTCGCGGTGAAGAGCTGGCGACTGTCGTAAGTCTGGACAGGGCCATCTCAAGCATTGCGGTGTCACCGGATAACGATATGCTTGCCTATATCTATGACGTTCCTGCGCCGGAGTGCGAACTGCTCAGTTCCCGCTCCTGTCTCGCGACCTTGAAGCTGACCACGAGCGCCTCATCTGATCAGTTTTGCACGTGCGACAGAGCCTACAGCCAACTCGCCTTCTCGCCTGACACGTCCGAAATGGTCATGCGCGTTTCCCCCTATGTCGAGCTTGGGCGGTATCGCCTGGGGGGACCGGGGCCCGTGCGGCTGGGTATGGCAGGTGGCTGCCACAGTCCGGTCTACTCCCTGGATGGCGACTATGTGTTGGCCATATGCGCTGACGATCCACTGCAGGAGAGTGCGGTCTGGGGCCTTTATGCCTTGCATCCGGAAGAGGAAGAGCGTGTGTTGCTGAAACAGTGGAAACCGGCGCAGCGCCCGCTGGGTATCGACATGTCACAGGACGGTGCGCACTTGGCCCTCGAGCTTGATGGGATGGTCAACATCCTCGATCTCGCGACGCTGGAGAGCCGGACGCTGGTCGAGGGCCGGCAGCCGGCGTGGCGGCCTTTGGGTAGCGCCGGGAGCGGGGCGGCGCCCTTGGGCGGGGTTGCCGAAGCACCCGCGACGCTCAGAGTCGCGATCCTGGCGCCCTTGATCGGCGCTGCGGGGGCCTTTGGCCAGCCTATGCGCGACGGCGCGCTGCTGGCCATCGAGGAGTGGAACGCCAGAGGCGGGGTGAACGGAACGCCAATCGAGCCCGTGGTCGAAGACAGCAAGTGCAACGCGGAGGCCGCCGCGAGCGCCGCGAACAAGGTCATCGATCAGGATGGCGTCAGGTTCATCATCGGCGAGGTCTGCCAGAGCGCAGCGATACCCATCGCGGAGATCGCCATGGCGAGAAGCGCGTTCTTGATCAGCCCGGCAGTCACACCTCCTCGCGTCGCCGTCGCTGACGATGGGACGATCAGGTCGACGGTCTTTAGCGCAGGCCCTGCCAGCGCTGTGCAGGGGACCGTCGCGGCACGGTTCGCGGCGGGCCAGCTGCGCGCCCGAACTGCGGCTGTCTTCGTCGATCAGGACTCTGACTACATGCGCGCCATGGCCGAGGCATTCACTGCCGGACTCGAGGCTGCCGGCGGTCGGGTGGTCGTGGATGAGGTGTATGCCCGGAATGCTCAGGACTTCTCGGCGATGCTGATCAAGGTCAAGGACGCGGAACCCGACGTGCTCTACTTGCCTGGCTACGCCAGCGAGGTGGGCCTGATCGTGGCGCAGGCAAGGGGGCGCGGTGTCAGTGCGGTCCTGCTCGGCAGCGATAGCTGGAGCTCCCCCGATCTGGATACCCGCCTCCATGAGGGCGGCTATTTCACAGTGGACTTCTCCGCCAAAGACCCGCGAGAGAGCGTGCAGGCGTTCATCAGCCGGTATCGGGCCAGGTATGGGATGGAGCCGGATGCCCTGGCTGTGCTGGGGTACGATGCGGCGCAGACCCTGTTCCAGGCGATGGCGTTGGCCAGCACCACAACCGATGTAGCCGCGGTGGCGCAGGCGATGGCCTCGGGAACCTTCGCCGTAGTGACAGGCGAGCTCGCCTACGACGCGCGCCATAGCCCCGTGAGACCCGTCACGCTGCTCGGGATCGAGGGCGGCGAGGTCGTTTACGTCGATACGCTTACGCCGTAAGGGGGCGACGACCGGCACGCTTGCGCGTTGGGGAGGGGTGGGGTATGCTCAGGTATCGCTGTCATTCACTGGGAGGTATGCATGGCACCGACCTGGACGTGCACGGAAGTGGTTGTGGATGGCGCAGCGCTGGCCTGCTGGCGGATGGTGGGCGCCGCTGAAGCCGGGACGGGGAAGGGGCAGGGCGGGGTGCCCGTTGTGTTGGCGCACGGATTCTCCGATGATGGGCTGTGCTGGCTGCCGTTAGCCGACGAGCTGGCGACCCGCTACGATGTGGTGATGCCCGACGCGCGCGGCCACGGTAGGTCGGCGCGGGTGGAGCGGGGCGCGGAGATCGACGCGGCAGCGGATCTGGCCGGGGTGATTCGCGCCCTGGGGATGGCGCCGGCGGTCGTGGCGGGGCACTCGATGGGCGCGATGACGGCGTCACACCTGGGCGCGCGCTTCCCGGAGCTCACGCGGGCCCTGATCCTGGAAGATCCGCCGTGGCACCCGGAGATGCGCGCGCGCGCAGACGGGCCGCTGCTCCGTGAGGAGAGCCCCCTGGCCCGGTGGATCCGCAGCCTGGCGGACATGCCCATCGATGAGATCGTGGCGCAGGAGCGCAAGGAGCACCCCGGATGGCCTGAGCCGGTGTTGCGCCGTTGGTGCGAGGCGAAGAAGGCGCTCGATCCAGCCTTTCTCACGGTAGAGGACACCGGGCGCATGAGCTGGCAGCGTGTGGTGGGCGCGATCGAATGCCCGACGCTGCTGATCACGGCCGACCCGGAGCTGGGCGGGATCGTGACGCCCGAGCTGGCGCACGAGGCGGCGGCAGCGAACCCGCAGATCCGTGTCGTGCACGTGCCGGGGGTAGGGCATCACGTTCGGTTTGCCGCGTACGACGCGTATCGCGACGCGGTGATGGCATTTCTCGAGGATGTGGCGTAGTGGGAGGGAGAGACGATGGCTAACGAGAGCCGGTATGAGAGTGACGTGTTGCAGACGTCAGCGGGCGAGCTGCGGCTCACGTTCCTGGGGCACGGGACCCTGATGTTGAGCATCGGCGACAAGACGATCCACATCGACCCCTATGGCCGGGTGGCGGATTACACCACGCTGCCCAAGGCCGATCTGGTGTTGGTTACGCACGAGCATCACGACCATCTCGATACCCAGGCGCTGACGAAGGTGTGGACGGAGGCCACCGATGTTGTGGTGACCGAGGGGTGCTTGGGTGAGGTGAAGGGCGGCATCGTGATGCGGAACGGCGACGTGAAGACGCTGCAGGGCATCAAGATCGAGGCCGTGCCGGCCTATAACATCGTCCACACGCGCGGGTCGGGGCAGCCGTTCCACCCCAAGGGATCGGGTAACGGCTACGTGCTGACCTTTGGCGACACGCGCGTGTACATCGCCGGTGACACCGAGAATACGCCGGAGATGAAGGCGCTGAAGGAGATCGACGTCGCCTTCCTGCCGATGAACCTGCCCTATACGATGTCGCCGGAGATGGTGGCCGACGCGGCCAAGGCTATGCAGCCGAAGATCGTGTATCCCTATCACTTCGGCGACACGGACACGGCGGACCTGGAGCGTCTGTTGGCGGATACGGGGATCGAGGTGCGGGTGCGGTCGCTGGCGTAGGGCGCTGGAGGCCGTGCCCGCTCGCAGCGTCGGGTGCCGGCGGGCGGGTCTGCATCGGGGTGTTGCGCGCACGGTGCGCGGTTTCGGAGTCTCGGCGGGCGAGGTGATCCGTGGACTTTGAGCTCGCAGCTGTCATCCGCCGGCCATTGGCCGAGGTCTTCGCCTTCCTCAGGGACATAGACCAGCACGCGGGGCAAAAGGGCACGCTCGTGCCTGTCTACGACAAGCTGACGCCCGGCCCTGTCGGCGTTGGCACGCGCTATCGCGAGGTGGTCCAGCTAATGCCGTTCGTCACCGGAGAGGTCCGGACCGAGGTCGTGGGCTACGAGCCGGGGCGGCGGCTGGCATACCGGTACGCCGCAATGGGGATGGAGGGTGCGCTGACGTACTGGTTTGCGGCGGTCGACGAAGGGACGCGGTTGGTGCAGCAACAGAGCCTGCGACCGAGCGGCGCGCTGCGGATCTTGAGCCCGATGATTGGAGCGCTGTTCTCGGTGATGCTGAGATGGCGCCTGGCAGGGATCAAGCGGCAACTGGAGCGCGGAGCCGCGTGAAGGGACCGGCTAGGGAGGGCCAACCGGCAGTAGCGAGCACCGGCTGCTGCCCGTTAGCGGCCCGCCTCACTAGACACCGGTGAAGCGTTTGGCCATCATGATGCCGAGGATCGTGCGATCGGTGGCGATCATCCCCTCGGTGCTCAGCGTGCCGATGTTCCGGAGCGTCCTCTCCGGCGAGGCGTCGATGATGCCGTCGGTTTCGTGAACCTCGACGCCCTGTAGGGCGAAGAGGGCGGCTTGCACGGCGGAGCCGGCAGCCGTGGCGAGCTTGAGCGCGCATCCGGCCTTGGCGCCGTCGCAGATGACGCCGGCGAGGTCGCCGGTCAGGTTCTTGAGCGCCGCGGCGATATGGTGTGTGTCTCCTCCCAGCAAGTAGGTAACCCCCGCTGTTGCACCCGCTCCGGCTGCGATCGAGCAACCGCAGACGGCGGAGAGCCGACCGGTGTAGGCTTTGACGAACCCGGTGATGATGTGGCTGAGGGCGATGGCCTCCAGCACGGTGCGATCGTCGCAGGTCACGTAATCCTTGACGGCCCAGATAGGCAGCACGGCGGTCAAGCCGTGGTTGCCGCTGCCGGCTGAGCTCATCGCGGGGAGTTTGGCCCCTGACATGCGCGCATCGGCTGCTGCTGAGGTCAGGATTCGGGCGGCGAGGATCATGTCCTTCTGAATCAGGCGCTGGCGGACCAGGCGCTCCAGTGTCTTGCCGACGCCCAATCCGCAGCCGGTCTTCAACCCGTGGTCGGCGAGCCGCAGGTTCACCTGCACACCTTCCTCGAGGAAGCGGAAGTCCGCTTCGGTCAGTTCGTCGACCATGGCCACGAGTTCGGGCAGTGAGCGCTCTCTGAGCCACGCGTCGAGGTCGCCCAGTCCGTTACCGGCGGTGTCAGCCGGCGAACGCTGTGCCAGCAGCGGGCTGCCGGTCACGGCCTGCCCGTTGCGCGACAGGGCCACGACGTGGTCGTGCGCGCCCTGGACCACCGACTCGGCGACTGCCTCTGCCCCGTGGATGCGAGTCCGAACGTAAGGGCCGGGCTGGTCGTGAAGGAGCATGACCTTCACCTTGCCGGCCCGAAGCAGCGCCTGCGCGCGCGCCACCGTCTCCGCGTCAACGGGCGCCAGCACCTCCAGACGCAGCGTGGGGTCGCCGCCAAGGGCGCCCAGGGCGCTGGCGGTATCGAGGCCCGTGAGCCCCTCGGTGCCAGGGATGGAGACGGCAATACCGTTCTTGTAGACGTTGGCATCGACCCAGACCTCGATGGCGACGATGGGCTCGCCCTCCAGGACGGTCGCCGCTGCTGCGGCGCCGAGAGCCACAGCGGCCGGCTCGGTGCAGCCAAGTGCCGGAGCAACTTCCATCCGCAAGACATCCTGAACCGAAAAGGGCATTGTGGGCTCCTGTAAACTGGATTGTTGGCTGCGCGCATCCTATTATCGGGTGGTTTGCAGGGAGGGCAACCGGGCGGGGTGGGTTGACGGTAATAAAGATAATGGATATAGTAATATATAGAATGTAGTTCGGACAGCGCCCTTGCGCTCCGAGGTGTATTAGGTCGGCAAGGGGGGGGCGCTCACCCGGGCGACGATGCGCTGTGGGTGCTCATTGACTTACCGACCCTGGGTGAGACCCCCCGCTAACCCAGTCAGGGCCCCCGGCCGGTGTGCGAGGCGATCCGTCTCCGCGACCGGATCGGGGGCCCTTGATTAGGGGCTGCAGAAGGAGCGGCGGCGGGATGGTGACTGAGGGGCCGATCGACACAACGATCAACGAGGTAGGGATGGCCCTGATTGGACGTTGCGTCACTCGCACCAGGGCCGTGTCCTTTGTCACGCCGGCGGTGTTTGCTGATCGGCTGGCGCGGGAACGCTGGATCGTGGTGGACATCCGCGCCCTGTGGCGGCGGCGTGTCTCTTCGATTCCGGGTTCGATCAGTCGTGAGACGTTCGACTCTTGCCGGGGCATGTACTTGAAGCGCCAGATCCTCGTGGTCGACACGGCAGGGTGCGAGAGCCCCGGGTACGTGCGGGCCCTGCGGCGCGAGGGCCTGTCCGCGCACGCGCTGTATGGCGGCGTGGTCGCGTGGGCGACGACGGGGCGGTTGCTCGTGGACGCGGATGGCGAGCCGACGCGTTGTCTGGCGATTCCGTGCGGGATCGCCACGGAGGGCGCCCGGGCGTGCGGGTAGGTGGCAGGTGGGCTGAGGCGGATGGCGGAGGCGTGGACTGTATCCACGCCATACGTGGGCAGGAGGAGATCCCGGTCGACGCGGGATTTGGGTCAATTTGGGGTTGACATCCTGCAGAGGTGTGGTATGATCTGTGTTGCAGGACGAAACAAGTGTAGGTCGAGATCGAAAGACTGCCCACCTTGCGGAACCGGGCGGTCTTTTTTGTGTGTAGGCCGGGTTTCGTCCAAAAAGGTAAGTAACTCAAGGAGAGTACAGAAGTGACAGAAACACAGGCAGCAAAGCAGACGGGTACCGTCAAGTGGTTTAACGCAGGCAAGGGATACGGGTTCATCTCCCGCGATAACGGGGACGACGTCTTCGTCCATTTTTCCGATATCGAGGACACCAGTGGCGGGTACCGCAGTCTGGAAGAGGGCCAGCGCGTAGAGTTCACCGTCGAGCGGTCCGACAAGGGCCCCAAAGCGGCTCACGTGAAGGCTCTGTAGCAGAACACCGGACCTACAACGTAACTAAATCGCCACGGACGCAAGGCCGTGGCCCCGAATATCGGGATCACCATCGCACAGCTCCCCCGGGAGCTGTGCGATTTGCATGTCAGGGCTATGCGCGCGCTACGAAGACATCGCCCCCGCGCAGACAGGCCTCGGCCCGCCGTTGCGCGGGTCAGGGCATTGGGGTGGGCCGCTGGCGCCGCGCCTAGGCGCGGCGAGAGGTGGCGACGTGGATCGCGACGGGCAGGAGGAGCGCACCCGCCAGGATCAACCAGGGGCCGGTGTCGCGTAGAAAGACGACGGCGCCGCTAAGCGAGCCGGCGCTCTCAGGCGGCAACGCCGCCTGCTCCAGCCAGATGCGCCACGCCCGCTCCAGCTGCGGCAGGTCGGTGCCGAACGTGGTCTTGACGCCGGTCGAGCAGGACAGACCGTCGGCGTAGGCGTGCAGCAGTTCGCGGAGGCCCGACCACCCATGGGTCTGCCGGATGAAGGCGACCAGGCTGCCACTCTGGGCATAGGCCAGGCGCATCAGGTCGGGCTCGTGGGGGAATGGGTAGCACAGGTCGGCGATGGGAATGAGCGAGCCGTCGTAGTGCGCCTGGTTCAGGATCACACCGTACTCAGGTGCAGGACGGGCCTCGGCGTGGGTCGCCAGGCCCTCGTTGAGCCAAGTGGGCAAGGAGGCATAGCCGTGCTTGCCCAGGAGATCATAGAGCACCTTGTGCGTAAGCTCGTGGGGAATCCCGCGCTGCATCGTCATGATCGCATCATCGGTGGGGGCGATGGCCACGAGAACCACGCCCAGCTCGGGATAGGCCATGCCGCTCACCCACGCACGCCCCCCCAATTGTAGGGCCGACTGCAGGTCTGTCTCCGACGGGTAGATGTAGATGTCGACCGGGTCGCCGGCCGGCGCTTCGAGGGCCTCGCGGATGCCTGTGAGCGCGCCGCGCGCCACCTCGACGGCCTGCACCATCAGAGCACGCTCTCCGGCGATCCAGTGCACCCGTACGTCTTGGCGTTCGACGCTCTGCCAGGCATAGCGGTTGTCGACGTAGCGGAGCACCTGTTCGGCGGTCTCCACGATCCTGCCACCCGGGTCGGTATACTCCCACCAGTAGGTGACGCTGGCGAAGGGCGGCAGCGGCTCGACAGCGAGGTCACGCGTCACAAGAGCGCCGCCGTCGGTCACGGCCACGGTGAGGGCATCGGTGATACCGCCGATGGTCAGGTAGAACGCCGCGGACTCCGGCTCGATGCCCGGGGGGAGGGTCAAGCGAAAGCGCGCGCTCTGGCCGAAGACGTACGAGTGCGAGGTGAACGCCTGTTGCTGGGCATAGGCACGTTGGGGCGTCCACAGCCCCAGGGGGGACAGCATCGCCAGGACCAAGGCCGCGGCGGCACACAGCCCAGCGAACCGCCACAGCGGCGAACCGCCATGCCGCCTCGCTGCCCGGTCACGTCCTCGGGTATCAGTCCCCGAGTCTGTCCTCGTCGTCTTCAGGGTCAACGCTGTCCTCGGCGTCGTCTGTCTCTTGGTCGCTCAATGAGAGCAGCCGGATGACCTTTTCGAGGTAGACCTCGTCATCCAGGTCCTCATCTTCCAGCTCGTCCTCTACGAGAAGGTCTTCGTCGTCAGCGAGGGCGTCCTCGTCGTCCGTCGCGAAGGGATCATCGTCGTCGAGGACATAGAGGTCGTTATCCTCGAGGTCGTCTTCGTCCTCGTCTCCATAGTACTGTGCGTTGCCGTCCTCATCGGGCAGGTCGGCAAGGGTGGGCATGCGCCACGTGCCATCGGTCTCACCGTCGTACTCCGAAGGTGCGCCGAAGAAGGTGTTGAGATCACCGTAGAGGAACTCCAACTCCTGCAGCGCCCGGTCGGCAGCCTCGGCCATAGTGAGGTCGTCGGCGCGCGCGCATCGCTGCAGGGTCTTGCGGGCCAAGTTCCCGCCGATCTGGCCCAGTGACCAGATGGCCGCGAGCCGGATGGTGGCATCGACGTCCTCGGTCATCTCGACCACCTCGCGCACGGCCTCGCGGAGTTGAAGCTCGCCGCAGGCACGCGTCGCCTCCAGGCGCATCGCGGGACGGGGATTGGCGAGTTCACGGCGCACGATATCGCCCCAGATCTTGTCGGCGCTGCGGCCCATCGCGCGGAGGGCGCTCACGCGCATCGGCTCGTCGCCGTCGGCATAGGCTCTGGCGATGAGCGCGGGGACATCGTGTGCGCTGGTGTAGGCCAGCGACTCCATAGCGCTCCGCTGGACCACGCCGGCCTCAGCGGGGTCGGCATACGTCGCGTGCAGGGCGGCGACCGCGGCTTCGAAGGGACCGGGACGGATCTTCTGGAGCTCGCCCAGCAGCACGAAGCTGCCGAGCGCCTGGGCGGCTGCCGCGCGTACCTCGGGAGAGCTGTCGTCGTGCAGCAGCGCGGCGAGAACGGGAACGAGACGAATGTCCTCCACCTCGAAGAGACCCTCGACGGCGGCGGTGCGCACCTCGGCGTCTGCATCGGTCACAGCGATGCGGAAGATCGCCGAGAAATCCATCCGGAAGTCGGCGGCCGCCCTCTGGTTCAGCGTCCGAATGAGTTCGCGGCGTACGGGGGTCGGCAGGGCCGCCAGCGCTGCCGCGATCCGGGTGATGTCGCTGTCGAGGAGACCGGAGAGGTGCTCAAGCTGTGAGGCCTCAGGGATGGTCAGGTCGTCCTCGAGTGCATGCCACAGCGCCTGCTTCTGCGCCTCGCGGCGCTCGTTTTCAGTCCTGTCCAAAAGCTCCCACTCTTCCATCCCACGACTCATTTCATTGCAGCTGCACCGGCATCACGATGTCCAGAACGGTGATGGCCACAAAGAGCACTACCATCACCATCAGGGCGATCATGTGGATGCGTTCTTCCAGCTCGGGGCTCAGTGCCTTGCCGCGAATGCCCTCGATCAGTGAGAAGAGAATCCGCCCACCGTCCAGCGCCGGGATGGGCAGCAGGTTGAAGATGCCCAGGCTGATGCTCAGCAGCAGCATTGTGCTGAGCAGCGGGTAGGCGGCATTCTGTTCCAGGCTCTGGTTCACCGACTGTTGGGCGATCTGGCTGATGCCCACGATGCCGACGGGCCGGGCCTGTGCGAACGGGATGTTCAGCCGCACGATGTAGACCGGCAGCATCACCATGGTCACTGCCACATTGGCGAAGTAGCGGCTGCCATAGACCAGTGACTGACCGAGTGAGTAGCGCTGGAGGGTGCCGGCGATCTCCTGGTTGGCGATCATCACACCGATCGCGCCTTCGTTCTCGGGCGGATTCGCGCGGGGCACCAGCTCCACGTCGAAGGTCTCGCCTTCGCGCGCGACCGTGACTGAGGTCGACTCGCCGGCGCGCGCCCCGATTTCATCCCGCAACTCCTCCGTACCGTGCACCGGTTCGCCGTTGACGGCAACGAGGGCGTCGCCCGCCTGGATGTTGGCGGTTGCGGCGGGCGAGTCGGGCACGACATCGCTGACGACGGCCTGCAACTGCGGGATGCCGGTGGTGAAGATCAGGACGGCGATGAGCCAGGCAGTCAGGATATTCGTCATCGGGCCGCCCAAGAAGATGGCGATGCGCTGCCAGGGCGTCTTGCTGTAGAGGCTGTGCTTCCTGGCTTCCTCGCTCTTGGCATCGTTGGGGTCGGCAAAGGTGCTTTCCCCCTCCATACGCACGAAGCCGCCGAAGGGCAACCAATTGAGCGTGAAGTCGGTTTCGTTCCAGCGGAAGAGCTTCATGATTCGCGGTGGGTAGCCGATGCCAAACTCGCGCGCCCAGACGCCCATGATTTTGGCCATGATGAGGTGCCCGAATTCGTGTACCAGGATCAACGGGATCAGGCCGATCAAGAAGCCTACGATCGGGCCGATCCAGTTGCCCAGGAAGTCTGGTAGTCTAAGCATTGTGTTCTCCTTATATATCGGCCGATGCGTGCACCAAACTCACGGACGACGCCGAGTGACTGCCGCACCGAGTGCAGAAGGCCGTGCACGTCTCGACATAAGGATTATACCGCTTTGGGAAGTGAGTGTCCAGAAGTTGGTATTTGGGCGAACCTGACCTATACTCGGGCTATCCAGAACCACTCTGGCCTGGCTCCGCGGAAGGAGGGTAACGTGCGCCGGAACCGCGCTCGATGGCTGCTGGTAGTGGGGGTGGTGCTGTCATTGATCTGGGGCACCGCGCCACCGCCGGTGGTCGTGCACAGCCAGGCCGGCGACCGGCTGGTCCTGGCCTTCTACAACGCGGGATACGACTGGGGATTTTGGTCACAGTCACTGTGCGATCAGCCCCTTTCGATCTACGTCTCGAGCGATAGCGCTACGATCGAGCGCCACGTACGGGAGGCGCGCTCGGCGGGCATCGACGTGCTGGTACAGGCGTGGTACGGCCCCGAGTTGGCGGGAAACCCGACCGAACCCAATCTCAAGATACTCCTGGACCATGCCGGGCGACTCGGGCTTCGTGTGGCCGTACAAGTGGACATGACCGGCGGCTATCTGCAGACGACCGAGGAGGTCGCCGCTGCACTGGAGGCCGTGCAGATCGATCACGTTCGGGCGTTGGCGTATCTCCAGGTCGACGGGCGCCCGGTGGTCTTCTTCATCGGTCAGGACGCCTTTTCGCAGGGCACTTGGCAGGCGCTGCGGAACCAGGTCGATCCGGACCACGACATGATCTGGATCGCCGAAGGCCCTTCGACCGATCCCTTGGAGGTCTTCGACGGGCTGTATGTGTACGACGTGGCTGGGACCAATGACCCCGGGGCGCTCCTGTCGCGTTGGGGTGGGGAAGTGCGCTTGTGGAACCTCACGCACAACAGCGCGCTCTACTGGGTGGCTACGGTCATTCCCGGCTTCGACAACACGGTGGAGGTGGGGACGCAGCAGCCACTGGTGCGCCGACGAGATGGCGGCGAGCTCTATCGCGACTACTGGGCCGCCGCGAACACCAGCGCCCCCGACTGGATCGTGGTGCGTAGCTTCAATGAGTGGGCCACGTGCACGCACATCGAGCCATCGACGGCGTACGACGAGGATTACCTGACGCTCACGCACGAGCTTGCCGAGGCGTTCCGTAACCCTCCGGTTGTCACGCCGACGCCGTCGGAGTCGCCGGAGCCGGCCTCGGGGACGGTGACTGTGGCGCCGACGGAGGATCTGGAGCCTGAGGTCGGCACCGTTACCGAGACGCCGGTGATCACGCCCACGGCGACGCTCACCCCTACCGCTACGCTCACGCCGTCGGCGACCCCCTTCCGTTTGGCCACGCCGACGGTCGCAGCGACCACGCCCCAGCCGCAGCCCGGGACGGCGGCGCCGGAGGCTCCGGAGGGCCCCGAAGCCGGTGAGCCCCTGCCTGCGCGGCCGGGCAGCACGCCCACGATGACGCCGATACCGCGGCTCGTCGTCGAGGGGGACAGGCCGCGGCGCTGCTCGTTGCTGCCGCTGCTGCTCCCCGCACTGGGGTTGGTCGCGGTTGCGGGCCGCAGGAGACGACAGGAGGCCAGAGGCGTGAAGTAGGGCGCACCTTGGGCCTCCGGACTTCACGTCCACGGAGGCGAGGGGACGGAGGATCACTGCGCGAGTCTCAGCGCGTCAGGTTGCGACGCGACCGTCTCAGAGGCAAGGTGCGTTGCAGGGACAGGCCACTCGTGGTATAGTCCGGCTGAGTCTATCGTCGTAGGAGGCCGGCATTTATGTTCAAGAGCCATAGCTGCGGCAGCTTGCGCGCCGAGCACATCGGGATGGGGGTCACGCTGGCGGGGTGGGTACACCTCCGGCGCGACTTCGGCGGCGTCATCTTCATTGTCCTGCGCGACCGCGAAGGACTGGTGCAGGTGGTGGTGAGCGCCGATACCGCCCCGGAGGCACAGCGCGTCGCCGCTGAGGTGCGTAGCGAGTATGTGATCCAGGTGGAGGGCAGCGTGCGGCGCCGCCCC
>ENA-UOUL01003679-UOUL01003679.1-bioreactor-metagenome-genome-assembly--contig:-NODE-3679-length-15290-cov-2.714652_pt1 | contig 15290 bp, 11 predicted proteins | sample MGYA00249838_ERZ747220 | MGnify/ENA primary metagenome ERZ747220 (study PRJEB28778, sample SAMN05720191) | bioreactor metagenome | isolation source: Anaerobic biogas reactor | place: USA:Washington...
CTTCGTCACCTCCAGCAGGGTGCAGCAGGTGCCCTGCCGGTGATCGGGGCACAGGCCGCAGCCCGCAGGGCAGGCGGGATTCTCCCCCTCCTCCATGGGCGGCACACCGGCGCGCCACGCCTCCAGCGGGCGGCGGCCCGCCCAGACGCGGGCCCGGAATTCGCCGTGCGCCGGACAGGTCCGGACCAGAAACACCTGGCCCTGCTCATCCTGGAACTGGCTGGTATAGAGCTGGTAGTAGTGCCCTTGCTTCACAATGAGCTGATCATGGCTGCCCTCCTCGATGATCTTTCCATCCTCAATCACGATAATCCGATCCGCCTTGCGCACAGTGGACAAGCGATGGGCGATCATAAAGCTGGTCCTGCCCCTGAGAATACCGGTAATGGCCTGCTGAATCAGAGCTTCTGAGTGGGTATCTACGGAGGAGGTGGCCTCGTCCAGGATGAAGAGGGCCGGGTCCACCAGAATGGCCCTGGCAAAAGAAATCAGCTGCTTTTCTCCCGAGGAGAGAAGGCTGCCCCCCTCGCCCACAGGGGTGTCATATCCCTTGGGCAGCTTGGTGATAAATGGATCTGCGTTTGCCAGTTTGGCGGCTCTTATAACCTCGTCCTCCGTGGCCTCGGGCTTTCCATAGCGGATATTGTCCCGGATGGTGCCGCTGAACATGTGAGGCTGTTGGAGCACATAGCCCAGATGGCTCTGGAGCCAGAGGAGGCTGCGTTCCCGGTAGTCAACTCCGTCGATCAGAATGCGCCCCTCCGTGGGCTCGTAAAACCGGCAAAGCAAGTTGACAATTGTGCTTTTACCGCTCCCTGTCTCGCCTACCAAGGCGATGCTCTCCCCCGCCTTCACATGGAGATTGAAGTGCTCCAGCACCTTTTCCCCGTCCGTGTACTGGAAGCTTACGTCCTCAAAGCGAATGTCCCCCAAAAGCTCCGGCCAGTTCTCTTTGTTGGGGTGGAAGTTGTCTCCGTACAGGGCTACCACCTTTTCGGTGTCCTGGATGTCCGGCTCGGTGGACAGCAACGTCAGCACCCGCTCAGCCGCTGCCTGAGCGAAATGTACCAGGGCCAGACCAACGAAGACGCGTTCGATCGAGGATGCCTGCCCGTGCCAGCCGATGATCCTGCTTGGTTCACACAAGACGACCCCCCTTCCCGGTTTCGCCGGTTCGTGGCCTTTCGTGCGTTCTGCATGGACGGCGAGGGGCCGTTTCCCGCGGCGCTCTTCGGCCGCGAGCCGAGCTATCCGTTTGCGCCCGATGTCTGGTCCGTGTGCGACTCGCATGTGGCCGAAGTACGGCGCCTAGTGGCGTTCTTCCATGAGCGAGGACACAACGTCTACATCCGGGATGTGTCCTTCCTGGGCTTCCCGTCGGTCTTCGTGTACGTGCCCGGAATCTACGAAAACGGAGCGCACAACGTTCCGGCGCGTGGCCGTGCGGACTCGTGGCCCCTGATGGCGCTGGACGCGGTCGAAGGTCTGGCGCTCCGGCTTAAGCGGTGCAACGACGCTGAACTCTTCCGGGTGGCAGAGGCTCTCGGCCGCCTGCCCGGGGCCTACAGCTTCGCCAAGCTCTTCGGCCTCGAGCTCAAGCCCGGCTCTCCCTGGCAGAAGGTGAATGTAGCATTCCTGCTGACGCTGATCCACTACCGCCTGGGCCACTATTCAGAGGCCCGGGAGAGCCTCCAGGAATTCCTGGACGCGCGGCCAGAGGAGTGCCGCTATCGCTATTACGCTATGGTGGACCAATACCTGGCCTATCGGGCCGAAGGGTTGCCACACGATGAAGCGAGCAGACGCCTTGCCGGGGAAGCCGGCTGGGGCGACTCTGGCCGCCAGGCAGCCGGGGAGCTGGAAGATCCCTCTCAAGTATTCCGTTTCACGAAACTGCCAAACTGCCCGGATTGCGATTCATGCGAGCTGCAGGGGGAGTGCTGCACCCGAGAAACCCTTGCCATCATCACCAGACTCTATCCAGTCCTGTTGCGAAGCCACGTCGAGCAAGCCAGCCTCGCGTGGGTGAGTCCATCCCCATGAGCGCCTCCAGTGATCGCGGCGGGCTGTGGGAAAGTCTGGCGCAAGGGATCGAAGCGGCGCCCGAGCCGTCTGTCGACATCTGGTCCACCCTCAACGAGCGGATGGACTTTTCACGCTACAAGCCCCGCCAGGCGCCGGGGATCGAGGTTGCACGCCAGGTTGCTGCAGGCGGAGGCGAGTACTACATCCTGCGCAATCCGCACGCCAACACCTATCTTAAGATCGATCCCTCCGACTATTTCATCTGGGAGCTCCTTGACGGCCAATATGCTGTGCGTGACCTGGCAGTTGCCTATTTCAGCCGGTACCGGGCCTTTCCCTTCGAGCGGCTTGGCAACCTGATCGCGCAGCTCAAGGCCAAGCAGATGCTTGCCACAAAGCCACTGTACGTCTTGGACGGGCTGGGCGACAAGATCCAGGGACGCACGGCAGCCTACAGACTGCAGCGCTTTGCCAAGACCGCGATGCAGAAGGAGTTCCCGCTCCGTAACATCGACGGGTTTTATGGCAGGCTCTACCAACGGCTGGCCTGGCTCTTCTTCACCCGGCCCGTGCTCATTGTCAGCGGGCTCGTGGCACTGGTCGGGTTGGTGGCCTTCGTCTATCTGCTGGCCCGCGGCACGTATCCGCTGGTGCAAACCGCGGGCTCGTATGGGCTGGGTCTGCTGGTCCTGGTGCTGGCCAACTACATCATGGTGTTTTTTCATGAGAGCGGGCATGCCCTGGCGGTCAAACACTACGGTCGCAGCATTTTGAAGGGCGGTATGCTCTTCTATTATGGATCACCCGTCTTCTTCATCGACACGACCGACATCTGGATGGCGCCCAAGCGGGCGCGGATCGCGACCTCCCTTGCCGGCACAACTGCCGATGTGCTCCTTAGTGGGCTCCTTGCCCTGGCTGCGGCGCTCATCGGGGCTGGCCCAGTGGGATCTGTTCTCTTCAAGCTTGCGGCGGTCGGTTACCTGGGGGCGCTGATCAATCTCGCGCCAGTGATGGAGTTGGATGGCTACTTCATCCTGATGGACTGGCTGGAGATCCCCCTGCTGCGCAAGAAGTCCCTGGCTTTCATCCGCGAGCGGCTACCCAACAAGCTGCGCACGCACTCGCGGTTCAGCCGGGAAGAACGCATCTTCGCGATTTACGGCATCCTGACTGCGACCTGGACCGGGTTCTCGATCATGCTCACCATCTATCTGTGGCCGACGCAGGTGCGGGGCCTGATTCAGAGCGTAGCGAGCGGGGAGGATATTCTCCTGGCCATCCTGGTGGGCGGTCTGGTCGTCATCGCCGCCGTGCCAATGATCCTTGGGCTGTCCATTCGAGCGATCTTGTGGGCCGGTACTCTTTGGACACGAGTCCGTGACCGTGTCCGACGCAATACGCTTTAGCATCGGGAGGCAGCAGTGAGCGGAGGGCTCTTCAGTCGGCTCCAGGATGAATTGGAGGCGCGCGAGAAATCGCCAGGGCTGACCATGCGCGATGTCCTGGAGATGCCTGCGCCGCTCAATCGCCTGGCCCGGTGGATGCTCCGCGAGGAGCAGTTCACGCTGGCCGCGGCCGCGGCCTTCCTGGGTGGCGCCGCGTCAGAAGACGCGCAGACGATGGCCGCCGGGATCATCGCCGGCTGGCTCGAGAAAGGCTACCTCCGCGAGGTGCCGCAGGCTGGCGAGCTATGGTACGCACTACGCACGGCCTCGAAACGGCCGCGCGCTGTCCCGCTCGACCTGTGGGCGGCGCTGCAGAAGAAGCTCGAGGAGTAGGAGGCGACGATGCTGTGCAACCAATGCGATGAGCCGGCCCGCGGGGTGTGCATTTTCTGCGGACGGGCCGTGTGCCGCAAACACACGAAGAAGATGCCGGCGATTATCAGCATCTACGTGGGCGCGGGCAACACGCCCAAGGCCGTTGTCGTCTCCGATGCCTTGTACTGCGGGCAATGCAAGCCGCAGCCGGAGCCAGTCGAGATGCCGGAGCTTTGGTAGATCGGGCGACCTGAGGAGAGCAGTACACCATGTCCAGGATCATTTCCATACATTCTTTCCGGGGCGGCACTGGCAAGTCGAACACGACTGCCAACCTGGCCGCGCTCATGGCCCTGGCGGGGCGGCGGGTGGCGATCGTGGACACCGACATCGCCTCGCCCGGCATCCACGTTCTGTTCGGCCTGAGTGACGCCGCCGGCCGCTCGCTCAACGACTACCTGCGTGGCCACTGCACGATCGAAGCCGCGGCGCACGATGTGACGGCGAGCCTGGCGCCCGGCGTGCGGGGCAAGCTCTGGTTGGTGCCGTCGAGTATCAACGCGGGCGAGATCACGCGCATCCTGCACGACGGGTACGACGTGGGCCTGCTCGGCAAGGGTTTCCACGCCCTCAGCTGGGCGCTGGACCTGGACGCAGTCTTGGTCGACACCCACCCGGGCGTGAACGAGGAGACGCTCCTGTCGATGGCCATCTCGGACGTCCTGCTGATCGTGCTGCGGCCCGATCAGCAGGACTACCAGGGCACCGCCGTGGCCGTCGAGGTCGCTCGAAGGCTGGGCGTGCCCTGCCTGAGGTTGATCGTCAATAAGGCGCCTGCAGCCCTCGATGCGGCAGTCCTGGCGGCGCGGGTCGCGGAGACCTACGGCTGTGAGGTAGCCGGTGTCTTTCCCCACTCGGATGACATGATGCTCCTGGCGAGCGGTGGGGTCTTTGTGACCCGCTTCCCCGACCACCCGCTCACCGCACTCTACCGGCAGGCGCTCGGTAGCCTGAACGTCTAGGGCGCGGGGCGTCCACTTAGGCGCCGGGAGACCGGCGGGAGGTCGCATGGGCTACATCGTCGGCACTGATACCGATGCCGTTCTGCGTGAGTGGCGTACCAGGACTTTGAACGGCTTCCTGGCAATCGCCGCGCTCGCGATGGCGCCGGCCCTCGCCGCCGTACTTGTCAGAGCTTCCCTGCAGCGCGACCTGTGGCTCGAGGCAGCCATTTTCTGTGCCTTGGGGGCCGCGGTCGTGGTGCTGGCCCTGCTGCGCAACATCGCGGCCGGCACACGCCTGTGGGGTTTCCTGCTGGTGGGCTACGCAGCGGCCGCGTTGAACCTCGCCCACAGCGGCCTGGACGGTCCTGCGCCGCTATACCTGCTGGCGCTCGCCATCGTCGCCCTCATCCTGGCGGGCATCCGCGCCGGCATCATCGCGTCGCTGCTCGGCGCTGCCATCTGGCTGGCAGGGAGCGCGCTCCTGGCCCAGGCTGGGCCGCTCGCGATGCTGCTGCGCGGCACCACCTTCCTGATGCTCCTGGCAGCGACGATGGCGTTGCTCATCCTGTCTCACCGTTTCCTGGTTCAGCAGATCCGCCTGGGGCAGACGGCCCGGGCCGGCATGACGGCCGCACAAGCCCTCCTCGAAGAGCAGAACGCGACGCTGGAACGCAAGGTCGAGGAACGTACAGCCCAGCTTGCCATGATCAACCACGTCGGCGAAGCGATGACTCGCCAGCTCGATCTCGATACGATCGTCAAGCTCGTCGGCGACAGCGTGGTCGAGATCTTCGGATCGGAGGTCGCCACGATCGTTCTGCTCGATGGGACGGAGAATACCGTTCACGAGCGCTACGCCTATGATCGCGGTTACGTGCCCCTGCTGCCCCCCGCCCTCTTGGGCACAACCCTGACATCCGTCGTCCTCCGGACAGGCAAGCCGTTGATCGTGGGCACGGCGGAGGAAGGGCTCCGGCACGGCGCGATGTTCGTGTTCACGCCGGACGACGATGTGCCGACGGAATCCTGGCTGGGAGTCCCGGTGATGGTCGGAGAGCGGGCGATCGGCGCGATCACGCTCCAGAGCTATGCCCGTAACGCCTACGACGAGGGAAGCGTGCGCCTGCTCTCGACCGTGGCCTCGAACATGGGCGTCGCCATCGACAACGCGCGCCTGTTCGAGGAGCTGCGCCGTGCCAGGGCTGAGGCCGAGGCGGCCACGCAGGCCAAGAGCGCGTTCCTCGCCACTATGAGCCACGAGATTCGCACGCCGATGAACGCAATCATCGGCATGAGCGGCCTGCTCCTCGATACCGGACTCACCGTTGAGCAGCGTGACTTCGCCGAGACGGTCCGCACCGCCGCCGATGCCTTGCTGACGATCATCAACGACATCCTGGACTTCTCCAAGATCGAAGCTGGCAAAATGGAGCTCGAAGCGCAGCCCTTCGACCTGCGCGAGTGCGTGGAATCGGCCCTGGAACTGCTGAAGCTGAAGGCCGCCGAGAAGGGCCTCGAACTGGCCTGCGAATTTGCGCCCGACGTCCCCCCTGCCATCATCGGCGACGTCACGCGGCTGCGCCAGATCCTGGTCAACCTGCTCAGCAACGCCGTCAAATTCACCGACCAGGGCGAGGTTGTGATGAGCGTGGATACCGGAAGCGGGAAGCCGGATGCTGGAACCGAGTCGCCTGCTCGCGATACTCAGCCTCCCGCGCCCAACGTCCAGCCAACCGCGCCCAGCCACCAGTATCCAGCCACCAGTACCCAGCTTCCAGCCACCAGTATCCACTTCGCCGTCCGTGATACAGGCATCGGCATCCCGCCCGATCGGCAGGAGTGCCTGTTTCGGTCCTTCTCGCAAGTCGATTCTTCCACCACCCGCAAATACGGTGGCACCGGCCTGGGCCTGGCGGTTAGCAAGCGGCTGAGCGAGCTGATGGGCGGCGCCATGTGGGTGGAGAGCCAAGGGCTGCCGGGCCGAGGCTCGGTCTTCCACTTTACCATCCGGGCGGACGCGGCCGAACTCCCGGCACGCTCGTTGCCAGGTGAGCCGCCTGAGCTGCGGGGCCGGAGCGTGCTGATCGTGGACGACAACGCCACCAACCGCCGCATCCTGGGCCTGCAGATGCTTGGCTGGGGCATGGCGCCCCAGGCAACCGGATCGCCGCGCGACGCGTTGGCGTGGCTCCGACAAGGAGAGCGCTTCGACCTGGCGATCCTCGACCTGCAGATGCCAGAGCTGGACGGGATCGACCTGGCACTGGCCATCCGGGCCGCGGAGGCCGCGTCGCCGGGCCGTGGCAGGCTGCCACTGATCCTGCTCTCTTCATTGGGCGGCTATGGACGAGAGACTCCGGGCGGCCTCTTCGCCGCCAGCTTGACCAAGCCCGCGCGGACGTCGGCGCTCTTCGACGCGCTGCTGCGGGTGGTCACTGAACTGCCAGCCGCCGCCACTGCGCCGGAGAGCGCGCGCCCCAGCCCGCCCGCCGAGCCTCACCGGCCCCTGCGCATCCTTCTGGCCGAAGACAACGCCACCAATCAGAAGCTGGCACTGCTGCTGCTGGAACGACTTGGGCGCCGGGCGGATGTGGCTGCCAATGGCCTGGAGGTTCTGGCTGCCCTTGAAAGGCAGCCCTACGACGTGATCCTTATGGACGTGCAGATGCCCGAGATGGACGGCCTCCAGGCGACCCGAGCTATCCGGAACCGTGGTCCTGAGGCCCCCGGTCCTGGGCCGTCAGCCCCCTACATCGTTGCGATGACGGCGAACGCCATGCAGGGCGACCGGGAGATTTGCCTGGCAGCCGGCATGGACGACTACATCAGCAAACCGATCGACCCCGCCCAGCTTGCAGCCGCGCTCGGCAGGGCCCCGGGATCGGGCGACTCCGCGCCGGCGACGCGGACCACCGGCGCCCCGGCCGCGCCAGGCTGCGAAGAGGGTGCGTCTGAGCAGGCGCCCGCCGACGAGCCCGAGCGACCGGCAGAGGCGCCAGTCCTCGATGCCGCCTCCCTGCAAAGGCTGACGAAAACCCTCGGCAGCAAGGCGGAGCAGATGCTGCCGGTGCTGATCGACAGTTTCCTCAAGGATGCCGTCCACCTGCAGGCCACTGCCATCCGTGCACTTGAACAGGGTAACGCCGCCGACCTACGCCGGGCCGCCCACACCCTGAAGTCGAACGCCCGGAACTTCGGTGCGTTGAAGTTGGGCGAGCTGTGCCAGGCGCTGGAGGGCCGCGCGCAGGCGGAGGAGTTGGGGGGCACAGAGGACCTGCTGGCGCAGGTCGGCGCCGAGTGTGCCCGGGCCTGCCAGGCGCTGGAGCAGCTGCGGGCCGGGACTAAGGGAGGGCAAGATGATTGATCGCCGCGGGAAGGCCCTGGTGGTGGACGATGACCTCCTCAACCGCATGCTGCTGACCACGAGCCTCGAAGAGCAGGGGCACGAGGCGGACACGGCGGTGGATGGTGAGGTTGCGCTGGCGATGATGGCGGTGAGCACCTACGATGTCGTGCTCCTGGACGTAGTCATGCCCGGTATCGACGGGCACGAGGTGTTACAGCGGATGAAGCAGGACTTCGCGCTGCGCAATATCCCGGTCATCATGGTCTCGGCCCTCGACGAGATGGCGAGCGTGATCAAGAGCATCGAACTCGGCGCCGAGGACTACCTGCCGAAGCCCTTCGATCCCGTCCTGCTGCGGGCCCGTGTCAACGCGTGCCTCCAAAAGAAATGGTTCCGCGACCAGGAGGTCGAGTACCTGCAGCAGGTGGCACGCCTGACCGCAGCTGCGGCGGCGGTCGAGGCCGGCCAGTTCCGCGCCGATGATCTCGATCCCGTTGCCGCGCGACCCGACGAACTGGGCCAGCTCGGGCGGGTCTTTCAGCGCATGGCGCGCGAGGTGCAGGCACGTGAACGGACCCTGCTGCAGGAAGTCCGGGCGCTGCGCATCGAGATCGACCAGGCGAAGAAAGCGCGCGAAGTGGCCGAGATCACCGAGAGCGACTACTTCCGCCAATTGAAAGAGCGTGCGCAACGGCTCCGCGATGAGATACCCACCGACCAAGAGTGAGGAGGAGAGCCTGCATAGAAGGGCAAGCTGTCACCTCCATCCAAGCCAAGGCTAAGCCGGCTACCTAAGAGGGCCGCATGGCGCAGCCAGTATCACATAACACCACCTGGAAACAAGGAGATAAGGACATGAAGCACTCAATTACTGTGCTGATGGTGATCGCGATCCTGATGTCCCTGATGGCCATTCCTGGCGCTCAAGCCCAGACGGGAAGCACCGTCCTGCTAGAGCAACTGCCAATGGGAGACGGACAACCCTTTGCCGCCGATACGGTTTTGTGCAGCACCGCATGGGCCTTTGGGTGCACCGCGGCCGCGAACTTCTCGGTGCTGGAAGGTGAGACGCTGACGATCGACCAGATCCAGTTGTGGGGGGTCTACTATGACGCCGCCACGTACACGGACAACTTCACCGTCCTCCTGCGCCAGCCTCAAACGGACGGCAGGCCCGGGACCCCACTCTACACCGAGGAAGGTGTAGCCTCCCAGCGCGAGCTGGCTATTCCGGGCGGGACCCAGGGCTTTCCTTATGATGGTTACCTGATTACCCTGACGCTGGGAACGCCGCAGGAACTCGTGGCTGGCAGCTATTGGGTGGAGATCTATAACCACGGCACCTTTAACGACACCGGGGTCAACTACTTCGGCTGGATGGAAGGAGGGAGCGACACGTTCTGCCGCGGCCTGGGGTCCTCGGCAACAGCCCTTGAAGCGCCCGGAGCAACCTGGTGGGCAGAGAACTATGAGCTCTCCCTGCGGCTCACCGGCACAACCCAGGAGGCCGTGACGCCTGGCGAATACACCATCAGCGGCGTCGTGTACGACGACCTCGATGCCGATGGCAGCCGCGATGCAGGTGAGGTGGGCATCGAGAGTGTTCTCGTCGGCCTTGCCCTGAACATCGATCAGGTACCCTTCAGCCACATGTCCGCCTACACCGGTGCGGATGGCAGCTTCGAGTTCATCATTCCCGAACCTACTGGTGGTCTCCCCGATGGCTTCAGCGTGTCCGTCTATATGGAACCGATTTCGGGGCTCAAGTTCACGGAGATGCCTGCGCCATTCGCTTCCCTGACGGGCAATCTGACCGGGATGGATATCGGGATCCACATCGTTGTGTTGACACCCGTCCCCGAGCGTTTCGCAGACGGCGTGCAGGTGACCTCCTACAGCCAGACGATCACCGTGCACGGCGGGGATGCCCCCTACACCTTCACCCCATCCCCAACCCGTCCGCTACCGTCTGGACTGGCGTATACCTTCGACCAGCAATCGGGCACGATCACCCTCTCAGGAACGCCGGCTGAGACCGGTTCATTCCTCGCCCATGTGGACTTCACGGATGCGAACGGCGCGCTGGGTCAGGTCAGCGAGTATTTCACGATCCACCCGCCCCTGGGATCCAGCCCGGCGACCCTGCCTGATGGCAGCCTGGGTGCGGCCTATGACCAGACGATCGTCGTGAGCGGCGGTATCGCTCCGTACATGTTTGCCACGGGGAGCGAGCAGTGGCTGCCCGCCGGTCTGGCTCTGGACACCAGCAGTGGCAGTATCGTCATCTCAGGCGCCCCGTCCGCGGCGGGTCAGGCGCTGGTGGACGTCTATGTGACCGACCAGACCGGGAGCACCGTCGAAGTCCAGCGTATGTTCTGGATCAAGACCAGTCCATCCTTGACGCTCACCTCCTCCCCCAACCCCTCGCGGCAGGGCCAGCAGGTGACCCTTGGCCTCGGCTCAACAGCAACGGTTGCCGGTTGGCCCGCGCCGTGGGGGCAGGTCACCTTCAACGCAGACGGGATCGCGATTCCGGGCTGCGAGGGCCTCTGGCTGGGTCAGAATCCAGAGCTAGAGGACGATGCCCCGAACCCGGTGACGTGCACCACCTCGTCCCTTGGGGTGGGTTTGCACGCGATCACGGCGGACCTGACCACCTTTTACGGACCTTACAACAGCGCTACTGCCAGCTTGCCGACCGCTCAAATTGTTGAGGATACGCCTGCCCCAGCCCTAACCGCCCATGACCCGGCATCCGCCCCAGCCGGATCGGGTGGCCTGGCACTGGCGGTAGCAGGCAGCGACTTCACAGCAGGCTCAGTCGTGCGCTGGAATGGTGCGGACCTGGCGACGATCTATGTCAACGACACCCAACTCACGGCCACAATCCCTGCTGCCAATCTCGCGGCCGTCCAGACCGCCCAGGTGACCGTCTTCACACCCGAACCAGGCGGTGGAACCTCGAATGTGTTGGCCTTTTTCGTGACCGAAGCAGCGGCGGAAGTCACCGGTCAGGCTGTGACCAGCGGCGATGACCCGGCAGCCACCTTCGGTCCAGCGACCGCGACAGCAACCGGCAGTGGCCTGCTGGTTGTGGCCGGGTACGACGCCAACCCGGGCGGGACGCCCAGCTTCACCGCCAGCGGCGTCTACTTCGACGTATATGCTGCCCCTGGCAACCGTTTTTCCAAGGTGAACATCGCAGCCTGCGATTCGACCGCCAGCGATAAGCTATTCTGGTGGAACGCCGCGCAGGACAAGTGGGTGAAGGCCAGCCCGCAGAGCTACAACCAGAGCAGCGGCTGTGTCATGGTGGTGGTAGATGCCGACAGCTCGCCGGCTCTGAGCCAACTCCAGGGCACGACCTTTGCCGCCGGCGCCGAAACCGCGAGCAACACCGCGCCGGTCGCCGTCCCTGGCGGGCCCTACCTGGGCGCGATCAACACCGCCATCCGCTTCGATGGCAGCGGCTCCTCCGACGCGGACGGAGACCCCCTGACCTACGCCTGGGACTTCGACGATGGAACGACGGACTCCGGCGTTCAACCCCCGCACAGCTACACCCCAGCCGGGATCTACAACGTGTGCCTGACCGTCAACGACGGATTGGCCGGTTCGGACCCGGCCTGCACCCTGGCGGTGGCTTATGACCCGAGCGCAGGCTTTGTCACCGGCGGCGGTTGGATCGCCTCACCGGCTGGCGCCTACAAGCTGGATCTCAACCTGTCCGGCCCGGCCACCTTCGGCTTTGTCTCGAAGTACAAGAAGGGCGCCGCAGTACCAGAGGGTAACACTGAGTTCCAGTTCGCCGTGGCCGGCTTCAGCTTCCACTCCGAGACCTACGAGTGGCTGGTGGTTGCGGGCAAGACCAAAGCCCAGTTCAAGGGCAGCGGCACGGTGAACGGCGGGCTGGCGCCCAATGGCAACGCCTTCAAGTTTATGATTTGGGCCGGCGATGGCGCCGTCTCCGGCGGTTCAGACACCTTCCGCATCCGCATCTGGTGGGAGGCCGGCGGTGTCGAGACCGACGTCTATGACAACGGTGCGGAGCAGGCCATCGGTGGTGGGAGCATTTTGATCCATACCAAGTAGGAGCAACGGTGGCCGGGCAAAACCGATCGATAAGAGACCTGGCAGGCCCACACCCCACAACGATAGACGCACTGCTTGGTGGCCTGTCGGGTCTCAGCAAAGAAGCGACCGGTCATCACCCCAGCCGAGGTGGGAGCTTCACTCTCCCACGTGCCCGCCAAACTGCCTCGCCCCCCGAGGGGATTCGTATGTATCCCCTCGTGGGGCAAAGCTTTTATGTCAAGTCCAGTATCGCCCGATGCTGGACTTTTGTTTTCCCGCTCATCAGCCAACGTCGGCCCTGGCGACTTTCCGCAGCCACTGCACTTCGCGCATCTGTGGAAGGTCCGACAGGCTTTATCGCGACTCAGGCCAGCCCGCAAGAGAGCTGATGCTCTCATACTATCCACATGGACAGGTGCAAACCCGCTGGTTAGCGGGTGTGCGACTACCACATCTCCTTTACACTGAGCACAACGCTGAAAGGACGCGCGTTTGTTCAGGAGGCCTACCCCGATGGTTTCAACCCCACTAGCTGACAGCACGGAATCCCTTGCCATTGCTGGCGCCCGTGCAGGTGATGGTCATGCCTTCTCTCGCCTCGTGGCGGCTTACCAGTCGCCGATCTACAATCTATGCTATCGCATGTTGGGCAATTCGCACGACGCCGAGGAGGCTGCACAAGAGGCCTTCCTGCGCGCTTACACAAGGCTCAGTAGCTACGACCCGGCCCGGCCATTCAAGACCTGGCTGTTTTCCATTGCCCATCACTATTGTATCGACCGGCTGCGGCGCCGGCGGCTGACCTGGCTCTCGCTGGATGACGAGCCGGAGCTGCAGCCGGCCAACTGGCGCGCCGCAGGGCCTTCCCCGGAGGAGCAGGCCATGCGCCGCGAGCGGGAGGCTAATATGCAAGATGCGCTGGCCACCCTGCCCCCCAAGGACCGCAGCGCACTCATCATGCGCTACTGGTACGATTTGTCCTACGAAGAGATCGCCCAAGCCACAGCCAGCACCGTCAGCGCGGTCAAGAGCCGGCTCCACCGCGCCCGCTGCGCGTTAGCCCCGGTGATTGAGCCGGCCGCGAGCGCCCCGCCCGTGCACGGGCCGCACCGGCCAGCGCTGAAGCCCTCAAGCGTTGCGTCTTGAGGTACGCAAGACCAGTATCAGGAGAGATACCATGGACAACGAACGCGCTCGCAATCCCATCACGGGAGGGCTGCTCCTCATCGGTCTTGGTGTCCTGGCTCTCACCGGATGGTGGTGGCCGGGCATCATGGTGGTGCTGGGCATCGCCATCGGCTCCGGGCTGGTCTTCCGCGGTCGTTACCTGGCGGCCGCGGTGATCGCCGCGATCTTCTTCGCCATCCCGCTTCTGACCGAGGCGGATATTCCCTGGCGGATCTTCGGCCCCATGGTGCTGATCGGCGCCGGCCTGGTGGTCCTGGCGAAGGCGTTTGTCTTGCGCGAGAAGTAAGAGGGGCGTGCGGCATGACATCAACGACAGGTCCATCCACACGGCGGTTTGAGTTGGACTGGCTGCGGGTGCTGGCGATCATCCTGGTGTTCGCCTTCCATTCGAGCCGTTTCTTCGACCCGACGGACTGGCACGTCAAGAATTCGACCACCTACCCAGCGCTGCAAATGGTCGCCATGTTGGTCATCGTCTGGATGATGCCGCTCCTGTTCGTCATCTCCGGCGCCAGCACCTTCTACGCGCTGCGCCGGCGCAGCGGCGGGGAATTTCTCAAGGATCGGGCGCTACGCCTGTTGGTGCCACTGGTGGCCGGCATCTTCACCCACGTGATGTGGCAGGTTTACCTTGAGCGCAGCACGCACTATCAATTCGCCGGCTCGTTTGTCCAGTTTGTGCCACACTACTTCGATGGCTGGTACGGTTACGGCGGGAACTTTGCGTGGATGGGCCTCCACCTGTGGTACCTGGAATTGCTCTTCGTCTACAGCCTCATCTTCCTGCCGCTCTTCCTCTGGTTGCGGAAAGGCACTGGACACAGGGCGCTAGCCTGGCTGGGTGACCGGTTGGCTGCACCCGGCGCGGTGTACCTCCTTGCGCTCCCGATCATGCTGGCGGTGGCGTTGCCCAGCCAGGGCACCATCGCCGGCACGCGCAGCTTTGGCGGCTGGAGCATTCTCGGCTACATCCCGATCTTCCTGAACGGCTTCCTGCTCGTTTCCCACGACCGGCTCTATGACCAGGTGCGGCGCCTACGCTGGGTCTCCCTGGCCGCCGCGGTCGTTTTGACCGCCGGAATCCTGGCCTGGTACCTGGCCGAGGGCGAGCCGGTCTACGGCTCCACGCACTACACGACGCTCTTTGCTTTGTACGGTCTCTGCTCCTGGTGCTGGGTACTGACGATCCTGGGGCTGGCGGCCCAAGGTTTGCGCTTCGGAACGCCGTTCCTGGCGGTCGCTAACGAGGCGGTGTTGCCCTTCTACATCCTGCACCAGACCGTGCTGCTGACGGCCGGCTACTTCGTCGTGCGCTGGGCTGTGCCCGACCTGGCAAAGTGGGCCATCATCGCGTCATCTTCCCTGGCAATCTGCCTGGGCCTGTACTGGTTTGTGATCCGGCCAGTCAATCTGCTGCGGTTCCTGTTTGGCATGAGGCCGCGCACCGGTCAGATTGCCCGATAGGGAGAAGACACATGACAACCCAAACCTCACGTCGCGCGACTACCTGGCTACAGATCACCAGTGTGTTGCTCGGCGTCATGGGCCTGCTGGCCTATGCGATCAGCAAGTTTTCGTCGGGCAAAACCGTGGTGATCGTCACGGCTGTCGGCATTCTGGGCTGTCTGGGCACGATGATTGTCCTCGCCATCCGCGCGCGCCGCTTAGGCCTCATGATCGGACGCATTGCCGGCACGCTGGTCGCGGTGATTGTGGGCACGTATCTGATCCTCTTCCCACTGATCTACTTCTTCCAGGACACGATTGCCAACCGGACCAACGCCTTCTTTCAGCCCCGCGGCATCTCCGAAGCTGCGGCCCAGGCGCTCGCGGCCAGCGATGTCCTGCCGCTCGATTTTGCGACGCCGGATGGAGCCGAGCTTCGTGGTT
>ENA-UOUL01003682-UOUL01003682.1-bioreactor-metagenome-genome-assembly--contig:-NODE-3682-length-15278-cov-39.241826_pt1 | contig 15278 bp, 12 predicted proteins | sample MGYA00249838_ERZ747220 | MGnify/ENA primary metagenome ERZ747220 (study PRJEB28778, sample SAMN05720191) | bioreactor metagenome | isolation source: Anaerobic biogas reactor | place: USA:Washington...
TTCCCGTAGGGACTATAATAAGTAGTGCCCGTTAGGGTGCGATGACACACAAGATGGCTTTTGTCATTGCGAGGAGCGAAGCGACGCGGCAATCTCTTTTCTTCACAAATCGTAATATAGATCTCGCCATTCTTTATTAGAAGCATTTATCAGGTCTATTTTTCTCTGCCTAGAACCAGCTTTGATCTGTTTCTCTCGGGTTATAGCAGTATATATGTCGTTTCCAACTTCAAAATAAACCAGTTTATCTACTTTGTATTTTTTTGTGAATCCATCCACTAATTTGTGTTTGTGTTCATAGACTCTTCTTTGCAGATCGCTAGTTACGCCAGTATATAGGACTGTGTTTACTTTATTGGTAAGTATGTACACATAATAGGTCTTTTGCATATCTGTAGTCTCCGTTTGAGATTGCTTCGCTACGCTCGCAATGACACCAAGGTATCGTCTTTGTCATTGCGAGGAGCGAAGCGACGCGGCAATCTCAAAGCTCAAACCGTAAGTCCTCGTTAGAGATCGCCACCCTTATGCCGATACGCCCTGCATTATCATGTCGGTTATGGAGGAAGCTAGTTCCGCTGCGTCTATGCTCCAGTTGTCTAGAGTAATAGGCCCCCACAGGGAGGTTATTATCCCCCCCAGCATTACGGTCATTAAATAGGGATCAAATTGGCGCAGTTCACCTTTATGTATGGACTGACGAATAACCTCGGTCAACTGATCCTCTTTTTCCTTACGTAAAGATAGGAACCAATCTTTCAGTTCACTATCCATAATTTCGGTATCCCAGAAAACAATGCGGGTCAATTCCCGATTAGCCTGACAGAAGCGCACATGGCTCTCAATCAGTCGGCGCAGCCTTTCTTCAAAAGAAAGAGTGGTACCTTCTACCGGGATAATACTATCGTAATACAATTCTACAGAATTTTCCATCACCGCCTGAAATAGGTGCAGTTTGCTGTCGAAATATTCATAGACGGTACCCTTACCTATTCCAGCTGCCACCGCAACTTCTTCGATGCGGGCATTGTGATAACCTTTTTCCGAGAAAACCTGCACAGCCGCTTCAATAATGATCGGCCTCTTTCCTCCCGGTTTTTGAACCTCATTCACTCCCCGTACCTCCTGAAGAATGATAAAGACGATATTAACATCTAGTCACGGCTTACTTTTGAGATCGCCACGTCGCTACGCTCTTCGCAACATTAAGAGTGAGCGTCAGTGAACATCAGGAGTACCCGCAGGGTGCGATGACACGAAAGATGGCTTTGTCATTGCGAGCCCCCGTAGGGGGCGCGGCAATCTCATTCTCTGTAGCGGAAACTTAAGTTTTCGCTCCGGGTTCCGCGCAAGTCGAAGAACCGTCCCCTTACTTGCGCCTTCCCTCAAATCAGGACACGCTCATATCCGGCCCCTGGGCATCGTCGCCTTTGTTGAAGCGGGCGACCAGTTTCTGGCCCCAGTCATCAAAGACACTGTAGACCACCGGTACCAGAACCAGGGTTATCAAAGTTGTAGCCAGGAGGCCGCCAATAACTACCGTAGCCAGGGGAGCAATAAGTTCAGCGCCCTCGCCGAAGCCAATCGCCATAGGCAACATAGCCAGAATAGTAGCAAAGGCAGTCATCAATATTGGCCGTAAGCGCACTCGCCCTGCTTCCACAATGGCCTCATTGCGCTCCATACCTCCATCTCGCAGTCGCTTCAAATAGTCAACATAGACTATAGCGTTGGCTACAGCTATACCCACCAGCATAATGACCCCGATAAAAGCGGTTATACTGAAGCTGCGGCCAGTTATCAGCAGTCCGAAAACCACCCCGATGATACAGGTGGGGATGGAGAACATGATAACAAAGGGATTGAAGAAGGATTCATACTGTACCGCCATAACCGCATAAACCAGCAGTATAGCCAATAACAATGCTACTCCCAAACTCGCGAAGCTCTCCATCATTTCCTGATTCTCCCCGCCAAAGGTAATATAGTAGCCGGCGGGCAGGTTCATCTTGGCAACTTCGGTCTGAATATCAGTCATAACACTGTTCAGGTCACGATTAAGCAGATCGGCGCTGACTTCGGCCTTACGCACCTGATCTTCACGAGTGATCTGGATTGGTCCCTGAGCCAGTTCAAAGGTAGCGATCTGGGAAAGTTTAACCACTGCTCCTTGTGGGGTCAGAATAGTCAGATTGGTTAAATAATCCACATCATCGTGTCCTTCGGAAGTATAGCCCACTTTCACATCTATTTCTTGACCATCCACCTTATAGCGGGTAGCTACGGTGCCATCCATAGCATTCTTTATCTCACTGGCTACCTGCATGGGAGTCAAGCCGTAGGTAGCCGCCCGGGCGCGATCTATTCGGATATGCATCTCCGGATTACCATCAGTCATAGAGGAAGTCACTTCGCGAGTACCCGGGGTAGACCGCACTATATCAGCCACTTCGGTAGAAATTTCTCGCAGCATATCCAGATCGTCACCGCTAATTTGCACCACCACGGGAGAAGTGCTGCCGCCCATCATACTAGTGGAATCCATTACCGAAACAGCGAATTTGGTGCCAGCCAAACCAGCTAGTTCCTGGCGGATAGCCTCGGCCACGTTATTGACATCCCGTTGCCGTTCACTCTTGGGACACAGTTTTACATAAAAGGTACCACTATTGGTTCCGCCGCCACCAGTGCTCATCATCATAGTTCCCGCTGAGCCAACACTGGTGAAGACCAGATCAACTTCCTCGATATCCAGCAACCGTCTTTCCATCTCAGTGATGATTTTATCAGTATCATCTAAAGTAGTTCCCTTGTCAGTTTCGACGGTAACGGATATTTCCCCGGAGTCAGTAGCCGGGAGGAACTCAGCTCCCATCAGGGGCATGGCAGCTATCGCAGCTACCATCAATAGAGTAACTATGATGACCACCCGGCGACGATGGTTCAGGCACGCCTGCAAGAGTACCTTGTAGCGTTCCCCTAGGTTATCCATCCCATCGGCAAATTTCTTGGTGACATTGTAGATGCGGCCACTACCCGCTTGGGTCATCTGCATAGATTTATCTGTTAAGAGGCGGGACGCCATCAATGGTATAAGCGTCAAAGCTACCAGCAATGAACATAAAATGGCGAAAGATATGGTCATAGCCATGGGAGAGAAGACAATAGAAGCTAACCCTTCCACAAATACCATAGGCAGGAAAACAGCCACAAAGGTCAGAGTAGATGCTATTACCGCGCTGCTTACCTCAGAAGCTCCCGTAACAGCGGCCTCCATGGGCGGTAGGCCTAGGCTTCGGTGTCGATATATGTTTTCAAATACCACAATAGAATCATCGACTATACGTCCGATCCCCAGGGCCAGTCCCCCCATGGTTATAAGATTTAAGGTGGCACCATAAAAATACATGAGAATAAAAGTGGAGATAATGGACAGAGGGATAGCCGTAAAAATGATCAGGGTGCTGCGCATATTCCGTAAAAACAGGAACAGCACCAACATGGCCAGCAAAGCCCCTTCATAGATCATGCGAATCGTACTGTCAATGGATTGATTGATATAATCAGCCGAATCATAAACAATATCTATTTCAAAATCCAGATTCATTTCTTCCTGGATCTTGGCCAATTCCTCCCGTACGGCTTCACTGGCATGGACCGTGTTGGCATCGGTCTGCTTCATCAGGTGAATACCCACCGCCTGTTGATGGTTGACGCGGGTATACTGCTCCATCTCCTTGTAACCATCGGTAACGGTAGCAACATCGCCCAGACGCAGATTCAAGCCGGTAGCTGTCAAAATGGCCACATTGCGAATATCTTCCACCGACTCAAACTGCTGCATGTTGCGCACATAGTATTCCCGGGTGCCCTGAGTCACTTTTCCGGAAGACATATTGAAGTTTTCCATTTGCAAGACCTGGGCCACCTGAGAGAGGGTCAGTCCGTAATTTTCCAGGCGCACCGGGTCAATTTCCACTTTAACTTCTCGTTCCTGCCCCCCGGTAATTATCACTGAGGCTATTTCCGGAATACGGGACAGACGCGGTTCGATCACCTCTTCGGCAATTTCCTGCACCTGAGCCAGATCTTGACCGCTGACACCCATTTGTATAATAGGCATCATGGTGGGATCCATTTTTATAATCATAGGGTCTTCCGCCCCACTGGGCAGAAAGCCCTCCACAAAACCTATACTATCCTTGATCTCAATAGCAGCGGCATCCATGTCAGTGCCCCACTTGAACTGCATAATGATAGTGGACTGCCCTGCCGAAGAGATAGACTGCATAGTATCAACATTGCTCACCATAGTCAGCGCACTTTCCAGCAGTTCCGTGACCCCAGACTCCACCTCTTCCGGGCCTACACCACCGTAAGTGGTCATGACCACGGCGACCGGCAGTTCCATATCCGGCAATAGATCTACGGTCAATTTGTTGTAAGTGAAAAAGCCCAGAATCAGGATGACCGATACCAGTATGATCATAGTGACCGGTCGCTTGACGGCCAGTTTAATCATGCTCATTAGTTAGCCCCCCCGGTTATCACCCGCACCAGGGTGCCTTCCGCCACCAGTGTACTGCCCTTGGTTATGACCTCTTCCCCCACAGAGACACCTTTGATGATTTCAACATAGGTGGTATTTTCAATACCGATTTCCACTTCCCGCTCCCGGGCCCGGTTTTCTTCATCAACCACATAAACCACCGAGCGCGCTCCCTTGGGAACTATCGCATTGGTGGGCACACATACCGCATTATCCTTGTTGATGGTATTAACCACCACTTCCGCGAACATACCCGATTTGATCTGGCCTTCGGGATTGTCCAGGCGGATTTTGACACCATAATTGCGTTTAAGTGGATCCGGCACTGTAGCAGCACTAGCCACCTGACCTTCTATGGCTTTATCACTGACGGCCCGCACGTAAACATCCACCGGACTGCCCACTTCCACAAAGCTGATTTCATTTTCACTGACCATCACTTCTATTTCCAACTGGGAAGTTTCGCTGATAACAGCAGCAGGTGAAGAGGGGTTAGCCGTGTCCCCCAAAGACAGGTTGATAGATCCCACTACTCCGTTGATAGGAGAAGTCAGGTTACAATAGCCGATTTGTTGTGATGCCATAGCCAGGCCGGCATTGGCTGTTTCCACCCCCACCAGGGCCCCATCATAGGCACTTTGGGCCTGTTCCAACTGCAGCTGGGAAGCCGCTCCTGCCGCATGAAGTTTCTCGGTACGCTCCAAGCCTAAGCGGGCATTCTCCAATTGCAGGGTCGCTGCTTTGACCCCGGCCTGAGCCTGGGCTACTGCAGCCTGATAATCGCTGCTGTCCAAGGTTATCAATTTCTGGCCCTGGGATACCTTATCCCCGGGGTTAACATGGATACCTGTCACTCGAGCAGGTACTTTGGCGATAAGATAGACCTCATTCTGTCCCCTTACCGTTCCCGCATAGCGCACGCTCTTGGCAATATTACGCTCCGTAGCCTGCGCTGTATTAACACTGATTTCCGTTTCCTTGACAGCCTCTTCAGTTTGACCGCATCCGCCGACCAACAAAGCCGCCATCAATACTACGATCAGTCCCCAATATGTACTCTTACGTCTGGTTTTCACCGGTGTCCCTCCCAGTTATCTATAGATTTTTATTCCGATACAAACTCCGACCGACGGGTCGGTCATACATATAAAAGTATAGCTGTTTCCCGGTTAACTGGTCAATAGAATACCGTCATAATATACTAATGTTTTAGCAGGTAAATAACGATATTTAAAGACAGAGTAACATTTTTATCTTAATAGATGACCATCAAAAGGGGAGTGAGCCATGATCAATAACACCAATTATGTTACCTCTCAAGTCAATGAGCTTAATAATAGCAGTACCCAGGTTCGCAATACCTCTACTACGAAGACTTCAGCTTTTCGCGAGCAGCTTCAAAACGAGATAAACAAAACCAAGGCCGGCACTTCTTCTCCGGCCACCAATCAGCCTGACCTGAACCACCTGATCAACGCCGGATCAGCTGCGTCTTTATCTCTTTATACCAACACCAGTATAAAAGCCGCCGATTGGTTACCCCTAAAACCCAGCGATTACAGCATGGAGAAATTTACCGAGAAAATCGCTCATGCCAACTACCAGCAAAGTTTATTGGATCCTGATGTACTGCCCCGCTGGGTAACCAAGCCAGAGCCAAATATCAGCCGCAGTACTGATATGAGCGCACCACCTACCTTTGAGGAAACCGTGGGCGGGGTGATGCGCATCGACCATACGGTCAGTGGTAAGGTGAAGAATTTTATACCCTGCTATCAATGGCGAAAAACCAGTAGCGGTGATGGTGCCTTGGGAAGTGTCTATAACCAGCAAACCCCCTGGGGATTTCGCACTATGTTCATTCGCGATGATAGTGCCCGCACTCCGGAAGGATACAGTGAGAATGGCTACCAGCAGGAGATTAACATTTACTTGGAATCCAATTATAAAGAAAGCCGGCAAAATGCCAGCTCTTCGCCTCCAGCGGAACTTAATTGGCAGCAGCGCTTGCAGTTTTACAATAACCCCGCTGCCACATTGCTGGCTAACCTGCTTCTTAACTCAGATAAGGCTTAATGCAAGAGGGGACGGTTCTCTCTGTCATGTCAAGCTAGGTGATTTAAAATAATCACGTTTTACTCAGACATGACAGAGAGAACCGTCCCCTCTTGCATTCTTCTCGCATTATAGTTTTACTGCCAATCGGTCTTTGAATACACCGTTTGTCCGGTCAGATAGGCATAGTTGGCCTTATTGGCTGCCAGACCCGCCTGTAAGCTTTTCAGTTCCAGTTGCGCCTTGGTAACAGCGTTTTGTGCGCTCTCCAGAGTTTCTACCCCTGGCTGCATACTGCGCAGTGGTATCATGCCCAGATCATACTTCAACTGTTTTAATTCAAGATCCCGCTGTTTTTCCTCCAGCTGTTTCTGCGATAGACCTATTTGCATCTCCAGAGCATCCATTCCGTGGTATAACTGCTCCACGGTAGCGTAGGTATCACGCTTAGTCTTCTCGTATTCCAGATCCTTGACATTCCGCTGTATCTGATCCATATACGCATCTTGACCATCAAATGATGGCCAGTATACTTTTATTTGTTCCAAATCCCTGGCGGTCTGCGCTCCCAACATCAGAACCGATTGATCAGCAGCCCTGGTAAATTCTGTTGCCAAGCTTTGGCGAGGGTATTCGCTTATCACTGGCTGGCTGGTAAGTACCGGATCCCAGTCACTGGATTGGTTTAAAAAGGCTCTTAAAGTAGCTATGGAAGCAGCATATTGCTTTTCTTGTATTTTCAGACCATCTTCCAATTGTTCCACTTTACGCAACAAGGTATTATGGTCGAATGTAGAAACCATTCCTAAACCCTGCGCCAGGTCGAATAGCTTCTTTTGCTGATCCATTTCGGCCAAAGTCAGTTTAGTGGCCTCCATATCATTGGCCGCCATCAAGGCAGCAGTATAAGCATTCACCACGTCTTTTTCCACGCGCCCCTGCTCAGACTCCAGCTGTTTTTTCAAGGTCTTGAGCTGGATAGTAAGCTGTTCATAACTATTGACTATCATCTGACCCTCGGGGTTAACGAGCAGTTGATCGGGGGAGAAAAAGGTTACCAGATCAGCAGCATCATCCCGCAGTATATTAGCCCGATCCACCTGTAATTTGAGGCTGGTCACCTCAGGATTTTTGCTGGTCGCTATGGCTACCGCATCAGCTATACTCAGCTCTTCAACAGCGGCCTTGGCCACCAGAGGATTTGCCATAACCAGGGTTATTGCGATGAAGACTGCCAACAAACCGCGTATTTTTATGTATCTCACTACAAACACTCCCGTCCGACTGACTGGTCAGTTTTTATTTACATTATATACTATCCACCAACCGCGTCAAGCCAAGAATTGCCGGCAGGATGGAGCCATCCCCCTGTCAACCTTACCTATAGATCAGTTGGATATTTTCCGCCTGCCCATCCCAGTGGAAATTCACTATCCCCAGATCCCGAAGATAATCGATGGAGACTATCTGCAGCCCGTCCTGGGTATTAAAACTCAGGGGGTAGCGCACATCATTAACATATAACGTACTACTGTGATGAAAATAGGTCACACTGTGCAAAGGAGCACGATTACCCTCTCGAACCAGTTGAATGGCATTACGGTATTCCATATATAATTTGCCGTCTTTCACCCAGTAAGGCCAAGTAGTCGGCTCACCATTTAGGCTTACAAAGCGCCATTCGCTGGTAGTCGTCGAAGGTGGCTCAATATTAACTGTATAATTATCAGCATCCCATTCTACCTGGGCACCCAGCGTCTCCGCTATTACCCTTAAAGGTACCATAGTCCGGCCATCAATGATCTGCGCAGGTACTTCTGTTTTTAACTCATAGCCGTCTAAAACGATCTTTACCGGCGTAGCCGCCTGCCAAACACCACCTATAGCGAAAACAAATAGCAGCGCAGAAATAACTATTACTGATTTGCGATACACGATAACTCCTCACTTTCCATAACCATTCTTAACCATATACTACCTTATTGAACTGCCCAAAGTACAGTAGCAGGGAGACAGACAGAAGGAAAAAGGTCATTGTAACGAAAACGCTCCAAGCTGTCATTGCGAGCCCCCGAAGGGGGCGCGGCAATCTCCAAACTCAAACCGGAAATTGTGGCAGAGTTCGCGGCAGGGGTGCAGCCTGTAACTTGGAGTTATCAATGTGCTAATTCATCACCAGATCAATTCAGGCAGGGAAGAGGCTACTTATGTCGAATAAACCTATACTTAATAATACTAGAAAGGTTGTGGGATGGAATGAAAAAAAGAAGTGTACTTTTATTGATGCTGGCTGGATTACTTATCCTGGCCATGGCCGCCCCGGTATCTGCGGCCGATGACATTCGAGTAATGGTAGATGGGGTGCTGGTGGATTTCCCGGATCAAAAGCCCTTTATCAATAAGGATAACCGCACCATGGTACCAGTCCGCGCACCTATGGAAGCTCTAAAAGCAACTGTCATGTGGGATCCCAAGACCCAGCAGGCCACTATCAATAAGGATAACCGCAATGTGGTCTTCACCGTTGGATCCTCCAGTTATACGGTTCAGGGTGCAAAAAGAATGATGGATACTGCAGCTGTTATCGAAGGCGGCCGCACCGCGTTCCCGATCCGCTTTGCGGCTGAGGCTCTGGGAGCCACGGTAAGCTGGGATGGTGCAACCCGTACCGTTGTGATTTATTCCCGCCTGAGTGATAAAACGAATGTTATCGGGGCTGCCGATATTGACCGTTTCCGGGTTTACAAATACAATGAATCGGTCAAATCTCCTCTGGGATCTTTTGCCAGCCAAAACAGCGATTTGGCGAGCCATATTGTCAAGGAATGTTCGTCAGTGCTGGGTCTTTCCTCCAATCAGCGTTTCATAACCGACCAACAGTTGATCTGGCAGGGTTCTAGCCTGTATTACGTGCGCGGTATTTTACAGACGGATAACGGTGATAAAACCTTTACCGAACAGGATATGGAATATGGTCTCAGTATAGATAGTGACCGCACCATCAGCCCCACAGTAGAGAAATTAACCTTAGGCAAGCCCCGCTTGACCAAATAACATCCTTCAAAACTATATAGTTGCACCCAGCGGAGGCTTCAGCCTCCGTTCATCTTTTTGAGGACTGTCATCGCTGCAGCAAAACATTCCTCATCGTGTCATTGCACCCTTACGGGTACCACTGATTGCAGTCCCTTCAGGAATCAGTCTTGGGTTGCGAACCCCTGAAAGGGGCATGGCAATCTCCGTGTCATCGCACCCTTCGGGCACTCCCGATGTATCCTTGCGGATACGATTAATGTTGCGAGGAGCGGAGCGACGTGGCAATCTCAAAAACAAATAATAAAATCTAGGTTAATCTGCGTCTAGACTAAATCATACTAATCTGCGAAGATCTGCGTCAAAAAGCACACATAATAAAACGGCCCGGTCATTTAGACCAGGCCGTTTAGTTATTTCAGTTAGGGACTACATTTCAAATACTACGGTTTGAGTTGCAGGATCCCAACCTACGGTTGCACCCAGAGCTTCGGCCAAGAAACGAGCCGGCAGCATAGTTCTGGAGTTGCTGATTTCGGGAGCTACGTCCATGGTTACAGCAGAACCATTGACGGTCAGAGTGGTGCTGCCAATAACAGCTTCCACTGTGTTTTCGCCCTTGGTTACAGTAACCTTCTGAGCAGCGGCATCCCAAACAATATCTTCCTCAGCTACACCCAGGGCGAGAGCCAAGTAACGATAAGGTACATAGGTGCGGTCATTCTTAATGTAAGGAGCAACGTCCATAACTTTAGTCAGACCATTCACAGTGTAGATGTTGGAGCCGATTACAAATGTTCCGGATCCAGTTCCACCTTTGGTTTCTACGGGAGGTGCAGTTACGTTCTTGGCAATAGCTACGGAAGCCGGAGTATCATACTGGAAGCTGGTTCTTCCAACAACAGGTGCAACAGCAGCAGGCACAGCTACAGAGGTATTAAAGGCATTCTGTAAGGAACCATTTGGATTACTATAAGTACTTGTATCTGCAGCATATAGTACTACATCGCCTACCGGTGCATTACGATCGGCAGTTACATAGATGTCGCTGATCTTAATCTTGGCAGGAGTCTTGTAGCTGGCTGCACGCATAGGAATGAGCAATAGATTCTGCTGATTGGAAGGAGCCTGAATCTTTACATCATTTAATTCTAAGACCATGTCGCCTTCAATAACTTCTACCTTGGGAACCTTGGCAAAGCGGAAGCCTGAATCTAGATAGAACACCATGCTCTGGTCAACACCAGCAATTCTTGCTGCGATGGTGTCGGCTTTGGTTTCAACGATTTCTACATCGGATACCTTCTGCTCTTTGATACCCAGGTTTACTTCCGGAACGGAAGCAGTCATGGTAATCATCGGGCTGACGGTAGCGACCTTGGCAGTTCCTTCTACACCGGCTTTGCCCTTAACCGTAAGAGTCACATCGCCTTTGAAGGAAGGTGAAACGTCAACTTTCAAGCCTTTGAATTTAACCTTGGCACCGTTTTGAGCGAACTGGCTGGTATTACCAACTGTAAACTTCAGGGTACGGGAGTCCAATGGTGTTGCGCCAGAAGCATTAAATGTAATGGCACTATTGTTGACCATTTCATAGTTGGAATTTGCTATCGCAGCGGTATTCCATTCAACACCTGCGGGTAGTTCAAACAGAATAGTACGTCCGCCAACCAGGGTACCTGGAGCAACTTCTTCGATAAAGAAAGTACCAATCTTCTGTCCGCTCAGACCAGCTGTCAACTCAGTGGTGGTATCTTCGATTACATTGGCAACAAAGTCCACATACTGAGCTACTACGATAGTCTGTTCGGTTACGCCAGCACCGCTGACTTTCACTTCGATATCCTGACCAACTTTGGCAACTTTTTCGTCAACCTTAATCCTTAAGCCGCTGATGGATATAGCACCAGCTGCGTTACTAGGTGTCTCGGTTTCAGTAACGGGTAAGGTTGCTGTATCACCATTAACTGTTACATCTTTATTGACGATTCTTCCAGCAAAATTAAATAGTCCATTGGCTAAACCGGGAGCAGCCCACTCATATCCCTTGGTAACCAAAGTCAATGTAATATTGGCATTTGCGGGATTGGTACTCGGGATAATGGTGTCTCTCATGTTTTCAAAAATAGTAATGGTATCTATTTGGCCTTGACCAAGACCACCGCCACCGGAGGTAATTTTCTCAACACTCTTTACAGTAGTGGTTGTGCTTCCGGTTACGTTAACCTTACCTACTACCAGAGCAGAGGGAGTAGTTCCAAAAGCAGTTCCGGTCTGAGGAATCAGATTGACATTGACATCACCGGCATAATTTCTTGTGTCAATGTTAGTCAAATGAACATAGAACCAGCCTTTTTCCTTAGAAGATGTTGTTGTGTCAATTTCTAGGAACACCGATCCACCAGGAGCTTTACTGGTAGCCAAAGTAGCACCAGCGAACTTAAGAGCCGGAGTTCCTGACGGGTTTAGAGCATTATCGGTATCTTCTGGAACAACAACTTTGATATCTCCCGTTGTTGCAGCTACGGTTGCACCCATTCCAACTGAAGGAGCCTCTTTAGCAAGTCTGGTCGGAATTGAAATCAATAACTGGCTGCCAGTAGCTGCGCTCCAGTCGGCCACATTAACTTCAACTTTAACGTATCCCAGATTCTGATTAGGAATAGCCGGTATTGCATCCAGATTAGTGCTGGGTACATTATTGCTCTGCGCTACTGTAGCAGTAAACGCTGCCTCGGCTACGGACGGTGCGATAAATGCCGGAGCCATGAAGCTCAGGCAGAATACAAACGCCATCACTATAGCAATTTTCCGATTAAGCTTTAACATTCGTTTTCCTCCTTAAATAATTTATAATTTCCTATTGGACTTGTAGGTAATCGACATAGCGTCAACCAAGAATATAAGTACCAATTTCCCCCTTTCGCCTAATAGGTGGTTATCTAGGTGATCAGCGAAGGCAAAAAATAGACCAGCCAAACGGTCAAACCTTCACTAACAAGTTTGGCTAGTCTATATGACGCGGTGAAAGCGCCTTTTGTTCCAAAAGAAAAGAAATATTTTTACAAGTATACAAATTTAATGTTGATTCCGAGTCAAATCGTTGCTCGATTGTTTCTGAGAATAGTATAGCGCGACCCCACAGCCCATGAGAATCCAAAGCAAAGGAGCAGAGCCGATAACAGAATCATTGAACAAGCCCTGTATCCAGTAAGCAATTAAAAATCCTAATATGGCTGCTTGGTAAGCCTTGTGCGGCCAAGAGGCAGCAGGCCTGATGACCTGCCGCACACTCCTAAATAAATGAGCCATAAACAAGTACAGCACCAGTGCCAGCGCAACAAGGCCAAAATCAAAGGCAATGCCCAGGTAGGTGTTATGGGGTTTATCAACAAGCGTCCTGATTTGCATCATTTTTTGATTTTTATTCAGATCAGTATGAGGGTAATAATACACCAGAGTGTTAGCCCCGTGTCCCAAAAGTGGTTTATCAGCTATCAATTCAACTGTATTGGCCCATATATATCCCCGCCCAGTTCCGGCCGCCAGCCAGTCCTTCTGTTCCAGTAAGCCGCGGGGACTATCCCCGGTGTTTTCTTCCCATGACGGCTGACCAGGCAAATATTCTTTCCAAAAGGATACTTCCGCGAATAACTGCGGATTCAGCTGAGCTAAGCTAAAAATAAATATCGCCCCCGCTATTACTGCAGCGGAGCCAATCATTAAAATCCGGCGCCAGCCCATATCGAGGCCAGCCAGTACCGCGAGTCCGGCCAAACCTATAAAAGCCGCTACTATACCAGAAGAGGACAGGGAAGTCAGCAGTAAAACCACCGCACTTACCGCAAACAACAATGTAAGCAGAACAGGGATCTGTTTTCTTCCCCAGATAAGCAGGGCGCCAAAATAGCACAATAAGGCCGCGGCCAGCCCGGAGGAATGATTCTGATTCCCCAAAGTAGATGCAAAAAAGCCCCGGGCATATTCGGAATATTGGGAGCCTGCCAGTGCATTTCTAACCGCACTGTATTGGGTTAAATCTATGCCCGCATAATTAATCATGCTGATTACAGCCATTAATACGGTGGCCGTGCCCAGGGCAAGGGTCAACCACCTCCCGAATCGTTCCGTGAATTCGGTATGGGCCGCTATAAACATAAGCAGGAGACCGACCAAGTAAGTCAAGGCCCCCATATGCTGATCATAATAACCCACCAAAGAAATCATTTTATAATCCGCTACCAGAGTAGACAGCAAAATAATAACAGCCAATACACCCAAGGGCAGATTTATATAGCTAGAGCGGAGGCGATAGCCTTGCAACATTTTTATAATAAACAAACCCAGTAAAACAGCGGTGATGCTAACCAGAATCACCCATTTGTAATAACTGTAGAAAGAAGCATGCATACCGGTACTGACAGTTCCAATACTGATAAAAGGTGATATAAAGACATCCATCTTTAACCTTACTACCAACGGCAGCAAGAAAACCAGCAACAGCAACCCGAATTTTATGTATTTGTCCAGGGAAGTACGATCTGAATAGGTGCTATTGATAGATTTCTTGTTGGCCGGGACGGCCTTAGCCTTCTTTTTCTTACTCATGATATCTTCTTCATGCTCCATTTTGAATTTGGCTCAGCAGTTGGTCAACTTCAGCCTTTATTTCCGCATCAGTAACACGACCGCTGCACGTCTCTAAATAGCTCCGGGCCTTTTCCATCTCCCCCAGGTAATACAGGTTCTTACCGTATCGCCACAAAAAAACATCATCCCCCACCAAACTGGGAGCTAACTCCAAGGCCCGCTCATAATGCTGCTGGGCCTGCTGGTACTCTTGTTTATCTGCCAGGTAAATACCATAATACCAGTTGAGCTGAAAAGATTCAGGGTGCCGGGGCAGCAAATCGTCCAAGATTTCCCCAGCCGACTCGGTTTGATTCTCGGCTAATAGTTTTACCACTTGTTCGGTAGCCACATAGTCTTCCCAAAAGCCTTGATTCTGCTTTTCCGCCAGACCATAAATAACTAGCAAGACCACCAGGCCCACCGCTATATAAAGATAAAACATTTGGTTCCGGTTCAGCTTAAGCATAGTTCCTCCATTAGGCACAATCTGACTGGTCTTTAGCCTTCATAACATTTATAGCAAAATTTCACCATAAATACTATCCTCTGCAACCATGACCCTACTTCTATTCCCCCTGCTTCTTAAGTGCGGCGATAAATGGTTGTCCCAGCAGTGCGGATATGTTCCAGCAGGTCTGGGCTTGGTGCATTATCAAATAACAGTAGATCAATACTATAGGGTAAGTCCAGTTCGTCTAAGTCGGCCGCTATTTTGAGCAAATCATTGATATCCAGTTTGACGCCCTTTAAGGCCAAATCGATGTCAGAGCCTGCCCGATAGTTCTCCATAGCTCTTGATCCATATAGAATAACTTCCTCTAGCTTGGGCATCCTGGCAAACACTTCGGCCATTCTTGTCAATGTATCTTCGGTCAATCCATAGGTCATTCTTCAACCTCTTGCTGATAGAGTCCCTGCATTTTCATGCTTAGCTTCTCAAAAGCTTCATAATAGTGACCACTTATTAAACCGATCATTTCCTCAGCGATGCTTTCATCATAAACGTGGC
>ENA-UOUL01003685-UOUL01003685.1-bioreactor-metagenome-genome-assembly--contig:-NODE-3685-length-15270-cov-4.330415_pt1 | contig 15270 bp, 7 predicted proteins | sample MGYA00249838_ERZ747220 | MGnify/ENA primary metagenome ERZ747220 (study PRJEB28778, sample SAMN05720191) | bioreactor metagenome | isolation source: Anaerobic biogas reactor | place: USA:Washington...
TGCCGGTTCGAGTTGCCTCGACCGCCCGCCGATAGGATCGAGCTGCCATCGTCGTTGCTCACCGCGAACTCCCCGCTCTCGTCGCCGCTCGACTCGCCCTTGCCGGGCGCGGTCGCCACGCCGGTTGCCGAGCCCCCGGGCTTCCTGCCCGGAGAGCTGCTCGGATCGCTAACCTCCAACCAGAAGCTGCTGTTGATCGTGCTCGGTGCGGTGGGGCTATCGTTGCTGACCGGCCTCCTCGTCTTCGTCGTGCTCCGGGGCCGGTCCGGACGGCGATCGCCCCGCGCGCGGTCGGCGGAGGCTGGCACGGCTGTCACCGAGGGTGACCCAGGCCTGCGTCTCCCCGAGGGTACGCTCCTTGGCGAGGGTCACTTCGTGATCCTGGACGGGCGCGCCGTCGATAAGGGTCACGTCTACGAGGTCAAGCCGACAACACCGATGCGCGTTTGTCCGCGCTGCTATAGCGTGACCGAGGCCACCGACAGCCGCCACTGTGCCCGCTGCGGCCAGGCCTACACCAATGGCGGCGCTGCCTACACGACGCTGTTGGCCCGTGAGGCGCTGGACCCCCAGCGCTTCGCGATGGCGGCGCAGTTGGTGACCCGCGAGGTGGCCCATACGGCGGTCATCACGCCCGTGGCCGTCTTTGTCGATACCTCGTTCGAGCCCGTGCGCTATTTCCAGATCGAACCGCGCATCACCGGTGGGCTGGCGGCAGGGCTCGACGTGCCGCAGCCGCTCGATGATGTGCTCACGTGGGGGACCACGTTGGCGCGCGGTCTGGCCCATCTCCATGCCCGCGGCGTCTTCGTGGAGCGCGTGGCAGCGGAGCGGGTGGTGCTGGACGATGAATCGGGCCACTGGGTCTGCCTCGACAACATCTACGTTGCGCCGCCGCAAGGCGATCCCGAGGCCGGGCAGCGGGCCGTGGCCAACATACGCGGGCTGGCGCATCTGCTGTTGACCTGGGCCACGGACAGCACCAAGCTCAAGGCGTGCAGTGAGCTGCCGGAGCCGGTGGGCCGGTTGCTGCTTCAGGCGCTCAAGGGCGAGCCGGCGTTGACGGCTGAGGGGTTCGCGGTGGCGCTGGAACGCGCGCGCGAGCAGTTGACCGGGCAGCGGCGCCTTTCCCTTCGCGTTGGCGCCCGGACCGATGTGGGCCAGATGCGCAAGCTCAACGAGGATAGCCTGATCGTACTGGATCTGTCGAAGGAGTTCGCGGCGCTCAAAGCTGCCGTCGGTGTCTTCGGGGTTGCGGATGGTGTGGGTGGCAACGCCGCGGGGGACGTGGCCAGCCAGTTGACGGTGAAGACACTGACGCGCTACGGCGACGATCTGCGTCGCAGCGCCGCGGCGCGGCAGTTGCCCGACGCGCGGGCGTGGATCACCCAGGCGGCTATGGCCGCCAACGAAGCGGTCTACGCCGAACGGGAGGCGATGTCGAGCGATATGGGGTGCACCCTGGTCATGGGCGTCATCGTGGGTGGGGCGGCGACGGTGCTGAACGTCGGCGACAGCCGCGCCTATCGCCTGGGCTCGCGGGGAATCCGGCAGATCACCACCGACCACTCCGTCGTTCAGCGGCTGGTGGAGATTGGCCAGCTCCGGCCCGAGGAGGCGCGCCATCACCCTCAGAAGAGCGTCATCTACCGCGTCATCGGCGACTCGCTCACGCTGGGCTACGACCTGTTCGACGTGACGCTGACGCCGGGCGAGGCTCTGCTCTTCTGCTCCGACGGTCTGACCGACATGGTGGAGGACGAGGTGGTCTGGCGGACCTGGCGCGAGGCATCGGCGCCGCAGGCAGCCTGCGATCGTCTGGTGCAGATGGCCAACGACGCCGGCGGTCACGACAACATCTCGGTCGTGATCGTCGAGGTGCACGCCTGAAGCCGTCCGTGCGACCGCCCCTGCCGTAGCGCGCACGTCTCGTCCGCGTCTGGCGCCGCGACCACGCGGGCCAGAGGCCCACATTGCAGTGGGGGGAATCACGCGTCTGCCTCTGCCGTAGCGCGCACGTCTCGTCCGCGTCCCGTGCCGCGACCGCGCGGGCCAGAGGCCCACGCAACAGGGGAGATCCGAGCCACATCTACGACTGCTTCGTTCTAGAGACGGGGGGGCCAATGCTGAATCAAGGGGACGTGCTGCAGAACCGGTATCGGGTCGCTTCCCAGCTGGGCAAAGGGGGGATGGGCGCCGTCTACCGTGCCTGGGATATGCGCCTGAGCGTGCCGGTCGCGCTCAAGGAGATGATCGCCCAGCCCGACCTCGACTCGGATCTGCTTCAGGATCTCCGCGACCAGTTCCAGCAAGAGGCCGTGATCCTTGCGCGGCTCAATCACCCCCACCTGGTCGGCGTGACTGACTACTTCCAGGAGGGCCGGAACGTCTACCTGGTGATGAAGTTCGTCGAGGGCGAGTGCCTGGCCGACCTCATCAAGCGCGCGGGGCCTGTCCCGGAGTCCCAAGCGCTCGTCTGGACGGGCCAGCTTCTGGATGCCCTGAGCTATTGCCACAGCTTCGGCGTGATCCACCGCGATATCAAGCCCCAGAACATCATCATCCGTCCCGACGGGTCGGCGGTGCTGGTCGACTTCGGTCTTGTGAAGCTCTGGAATCCCAACGATCCACGCACCCGCACCGCAGTCCGCGGGATCGGGACGCCGCAGTATGCTCCACCCGAGCAGTATGAGCAGGCCTCCGGCCATACCGAGCCGCGCAGTGACCTCTATAGCCTGGGCGCGACCATATACCATGCCCTGACGGGCCAGGCGCCGATTACGGCGACGATGCGCATCGCGTCGCCCGAGGCGTTCTCGCCGCTCCGCGCGCTTGTCCGGGGTCTCTCGAACCAGACGGCGCACGCGATCGAGAAAGCGATGGAGCTGCCGCGCGCCAATCGCTGGGCCAGCGCCGAGGAGATGGCGAAGGCGTTGGGTCTGGCGATCCGCAATTGGGGGTCGGTCGCCGATGCTGAGTCGAGAACCGCGGGCACGCGACACGCGGGTCGCGGCGGCACCTTCCGCATGGATACGGCAGCAACCTCGCCGATGGCCCGGCGACGCGTTCCCTTGTGGCTTCTGGGCCTGGTGGCGCTGCTCGTGATTGGGGGCGGGGGGACCGTCCTGGCCCTGGGGCTTTCGGGCAGGCTCGACCTGGGGATCGCCGGAGGACTCCCCGCACGGCGGGCGGAGGTGGGCGCGCCGACCGCGGGCCCCACAGCCACTCCGACCGTGGCCGTTACGCCGTCGCCTACTCCCACACCCTCGCCCTCTGCCACGCCCACACCCACGCCTACCGCCGGTGCTGTGCAGCTCAAGGCGACCTCGACCCTGTCATCCGCAGCCGCGGCGGCGTCGGCGAGCGCCTCACCGCAGCCGTCCCCGTCCGCGACCGGACGGCCCTCGCCCACCGTGGCGCTCTCGCCGACTGTAGCGCCCTCGCCGACCGTGGCGCCTTCGCCGACCGTGGCGCCTTCGCCGACCGTGGCGCCTTCGCCGACCGGCGGCCCCTCCCCGACTCCGACGGCGGGTGTCGTCGCCACAGGCGCCCTGGTCGATTTTGAGCAGTGGGGTACGTGGCGGCGTGGCGACCAGCCCTATGGCGAGCTGGCCCAGAGCCAGGAGCAGGTGAAGAGCGGCGCCTATGCCGCCAACCTCAGTTACAAGTTCCCCGCTGCCGACGACGACTTCGTGGTCTTTATGCAGTCTCGCGCCGTTGCGGGGCGTCCCAACACGTTCAGCGCCTGGGTCTACGGGGATGGGTCCGCGCACTTCTTCAACCTGTGGGTGAGGGACGCCGCGGGCGAGATCTGGTCGGTGGGGCTGGGCCGGGTGGGCGCCGCCGGATGGCGGCAGTTGACCGGAAACCTGGCGCCCGGCCTTGCCTGGCCGTCCGGCCATATCAGCGGGCCCGACAATGGCGTGGTCGACTACCCGGTGCAGTTCTACGGCCTCGTGCTCGATCGCGCGGGCACCGGGCCGCAGGAGGGCCGCGTCTTCATCGACGAGATCCGCGCCTGGGAGGGCCAGGTGACCGCGCCGCCGGCTTCCACTGCCGCCGCGGCAACGGCGCAGCCGGCGCCGACATCCACCGGCACCCCGCTTGCTGCCGGCGAGATCGGGCGGATCCTCTTCACGCTGAAGACCAGTGACGGCTACTTCCTGTACACCACCGACCCGGCCTGGAGCACGATGGCCGAGATCGGTCGTGTGGATTACGCCGCGTCGACTTGCGGGGGCAACGCGGTCGCGACAACGCTCAGCGGCCAATCGTTCAACCTGTATAGCAGTGGCCGCTGCGGCGTCACAGAGCGGACCGACGCCTGCACGTCGCCCGATGGGAAGTACAAGCTGATCACCAATGCCCTGCCGGCCTGGGAGCACTCGGTGCTGATGCACGACGTTGCCGCCGGCACCGATCAGTTCATCTTCCAGGGCCAACTCAACGCCACGACCGGCATCCGCTGGTCGCCCACGAGCCAGTGGGTTCTCTTCGGCGTCGGCCAGTCGATCAACGTCGTGCGCGCCGGGGCCGGCAGCTATCAACAGGCGGTCGCGCTCTACGACCCGGAGGGCGACGTCCACTATTCGCCCGACGGCGCGACGCTGCTCTATCTCAAGCCGGTCGGCGCGAACGCCGATGTCTTTGTCGTCAACGTGGATGGATCGGGAGAGCGCAACTTGACGAATACGCCCGCTGCGGCCAAACTGTGCCCGCGGTGGCGGCGCTAGCGATACCGTGGCGACGCGGCACCGGCAACGTGGATGACGCCGGTCCTCAACGGGGTATAATGACTTCATCAGGGGGTGGGGGATGCTGGAGACTGGAAGCATAGCACAGGACCGCTATCGCGTCGTAAAGCCCTTGGGCCAGGGAGGGATGGGCGCCGTCTTCCGGGCGTGGGACCTGCGCCTGAAGGTGCCGGTGGCGCTCAAGGAGCTCCGCCCGCAGCCCGGGTTGGACGCCCCGCTACTGGGCGCTCTGCGCGAGCAGTTCGAGCAGGAGGCCTCCGTGCTGGCGCGGCTCAACCACCCCAATCTGGTGCGGGTCACCGACTTCTTCGAAGAGGAGAACAACGCCTACCTCGTCATGGACTTCGTCGAGGGCCAGAGTCTGGCGGCGCTCATCGTGCAAGAGGGCGCGCAGCCTGAAAACCGGGTGCTCGACTGGGGCCGGCAACTGCTGGAGGCGCTGATCTATTGCCACGACCGGGGTGTGGTGCACCGCGACATCAAGCCGCAGAACATCATCCTCAAGCCCGACGGCGGCGTGATGCTCGTCGACTTCGGGCTGGTCAAGCTGTGGGATCCCAACGACCCGCGCACCCGCACGGCGATGCGCGGGATGGGCACGCCCGAGTACGCGCCGCCCGAGCAATACGGCGCCACGGGCGAGCACACCGGCCCGCCCAGCGACGTCTATAGCTTGGGCGCTACGCTCTACCATCTGCTCACGGGCAAGGCGCCCCCGACCGCCACCGATCGCATGGCGATGCCCGAGCAGTTCGCGCCCTTGCGGCGGCTCGCGCCACATGTGACCCCGCGCACCGAGCAACTGGTGATGAAGGCGCTGTCGCTCTCGGTGAACGAGCGCTGGCAGAACGGCCGCGAGATGCTCGCGGCGTTGCAGTCGGGCCCGCTGCCCGAGCGCCCCATCGAGGTGGGGATGCCGCGGACGGTCCGCGCGGGCCAGGCGCCGGTGACGTTGGGGACGGGCGGCGGCCGCGACAGGACGACGATGGCGCCGCACTACCCGGCATCCACCGGCGGCCCCCCCGCAGGAGGCCCGCCGTCCGGCCCGCCTGCCGCGGGCGCCTACGCCGGCGGGACGCAGAAGCGCAAGCTCTCGCGCGGCGCCCTGATCGGCCTGATCGCGGTGGCCCTGCTGTGTATTGGTGTGGCGTGTGCGGTGAGCATCATCGGTCTGCCGACGATCCAGGCGTGGCTCTCGCCCACCGACGAGGTGGCGACCCAGACGGCGGAGGTGCCGACGCGCACGGCCACGCGCGAAGAACCCGCGACGGCGACGCGCCCACCGGAGGATGACATCCCGACCGCCACCAACACGTCGCCGCCCCAGGCCGGCGGACTCAACGTGACGATCGTGAACCACTCGCCTGCCGAGGTCTGTTACGTGATGATCTCGCCCGCCGACAGCGATAGCTGGGGCGAGGACAGGCTATCGGCGGACGAAACGATCCTCTCGGGCCAGACGCGCCAGTTCACGGTCGATGCGGGCAGCTACGACATCATGGTGCAGAACTGCAACGAAGTGCCGCTCGCTACGGCCTGGCAGGTCAACACCGATACGACGGTGGCTGTCGGCGCGCCGGGGGCCTCCGTAGGCCTGGAAGTCCTCAACCGCGCCACCGTCGACATCTGTTACGTCTATATCTCGCCCACGACGGCCGATTCGTGGGGTGCGGACTGGATGGGCGATCTGGAAATGCTCGCTGCCGGCTCCAGCCGCATCTTCTTCGTCTCGCCGGGGGAGTATGACCTGCAGGTGAAGGACTGCGACAACAACGTGCTGACGGAGGAATACCAGGTCGACCTGACCGCCGACCTGCAGTGGACCCTGCGCGACTGAGCCCGGCCCGGACGTAGCAGAGCGGCACTCTGCCGTTCGGGCCGGTCTTCCCATGAACACGGGACTGCGCCAACCGTGCCCGGACGGGGCGCTGGCCGACAATGCCGGCAGCGCAGAGCAGAGCGGCTCGGTCGGGAGACACGGCCGCAACAGAGCAGAGAAGTCCCGGCCTTTCGGGAAGACACGGCCGCAGCGGATTCTCCCTCTGCCGTTCGGGCCGGTCTCCAGACCGTGCCCGGACGGGGCCGATCGACAATGTGGGCAGCGCAGAGTAGAGTGGCGCCGTCGGAGCAGAGCGGCTCGGTCGGGAGACACGGCCGCAACAGAGCAGAGGAGTCCCGGCCTTTCGGGAAGACACGGCCGCAGCAGAAGCTGAAGACGCGGCCGCAACGGAGGAGAGGGCGGCCGCAGCGGGGGTTGGTGCGCTGCCCTAGCGGTTTTCTTTCCCGGTGCGGCGTTGCTCGGCCTCTTGCGCGGCGGCGTGCTGCTCGAGCGCGCGCCGGACGCTGGCGGCGTGGGCTTCCTGCTCGGCCACGTCCTCCGGGGTCACCGGGTGGGTGCTGTAGCGCGCCTCGATGAACGCCTCGGTCAGCTCGCCCATCGCCGGCTCGGTCTCGGGGACGCGGTGGTCCAGCTTGGAGCGGTACTCGCGCGGAGTCTCCGTCTCCCGGCGCGGGATGCCCTCCTCCCGGGCGCGATCCAGCGTCGTGAGGTAGTGGTAGAGCACCTGTTCTCGCGGGTCGGGGCCGCGGGAGCGCTCGCGGCGCGCGGTAGCCACGCTGCGGCGCAGGCTTCGCAGGCGCTGCACCAGCGCCGGGACCGCTTCCCCGACCTTCCGGCCCAGCCCCGTGATCCAGCGCCAGACCGCATCGAGGGCCGTCTCCAGCCAGCGCCATGGCGCGAACCGGCGCACGCTGGCCAGAAGCGCGGGGCGGTCGCGGAAGTAGCTGCGCACGACGTAGATCATCACGCCGAGTAGCACCGCCCAGAAGAGCACCGACCGCAGGATCGCCCACAGGGGGTTGCCGTTCGTGGCCGCGGGGAGCACCTCGGGCGTGAACTCGGGGAGCGGGGCCGAGGCCATGGGCGCCGTCTGCGGGCGCCCCATCAGCAGCGACAGCAGCGCCACGATCGGCCAGAGCAGCAGCAGGTAGAGGAGCGTCGCGATGTAGCTGATCACCATCAGCAGCAGCGCCACCAGGTCGAGCAGCCCCAGGGTGTAGTTCGTCGGAAGCAGGAACGCGACGAGCGCCACAAGCGCCAGGAAGAGCAGCGAGAAGCGCAGCCAGGTGGCGCCGAGCGACTGGGTCACCTTCACCTTCTCGCGTGCCCAAATACCCGCCAGGCGCGCGAACTGGATCTGGCCCAGCATCACCATCCCCAGCAGGAAGTAGATCAGGGCGTTCACGATCGGCATCTCGATGCGCGGGTTGGCCCCTTCGATCACGCTGCGTAGGTTCACGCGCGACAGCGCGGAGAAGACCAGCAGCGCCGCCGCGCCGGCGAAGTAGCGGCTCGCCAGCCGGCTATGCGGCCCCTGCTCACCCAGGTACATCGTCGGGTCCTTCACCGCGTCGAGATCGCGGGCGGTGGCGCCCGCGACCAGCCAGCCCAGGACGCCCAACAAATAGGCGATCATCGTCTCGCCATCGAAGAAGCTCAACGGCTCGGCCCCCCAACCGCGGATGGCGGCCAGGATCTCGCCAGGGGTGTTGTCGAAGTAGCTGGCCCATTTGACCACGAGGAAGAGCGCCAGCAGCTCGACGATGCGGAAGCGCATGCTGTCGCTGCTGGCGAGGAACCGCTTCTGGACGATCCGTTGGGTGCGGAAGCCCACCGCGGCCATGATGACCGGCACCACCCAGAAGAGCGTGCCGGTGGTGGCGGTCGTGAGGTTGGCGACCAGCTCGGCGACCGACCAGGCCACGCACCCCACCAGGATCGCGACGATCGCCGGCTGGATGACGCCGCGAATCCACGGGCTGCCGGTCTCCTCGGGCTCGGGCTCCTCTTCGCGGCGGGTGCGCCAGTCGTCGATCTCGGGGACGACGATCTTCTGCTGGCCGCGACCGTGGTCATAGCGATTGCTCATAGATGCTCCAACTCCTCTTCGCGCCAGACGCGATAGATGGGCAGGCGCAGCGCCGTCGCGTGCGTCGCCCGATCGCCCGGCGCGGCGCTGGGCATCACGAGCACCAGCGCCACGGCAAACCCCTGCTGGCGCAGGTAGAGCAGCGAATCGTAGAGGGCCTGGCTCTCGCCTCCGGTCACCACGATGATCGTGGCGCCCCACGAGAGGCCCAGGCTCTCGCGGCGCAGGAAGTCGGGCAGTGGCAAGGCCACGCCGTCGCCCCCTGTCGCCGCGCCCTGGCCGTTGGGCCCATTGCTTGCTGCGGCTTCCCCCGGCTCCTGGCGATAGGTCTGCGCCCGCGCCAGGACCTCCAGGATGCCCATCAGGTGCGCCCGCTCGCGGCGCGGCGGCAGCGACATCGTGACGAGCCGCTCCTGCAAGGGGTCGATGGCCTGCGTCGCCAGGCCCACCGCCAACGCCTCGTGCAGGATGATGTGGCTGGCGATCGATGCCGCGGCGACGATGGCCATCTCCGACGCCTGGTACATCCGCTGGATGGCGTAGCTCGCCTGGTCGAGATCCAGGCAGATCAGCGTCTCGCGCGCGATAGCGGGCTGGTAGCGCTTCACCAATAACTGGCCCGCGCTGGCACTGGCGCTCCAGTGGATGCGCCGCGGCGAGTCGCCGATGCGATACTCGCGCATGCCGACGATGCGCGTGGGATCCTCGAAGAGCGGTGCCGGCGCGGGCAGCGAGGCCAGCGGCGAGCGCGTGGGCAGGCCCAGGCGGTCGAGCGGCAGCACCCGCGGGTAGACGATGACGTACTCGGGCTTCTGCTGCCCGGTCAGTTGCGGGTTGATGCCGAGCAGATCGCCGGTGCGCCAGGTCATCGGCCCGATCTGGTAGTAGCCGCGCTTGGAGCAGGTAAGCGAGTAGTGGAAGCGCTGCTCTTGGTGGGGCATCAGCGTGAGCACGCGTCGATAGAAGGGTGGCGAGATCAAGTCGACGTGCAGCGAGTCGTGCATCTCCACCCAGGGCGCGGGCAGCCAACCTTCGTTGCGCACCCGCAGCTCCACCGGGATCTGCTCGCCCGGGAATGCGCGGTTCACCAGCAGCCGCTGCGTCCGCAACTGGCGCATGGTCTGTTGTGCCCACATGCGGCCCAGGATATACGCGGCGGCGAGCAGGTAGAGCAGGCTGAAGTAGGTGTCGATGCGCAGGACTGCCGCCAGCAGAAAGAGCCCCAGCAGGAAGAGCAGCAGGTTCGGCATAGCCCGCGTTAGCCCTCGCCTTCGCCCAACCCCAGGCGCACCTGGTCCAGGATCTCGGTGATGATGGCCCCCGCCGTGCGGCCGCGGAGCTGGCTTTCGGGCTTGAGGATCAGGCGGTGGGCGAGCGCCAGGGGCGCCAGCATCTTGATGTCATCGGGGATAACGTAGTCGCGCCCGCGGAGCACGGCCCACGCCTGCCCGGTCTTGTAGAGCGCCAGCGAGCCGCGCGGGCTGGCGCCCAGCGCCAGATCGGCGTGGGTGCGGGTGGCGCGCACGATCGAAAGAATGTACTGCTCCACCGTCTCGTCGACGTGCACGTCGGTGACGGTGTCGCGCAGCCGCAGCAGCTCCGCGCCATCGACGACCTGGCCGATCACGTCGATGGGGTGCTGCTTGCGCTGGCCGCGCAGGATGGCGATCTCGTCGCGTTCGTCGGGATAGCCCAACGAGAGGCGCATCAAAAAGCGGTCGAGCTGCGCCTCGGGCAGCGGGAAGGTCCCCTCGTACTCGATGGGGTTCTGCGTGGCGAGCACCAGGAACGGCGCGGGCAGCGCGCGCGTGACGCCTCCCACGGTCACCTGCTGCTCCTGCATCGCCTCCAGCAGCGCCGCCTGCGTGCGCGGCGTGGCGCGGTTGATCTCGTCGGCGAGCAGGACATTGACGAAGACCGGGCCGGGCTGGAACTCGAACGTGTTCTCCAGCTGGTTGTAGATCTCGACCCCGGTGATGTCGTTGGGGAGCAGGTCGGGCGTGCACTGCAGGCGCTTGAAGGCCAGGCCCATGCTGGCCGCCGCGGCGCGCGCAAGCATCGTCTTGCCGGTGCCGGGCACGTCCTCGATGAGCAGGTGGCCCTGGCAGAGCAGCGCCACCATCAACAGCTCCACTTGCGTGTGCTTGCCGATGATGACCCGCTCCACGTTGCCGATGATCTCGCCGGTGAAGGCGTTGACGTCTGCGATTGCGTCTATCGTTTGGGTGCTCTCTTCTGCCACGCTGATATCCTTCCGTCGTTGGGTGGGGGCCCTCGGTGCGGCTCGGGGGTCCGGGCATCTCATATCGTGGCCATTGTAGCGGCAAAGCCGGCGGGGGCAAGCGGCCGCCGCTCTGCCCTCCGTTGCGGACGCGTCTTCTCTGCTCTGTTGCGGCCGTGTCTTCCCGAAAGGCCGGGACTTCGCCCGACCGAGCCGCTCTGCTGACCGCTCTGCCCTGCGCTGCCGGCATTGTCGGCTGGCGCCCCGTCCGGGCACGGTTGGCGCAGTCCCGGGTTCATGGGAAGACCGGCCCGAACGGCAGAGGGAGACTCTGTTGCGGCCGTGTCTTCCCGAAAGGCCGGGACTTCGCCCGACCGAGCCGCTCTGCTCCGACGGCGCCACTCTGCCCTGCGCTGCCGGCATTGCCGGCTGGCCCCGTCCGGGCACGGTCTGCGCAGTCCCGGGTTTATGGGAAGACTGGCCCGAACGGCAGAGGGGGACCGCTCGGCTCTACCCCGCCGGATCAGTCGCGGTTCCCCACCATGACCTCACCCAGCGCGAAGGCGATCTCGCCGGTGCCCTCCACCGTCAGGCGCGCCATCTCGGGCCAGGTGTAGAAGCCCATCTGCACCGTGTAGGCGCCGGGCGGGGCGTCGGCGGGGACGGCCAGCGTGAACGTGTCGCGCACGATCTCGCCGGGGGCCCAGGCCCAGGTGGGGTAGAAGGTGTGACAGGGCTCGCTATCGTCCTGCGCCCACAGGGGACCGCCGGTGGCGGCGTTCTCGGGCCCCAGCAGGTGCACGAAGACGATCCACGCGCGGTCGATGGGCGCCAGCGCCCCGTAGCTCAGGGTCACGTGCAGCGTCTCGCCCGGGCGGAGTGCGCCGGCGCTGAGGTCGTAGCCCAGCAGGCGGATGAGGCCCGTGCCCGCCGGCGGCCCGCCGAACGTGGCCGCCACGGGCCGGTCGGGGACGAGCTGCGCGCGCGCCCCCGCGGGGATGCGATAGGCGGTGAAGTAGGGCTCGCCGTAGAAATCCGGCCCCGCGCTAACCCGCTCCCCCGTGGGATAGGCGCGCGCGAGCAGCTCCAGGCTCGCGCGATCCTCGTGCTGCACGACGATGTAGGTGGTGGGCTGCTGCGTCTGCTCGGGGTAGACAAGGCAGACGCGGCCGTTGTAGCCCTTCAGCCCGGGCCGTGCCCCGGAGTTGAAGACGATGGCGGGGTGGTCGGGCATCTCGGGCGACGAATAGATGCGTTCGCCGGGCGGAAGCGTCGCTGCATACTGCCCGATGGCGTCGCGCCCGGCCTCGAAGTGCGTGAACAGGTCGGGGTCCGCGCCCCACAGGATGAAGTAGTCGCGATACGTGGTGTAGGCGCTGTAGCCGAAGCCCACGACCAGCGCCAGCGCCCACACGACCGCCAGGACCCGGCCTGCCCGAGCCGGGTCTGCCGGGGCCCGGGGGGCGCGGTCGCGGGCGAGCCCGTGCAGGCGCGCCAGCGGCACCAGCGCGCCGGTGGCGACGAGCATCGACAGCGCGGGCAGCGCGCCCAGCGCGCGTTTGGTGGGCTGCCCCCCGAACGTGAGCACGGCCGTGACGCTCAGTAGCGGCACCCACACGAGCGGGATCGCCGCGACGGGTTCGCGGATCCGCAGCACGGCTATGGCGCTCCCCAGGATCAGCAGCGTGAGGAAGAACGGATTGAGCGCCGGGCGCCCGGGCAGGCCGAAGAGCGGCTCGTCGTCGCCCTCGATGGCCACCACCCGCACCAGATCGACGGCCTCGTCGCGCAGGCGCCGGAGGTTCTCGCGCAGGCTGAGCTCGGGCGAGACGGCCCAGACCTGGTCGATGCGCTCGTTGCCGGTGCCGGGGTGGGTGGCCAGGTAGACGCCCATCGGCGCGAAGACGGCCGTGGCCGCGACCGCCAGGATCGCTAGCCGGCCCAGCGCCTGACGGATCCAGGCCCGGTCGCGCAGGGCAGCGCGCAGGCCGTCGCGCCTGTCCGTCGCGAGGAGCGCAAACGTGATGACGACCAGCACCGGCAGCACCCGCGCCGATTGGTAGGTGTAGAGGCCCAGCCCCAGCAGCGCGCCGGCCACGGCAAACGCACCACGGCGCCAGGTACGCACCGCCCGGCTCACCGCCCAGGTGGTGAGCGTGACGGCCAGCGGGACCAGGATGGCGCGGACGCCGTAGCGGCTCCACACCTGGTGCCAGAAGGAGCACGCCAGCGTCGCCGCGGCGGCGAGCCCGCCATAGTCACGGAGCAGGCGCTCCTCACGGGGCGAGCGCCCCTGACGGGGTGAGCCCTCCTCGCGCATGGCGCCTTCCTGACAGGGGGAGCCCTCGTGATGGGCCGGGGTCCCGTCGCGGGCGAAGAGCGACTCGACGGCCAGGAACGTGGCGGGCACCGTGAGCACGCCCACGACCGCCGAGGCGATGTGGATCGCGTGCGGCCCGATCCCGAAAAGCGCGACCGACAGGGCGACGAGGTAGCTGAAGAGCGCCTCGCGCCCGATGTTGGTGGGCAGGTAGACCGGCAGGTGCCCGTCGAGGATCTCCAGCGCGTCGACCCCGTACCATGCGGGATCGTAGCCGTCGCCCGGCGGCAGGGTGCCGATGCGATAGAGCCGCAGGAACGCGGCGAGAGCCACGATGGCCAGCAGCGCCAGGCGCTTGCAGCGCGGGGTCAGCGCAGGGAGCACAGGCACCCTCCGCGGCGGTGTGCCGTGGCGTCACGCATGCCGGCCCGCGTGCGCCCGTAGCAGTGGTCACTGGCCATGGCGTCCTCCGGGCCAGAGGATACCCCAAATCGGTGTGAGTGGAAGGCGATGGGAGATTGGGTTCGTCTTGACACAGCCGCGCGAGGGTCTACAACCAGGCCCACCATGGACGCGCACGAAATCGAGGCCCGGGCCCGCCGCGTTCTTGAAGCGCTGTGGCGCGCGGGCCAGGACGCCTGCCGCGGTATCTGGCGCTCCAAGCCCGACGTGGTCATCGTCCTCTATCACTCCGGTCAGTCAGTCCTGCGAGCGGCCCATGCGGTGTGGGACGTGGTCGGGATCCACCCGTTCCCGCCCGTCGTGGGCATCAACTTCGGTCGGGAGAAGGTCCGAGCACTCCGGCGGCGCGCCGAGAAACAAGGCTTGGGTCAGGAGGACATCTTCGGCGGCTTCGTGGGTGCTGTGCGATTCCCGAACTGGGCTGCCGGCAAGACGGGGTGGCAGTCGGCGCTGCAAGAGCAGGTCGCGGCGGCCTGCGGAAGCACCGACCCGCCAGCCTGTGCCCTCGTGCTCGACGATATCTCCTACACTATGATGACCCAGTACCTGGCCCATAGCCTGCTGACCGCGGTCTATCCTACCATCAAGACTCTGTACGTGGACTCCGAGGTCCGGGATGGATGGCAGATCACGCTGGGCTTCTGGGTGCTGTTCACCTGCTTTCCAGAGCTGGGTCTGACCGTCGCAGACGACCCGGATACGGGCGGGTCCCCTTCGGCCCTCGGCCTAGCCCTGGGCCGACACCTGCATCGGATTGCCGTGGGCACTGAGGATGCCGGTCGGGATTCGCTGGCGTGGCGGCCCCTGACAGCCGGGAACCCGCACGTCCGGGCCCTGCGGGATCACATCCCCGAGGCGCTGCTGCTGGAGCTATCGGAGTGGGTCTACGCCGCGATCGAGGGGTACGCGCGCGACCGGGCGATGCAAGAGGGCCTCTGGCCCCCGCCCTCGGAGCCTGACCCATCCGGCTAGGTAGAGGCCCTCACCCCCGGCCCCTCTCCCCCGGGGGGGCAAGGGGGGGGCAGAATCTTCGGGCGGAGAGCGCGGGTCGGAGGCCCTCACCCCTGGCCCCTCTCCCCGGGGGGGCGAGGGGGATCAGAGTCCTCGGGCGGAGAGCGCGGGTCGGAGCATCTCTTCCCAAACGACGATGACGCGGGGAGCGTCGTTTCAGTATCCTCAAGCGGATCGAGACGGTCGGAACTGAATGCGTGGTGGTCGGGCCGGGCGAGCGCGTCACGTTTCAGTATCCTCAAGCGGATCGAGACGGTCGGAACAAACATTTCCAGTGGCATGCTGCTCCGCCATAGCCCGTTTCAGTATCCTCAAGCGGATCGAGACGGTCGGAACTCACAGGCCGCGAGAGCGACGGCGCCCAGGCGCTGTTTCAGTATCCTCAAGCGGATCGAGACGGTCGGAACCGATGCCTGCAACGCGGGCTCCTGTGTCGGTCAGGAGTTTCAGTATCCTCAAGCGGATCGAGACGGTCGGAACTGCTGCTGGGCTGGGCGTTGCGGGCATCGGGTGGAAGTGTTTCAGTATCCTCAAGCGGATCGAGACGGTCGGAACGCCGAGAACCAGTTGGCC
>ENA-UOUL01003687-UOUL01003687.1-bioreactor-metagenome-genome-assembly--contig:-NODE-3687-length-15268-cov-3.371075_pt1 | contig 15268 bp, 12 predicted proteins | sample MGYA00249838_ERZ747220 | MGnify/ENA primary metagenome ERZ747220 (study PRJEB28778, sample SAMN05720191) | bioreactor metagenome | isolation source: Anaerobic biogas reactor | place: USA:Washington...
CCGCGCAGCGGGCCCTCCACCGCAATGACCAGGAAGGGCATCGCGACGAAGGCCTCGGCGATCACCACGGCGGCGGTGGTGAACGGCAGGCTGACGCCGAACCAGTCGTAGAGATACTGCCCGACCAGACCCCGCCGTCCGAGCAGCAGCAGCAGGGCCACACCACCGACGACCGGTGGCAGCACCATCGGCAGGGTCACCAGGGCGCGGACCAGCCGGAGCCCCGGGAAGCTCGCGCGGGCCAGCACCCACGCCAGCGGGACCCCGAGGAGCAGGCAGATCGCGGTCGCCAGGAGCGCCGAGACCAGGGACAGGCGCAGCGCCTCGGCGACGGCGGGCTGCGCGAGGTGGGTGCCCAGCTCCCCCCAGGGCGTCCGCACCAGTAGGCCGGCGAGGGGCAGCAGCAGGAACGCCAGCCCGAGCACCGCGGGGAGGACAAGAACAGGCGGTATGCCGCTCGCTCGCCCGCGGAGCAGATCGTCACCTCCGCGCGTGGTCACGGTAAGTCGAACCCGGCCGACCCCAGCGCCGCGCGCCCGGCCTCGGAGCGGACGAAGTCGACGAAGGCGCGGCCGCCCACAGCGTTCGGCGCCTCGGCGAGCACGGCGATCGGGTAGTCGTTGACGGCCTCCTCCGCCTCCGGGAAGTCGATGCCCTCGACCGCGTCCCCGGCGACGAGCACGTCGGTGCGGTAGACCAGCGCCGCGTCGACCTCGTCGAGCTCGACCTTGGTCAGTGTCGCCCGCACGTCCTCCTCGTAGGTGTCCGGGGCCGGGGTGAGCCCGGCGGCCTCGAAGACCTGGACCGAGGCGACCCCGCAGGGCACCTCCTCGGCACAGAGGGCGATGGTGAGGTCCTCGTTCGTGAAGTCCTCCAGCCCGGTGACCCCGGCCGGGTTGCCCGCCGGCACCGCGATCTGCAGGCGGTTGCGCACGAAGACCACCGGGTCGCCCGCGGCCAGCTCCTCGTCCGTCACCAGGGCCATGGTGGCCGGTGACGCGGAGGCGAAGACGTCGGCCGGGGCGCCGCTGATGATCTGCTGGGCCAGCGCCGAGCTGCCCGCGAAGCTGAACGTCACGGTGGTCCCGGGGTGCTCCGCCTCGAACGCCTCGCCCAGCTCGGTGAAGGTGTCGGTCAGCGAGGCGGCCGCGAAGACGGTGATGTCACCGGTGACGTCCGCGGCGGCCTCGTCCCCCTCGGTGCCGCACGCGGTCAGGGTGCAGGCCAGGGCAACGGCCGTGGGGACGGCGAGGTGACGCGGGGTGTGGGTGCGTCGGAGCAACGGGCGGATCCTTCGGCGTGGGCGGTGGGGCGGTCAGTGCTTCGGGGGCAGCGCCACCACGACCTGCGTGGCCTTGATGGAGGCGACGGCCACGACGCCAGGCTCCAGACCGAGCTCGTCGGCGGCCTCCGCACTCATCAGCGACACCACGCGGTAGGGCCCGCACTGCAGGTCGACCTGGGCCATCACGGTGTCCTTGACGACCCGGGTGACGATGCCGCGCAGCTGGTTGCGGGCGGAGGTGCGCAGTTCACCGTCATCCTCCCCTGCAAGCTCCTGGGCCAGCGCGGCCAGGTCACGGCCCTCGATCGTCATCCGTCCGGTGTCCGACCGGTCCGCCGACAGCCGGCCCTGGTCGACCCACCGGCGCACGGTGTCGTCGCTCACCCCGAGGAGCGACGCTGCTTCACTGACCCGTAGTTGCGGCATACAGAGCATCATATAGACGCACCTGCGGGGAACGGAAGCGGGAGTCGGCGCACGGGTAGTCTTCGCTCCATGCCTGTGACGCGCCTGCTGCCCACCGAGGAGTCGACCGAGCTCATCGCCCTGGTCCGCGAGATCGCCCGGGACGAGCTGCTGCCGCAGGTCGACGAGGCCGAGGCCGCCGCCCGCCTCCCGCGGGAGGTCTTCAGGCTGCTGGGCCGCGCGGGCCTGCTCTCCCTGCCGTATGCCGAGGAGCTGGGTGGCGCGGGCCAGCCCTACGAGGTCTACCTCCAGGTGGTCGAGGAGATCGCGCACGCCTGGATGTCGGTCGCTGTCGGCGTGTCGGTCCACTCCCTGACGGCCTTCCCGGTCGCGACCTTCGGGACCCCGGAGCAGCAGGAGGCCCTGCTGACCGGGATGCTCTCCGGTGAGCAGCTGGGTGCCTACTGCCTCTCGGAGCCGCACGCTGGCTCGGACGTCGCCTCGATCCGCACCCGGGCCACGAAGGTCGACGGGGGCTACGAGATCACCGGTGGCAAGGCGTGGATCAGCCACGCCGGGCACGCCGACTACTACACCTCCTTCGTGCGCACCTCCGACGACGGCGGGCGCGGGCTGAGCTGCTTCATCGTCCCCGCCGACGCCGAGGGACTGACCTTCGCCGAACCCGAGCGCAAGATGGGCCTGGACTCGGACACCGTCGGCGAGGTGCTCTTCGACAAGGTCTTCGTCCCCGACGACCGGCTCATCGGCGAGCCCGGGCAGGGCATGTCGATCGCTCTCGCGGCGCTCGAGGCCGGCCGGCTCGGCATTGCGGCCGCCGCCACCGGCCTGGCCCAACGGGCCCTGGACGAGGCGGTGGCCTACGCCAAGGAGCGCGAGCAGTTCGGCCGCCCGATCGCCGACAACCAGGGCCTGGCCTTCCTGCTGGCCGACATGGCGGCCGCCGTCGGCAGCGCCCGCGCCACCTACCTGCACGGGGCCCGGCTCAAGGACGCCGGGCTGCCGCACAGCCAGGAGGCCTCGGTCGCCAAGATGGTCGCGACCGACGCGGCGATGAAGGTCACCACGGACGCCGTCCAGGTGCTCGGCGGCTACGGCTACACCAAGGACTTCCCGGTCGAGCGCTTCATGCGCGAGGCCAAGGTCACCCAGATCTTCGAGGGCACCAACCAGATCCAGCGGCTGGTCATCTCCCGCCAGCTGCTGCGCTGAGCCGGCCCCACCGCGCCAACCCGGCCCCACGTCATACATCCACCGAACCCACCAGGAGGTCCCGTGCAGATCACCTCGAACACCGTCGCCCTGATCACGGGCGGCGCCAGCGGCCTCGGCGAGGCCACGGCCCGTCGACTCCTCGCGGACGGCGCCGCGGTGGTGCTCGTCGACCTGCCCGGCGGCCGCGGGGAGGAGCTGGCCGCCGAGCTCGGGGAGCGGGCCCGGTTCGCCCCGGCCGACGTGCGCGACGAGGATCAGGTCCGCGCCGCGGTGGGAGCCGCCACCGACCTCGGTGAGCTGCGGGTCGTCGTCAACTGCGCCGGGGTGGCCACGCCCGGTCGGATCCTGTCCCGGCGCGGGGTGCACGACCTGGAGGCCTACCGCACCGTCATCGAGATCAACCTCATCGGCACCTTCAACGTGCTCCGCCTCGCCGCCGAGGCGATGGCCGCCAACGAGCCCGTGGACGCCGACCGCGGTGTCATCGTGATGACCGCCTCGGTGGCGGCCTACGACGGCCAGATCGGTCAGGCCGCCTACGCCTCGTCCAAGGGGGGCGTCGTCGGGCTCACGATCACCGCCGCGCGCGACCTGGCCGACAAGGGCATCCGGGTGATGACGATCGCCCCCGGCATCTTCGAGACCCCGATGATGGCCGGGCTGGGCGAGGAGGTGCGTGCCTCGCTGGAGGCGCTCGTGCCGCACCCGGCCCGGCTGGGCAAGCCGCAGGAGTATGCCGCGCTGGTCGCCCACATCGTCGACAACCCGCTGCTCAACGGCGAGGTGATCCGGCTCGACGGTGCCCTGCGGATGCCGCCGCGCTGACGTGATCGGGGGGCGCTCCGTGGACCTCGACCGACTGGGTGTGGACCCCAGCCGGCACGGTCGGCCGTGAACTACCCGCAGCGCGCCGTCAGGGGCGTCCGCCGCCGGGCGGTCCGGGGCGCGAGCCAGCTGGCCACGGCCGCCTCCACCCCGTTCCGCGGGTTGCGCTGGGAGCTGCGACCGCCGACCCGGTGGCCCGTCGCGCTGCGCGCGGCTTTGGCCATCGCCATCCCGCTGACCATCGCCACGCTCGCCGGTCACCAGTCCTGGGGGCTGCTGTGCGGCACCGGGACGTTCACCGTCCTCTACGGCGCAGGGCGACCACTGCGCAGCCGGATCCGGCTCCTGGTGCTGGTGGCCGTCGGGCTGATCGCGGGGATGGCCCTGGGTGTGCTGGTCTCCGGCAACCTCCTGCTGTCCATCACGACCACCGCCCTCGTCGGGGCCGGGGCCACCTTCCTCGCCCAGGCGTTGCGGGTCGGTCCGCCGGGGGCCTTCTTCTTCGTGCTGGTCGTCGGCATCGGCGGCTACCTGCCGACCCACGACATCGACCCGCTCGCGCTGGTGCTGGCCACCACCACCGGGGCCGCCGTCGCCATCCCGATCGCCATGTTCGACCTGATCCTCGACCGCTTCGGTCCGGAGCGGGCCGCCGTCGCGGCGGCCCAGCGCGCGGTCGACCGGTGGGTGGCGACCACCCCCGGGGACCCGCACGCCGAGGACCGGAGCACCGAGGCCACCAACGCCATCCACGACGCCTGGACGACGCTGTGGGACGGCGGTGAGCCGGTGGCCAGCCCGCCGGGTCCCGGCGACGACCCCTCCGGCGAGAGCGTCGGCGAGACTGTCCGCGCGGAGCTAGCGACCGACCTCATCGTGATCCAGCAGCAGTTCTCCGAGCGCCTGCTCCCCACGCAGCAGGCCAACCCCGACCTCGGCGGGGAGCCGACCGCCGCTCCCCTGGGCCGGCCCCCGCTGCGCCGGATGATCACAAGGGCCCTCCGGTGGCCCACAACCTCCCTGCAGGCGGCGCTGCGGGTGGCGGCCGGGATCGCCGCCGCGGGCCTCGTGGCGGGTGTCCTGGTCGGCAGCGGCCACGTGTACTGGGCGATGGCGGCCGCGGCCCTGGTCCTGCACACCGGTATGGACCGCCGCGCCACCGCGATCCGGTCGGTCGAGCGACTCGGCGGCACCATCGTCGGGATCGGGCTGTTCCTGCTGGGTGGCTTCGCGGACAGCGGGCTCTGGGCGGTCGTCGTCGTGGTCGTGATCCTGCAGGGCCTCGTCGAGCTGTGCGTGGTGCGCAACTACACGGTCGCGGTCGTGTTCATGACGCCGCTCGCGCTCACCATCGGGACCGCGGGCTCGGGGCAGGCCGCGCTGGTCATCGCCCAGGACCGGCTGCTGGACACCGCCATCGGCGTCGCCTGCGGTGTCGTGGTGCCGTGGCTGGTCGGCTGGCGGTCCGGGCGCCGGATGGTGGCGGCGCACCTGTCCAGGGCCATCACCTCCGCCGCCGGCGTCATCGGGCTGCTGGCGACCGGCCGGCACCAGGACCGGGAGGGGCTGGAGGGCCAGCGCGAGCTGGCGCTGGACCTGCAGGAGCTGTCGGCGACCGCCGGCCGCGCGATCCGGGACGAGCCCGAGCGGATCGCCGACCTGGTGCCGGTGCGGGACGCCACGGCGTGGCTGGGGTTCACCGTGCTGGCGACGGCCTCGCAGACATCCCCCGGTGAGGCCCTGGAGCGGGTGGCCCCGGCCCAGGCGCCCGCCCTGGAGCTCGCGGCCCGCATCTCTGGCCTGGAGGTCCCGGAGGCACGGGAGATCCGTGCCGTGCGCGCCATGGTCGGCAAGCGGCCGCCCCTCGGCTGACCGGGACCGGTCGCGACGACCCTCGCCCACCGGTCATGACGGCATCGGAGCCCCCGACAGGAGTCGAACCCGCGACCGTCCGCTTACAAGGCGGATGCTCTACCAACTGAGCTACAGGGGCGTGCCGCCGGAGGACCGGCGGCGGCGCCGGCCGGGTGGCCGACACCGACGACGATGGTACCGGTCCCGGGGCCTCGGTCGTGCACGGTCAGCCTGCCGCGTACGTCTGGCCACGTGGGAGAGATGCCGCCCGCGGCGTCAGGGCCGGAGCATCTGCGGGATCAGCTCGGTGAACGGCGCCGTGTCCCACGTAGTCGGCCACCAGGAGACCCCCGTGCCCTCCATCACGGCGAAGACCAGCAGACCGATGCCGCCGGCGAGCAGCACCGCCGCGACGACCTGCGTCAGGAGCTGGCCCGGCAGCATCGACCGGACCATGGTGCGGGACCCGCGCCGCAGGGACAGCCCGCCCGGGCCCCACCAGGCCATGAGGACGCCCAGGAAGGTGCCGACGGCCATCGGCAGCGGGTGCTCAACCCCGACCTGTAGGAGGCCGGACTCGGTGAGGACACCCGCGGTGATCACGCTGGCCGCGAAGGCGAAGGCGACGGGCAGCAACAGGGCCAACCCCGTCGAGAGCGCCGCGACGAACAGGTGCCAGGGGCTGGTGAGCACGGTGACCGGGACGTCCGAGCGACGTGGGCCGGCCTCGTGCCGACGCAGCACCAGCGAGGTCATGGCGTGGTCCACGGTGCGTGCCGCGATCGACCAGATGACCAGGAGGCCCCAGGCCGCCAGCGGCACCACCGCGGCCGCCCCGACCACCGCCGCGAGGCCGGCGGCCAGCGTGCCGGTGCGCATGGGACGCCCGATGCGGGGGTCGGGTCCGCGCATCGGCTGCCCGAAACGCGGTGAGTCGGCCTCCGGCGGGCCGTATGGCGAGGTGCCGGGTGAGGGGCCGCCGCCGTCCCGGGCGGGTGGCGAGGCTGTGCCCGCCGGGGTTCGGTAGGCAGGGCCCTGCGGGGGCGGGTAGGCCGAGCCCGAGGGGGGCGGGTAGGTGCCCTGCTGCCCGGCCCTCGGCGCGCCGGCGCCCTGCGCCGGTGCCTGTCCGGGTGGCCGGCCGGGCGGCACCGGCGCGACCCGCGTCTGCGGGGTGGGAGCGACCGGCTGCACCATGGTCGGGTCCGCCTGCGGCGTCACGGTCGTGTCCGGCACCGGTCCACGGGCGGCCGGCGGCCGCGCCAGGTGGACGGTGAGCGCCTCGGTGACCGGCTTGTGCTCGGCATACAGCTCGAGGGCCCGCATCACCTCGTCGCTGTGCGGCCGACGGGCCGGGTCGACGTCCAGCGCGGCGGCGAGCAGCGGCCGCAGGGCGGGGTCCACCCCGTCCAGCTGGGTGCGTCCGCGCACCACCCGGTCCAGGACCACACTCATCGGCCCGGAACCGAAGGGTGGGTTGCCGGACGCCGCGAACGCCAGGGTGGCCGCCCAGCCCCACCAGTCCGTGGCCTCGGTCACCGCACCGCCCTCGACGACCTCGGGCGACAGATAGCCCGGTGTCCCCATCACCAGACCGGTCATGGTCAGGCGGACGTCGTCGGCGACCTGGGCGATGCCGAAGTCGATCACGACCGGGTCGGGCCCGACCATCAGGACGTTGCCCGGCTTCAGGTCCCGGTGCACGATGCCCACGCGGTGGATCGCGGTCAGCGCCTCGGACAGTCCGCGACCGAGCTCGACGAGCGCCTGCCCGGTGACCGGCCCCTGGGTGGCCACCACGTGGTCGAGCGGCGGGCCGGGGACGAACTCGGTGACGATATAGGGGGCCGGGCCGTCGGTGTCCGCGTCGAGGACGGCCGCGACCCGCGGGCTGTTCACCCGGGACAGGGTGGCCACCTCGCGGGACAGCCGGGTGCGGGCGTGGGGGTCGTGCGCGATGTGCGAGCGCAGCACCTTCATCGCCACGTCGCCGCTGCCGTCCTCGGGGGCGCCGTCGGGGCGGGCCCGGTAGACCACGCCCATGCCGCCCTCGCCCAGGCGCTTGCCCAGCGTGTAGCGCCCGAGACGCCGCAGGGCCGGGGCGGCCCCCTCGGGCGCCCCGCCGGCGGGCGTGGACTCGGCACTCATGGTCTCCACCGTATTGCGTCCCCTCGTGACAATCCTGCATCCTCACCGCCCCGATCGCTGGCGCTGCACCGCGGGGCTAGGCTCAAGGTCGGTCAACGATCGGCGTGCCCGGTTGGTTTCCCAGCCGCCCGAGCACGACTCTGACGGCACAGGAGTGGCTTTGGTTTCCGCAACCCCCACCTTCGACTTCGTGGTGGCCGCCAACCGGCTGCCGGTGGACCGGGTGGTCGACGACGACGGCGTCGCCCGGTGGCAGGCGAGCCCCGGTGGCCTGGTGACCGCGATGGACTCGGTGATGCAGGGGCGGCGTGCGGCCTGGGTGGGCTGGGCCGGGGTGCCGGACGAGGACGTCACCCCCTTCGACCGGGACAACGTCCGGCTGCACCCGGTCGTGCTGACCGCCCAGGAGATCCAGGACTACTACGAGGGCTTCAGCAACGAGACGCTGTGGCCGCTCTACCACGACGTGATCGTGCCGCCGCGCTACCGCCGCAGCTGGTGGGCGGCCTACCGGGAGGTGAACCAGCGGTTCGCCGAGTGCGTCGCCGAGGTCGCCGCACCCGGGGCGATCGTGTGGATCCACGACTACCAGCTGCAGCTGATGCCGAGCCTGCTGCGCGAGCTGCGTCCGGACGTGCGGATCGGGTGGTTCAACCACATCCCCTTCCCTCCGGTGGAGCTGTTCGGCCAGCTCCCCTGGCGGGACACCGTCCTGCGAGGGCTCCTCGGGGCGGACTTCCTCGGGTTCCAGCGGCGCAACGACGCGGCCAACTTCGCGCGCGCCTGCCAGCAGCTGCTGGGTGCGCACGCGACCGGGGACGTCATCACCTGGGCCGGTGACGAGCGTCAGCACGGGTCCGCTGACCGGGACCAGCACGGGTCGGGCGACCGGCGGGTCCGGCTGGCCGCCGTCCCGATTTCGATCGACTTCGCCACCGTGGACGAGATGGCCCGGCAGCCGGGGGTGCGGCGCCGGGCCCAGGAGATCCGGGCGTCGCTGGGCAACCCGCAGACGGTTCTGCTCGGCATCGACCGGCTGGACTACACCAAGGGCATCCGGCACCGGCTGCGGGCGATCTCCGAGTTGTTCGCCGATGGCGACATCGCCACGCCCGAGGTGACGCTGCTGCAGATCGCCACCCCCAGCCGGGAGCGGGTCCGCGCCTACCAGGAGCTGCGCAGCCAGGTCGACGGCCAGGTCGGCCGGATCAATGGCGACCACTCCACGATCGGCGCCTCGGCGGTGCACTACCTGCACCACTCCTACCCGAAGGAGGAGATGTCCGCGCTCTTCCAGGCGGCGGACGTGCTGCTGGTGACCCCGCTGCGGGACGGGATGAACCTGGTGGCCAAGGAGTATGTCGCCAGCCGCTGGGACGGCGGCGGCGCCCTGGTGCTCAGCGAGTTCACCGGTGCGGCGCACGAGCTGACCCAGGCCTTCCAGTGCAACCCGCACGACATCGCCGGGCTGAAGCAGACGATCCTGGCGGCGATGCGCGAGGACCCCGCCGCCCTGCGCAAGCGGATGCTCGGCATGCGCCGCCGGGTGCGGACCCACGACGTACACGCCTGGGCCCGGCGTTACCTGGCCGCCCTCGAGGCGGCCCCGGACAAGCCGGGACGAGGATGACCGGCCTCCGGGACCGCGCGGCGGCCACCCCGGCCGGTGAGCTCACCGACGCCCTGCGTCGCTTTGCGGCCCTGCCCCGGGTGCTGGTCGCCGTCGACTTCGACGGCACCCTGGCCCCCCTGGTCGACGACCCGATGACCGCCCGCGCCCTCCCCGGCGCCCTGGAGCTGCTGGACCAGCTGGCCACGCTCCCGGACACGTTGGTGGCCGTCGTCTCCGGGCGGGACCTGGCGACCCTGCGACAGCTCACCGGGGCGGTCGACCCGGTGCTGCTGGTCGGCAGCCACGGCGTCGAGACCTCCTACCGCGAGCCGGCACCGTCCCGGGACGAGGCCGAGTCGGCCCGGTTCGCCATCCTCGAGGCGGAGCTGACCGCCCTGGTCAGGGCCCACCCGCAGGCCCGGCTGGAGCGCAAGCCGCACTCCCTGGTCCTCCACGTCCGCGGGATCCCCCCGGAGGAGGCCGCTGCCACGCTGGCCGAGGGGCGCGCGCTGGCCCGGGGCCGACCGAACCTGAGGGTGACCCCTGGCAAGGACGTGCTGGAGCTGGCCACCCGCCACGTCGGCAAGGGCAGTGCGCTGCTGGACCTGGCGGACGCGCGCGGGGTGGACCAGGTGCTCTACGTCGGCGACGACGTCACGGACGAGCAGGCCTTCGAGGCCCTGGGCCACGCCCACCTGACCGTCCGGGTCGGGCCCGGCGAGACCGTGGCGCAGCACCGGGTGCGGGACGAACGGCACGTGGTGACGCTGCTGCGCGGCCTGCTCACCCTGCGCTCCGGCCGCGGGCCGTCAGCCTGACCGGGGCCAGCGCCGGCCCCGGCAAGGGTCCATGCACGTGCACGCATCGTTCACACGCCCGGCCGGCAGGTGCGGCAAGACGCCGCACACGTGGACGCATCGTTCACACGCCACGCCGGAACCCGCGGCAAGAAGCCGCACACCTGCACGCATCGTTCACACGCGCCGGTCGACCGGTGACGGCTGCGCGCTGTCCTCAGCCCCGGTCGGGGGCGGCGCCCGTGGAGGCGCGCAGGATCAGGTCGGGCGCGAAGAGGTACTCCCTATGCACGACGTCCTCACCCTGGATCTCCTCCAGGATCGCGGTGACGGCGGCCTCGCTCATCGACTCGACGTCCTGTCGCACCGTGGTCAGCGGCGGGTCCGTGAAGCCGATCATCTGCGAGTCGTCCGACCCGATGACCGAGACGTCCTCGGGCACCCGGAGCCCGGCCTGGCGGGCGGCCCGGACCACGCCGAGGGCCATGATGTCGGAGCCGCACACGACGGCGGTCACGCCGAGATCGAGGAGCTTGCGCCCGGCCGCGACCCCGCCCTCCACGGTGAACAGCGTCGTCTGGATGAAGCGCTCGGCCCCGGGCAGCAGCTCATCCAGCGCGAGCTCGTAGCCCTCGATCTTGCGCTGCACCGGGACGTAGCGCGCCGGGCCGGTCGCCAGGCCGATGCGGGTGTGGCCGAGCTCGCGCAGGTGCCGCACTGCCAGGTGCATCCCGGCGATGTCGTCGTTGGAGATGAAGGTCGCCTCGACGCCCTCGCGCCAGCCGTTGACCAGCGCGATCGGCAGGCCCCGCTCGCGCAGCGCGGTGTAGCGGGCGATGTCCGCCTTGGTGTCGGCGTGATAGCCGCTGATGAAGACGATGCTGGCGACCCCGCGGTCCAGCAGCATCCGGACGTAGTCGTCCTCGTGGATGCCGCCGGGCACCTGCGTGCACAGCACCGGGGTGTAGTTGGCGGCGGCCAGCCGCGTCTCCATGGCCTGGGCGAAGGCCGGGAAGATCGGGTTGGTCAGCTCCGGCACGACCAGGCCGACCAGGCCGGCGCTGTTGCGCCGCAGCTTGCTCGGGCGCTCGTAGCCCAGCACGTCCAGCGCGGTGAGCACCGCCTGGCGGGTGTGCGCGGCGACGCCCGGCCGGTCGTTGAGCACCCGGCTGACCGTTGCCTCGCTGACCCCCGCGTGCTGCGCCAGATCGGCGAGCCTGCTCATCTCGAAACCTCCCACTCCGGTGCCCGCGTCGACCAGGTCCAGACCCGCACCAGCGGACCCTCGGCGTCCAGGACCAGGTCACCTCGCCCGTCGGTCCCCACCCCGGGGCCGTATGCCGGGGCACCGGTGGTCGCCCCCGGCACCTGGTCCGCGGGCAGGGTGATCGGGTCGTGGGCCGCGCGGGCGACGTGCACCAGCGCGGTCTGCTCGGGGTGCTCACGCAGGAAGACCAGGGTGTCCTCGGCCGCGTGGACCCACCGCATGCCCCCCGCGGCGAGCGCGGGGCTGGTGCGCCGGGCCCGGATCAGCGCGGCATACTCCTGGCGGAGCGCCTCGTCCCACCGGTCCGGGTCCATCGGCTCGCCGCCCGGTCCGGTCGGCGCGGCGCTCCACGGCATCGGACGCCGCCCCGCCTCGCCGAAGTCGCCCTCGATCCCGATCTCGTCGCCGTAGCAGATCATCGGGATGCCCGGCGCCGTCAGCAGCAGCCCGGCCGCCACCACGATGAGCGCGCGGTCGCGACCGACGAGGGTGGCCACTCGGCTCGTGTCGTGCGAGCCGACGAGGGTGAAGGAGTGCACCAGGCTGCGCCAGGGCACGATGGCGGAGAACTCCCGGACCGTCTCGGCCACGAGCTCACCGCCGAGCCGGGGGATCCGGGCCGGCGAGCCGAGGAACTTCGGGGTGAAAGCGTCGTCGCGCAGCCACGTCCAGACGGGCTTGGTGAAGCCGGAGTAGTTCATCACCCCGTGCCACCCGTCGCCCTGGGCGTCGCCGCTGTGGTCGTGCACGTGCTCGGCGACCAGCAGCGGCTCGGCGCCGTGCGCCTCCGCCTCCTCCTCGACCACGGCACGCACCGCCCGCGCCACCTCGTGGGCGACGTCGGTCTGGGCGTAGCGGCCGGTCATGTTGGCGACGTCCACCCGCCACGCGTCGAGGCCGGCGCCGGGTCGCAGCCACCGCCGGATCACCGAGTCCGGCCCGTCGATGAACGCGGCCCGCAGACCGGCGTCGGTGTGGTCCAGCTTGGGCAGGGACGGCACGCCGAGCCAGGTCACCCAGTCTCCCGGGGACCCGTCGGGACCGGTCTGGCGGACGTACCACCCGGCATACGGCCCGGTGGGGTCGGCGTCGGCGGCCGCGAACCACTCGTGCGCGTCGCCGGTGTGGTTGGTCGTGATGTCGCCCATCACCCGCAGGCCGCGCGCGTGGGCCGCGACCTGCAGGCGGGCCATGGCCTCCGGGTCCCCCAGGATCGGGTCGACCGTCTCGAAGGTCGAGGCGTCGTAGCGGTGGTTGGACCGGGCGGGGAAGAACGGGGTGAGGTAGACGACGCTCACGCCGAGCTCCACGAGGTGGTCGAGGTGGTCGATGATGCCCTCGACCGTGCCGCCGAAGACCTGCTGGCTGCCCTGGCGGGTCTCGTCGACCGGGTCGTCCCAGCGCGCCGGCGCAGCCCACGACGGCAGGTCCTGGCGGGGGCCGCCGGGGTCCCCGGGCGGCTCGACCGCGGCGTCCCGGGCAAAGCGGTCCGGGAAGATCTGGTAGACGACGGCACCGGTGGCCCAGGCTGGCGGCGCCGGGTGGGTGACGATCCGGAAGTCGGCGGCGTCGGGCACGTCCCGCGGGTGCACCCCGGTGCCGTTGAGCCACCGGTAGTCGCCGGCGCCCTCCGCGCCGCCCTCGAGCAGGAAGCGGTAGTTCGTCACCGGGTTGTGCAGGACGAGCTCGGCCTGCCACCAGGACTCCACCGCGTCGGTGTGCACCCGGCGCGCGGTGGTGAACTCCTGCTCGCCGTCCGGGGTCGTGCGCACGTGCACGGCGCTCACCCCGGCACTCAGCGGTGCGCGGACCCGGACGGAGACGGTCTCCCCCGGGGCCGGTGCGACCGCCGAGACGTACAGCGGGGACCCGTCGTGGTGCGGCTCGGTCAGCATGCGATCACTTGACGGAGCCCTGGGTCAGGCCACCGATCAGCTGCTTCTGCAGGGACAGGTAGACCAGCACCACCGGGATGGAGGCGATGACGGCACCCGCCACGAACTGGCCGAAGTAGCGGTTGACGTCGGCGTTGCGGGTCTGCCACAGGCCGACGGCGAGCGTCTGCTGGTTGACGTCGGTGAGGAAGATCGAGGCCAGGAGGAACTCGCCCCACAGCCCGACGAAGGCCAGCATGGCGACGGTCGCCAGGATCGGGGTGACCAGCCGCAGGGTGATGGTGAAGAAGATCCGCGCGTGGGACGCCCCGTCGATGTAGGCGGCCTCGTCGAGCTCCTTGGGCACGGTGTCGAAGTAGCCCTTGAGCAGCCAGATGTTCGAGCCCATCGCGCCGCCGAGGTAGACCAGGATCAGGCCGGCCAGGGTGTTCAGCCCCACGGCCGGGAGGATGTTGCCGACGTTGGCGAAGGTGATGTAGAGGGCACCGAAGGCCAGGACTGCGGGGAACATCTGCAGCAGCAGGATGGCCAGCAGCCCGCCCCGCCGGCCGGTCCAGCGCAGCCGGGAGAAGGCGTAGGCCGCGCAGGCACCCAGGAAGAGCGTGGCGATCGTCGAGACCACCGAGATGATCATCGAGTTCTTGAACCACGTCCAGTAGGGCCGGGCCGGGTCGGCGAACAGGTCCTTGAAGTTGTCGGTGCCGAACTTGGTCGGCATCAGCCCCGAGGTCGACAGGGTGCCGGCGTTGTTGAACGCCGAGGACACGATGAACAGGATGGGGAAGAGGGCGAACACCAGGGCCAGCAGCGCCAGGGCGTGCCGCCACCAGACGCCACCGCCCTTCTTCCGCCGACCGGCCGGCGCGGGCGCGGTCTCGCGCTGAGCGGCGTTGCTCACGTCGATGGCGGCCATCTCTCCACCGGTGGGAGTGCCTGTGGTCATCTCAGTTCACATCCTCGAGTGCCTTGGTGGACCGGAAGCCCTGGTAGCTGATGAGGGCCACGATGAAGAAGATGAAGACCGCGATCGCCGAGGCCAGCCCGGCGCTGCTCACGGCGTTGCCAAGGCTGATCGACATCGCAATCGTCAGGACGACGTTGAGGTCGACGGCACGGCGCGCCTCCGACGGGCCGAGCACGCCGCCGACCACCATCACGGCGGCCGCGACCGCGGCGGATGCCAACAGTGACAGCACGCCCGTCGCGGCGAGGACGAGCATCGCCACGAACGCCGTCGCCGCGACCCAGGCGCGTGAGCGCCGCGGCGGCGGTGGCTCGTCGATCGACGACACGAGCGCGAAGTCGCCGTGCTCGCGCCAGCGCCGGCCGAACTCGTCGCTCGCCAGCACGAGCAGCACGTCGCCGGCGGCGATCGAGATCGTGCCGAGCTTGTCGCGGAGCTCGGCGTCGGCACGATGGACGGCGAGCACGGCGGCGTCGTACCGGCCGCGGAAGCCAGCCTCCTTCAGCGTGCGCCCGGCGAGGTCGGATCGGGGGCCGATGACCGCCTCGTACAGGCGCGTCCCCGGGCCTTCGGCGCCGAGCACGTGAGGTTCCTCGGCCGATCGCAGCCCGGCGACCTCCTGGAGGTCGATGACGCGGGTGATGTCACCGACGAAGTAGAGCCGGTCACCGCCCGACACCTTCGTCTCGGGGCGGGCGGTCACGATCGTTCCGTCGCGCTCGATCGCCGCGAGGTACACGCCGTCGAGGTGGCGGAGCCCGGCGGTCGCGATCGTTCGGCCGTCGAGTGGTCCGTGCGGAACGACGATCATCTGGAGCTGGAAGTCGCGGGCCGTGGCCCGCATCGCGTCGCCCGCCGCCGTGCGCTCGCTAAGCAGGAACGGCGCCGCGATCTCGAGCACCACGATTCCTTTTTTTTTTCAAGCAGAAGACGGCATACGAGTTCGAAACGTGACTGGAGTTCAGACGTGTGCTCTTCCGATC
>ENA-UOUL01003689-UOUL01003689.1-bioreactor-metagenome-genome-assembly--contig:-NODE-3689-length-15263-cov-3.477677_pt1 | contig 15263 bp, 5 predicted proteins | sample MGYA00249838_ERZ747220 | MGnify/ENA primary metagenome ERZ747220 (study PRJEB28778, sample SAMN05720191) | bioreactor metagenome | isolation source: Anaerobic biogas reactor | place: USA:Washington...
AGCCCCTTGTGGCTCACCTTAAGGTTGGGGCAGGGCTTGGGAGTCAGGCAGCTGCGCGTGCACGTCTCGGGATTCTTGCCCATGCACACCGCGTCGTAGAAGTTGGCCGTCGGCCCGCCCACGTCGGAGATGATGCCCTTGAATTCCGGCATCGCGGCCATGCGCCGCGCCTCCTCCACGATGGACTTTCTGGAGCGCTTCTGGACGCGCTTGCCCTGATGCGCGCTGATGGAGCAGAAAGCGCACTGTCCGGGGCAGCCGCGCACCGTGATGATGCCGAACTGCACCTCGGAAAGCGCCGGCACCGGCTCGGCGTACGACGGGTGCTGCCGCCGCGTGAACGGCAGGCCGTATATCGCGTCCATCTCGGGAGTGGAAAGCGGCATGGGCGGCGGGAACTGGATGAGATAGCGGTCGCCGTGCGCCTGCACCAGCGTTTTGCCCCGCGGCGCGGTGTGCTGGTGCATCAGGCGGCACGCGTTCGCGAAATCCTTTTTGCTCTCCGCGACGCGCTCATATGAGGGCAGCATCACGTGTTCACCGATGCCCTCCAGCGACGGGCGCAGCACGCAAGTGCCCCGCACGCCCAGCATATCCTTCACGGATTCGCCGTTTTTCAGGCGGCCGCAAATCTCGGCAAGCGGCGCTTCGCCCATGCCGTACACCAACATATCCGCCTTGGAATCCGCCAGGTACGAGCGGCGGACTTTATCTTCATAATAATCGTAATGCGCAAAACGGCGGTTTGATGCTTCCACCCCGCCGATGATGACCGGTATGTCCTTGTACGCCTGCTTTAAGCGCGCAGTGTACGCGATGGTGGGCCGGCTGGGTCTCAGACCCGTTTTGCCTCCCGGCGAATAGGCGTCCTCGCTGCGTTTGCGTTTGGCGGCAGTGTACATGTTCACCATGCCGTCGATGTTGCCGCCGCTCAATAAAAACGCATAGCGGGGCGGCCCGAGCCGCTTGAAATCCTCCGCGGATTCCCAGTCGGGCTGGGCGATAACGCCCACGCTATACCCCAGGCTCTGCACGAACCGGCCGACCACCGCCGCGGCAAACGACGGGTGGTCCACATACGCGTCGGGCGTCACCACGATATAGTCCAGCTGCTCGATGCCCTGTGCCGCCATCTCTTCCCGCGACACCGGCAGAAATTCGTTGTTCATGATGAGAGTATATCATCCCGTCACGGCTGCCAACAAGCCAGTATTCTGTGGACGCCGCGGGATTTGTCCAAAGGCAGCTCTTTAGCGCGCTCCCCGTCCTCAAAGCTCAGCCACGCTTCGCCCTGATAGCCGGGCGTTAAATCCACCGAAATGATGTACGTCGCGCCGTCCCTGCGGTATTCGATGGTATACGGGCCGAAATCGTCGGGCACGCAGGGGCATATGGACAGCACCCCGCGCTCGATGTGCAGCCCCAGAAGGTGCACGATGGCCGCCTGATACATCCAGCCCGCGGTGCCGGTGTACCACGTCCAGCCGGCGCGGCCCTTGTGCCCTTCCACATGGTACACGTCCGCCGCCATCACGTACGGCTCGCCCTTGTAGCGCTCCACGTCCGCGGGCGTGCGCGTATGGTTGATGGGGTTTATCATCTGGAACAGGCGCAGCGCGTCGTCCTTCAGCCGCAGTCTGGCCGCGGCGATCACGAACCACGCCGCCGCGTGGCTGTACTGGCCGCCGTTTTCCCGCACGCCGGGCAGATAGTTCTTGATATAGCCGGGGTTTTTGTCCCATTTGTCGAAAGGCGGCGCGAGCAGGCGGATGACGCCCTCGTCGCGCATCACCAGTTCGCCGGACGCCGCCTCATATGCGCGCCTCGCCCGCTCCGCGCCGGATATCACCGCCCACGCCTGCGATACCAGGTCAATGCGGCATTCCGGAGACGTATGGCTCCCCAGCGGCGTGCCGTCGTCGAAGAACGCCCGCGCGTACCATTCGCCGTCCCATGCGTGCTGTTCGATGTTTTTGCGCAGTTCGTCGCGCTGGGCGGTATACTGCTCCGCCAGCTCATGCTCGCCGCGCCGCTCGCACAGCGCCGCGAACAGACGCAGCACCTCCGAGAGGAAAAGCGCCAGCCATACGCTTTCGCCCTTGCCTTCCGCGCCCACCTTGTCCATGCCGTCGTTCCAGTCGCCGCTGCCCATCAGCGGCAGGCCGCGCTCGCCGCAGCGCACCGAGCCGATGGCGCGCACGCAGTGCAAAAATAAGCTCTCGCGCTCGCTGGTCTCCTCAAACTTGTCATACAGGTCGGGCCGCCCCTCGGGTATGGGCTTGCTGACAAGATACGGCACCTGTTCGTCGAACACCGCCATGTCGCCCGTCAGCCGCTCGTATTCGCAGGCCACGTACGGCAGGAACAGCTTGTCGTCGCTGATGCGCGTGCGCACGCCGTGGGCAGGTTCGTGCCACCAGTGCAGCACGTCGCCCTCGATGAACTGCCGGGCGGCGCACCTCAATATATGCGCCCGGGCCCACGCGGGGTTGGTCAGCGCCACGGCCAGCACGTCCTGCAGCTGGTCGCGGAAACCGTACGCCCCGCCGGACTGGTAGTAGCCTGTGCGGCCCATCAGCCGCGCGGTGTACGTCTGGTACATCAGCCAGCCGTTGACCAGCATATCGAACGACTTGGCAGACGTCGTCACATGGATGCCGCCCACCAGTTCCCGCCACCGCTGCCGCACCTTTTCCAGCCGCTTTTCCGCGTCCCTGGCGGCGCTCAGCTCTTCCACCGTGCGCCGGTCGCCGTAGCCCATCAGCAGCGTCAGCGTCTTCTGCTCGCCGGGCTTTAACGTCACATGCGTCTGCAGCGCGAGCAGCGTGGCGCCGCAGCCGACGTTGTCCGACAGCTCGGCGATTTTCAGCGCCTCGGGCCGGATGTTGTGCCCCGGCACGCCGAAGAACTCCTGCGCGGACGCGGTGTAGCGCACGTCCATGCCCGGAATCGCGATGAACATCGAATTGCCCGCCTCCCCGAACGGCGAGGACGCCATCAGCCGCCCGTTCTCGAACCGCGCGCGGATGCCCGCGGCCGCCTTGTCGGCCAGCACCGGTTCCGCGTAGTAGTACACCGAGAACGTCTCCTCGCACTCGGTATTGTTGACCAGCGTCAGCAGGCTGGTCTTGAGCGGCAGCTTGGTGTCCACGAACATCGTCAGCGACGAGTAAACACCCCCGTAGCGCTCGAATACGGTATACCCGAAGCCGTGGGTCACGCGGTAGCGCCCCTGCGCGTACATGTCGGGCGCGGTGCTGAACGAATCGCCGGTGCGGTCGCAGCGCACCAGCACGCCTTCGCCCGGCACGTCGGTCAGCGCGTCGTTTCGGAACGGCGTGAGGCGCGTCATGCGCGCGTTGCCCGCCCACGTGTATCCGCCGCCGCCCGCGGAGACCAGGCTGCCCAGGTTCTCACCCACCAGCAGGTTGCTCCACGGCAGCGGCGGTCGGTCCGTCACGTCGATACAGTACTCAGTGCCCTGGTTCACGTAGCCGCCCCAGCCGTTGTCGAACGCCTTCAGCTGCTTGGGCACATGCGTCCGCCCCTGGCACGCGCCCGGCTGGAACACGGTGTACGCATTGGCCACGACCGGCGCTTTGATCTGCGGCTCCAACGCATCGCCGCCGTCCAGCACAAGGCACGCCGCCGCCATCAGCGTCGCCAGGTCATTATCGCTCAGCATCTCCCGCGCGAGTGCGGTGATGCGGTTATACGGCCTGCCGGAAGCCGCCTGTACGAGCTCCGCCAGCTTGTCGCGCAGCGGGCACAGGTACGCATCGCCGCCTTCGTAGACGATCACCAAATCGGCGGGCAGCCCTTTGAGGCTCAAAAACTCCTGCGCCTTGGCGACGGTTTTGACGTTGGGCAGGCTGCCCTCGTCCCTCGCGTGCATGAATATGATGGGGAGGTCGCCGGATATGCCCAGCTTCCACAGCGTCTCCCTGCCGCCCGGCGTGCCCGCTGCCGGACACTTCGCAGGGATGCGAATCACGGTGCGCGACGCGATGCGCTGGAACAGGTTCGCCTGGCTGCCCTCCAGCTTGAGGTAGCGCATCTCCACCTGCGCGTGCGTCCACGCCAGATGGAACACGCGGCGCACGTCCTCCGGACCCGACACGCCCGAGAGGCACTGCTCCACCGCTTCCGGGCTGTCTCCCGCTGCCACCAGGAACGACACTTCCTCCGTGCAGCCGGCCGCTACGTTCACGCTGCACCGGACGCCCGCGGCGTGCGTCACGTCGTGCTCCGACCCGGGCGCAACCAGGCAGGCGGGCGGGCCGAATACGTTGCGCCGGCCGTAGATATAGGCGCGGTCTGTCATCAGCTCCACCGGGCCGTCCGTCACCGCCTTCAAAGCGCAGCACAGCGTCCGGCCACGGCGCACGGCCGTCACCATGCGTTTTTCCGGATGCGCGTGCGCCTCCACAAACAGCTCCGCAAACGCCGGATGCGCCTCAAAATCGCGCTCGGTGCACAGCACGGGGGTCAGCGCGCAGGTGACGGTCAGCCGTTTGGTGCTCTCCCCGCCGTTGCGGATGGCAAGGCTGCGCACTTCCATCGGGCATTCCGGCGATACGCACACCGTCAGCGTGGTCTCCAGCCCGCCCACCTCGCGCACAAACGTCGCCTGATGCGGCTCAAACGTAACGCGCTCCTTGTCGGCCAGCAGGCACGTGGGCAGGAACGCGGCGGACCACACCGCCCCGGTGTCGGTATCCTTGATGTAAACGTGTATGCCCGGCGAGCGGCGCAGCACGTCGCTGTCCCACCGGCTGATCAGGTTGCCGTGGTAGGCGGAATAGCCGGTGCCATACTGCGTCAGCATCACGGTGTAGCTGTTGTTGGACAGGAAATAACCTTCCGGGTACTGCGTCAGCGACGTATACATCCGGAATGCGCGGATCTCCTCCGGGAACGCCTGCTTTTCCGGCGGTTTCTCGCCGAAGTCCATCGTCACGCTGCGCGGCGGCACCTTCTCCTGCAGCAGCAGCTCGGTGGCTTTGACGCTGGTATTGCGGTGAAACAGCCCCTGCAGCCGGCCGCCCGTCAGTACGTTGTGGATGGCGGCGAGTATCATGCCCTGATGGTGCGCCATGTAGCTCTTGATGACGCGCCTTTTCTTGCCGCCAGCCATGCGCGACTGCGTGCAGTCGATGGCTTCGAAAAACCCGTAGCGCCCGGCGGCGCCCAGCTTCTCCAGCCGCTTCAGGTTTATGAGGGCGGCTCTGGGCTTCACCATCAGCGCGAGGCAGGTGGAGTACGGCGATATCACCACCTCCCGCACCAGCCCGGATTTCATGCCCAGCCCCGGCACGCCGAACGCCTTGTACTGGTAGTTCATCTGAAGGTCGAACGCGTAGTATCCCGACTCGGATATGCCCCACGGCAGGCGGCGCTGCTCGCCGTAAGCGCACTGCATGTCCACCACCGAGCGGTACGTCTCGCTGAGCAGCGTGTAGTCGTAGCTCTTCATGATGAGCAGCGGCATCAGGTACTCAAACATGGTGCCGCCCCAGGACAGCAATACCCGGCTCTCCCCCGCCACGGTAAGCGGCCGGCCCAGCCGGAACCAGTGCTTCTCGGGCACGTCGCCCTTCGCGATGGCGATAAAGCTGGTCTGCCTCGCCTCGGAAGCGAGCAGGTCGTAGTGAGAGTTGCTGAGCTCCTGCTGCCGCATCGAGTAGCCGATGGAGAAAAGCCCCGTATCCGGGTCGTACAGTTGCGTGAAATCCATTGCGTCCAGAATCTCCGCGATGCGCCGCTGAAGCCGCGACGCCCGCAGCAAAAGGCGGCGGCACGCCACGTAGCTCTCGCCCAGCGCCGTCTCCATACGCGCCGTCCACGACAGCACTTCACTGTCGCGGCGCAACTGCGCCTTCTCGATGATGGACGACAGCAAATCCAGCAGGCTGTTAAAAGCGTCTACGTACTCCCGCGGGCTGATGTGGCGCAGCTTCTCGCGCAGCGTGCCCATCTCGTCGGCGTACATCGCCAGCTCCCCGGGCGGAAACGAGGACATCATGCGCGCCCAGGCGGCGTGGCGGTCCAGATACGCACCGATCTGACAGGCATATTCAGCCAGCGGGTTTCCCGGGCTGCCCTCAATCATGTCCAGCGAGCTGATCGCGTTGAATATGTCGTCGCCCACGACGAACGCCGCCTCCTGCCGGGCCTCGCGCGATATCACAGCCAAACCCTGCGCCAGCCGGGCGGCAAAAGGCTGCTCCAGCATGTCGGTGAGCGCTTCGCTGACCACGACGAGATAGCACGCGAGGTTGCCGCTGTCCACTGACGACACGTACCGGGGCTCCAGCGGCTGAAGCGTCGTGGTGGCGTACCAGTTATACAGGTGCCCTTCCCACTTCTCCGCCTTGCATATGCCCTCCACAATGCGGCCCAGCCGGCCGATGGCCGCCGCGGGCGTAATAAGCCCCTGCTCGCAGGCGCACACCGCAGCCGCCATCGCAAAGGCGATGTTGGTGGGCGACGTGCGGCGGGCAACGCCCTTGTGCGGGCTCTGCTGGTAGTTGTCCGGCGGCCAGAAGTATTCGTCCTCCTCGGAGAAGTGCTCAAAGAACCGCCACGTGCGCAGCGCGATGTCCTCCAGATACTTGCGTTCGCCGGGCTGCAGCTCGTAATGCCGCACACGGCGGGGCCGGCTGAGATAGTGGGCGACTGCAGGCGCGAAAAACCACACCGCAAACACCGCGAACGCGATGACAGAGAACGTGTGCGTCACGATGATGGACAGCACATACAGCACCGCGGCCAGCAGCGGGGCGGCGGCCATGCGCTTCCAGTAATAGGCGATGCCGTCGCGGGCGCTCTTCTCGCCTTCCGCAGCCGTCACCCACTGAAGCATGTGCTTGTGCGACACCAGCACGCGCCACAGCGTACGGAATATGGCGTCCAGCATGCGCACCGTCTCGTAAGGCAGGAACGCAAAGCGGTAAAACGACAGCTCAAACAGCGTGCGCGTCTCGTACCATATGTCCTTGAGCGTGGTGCCCTTGCCGGCGTTTTTGATCAGCGTCAGTATGCGCGACAAGAAATCCAGTATGGCGTCAATGAACAGCGGCAGTATGCCGGACACGAACCAGAAGAACGCCGAGCTGAAAAACGCCGTCTGGGAGAGCAGTATCACGATAAACGACAGCGGCACCGACAGGCTGCGGCGCAGGTTGTCCAGCATCTGATATTTGGCAAGGCCGGGAAGCGGATTCTTCCTGCGCCCGTCTTTGGCGGGCACGGTACGGCACAGCCACGGCAGCAGCTGCCAGTCGCCGCGCGTCCAGCGGTGCTGCCGCTCCGCCCACGATATATACCGTGCTGGGCAGCCGTCCATCAGCACCACGTCGGTGAGCAGCGCACAGCGCAGGTAGCTGCCTTCCAGCAGGTCGTGGCTGAGTATGGCGTTGTCCGGAAACGCGTTTCCCAACACGCGCATATACACATTCAGGTTGAATATGCCCTTGCCGGTGAATATGCCGGTGCCGAAGCTGTCCTGATACACGTCGGACGCGGCGCTGGCGTAGGTATCCAGCCCGCCCTTGCCGGTAAACACCAGCGACAGCCGCGACTTAGCGGCGCTGGCCACGTCCACGCCGATGCGCGGCTGCATGATGCCGTAGCCCTGCGTCACGATGCCCCTGCTCTCGTCCACCACCGGGCGGTGCAGCGGGTGCTCCATCGCGCCCACCATGCGCGCCACCGCGTCCCGACCCAGAGCCGTGTCGGCGTCCAGCGTGATGACGTATTTGATGCCCCTCGGCATGCGGCCGCTCACATGCGTGAACGCGTCGGAATCCTCGGTGAGCAGCGCGCAAAAATTCAGCAGCGCGCCGCGCTTGCGCTCCCAGCCGCCGAAACGCCCGCTCTCCGCGATGCGCACCCTTCTGCGCTGAACATAAAAAAATATCTCCCGGCCGTACTTGGCGTTGAGCGCCGCCACCATCGCATCCAGTTTCCGGATGAGCTCCTCGTCGTACGCCGCGATTTCGTTTTTGTCCTCCTTGAAGTCGGACAGAAGGGTAAAGTACAGATTGGCCTGTTGGTTAGCTGCCCAGTACACCTCCATTTTCTGCACCAGCCCCGCGCCGTCCTCCTCGGATGTCACCAGCGCGGGTATCACCACCATGGTGGCCATGTCCTCCGTCAGCCCCTGTTTCAGCGCCAGCTTGGGGATAAACGCGGGCTTCTGAAAAAACGTCATCATCCGGTTGCTGATGGTAACAGCCACGGTGTATATCGGAATCAGGCTGATGAAAAAGCCCAGTATTCCATATACCGGCGGGTGCATGAGAAAAAGCGGTATGCTTAAAAGCGCCGCGCTGATCACGGTGGATACCGCCGTGCCGCCCGCATATAAGAGCAGCATGTGCCGCCGCATCCAGTCGGCCAGGCGCGCCCTTGCGGGCACGCGACCCAGCGCGGCCATCAATTCGCGCCGCCGGCTGCCCACGATGTATTCGCCCACGTGTACGCCGCTGCGCTTTGCCATATCCGCCGCCGCCCGCGCCACCGCCGGCTCGGATGCCTGCAAAGCCTGCGCGATTGAGGTTATGCTCTTGCGGTAGTACTCGCGCGAATCGTAGTCCATGCCCGCGTAGTCTTCATCCGCGCATAGATATTTGTGCACCAGCGACACGCTCTCAAACAACGGCTCGAAGTTCAGCTTGGCCAGCGTACGCAGCGAGGAAATAGCGTTGGAGATATAGAGTATGCTTTTTGCCTGCACGGCATGCGCCTGCTTAATAAGCCGCTCCACCGTGAGGTCGCGCACCGACAGCCGCGCGCTGATGCGCTCCGTTATCTCTGCCGCACCCGGGTTTTCGCGCAGCAGCACCATCACGTGCTCGATGAACACCGCGCTGGTGAGATAGCTTTTATATTCCGTGAGCAGCGCGTCCAGCGGCGCTCCTTTCTGGCCGGCGCGTTCACAGAAGCGCTCCGCAGCTCGCCACAGCGAGAGTATGGAGACGCACTGCCGGGCCAGCGTAGACACGGCGCGCAGCAGCGCCACTTTCAGCATGTCCACAAACGCCCACAGCTCGCCGGAATCCAGACCGGTTTCCTGCTGGAAAGCCTCCAGAAACTCCTGTATCTGCTCCGCCGATATCCGGTATGCGCTGTGCCGCAGCAGCACGGTGCCCAGCATCAGGCAGCGTGGCATATTCGCAAAGCGGCCGCCCAGCATGTGCGGCAGCCGGTACACGCGGCGGTCCAGCATCAGCTGACGGATTTGCTCAATGAACAAAAATCGGTTGTCGTAGAACCACTCGGCCAGCGGCGGCAGTTCGGCTCCCGCATGCTTGCCGCTGCGCGCGGCGGCATACGCAGCCTCAATACGCCGGCGCTCTTCGCCCAGCCCAAAGTGACGGCTGTCCACCTTCCTTAGTGCCACTTTTCCCGGCAATGAAAGTTCACGTGCGTATTCCAAAAGTTCCTGCCAGGAAAGCGTGACGTCATCCGGTATGGCGATGCCGTTTTTTTTCTGCATGAACTCCTCCGTCGCCCGATTTATAAACCTTATTATTCGCCGCGCGGCGTGTTACAATGCAAAAAAAGAAGCCCCCGAACACTTCGGAGGTATCAGAACTTCGATTAAGTCCATAATACAATTTTGTGGGCAAGAACGGGCTTTGCCCGGCTTGTCCACACCTTGCGATGCTATGCGGTTTCGAGGTACGAGGAACCGCATAACATCGGTAAACTGGCGGAAAACCGCAGGTTTTTCGCCAAAACGAAAACCCCCGAACAGTTCGGAAGTTTCCTTAATAAAATGTTTTGAGTCAAGCCTGTAAGCCGAGTTCTGTCGAGAACGGCCATCTATCTAGGCCTGAAGTTGCCATCAGGCTCAAGCGATTACATGGGGCGCGGCGGGCCGCCGCTTAAATGCCCACTATCAATCTTGCACCAGGCGGGGTTTACATAGCAGCCAAGTCGCCATGGCTCTGGTGAGCTCTTACCTCACCTTTCCACCCTTGCCCCGGCGATGAAACCAGCGCCGAGGCGGTATATCTCTGTTGCACTTTCCTTGGAGTCGCCTCCACCGGGTGTTACCCGGCGCCCTGCCCTATGGAGCTCGGACTTTCCTCCCGGGCAAATGCCCGGGCGGCCGTTCAGCCTGCTCAAAACTCTATTTTATTTTAGATATAGTATGCGTCCGCAATTCTCGCATTCCACGATTGCGTCCGACTTTTTCAGCTTGGCCAGGTCGCGCGAGGGCAGTTCCATGTTGCAGCCCATGCACCGGCCGTCATTCAGCAGCGTCACCGGCATCGACCGGTTCTGCTTGATGCGGTTGTAACGTGCCAGCAATGCGGGGTCCACCTTCGCCGCCGCCGCAGCCGCCGCCTTGCGCAGGCGATCCAGCTCTTCCGAGCCGGCGCGCAGCTCTTCCTCATGCTGCTTTCTCAGCTCATTGAAATCCCGCTGAGCCTGGCTCACATGAGTCAGTATCGTCTTTAAGCGCGCGGCAGTCTCTTCCGCCTTGGTCTGCACGGCAATAGCACGCTTTTTCTGTTTGATGATGTTGTCATAAGTCGTCTCGTACTCGTGCACCAGAGCCTTCACGACGTTGTAATCCATCTCGTCAAGGCTCATCTCCTCGTACTGACTGATGTCCTTATGATTTTTATTCAAAAGCTCCATCATCCTGTCGTACTGCGCGTCGATTTCCATCAGCGCGTTTTGTTCGACAAGCGTGCGGTTTTCCATCTCACGCAGCACAGCCTGCTGCTTTTTGAGATAGTTCTGCAGCTTGATGAGCTGTTTGCGCGTGGGCGTGTTCTTCAGTTGTTTTTCATAAGCCTCCAGCTGCATGTCTGCCTGCTGGTACTCATAAAGTAACGCCAGCTTATCCAAATAAAACAATCCTCTCTACGCGTTCAAACAAATCTGTACGGCGCGTTTATGCACTGCGCTTTTTCACAATGCACATGTAATTGTACCTCATTCATGCGCGCTTGTAAACTCATAAATATATCGTCCACAAAACCGCGCTCTGTCGCGAAGTGGCCTGCTTCAACCAGCAGCAGTCCCAATTCTGCCGCTTCAAGGAAATGATGATGCTTGGCTTCGCCCGTCACCAGCGCGTCCGCGCCCGCCGCAGCAGCCGCCGCAACGAAGTCGCCGCCGCTGCCGCCCAGTACCGCCACCGTTTTTATTTTTGTGCCGCTGCCCCGAGTGACGCGCAGGCCGTCCGCGCCCACCGCGCGCTTCACCAGGTCCAGAAACGCGGCCGTTTCCATCGGCGTATCCAGAGTCCCCATGCGCATCAGGCCGTCTTCCGGGCCGGATACTATGCGCGCATCCTTGAGCCCCAGCCTTTCTGCGAGCATGTCGTTAATACCGCCCGCCGCTTTGTCGAAGCTGGTGTGCGCGGCGTACAGCGATATGCCGGCGCGTATCAGCTTCATGACGACGGCGTCCGCCGGGTTGCGGTGGTCCAGCGCCTTTTTCGGCGAAAATATCGCCGGATGGTGTACGAGCACCATGTCGAACCCGCCTTTTATCGCCTCGTCCGCAACCTCCGCCGTGGCGTCCAGCGCGACGAGCACGCGCTCCACCGTCTCGCCGCAGCGCAGCAGCAGGCCGGTGTTGTCCCATTCGCACGCAGCCTCCCGCGGCGCGATTTCCTCCACAATGCGTACAAACTCGTCCATCGTCATAAGCTTTTTCTGACCTCCTCGTATCGCCTGAGCGTCTCATTTAGCTCGCTGAGCAGCTCCGCCTTGCGCGGCGATTCCGCCCTCTCCAGCTTAGCATAAATGCGCTGCGTCTCGCGGATGCGCCTGTCCAGCAGCCGGCGCAGCGCTTCCGGCTTTTTGCGCAGTAGCACCGGACCGAACTCGCGCTCGCTTAAGCTCAGCACGCGGCTCTCCCCGCGCCGCACCCGCATGATGGGGTAGAAATGCCGCCCTTCTTCCACCAGCGCCTCGTCCTCGAAGCAAAATCCGTTGTCCGCCAGCCAGCCGCGCAGCACGTCCGCCATGGAATGGCACGACAGCACAAGAACCTCCGGCGCTTTGTCGATATCAGCCTCCAATATGGACACGATCAGCTCGCCGCCCATGCCCGCGATCACCGCCGCGTCCGCCTCGCCCGGCGCCAGCACGGAAAGCCCGCTGCCCACGCGCGCCGAAATTCGATCTGCCAGCCCCTCTTCCGCCGCCTTTTTGCGTGCCTTTTCCAGCGACGGTGCGCTGATGTCGCCGCAGACCGCGCGGCGCGCACGGCCGTTTTGCACCAGCCATACCGCCAGCTTCCCGTGGTCGCAGCCGATGTCCGCCACCGTATCCACTTGGGGCACCATCTCCGCGATGGCAAGCAGCCTGCCCGACAGCTTCATGCGTCCTCCTTAATTTGCGTCGTAGTCCGTTATCGCATCATCAGACGATAAAAAGGCAGTCCCGCTATGACAGGGCTGCCTTGACGAAGCTCGTAAGGTGCCGGCTTAGTCCAGAAAGTCGCGCAGCTTCTTGCTGCGGCTGGGGTGCCTCAGCTTGCGCAGCGCCTTGGCCTCTATCTGGCGGATGCGCTCGCGCGTCACCTGAAACTCCTTGCCCACTTCTTCCAGCGTGCGCGCGCGCCCGTCGTCCAGCCCGAAGCGCAGGCGCAGCACCTTCTCTTCGCGCGGGGTCAGCGTGTCCAAAACGTCCATCAACTGCTCCTTGAGCAGCGTGAACGCCGCAGCCTCGGCAGGCGCCGGCGCGTCGTCGTCCGGAATAAAGTCACCCAGGTGGCTGTCCTCTTCCTCGCCGATGGGCGTCTCCAGCGACACCGGCTCCTGCGCGATCTTGATGATCTCGCGGACCTTGTCCTCGCTGATGTCCATCTCGCGCGCCACCTCTTCGGGCAGCGGGTCCCGCCCGTACTGCTGCAGCAGCTGCCGCGACACGCGGATCAGCTTGTTGATGGTCTCCACCATGTGCACCGGGATGCGGATGGTGCGCGCCTGGTCGGCGATCGCGCGGGTAATGGCCTGGCGGATCCACCACGTGGCGTATGTCGAGAACTTATAGCCCTTGGTGTAGTCGAACTTCTCAACGGCTTTGATGAGGCCGAGGTTGCCCTCCTGTATCAGGTCGAGGAACAGCATGCCGCGCCCCACGTACCGCTTGGCAATGCTCACCACCAGCCGCAGGTTGGCCTCGGCGAGCCTGCGCTTGGCCTCGTCATCCCCCTGAGCCATGCGCTTGGCCAGCTCCACCTCTTCCTCGGCGGTCAGCAGGTTGACCTTGCCGATCTCCTTTAAGTACATGCGGACCGGGTCGTCAATGCTGACCCCTTCCGGTATGGACAGGTCGATATCGGCGTCGATATCTTCTTCCTCGTCGAGGATATCCTTGTCGATCTCGCCGTCAATGACGTCGATTTTCATCTCCTCGAGCGCGCCAAGCAGCTTGTCGAGGTTCTCCGGGTCGATCTCAGCGCCGTCCAGCGCGTCGTTGATCTCCTTGTAGGTCAGGACGCCTTTCTTCTTGCCCGTTTCGATAACATCCTTAATCTTATCGTCCTTGGCCTGACGTGAGATAATGCCGCCGATCGCTTCGAGTTTTGCCAGGTTTTCCTCTGACAGAGTCAAATCATCATCCTTGTCTAACTGCCTGCCGCTGTCGCCGGCCTCCTTTGCCAGTTCCGTATCCAGGTTTTCGGCATTATCGGCCTTCGATTCGGCAGTCGTCTTTTTGTTCAAAATTAAATCACCCTATACTTCCTTATTGCTGTTTCAATTCTTTATTCAACTCGCCGATTTCGGCGAGCAGCTGTCGCTTTCTGTCTCCCTGGGCCGTACGCAGCTCTTTCTTGAGGGCATTGCGCCGCCTTTCCAGCTGGCTTAGGCGCATGCTGGTCAGGCAGTCCTGCATAAACAAGAGCGGGTTGTCAGCCACAATCGGCATTTGTGCCAGCCGCGCCGCCTCGCTTCTTGCCTGCTCGTCCTCAAGTTCGGATAATAGTTCGGCATGCGTTGGCTGAATTCCTCTTTTTACGCTGTCATATAACGCATAAAAAATATTTTTATGCACTATATGTTCGAATAATTCCGGCCCCACGCGGCTGCCCAATTCCTCCAGCAGCTGCGGATAAGCCATGGCATAAGCCAAAAACGTCCCCTCCGCGTCGTCCTGTACGCTTTTTTCTATACTATTATACCTGTTATTGGAATTAGTATTCTTTTCCGATTTTAAACTTTGCCTTCCTCCCAAAATCGACGCCGCGCTGTAACCCGTCTCGGCGGACACCTGCTCTGCATAGCGTTCGCGCCGTATCGAGCTGTCGATGCGCGCGATGATATCCGCAGCCGCCTGGGCGTAGCCTTCCCGCCCGTCCTCGGTATTAAGGTCAAATCCCGTTTTGGCTACCGCCAGCCGGTATCCGTCGGGAGGCAGAGAAGCCTTCACCTTTTTTGCGAAACCGGCAAGCCCGTATTTTCGGATAAAATCGTCCGGATCCATGCCGTCCGGGTACCGGATGACGCGGACGTTCAGCCCCTCGGCCTCCAGTATCGACAGCGCTTTCTGCGTCGCGATTTCGCCCGCCTCGTCGCCGTCGTACGACAGGTAAACGTTCTGCGTGTAGCGCTTGAGCAAAACCGCCTGCTCCCGCGTGAGCGCCGTGCCCAGCGACGCCACCGCCGCCTTCACGCCGTGCGCGACGAGCGACACCACATCCATATACCCTTCGACGATCACCACGCTCTTGATGTTCCGCTGTTTGCGCAGAATGTCGATGCCGTAAAGGTTGCGCCGCTTGTTGAACAGCAGCGTGTCACGGGTGTTGAGGTACTTGGGCTCGCCGCTGCCCAGCACACGGCCGCCGAACGCGATCACCTCGCCGAACACGTTGATGATGGGGAACATCACGCGGCTGCGGAACGCATCGAAGCACTTGCCGTTTTTTACCGTCACCAGGCCGCTCTCGCGGATCAAAGACTGCGGATAGCCGTTTTGTTCCAAAAGCTTTGTCACGCTGTCCCAGCTGTCCGGCGCGAAGCCGAGGCCAAACCGGCGGATATCCTCCTCGCCGATGCCGCGCCGCTTTAAGTATTCCAGCGCCCGCGCGCCCGCCGGGGAGTGCAGCGTATCGAAGTAATACCGTGCCGCCAGGCGGTGCATCTCGGCTATCTTCTTTTTCTTGTCCCGGATCTCGCGGTATTCGCTGTCCTCCACAGCCTGCGGCACCGCGAGCCCCACGCGCCGCGCCAGCACTTCCACCGCCTCGCCGAACGTCAGGTTGTCCGCTTTCATCACGAAGTT
>ENA-UOUL01003691-UOUL01003691.1-bioreactor-metagenome-genome-assembly--contig:-NODE-3691-length-15251-cov-4.145446_pt1 | contig 15251 bp, 9 predicted proteins | sample MGYA00249838_ERZ747220 | MGnify/ENA primary metagenome ERZ747220 (study PRJEB28778, sample SAMN05720191) | bioreactor metagenome | isolation source: Anaerobic biogas reactor | place: USA:Washington...
GGGTCTTTCTGTGGATCCCCGGAGTCGACGGAGGAATCGCGGCGTCCGGAACGATCTTGGGCTCTCCGGAAAACCATGAGCCCTTACGCAACGATCCTTTTGCGGTCGGCGCTTTCCTGCGACTCAATTCATTTCTCGGCGTAGATATTCGAATCGATAAACGGTATACGAAGCCGCTGGTAAGCAGAAATCTGCTTGCGGCCGACGATATCGCCAAAACCCTTGAGGTCCTGAATTTTCCGGGCGTGCCGTTCTATAAGGTCTCCCCGGAACAGGAGCAGGCGATTGACGGCATAATCGAAAACAGTTACACCCGGGCTCCTGCTTCTCCCGCCACTTCCTCCGCCGCAACGAGAAATACTGCTTCTTCGACCGCGAAAACCGCTTCCGCTTCATCCGAAGCAAAGACAGAGGAGAAAAAACCCTCGCGGGAGACGCCTTCATCCGGTGAAACAAAAGGTAAAGATCTCGCCGCCCCCGAGTTATCTTCGCAAGATACAAAGGAATCCGTTGATCAGACGGCAGACGAGGAGCCTGCGTTCGGTCGGCGTTATTGGATTTATACCCCCGCGGATGCCGCTCGTGTCTGGGATGATTATTACTCACACGGATATCTGGCACTCGGATTTGACGCGCTCGGAGATTTGAAACAGTTCTCTTCCCGGGAAGCAATCAAAAAAGGTATGCAGGCTTCTTTCGGAAGCGGCAGAAACTATAAGTATCTCGGCTATGCCGCATGGCAGTTTTGTCGGGAAATGCAAATCGGCGATATCGTTTATTTCGGAAGCGGTCCCCAAAACATCCTCGGACGAGGCATCGTAAAATCCGATTATACGTTCGACTGGTCCAGAAAGGACCATAAGAATGTTCGCGACATCGCATGGACGAACCGCGGCGAATGGTCCCCGAACCCGGTCGTCACACGCCGCACACTGGTTGACATCACCAACCTGACCGGTTATTGCCGTACGTTGGAGGATTTGATTTCCGACTCTTCGGACGCGAACATCAGCGAGGATTATGATACGGACTATATCTCTTCGTATTCAAAAAACGATTTTCTCACGGAAGCGTTTATGGAAGAAAACGAATATGAAGAGCTCAAGTATCTGCTGTTGTCCCGAAAAAATGTCGTTATCACGGGCGTTCCCGGCGTCGGTAAAACCTTCCTCGCGGAGCGTCTGGCGTACTCGATTATCGGAGGAAGAGACAGCGACCGTGTAAAAACCATCCAGTTTCATTCCGGATATTCCTACGAGAATTTCGTGATGGGATATGCTCCGGACGCCCATGACAGCCGTCTTTCTACCGGCGTTTTTTATGACTTCTGCAAGGAAGCGGAACCGGATGATAAAGAATATTTCTTTATCATTGATGACATCAGCCGCGGAGATATCGGGAATATATTCGGTGATTTGTTGATGCTCGTCGGCCGGGACGATCGCGGAAAGAAAATTCGGCTCCTTCATCGCGACGAGCAATTCGCAATCCCCGACAATGTGCACATCATCGCGACGATGAACGGAGCCTCGGAATCCTCCGGGATGGATTATTCGGTACGCAGACGCTTTGCCTTTTATCAGCTTTCTCCGGCTTTCGATAAGAAACCCTTCATTGACTATGTAAAAAAACAATCCAGCCCGAAACTCGAAAAGCTCACAAGAATCGTCTCCGACATCAACAAAGCTCTGGCATCCGATTCCGCGACGGACGGCAACCGGGCCATCGGTCACGGCTATTTCTGCGGAAAACAGGAGCTCAGCGACATCAATCTGAATGCCATCGCAAAATATGAATTGATACCGTTGGTGCGCGAGCTGTTCGCCTCCAATCCCGACCAAGCCAAAACTTGGGTCGGCAAGCTTGTGGCCGCCATCAAGTCCTGAGCTCGTTTTCTTTTTTCCGACAACAAAAAGGCCGAAGGATCAATCCTCCGGCCTTTCCCGTATGGTTTACGGGACTATTCGGAATGACCCGTAGTTTCGCCCGAGTCATCCGACTTCGAATCGGGTTGCGTCGGTAAGGACTCTTCTGCGGATTTGGATGTTTTTTCGATAAACATCTTGTGTTCTTTCTTCTTTTTCAGGTAAGCGTAAATGACACCGCCGCATAAAAGCAGAAGTCCGCCGGAAACCCAAAGGACCGGCTCCAACCACTTGTTTTCGGGCCCTTTTTCTTCGTCCGTTTCGGATTCATCCGTCGGCGCCATGGTCGTTTCGGATGTCGGCTCCGTTGTCGGAACCGCAGGTTCTTCGATCAGAACGTCCAATTCCTCCTGTGTCAGGAAATTCACGTTATCCATATACACTTTACCGGCAAAGTCACTCTCGATATCCCCGAAAATCAGGATCATATTGCGAAGAGGCGTATCTTCCCCAATACTGTCAATCGCCGCGAAGTCCAGGACAACAAAATAATGATACAGTCCGTCCTTGGTCACCTCGGCTTCGGAAAGCGTTGAAAAATCGATGTTGTACGATTCGGGGATCTGGACCCAGTACCCGATTTCGGGCGGCTGAAAAGCACAGCTGATCGCCATCTCACCGGTCGTCGCCTGTGTCGGCTGGAGATAAAGGTCAAAGACGACATAATCCTTATTGTTGCGTGTCAGAGGCTCGATCCAAAGGTCCAGTCTCGGTGCGGAAGCCCAGTTGTCGGTCGGCTTGATCTCCGGGTATGCGAACTCAAAGCAGAGCGAAAAGGAATCATTGGCCGGTTCGACCCGGAGGGATACTTTCGTTCCCGAATCAACGTTCCAGTCCCATCCCTGGCGCGTGAAATTACTGAAATCGGAGGGTATCTGAGCGTCGCCCTTTCGCTCATGCTCCAGCGGCGGCGGACCGGAAGCTCCGGATCCGGAAAAAGTGATGTTATCCAGTCCGACATCTCCGCCGTTCTCACTTCCGACGAAAAGCACGATATTCGTCAAGATGCTATCCTGTGCATCCGCCGCGATTGTTTCGATATTCGTAGCCTGACTCTTTGTCATGACTGCCTGTGCCATAAACAATCCGTCGGCTTGCTCAACAAATTCGCGCGGAAGAATTTGAAGCGCCGTTGAGGGATTCGCCCAGCCGTGTTTGTCGGACTGAGGAACGGCCGCGATGGTGACCGTCGTGGGTTCTTTAACAAAAACGTCCATTTTCACCGTGTCTCCGCCGAATATATTAAATGCGGGACTGTAGCTCTGTGAAGAAATACGAACGTTCGCCCAGAAATTCGATTCGGTTATATCGACGCTGTCTGCCATATTCGTAAGCCACAGAACATTTTTTATGTTTTCAAGGGTAACACTCTTTATCGGACTGTCGGGGTTGAGTTCAAAACCCTGCGTCGTGCCGTCCTCAAAGGTCCACAGAACCTCTTCAAAAGCGCCTTCGAGCTTACGATCGATCGGCTCGTATTCTATTCCTTTAATTCGCGCACGGACAAATTCGCCGGTCACACTCATCTCCTCGAGCGTCCAGATCCGGTCATCTCCGGGGTCCAGTACGGTCGCTTCGGAGACACCCATGATATACGGCATAAATGCGCCGGAGGTCTCGTTCTTATTGGTCAGAGACCAGTTACACCAGCTGATGTTATTGCTGTTCATGAAGTCGATCCAATGATCCGCTTTCTCCAGATACGGGCCGCCGGTTCCGTTGGCTTCACTGGTTCCCCATTCCGTCACAAAAATCGCGACGCCGTTCTCGAGTGCGTAGCGTCCGTTGGACATCACGTTTCCGCGATCCGTCGTATCCTCGGAGGCCATATGGGTACCGGAATAAAAGTGGAGCGAGTACATGATATTTTCGGCGTCAATCGGATCGTCCGCCGCTAAATCGGGGCGTTGACTCCAGTTCGGCGAACCGACCAGAATGATGTTGTCCCCCTTTTCACGGAGCATGGATACGATCGGTTCCGCATAACTCTTTATTGCCTGCCAACCGGCTTCGTCATTGGTCAGCCCTTCTCCGCCCGAGCTGTTCGGGCTCGGCTCATTGCATAATTCCCAAAGAATGTAGTGAAATTTGGGATTATCTTTATAATGGTCGGATAGCTCGTCGAAAAAATCATAGGCACCGGCGTATACCTCCGCATTGGGATCACCGGGTGCGTGTACATGCCAGTCGACAATAACATACATATCATTCTCGAGCGCCAAATCAATGCCTTGATAGACCAGATTCTTCAGATCCGGATTCTTTGAATAACCGTTTTCACCGATGTAAAGGGCCAGACGAATGACGTTGGACTCCCAGTCTTCGGCGAGTGAGATGAACGCATTTTCGTTGATAATCTCACCAAACCACTGGAGGCCGTGTGTACTCATCCCGCGCAATTGTATTTTTCGTCCCTTTGAATCGGCCAGCGTCATTTGACCGTCGATTTCAATCACCTGCAGGGCACCGCCCTCCGAGGGCTTCCTGACATTCGTGTTTCCCAAAAGGCTCTTTGTTTCTTCCGCAAAGAGTGACGCGGAGAACACGGTAATAATCATCACCATTGCGATCAGCATCGATACGAATCTGAACTGCTTTTTCATATTCATTCCCCCAAATCATTTCATCCGTTTGTAAGAGTATTGTCGGGTCATGTGGTTGACTCTAATCGTCATTTTATCGATTCCCGTCGGCAATTACTTCCACTATTGTGCTGTAAATAACTATATCTTATCATTTTCTTGCCTTTTTCCGAAACCTCTCGCGATACGGTTTTTTGTAAAGATCTCCGTTCTCGTGCACGGTTTTCGGGATTATGCGCCAAAAAAAGAGGTTGCTTTTTTATCGTCAGAGCTTTTATGGAAATGCAAATATCTGAAATTTCTCTATTCTACGCTCTTGTCGATCAGGAATCGTACAATCTTCTTGGAGGTGTTTTTTTCGAACTCCTCTTCCCGCAGTTTCACCTGCCCGATTGATTTATAGGAAACCATTTGGCGGTTGACCTCCTTGATTTTTTCATCGAAATAAGCGTTTATATCGGTTACCCCGTCGGCGGCAAGAAGATCGCGGTTGGGAAATATCTCCGCGACGATAATCTCCTTATCCTTTTTGGACCGACTCTCGCCCGCATACACGACCACTTCCTCCACCCCGCGAATCTGCGAGATTTTCAGCTCGATTTCCTCCGGATAAACATTCTTTCCGTTGCTTAAAATAATCAGATTTTTGAGCCGGCCCGTAATATACAGCCAGCCCTCTTCATCCAGACGACCGAAGTCTCCGGTTCGAAAAAAGCCTTCCTCATCAAAAACCTCGGCCGTCGCCTCCGGATCATTATAATAACCGAGCATGACATTCGGGCCTTTGACACAAATCTCACCCTCGCCGTTCTCGTTCGGCTCCCGGATCTTGATGATCTCGTCCTTGATCGGCTTTCCGACACTGCCCTTCTTTCGGTATTGATTACGGTTGCAGGACACGAGCGGCGCACATTCGGTGATTCCGTAACCATTGAGAATAGTCACGCCGATCGCATCGAATGTATCGATGATATCCTGCTTGAGCGCGGCACCGCCGCAAATGACGAGCTCGAGTTCTCCGCCGAAGCCTTCCAGCACACTTTTGAAAAGCTTTCGCCTCACGTCGATCCCGATCTTTCGAAGCGCGTTACTGATATTCATCATGCGGCGGAGAAGTTTGTCCTTACCGGTTTCCTCGGCCTTTGCCCAAATGCGGGCGTTCAACTTTTCGAGAAATAAGGGAACCAGAATCAGATGCGTCGGCCGTTGCTCCTTGATCTCCTGTGCGATGTATCGGAGCCCGGACGAAAGATAAACTTCGACGCCCTGTGCAAAATGCCCGACGAAGTTGACCGTCGACCCGAAGGTATGATGCGGCGGAAGAAAATTGATGGTACGCGGGGTCAACGCGAAGTAATACATCCCGTTGGTCATGTCCAGAACGATGTTCTTTTGCGAAAGCATGACACCTTTACCCTTCCCGGTCGTCCCCGAGGTAAAAACGATGGTCGCCATCCGTTCGGTGTCGATTTTGTAATCGTAATACGACCGGTCTCCATTTGCAAAAAGCTCTGCGCCCTTCGAAACGACTTTCTCAATCGGAACCGTACCGGGGATCGTCGAGTCTCCGAAGCAAACATACCCCTGAATCGTCGGCACACTCACCCCGAATTTCTCGGCCTTCGCGGCGATTGACGGACTCATAACAACATACTCGCACGCCGCGGCATTCATAATATCGACCATCTCGTATGCCGTCTTCTGCTTGAAAAAAAAAACCACTACCGACCCGATCGACATCAGCGCGAAATACGAGCACACCCACTCAAAAGAGCTCTCGCCGATCAGTGCGACATGCTTGTCGGAATAGCCCATCGCGATCAGGCCGGTTCCCAAATTCCGGATATATTCTCTGGCTTGCGCAAACGTAATGCGAACGATTTCCTTGTCGGTCGGTTTCTTTTTGAACGAAAAGGCCGTTCGGTCGGGATACCGATCGGCTACATTTTCGGTCATGATCCGAAAATCCTCAAAAACAGTCGTCTCGTAAAGCGGGTAATCCTTATTTCTCATCTTTTTCACCTTTTCGAGTTTGATCGCGCCGGAAAAGATTCTGTTTGCGGAAAAAACGGCGATATCTTTATGATTATACCATGCGTTGCCCGTGTTCTATTTTTCAATTATGATTTTTGTTAAGGAGAAAACGTGTCGCAAACTATACTTTTTCGAAGGGCAAGCCTATAATAACCATGTATGTACCGTCCTGCTTCAACATGAGGCAAAATCTGATAATAACACGGAGGAATCACAATGGCAGAGTCTAAATCTATTCTGGACACCCTGCTTTCGGGAACCAGCATCGGCGCCTTGAGCGAAATGACCGGAGTCGGAAGCGATCAAGTCCAAACCGTTCTTACCCAGGCCGTACCGACGTTGGTCGGCGGGATGAAGAATAACGCTTCATCCAAGAAAGGCGAAGAATCCCTTTCCGCGGCACTGTCCTCTCACGCAAAAGACAACACATCAGACGTCGCCTCATTCCTAAAGAACGCCGACTTGGCGGACGGAGATAAAATCCTTTCGCATATCCTCGGTGGTAAAAAAGCTTCCGTTGAATCGGGAATCGCAAAAAAAGCGGGGGTTTCCAGTAACCAGACCGCAACGATTCTCTCCGCTGCCGCTCCGCTTCTTCTGAGCCTTTTGGGCAGTAAGAAGGAAGAAGATGAGAAGGAAAGCGGCTCCGGCGGACTCGGAGGCCTGCTCGGTTCTTTATTGGGCAGCGGTGACGGATTCGGCTTGGACGATGTCGCATCCATGCTGATCGGCGGCGATGATGATGCCAAGGATGAAGAAAAAGATAACGGAGGCGGCCTGGGCGGATTGCTCGGCGGACTCGGTTCGCTTTTGGGCTTCGGCGGATCGGATAAAAATGAGAAAAAACCGACAACCAAGAAGAAGACCGCCGCTAAAAAGCCGGCAGCCAAGAAAACGACATCCTCAAAGAAAACCACAACCTCAAAAAAGACCACTTCCGCGAAGAAAACTACTTCCTCTTCTCCCGCAAAGAAGAAACCGACGATTCGAAGAAAAACACCGTAACCGAAAAACTACGGAAAAAAGGGGCTGCATCAAACCATGGTTTTGATGTAGCCCTTTTTGATTCAACCGAATGGCGAAAAAGGAGTTCCATCCTTTATCCGTCATGTAATCTCGATTTTCAGCCCTCTTCTTCCAAAGCGCAAAAATCACACGGATCGTTACGCTTGGCCTCAAAGGCCTCCTCGATCGTTCCGGATTCCTTGGTTGCGGAGTTTCTGATGGTGTGGCAATCCGGATCGATATGATACGATTTGCCGAATGCGGTCCAGTACACCAACCCGTCGCCGATTTCCGCCTGTGCCGCCTCCAGATCCTCTGCGGATGCAGGATTCCAGTCAACGGAAAACAGAATCGCCAACACTAAGACCACACCGGCTACCGCTGTGAGAATCTTCTTCTTCTTCGGATCCAGCTTCTTGTCCTTCAGGAAAAGAACAATCAACGGAGCCAACGCAACGATCGCCGCGATCACGCCCATGTTGTTCCAAAGGAAAAACTTGACCTTGTTCTTCTCGGACGCCGGATCGATATCATTCGATTTCTTCCAAAGCTGCGACCCGATAATTACGAAGATAACGTCGATAACGACTGCAACAATAATCCAGACCATCTGGTCCGTGATTCCGAAGAAACGGAAGTTGAACTGGCCGTTGAGCAAAAGGATCGCAACCACTTCAAAACCGATTGCAATCAGCCAAAGGATAACCGCCCCGACGCGGAATCCCGATGCCTTGCTCTTTCTTGCCTGTTTGTCCTGAAATGATTCCGCCGGAGCTTTCTTTGCTCGCGAAGCTTTCTTCTCGGCGGGAGCTGAGTCTTTCGCCATGATAAATAACCCTCCCAAGTGATTAATGAGCCGCCCTTCGCGGGCGATTCAGACCAATATTACGATGCTTTCAATATATCAGAACCACGCAATCAAAACAACGATATGCGGCGAAAATTGACTTTTTTCGCGGTAATAGGCGCGACCTCCTATGTGCTCCATATATTTTGAGGTGGGATTGGTGAGGTGCCCTTGTTTTGTACCAACTACCGGCAAACGGAGCACTTTTCACGAATTTGCCGGTATCCGGGTGGTTCGGGATAACGATAAACGAGCTTCACCGTACCCTCTCCTTGTCAACGTATCACGGAAATAAGTGAAGAAACCGTATTGTTCCTCTATTGACTGACTGACGATCAGTCAGTATAATGTTTTCAGCCGACTGACTCTCAGTCAGTCACCGGCCGGAAGTCCGCTTAACAAATGTTGAATCACGCAAAGGAGAATCCGCCCATGATGCGAATCAGCAAATCCCCCCAGGAACGAAAGGCCGAAATCATTGAGGCGGCGCTCGCGCTTTTTCTGGAAAACGGTTATGAGGGGACGTCGGTCTCCATGATCGTTTCCCGCGTCGGCGTCGCTCAGGGCCTTTTCTACTATTACTTCAAGTCCAAAGAGGATATTTTCGAGGCGGCGATGGAATTCTATACCGACCGTCTGGCCGAGGAGATCATTTCCGACCTGTTATCGGCCGAACCCCGAAGCGTCTCGGATCGCCTGACCCGGGTCTTGATCGCCCTAAAAAACATGGTTCAGCACTCGGAGGGCCCGTTGACGAACGGCATGTCGGCCCGTGAGTCAAGCGATATCGACATGCGATTTTCGTATTATATGTCCCAAAATCTGATCGAGCCGGTCACCCTTTTGCTCCAACTGGTTGCCGATCAAAGTCATACGCATATCGCCGCCCCCGAACTTCTGGCTTCTTTTATCGTGTTTGGCATTCACGGCTTGATTCACGGACTCACCTACACCCACCACAACACGAAGGCCTTGGATCCGGAATTGATCCTGCCGATTTTTTCCGGTATCACGGGTATTCCGGCGGACGTTCTGAACGATCTGAAGATCATCGTCCCCGAGGAGGTGCTCTCATGACTTCACTCATTCATTTCGAAAAGGTCTGCCGCTCGTACGGCTCGGGTTCCTCTCAGGTGACCGCGCTCGAAAATATCGACTTTTCGATCGCCCCCGGCGAGTTTACCGTCGTCCTGGGTCCGAGCGGTGCGGGAAAAAGTACGCTGCTCAACATCTTGGGCGGAATGGACCGCGCTTCTTCCGGCACGGTCCGGTTCGGGCCGGACGAGATCACCGCTTTTGATGACGCGCGCCTCACCCGTTACCGCGCCGAGAAAATCGGTTTTGTCTTTCAGTTTTATAACCTGATCCCCAATCTGACGGCGTTCGAGAACGTCTCTTTGACCCGTGAGATCAACCGGAGTGCGCTGGACCCGGAAAAGACTCTGGCGTCGGTCGGCCTCGAGCATCGGATCAATAATTTTCCCTCTCAGCTTTCCGGCGGCGAGCAACAGCGCGTCGCGATCGCGCGGGCGCTTTGCAAAAATCCCGAGCTTCTCCTGTGCGACGAGCCGACCGGGGCTCTCGATTCCGAAACCGGGACCCAGGTCCTCCGGCTTCTCCGGAAATTATGCTTCGAGGAAGGGCGAACGGTCGTTCTGGTCACGCACAACGCCCAACTGACGCAAATCGCAAATCGGGTGATCCAACTTCGGGACGGCCGCCTGATCGGCGATGAAATAAATCCCGCTCCCATTGATGCTACGGAGGTTCGCTGGTAATGTTCGGAAAGAAAATGCTTCGCGATATCGTTGCGTCCAAGGCGCAATTCATCAGTATCTTTTTCCTCGCTTTTCTCGGCGTGTTCATTTACAGCGGCATGCGCGCGGAGTGGGAAGGCATGCGCGTTCAGGTCAATTCATATTACTCGAAAACCGCTCTGGCGGACTCCTTCCTGTATGGAACGGATTTTAATACCGAAACGCTCGCCGAAGTCCGGGCACTGCCCGGCGTGAAAAACGCTCAGCTTCGGCTGGAGCTCGACACCATCGCGGACCTTCCAAACGAACCGACTTTGCGACTTTTGATCTCCGACGAGAATCGGGTGAGTCGGCCACTTGTGACCGGGGGAGCCGAGTTCGACCCGCAGGGCGACGGACTGTGGCTCGATGAGCGTTTCGCAAGTGACCACAATCTTCGAATCGGAGACGAGATTTCTTTGTCGTACGGGATGCTCTCGTTCAGGCTTCCGATCCGCGGTTTCATTTTCCACCCCGAATTTGTCCACGACGTTCGCGACAATACGCAATTGATCCCGGACGCCTCGCTTTTCGGGTATGCATGTGTGCCTGCGTCGGCCGTACCGATCCCCGGCGAACTCCCTTATAACCAAATCATTCTGGATATCGATGATTCCGCGAGTGCCGATCAGATCGCGGAACTCAACGCGAGTCTCGAAAAGATCCCCGGCGTCTTTCACCTTATGCCGCGAAAAGACCACCCGAGCGTATCGATGTTTGAGGCGGAGATCGCCCAGAATCGCTCGATGGCAACGCTTTTTCCGATCCTATTCTTCTTTGTCGCCGCGCTTTCGATGTTGACGACGATGACTCGACTGGTCCTTTCACAGCGAACATTGATCGGAACGTTCATGGGGCTCGGCTTTTCGCGCCGGAAAATCCTTCTTCACTATGTATCTTATGGCCTATGGATCGGCCTTCTCGGCGGGATCCTCGGTCTTTTGAGCGGTCCGCCGTTTATTGCGGCTCTGCTTTATTCATTCCAGAGGGTCTTCTATTCCCTGCCCGTGTGGCGCTCCGAGGTCTCCGTGATCTCGGTCTTGAGCGTCGCGGCGGCTGTCGTTGTATGCGTCGGCGCAAGTCTTTTGGCATGTTTTCGGGAACTTCGCGAGATGCCGGCGGAAGCCCTCCGCCCCAAGCCGCCGCGCACCGGAAAGCACACCTCGATCGAAAAGACGCGCTTCTGGCACCGACTGTCCTTTATCTCCAAATGGAACATCCGCGACATCCTCCGCCAACGCATACGTTCCGCGATGGCCGTCGCGGGCGTCGTCGGATGTACGATGATGCTCATCTGGGGCATCGGGATCTACGACTCGATGAAAGAGTCTCAGGAGTTTTTTTTCGACGACCTTCAGCTGTTTTCGCAAAAAGTATTTGTCGAAGAAGGCTTCTCCGATTCGAGTTTTTCCGGGGATGCCTCTGATATACAGGCCGTCGACGAGCGCGCGATCCGTGTAACCGGCGAAGAAGAAAGTATGATCTTCGGCGCGCGCATTTTCGGGGAGGGATCCCTGGTACGATTCGAAGATACAAAAGGAAACGAGATCCTCCTTCCCGACGAAGGCGTGATCCTCTCTCGAAAAACCGCCGAAGCCCTCGATCTGTCCGTCGGCGATACCCTGTCCTTCCGTCTTCTCGGCTTCGACGACGATTATGAGGTTGAGGTTCGCGCGATCCACCGGACGCCGTTCGAGCAAGGCTTCGTTTTTTCGAAAAGCGCCTTCGAGAAACTCGGCCTGACGATGAGTCCGACCGTATACCTTCTGTCCGAAGAAGCGGATATTGATGTCAATACCTCCGGCGTCTCGGAGGTTCAAGATGAGGCGTTCATGGAGAAAAGTTACGGTCAAATGCTCGAGGGCTTTAACATGATCATTTGGGTGCTTTTCGCGGCGGCGGTGCTTCTCGGTCTCGTGGTCCTCTATAATCTCGGTTCTCTCTCCTTCGCGGAGCGCACGCGTGAGCTCGCAACTCTGCGCGTACTCGGCTATCCGCTTCCGAGCATCAGGAAACTCTTGCGCAGACAGACGGTCATCCTGACCGCGATCGGCTCTCTGCTCGGCATTCCCTGCGGATTCTTTTTCGTGCGACTGATTACGGAAACGGTAAGCGATAACGTCGACTTTCCGACGTACATCTCACCTCTTTCCGTCGCCCTCTGCGTGCTCGGAACCTTTGCGGTCTCTCTTGCGGTCGACGCGATCCTGTCGCGAAGAACCGCGAAAATCGATATGGTCAGCGCGCTGAAGTCGATCGAGTGAAACGGGTTCCCTCAGAAACGTTACGGGCGGGTTACGTACATCATCCAGGATCTGCACAGGCAGGATATACCGGACGCAGCACCTCTATTCATCGAAAATCAATCCGGCGCCAGCAATCCGAGTGAGTCGATCTTGTCAAAGTATTCTCCGCCGGTCAGACCTTCACTTTTCCACAGGTCTGTCAGATAATCAAATTCCTCCGTACTGGGATAACGATCCTCGTTCCAATCCGAATAGCCGTCACCGTCCGTATCCGCATATTTATCGTCACCGCCTTCGGTGGTTCCTTTCGCATGTTCGCGGAATATGTCGTCTACGGCTTCCTCAAAAGTCGCCGACTGGTTTAAAAGAACGGATACGATCCCGATGGGTGAATCATATTCCCAACCGACACAAACCAACTCTCTGTTTACAAAGTAGGTCGCCTCGCCCCCCTCGACACTGTATCGAAAAACATACATGTCCGCTTCCGGATCATAGTCTACGCCCGAAAAATCGTAAGAACCCGGGTCCTGCTGACCCCCGCTCATATCCGATGCCGGAGGAACCATCGACCCTCCGAATCCTTCGCTGATATGACCGGTTTTCAAATCCACCGCCAGACTTTCATTGCCCGACACATAAATCAGCATATCGGGCAACTGCATCAGCGCGGTCTCGCCTCCGTTCCAGTAATGAATCACCGTTTCCCCGGTCACCACAACATAGTATTTCGAATATGCATCGGTATTCCAGTCGATGGATCGGATTTCTTCTTCCGAAAGTTCTCTTGGATCATCGGACACCCGTGTATTTTCGTCCTCTGTCTGAACCGGTTTGGTTGTTGCATCAGGCTCTGTTTCGCGGTCCGTACGCTCTGTCTCCCCGACCGCCGCTGCTTCTTCGCTTGTCTCGTTCTCCGTAGCAGCCGAATCCGAATCTTTGCATCCGAACACGGACCAGACGGAAAAAGCGATCAGTACGCATACCAGCAGCTTTTTCATTGTAATACCCCCGATCCCATGGAACGAACTAACGGATATAGCCGAAAGACTCCCGGAGCTCTCCCATCCATAACCGAAATATCGATCCATCCGTATATCGTACATCTACATCATACACCCGAACGACACGAAATTCGCATTGATTAAATCAATACAAAATCCCCCGATGCTTCCGGTTTTAAACAGGCCGTCCGGGCATTTCAGGCTGCATTTTCGCGTGCTCAAGCTCTGCGCCATTCGGTTTCAAGGATCGCCCAGGTCCGCCCGGGGATCTTGCGGGTCACAAAACCGGAGGGCAAGGCCGTATCTTTATTGAAACACCCGAACATGTACGATATGCCGCTGTCCGTCGCCCTCTGCGTGCTCGGAACCTTTGCGGTCTCTCTTCTCGTCGACGCGATCCTGTCGCGCCGTACCGCGAAGATCGACATGGTCAGTGCGCTGAAGTCGATCGAGTGAAACATAATTGAATCCAAGCAAGAACGGTGCATTCTCGACCGGTTTCGTGTATTACCTGTGGTTTCGCAACAAACTGTTTCTCGATTTATTCGTTAAGAAGTGTCTGCACTCTGTCCTGAATGATCTCTGCCACGTCTTCAACGGATTTCTCGTCGGCAAAATAGTACGCCGCTTCTTCCATGATAATGCTCATTATTTCCGTGTCCGGATAATATAACGAATCTGCAGAGAAAATTAAGTCGAGACAGATATTGAGGCGAATTTGTGTTTCTGCCTTGGTTTGGTCAGCATCTATCAGGGGTTCTTCCGTTTCCTCAATCGACTCGTCGCCCATCGGTGCATCGGGATCCTCTGGTTGAAGTTCGGGATTTAATTCAAAACTACACCACTCATCCAGTGCTTGTTTACTTATCGGATAGCCCAAGCCAACATTTTTCATCAAGTAGCCAGTTGCACTATAGTCAAATTGGTAGTCGAAAGAAAGCAGGTATTTGATAAACTCCCAACTGCTTTCCGGATTCTTGCTCCAAGCCGAAATCGCAACAAATTCCTCCGGCACGATATACGGATTATAACAACCCGGGGAAGGGTAGCCGATATAGCTTGCACCGTAATCAAGAATGAACACAGGATATAGATCATTCGTCCTGTTCCCTTCGATTTGTGCGACAAACATTAGTTGATTTTGATTAAATAATCCCCATTCATCTTCATAAACTCGTCCATCCGGTGATATTTGAATAGGTTGACCGTAGTTTTTCGCCCATTCAAGAACCTGATAAAATTCCGGCGAGTCAAAATCTGCGTTATTGCATGAATAATCGACAAAATTGTTGAGGCATCCTCCGAGATTGCCTTGAAGAAGCTCTTCCGGTGTCCAATTAGCAAATACCCGCGCTCCTGAAGTCGATTCCGATACTGTCTGATTGAACTCATCAATTGTCCACCGCTGCCGATCTTGAATGATATTTGGATGTCCGTATATCCCCGTGAGAGAAAAATGGGGGACAAGTTTACATAGTCTGCCGTCTCTTTCGCAGGCGGATACAACATTGGGAATGAGATTGCCCATGTCAAAAGACGAGTCTGTCTGAATGATCGGGTAGAGATCAATCAACAGATTATTTCTTTCATATTGAGCAAAAGAATTGATGCCTCCAGTAGAGTACAAAATGTCCGGACCTTTCCCCGACAGCACATCAAGATACATCTGTTGTTGCGCTTTTTGCTGGTCAATCAGGACCTCATCCCACTCAAGGCCATAATTAATCCCCTCATAGTAATCCATGATTTGGATACGAACAGAATCACTGGATTGATTGAATTGAGCCACCGTCTTCTGTAAATAGTCACATA
>ENA-UOUL01003695-UOUL01003695.1-bioreactor-metagenome-genome-assembly--contig:-NODE-3695-length-15239-cov-4.003166_pt1 | contig 15239 bp, 13 predicted proteins | sample MGYA00249838_ERZ747220 | MGnify/ENA primary metagenome ERZ747220 (study PRJEB28778, sample SAMN05720191) | bioreactor metagenome | isolation source: Anaerobic biogas reactor | place: USA:Washington...
TGGCGCCACCTATGCCCTGGGACGCGACGGCGATCTGGAGATCGTCGAGCCGATGCACCACGCCGCCCTGTGCACCCAGCCAGCGGGGGTGATGGAGCAGGAGGACGCCTACATCAGGGCGCTATGCGCCGCCTCAGCCCTCCGGATTGTCGGCGATCGCCTGGAGATCAGCGATGCCACTGGAGAGGCGCGTCTCGTCTTCCGACCACAAGAGCGCCTGACGCTCGACCCGGCCGCTCTGATCGGGACGCGCTGGGACCTGCTGGTCATGGCGGGGACCGGGCCCGTCGAGGGGATGCGCTACACCCTCTCGTTCAACAGTGCCACGGAACTGACCGGAGAGGCGGCCTGCCGCACCTACCGCGGCACGTACGCAGCCAGCGGCGACGACATCGACCTCCACTTCCTCGAGATGGCCGGCGAGCCGTGCCTCGACCGCCAGGACGCCATGGAGCAGGAGGGCGCCTTTACCACCGCGCTGGAGAGCATCGACCAGTACCGCCTGAGCGACGACCGCCTGGAACTCGTCACCCAGGGCGGGGAGGTGCTGGTGTTCGTTCCGGTAAAGTAGGGGAGCAGCAGAGCGGCCGAGCGCCCAAGGACCCGCCAGAGAGACGCGGGTTCAGGATCCCGGGAAATGCCCCGGCAGCAGTCGCGGCCGAGGCCGGCGGCTGGCAGCCGGGGTACTGGCCTCAGAAGCACACCAAGGAGTGCCCCGGCGCTGTATGGGCGCCTTGGAGCGCCTCATAGTGTCAGCGGAGCGGAGGCCGCCGACGTGGACGCGGAGCAAGACGCCCGCTACCCCCAAAACGTCGGGTAGAATAACTCAAGACCTGCTTTCGCGGGCAATGCGTATGAGTAGCCGTAGCGCCTCGTTCACTGACTCGGAATCGGGAAAGGCGTCGGCGACGTCCGGATCCAGCACGACGATGTTCGTGCCCGACGCGTATTCCTTGGCATACTTACCGCGGGTCCCCTGACGAAAGTCGTACTCCGCAAGCATATCTTCTTCAGACTCTTCCGCTTCCTTCATGGTAGACTCTTCTTTCCCTGGGCGTGGCCTGTCTCGCGCTGATGAGGCGCACAACATGACCACGATCCGTATGCACTGCCACGATGATCCTACCAGTGGACGACGCTCCGATCGTCACGGCCCTCTCGTCGTCCGTCGAGTGCAGCGGGTCGCCAAAGACGGTCGATGCCTCTTCGAAAGAGACACCGTGCTTGCGAAGATTCGTGCGCGCCTATCCTGCATCCCAGCCAAATATGAGGGGCATGCCGCCTCGCACGTTGGCAACGAACCGCTGTCCATGCGTCACATGAGCATTGTACCACTCGGACGGGTTGCCTGCGAGCTCACAGCCCCCAGATAGCCCGCGCCTCCCGTCCAACCCGCGCTCCGCCCCTTTCCTTTGCCCCACCCCCCACATGGTGCTATACTCCCACGCGTGTGCGCCCGAGCAGGGCGGCGTCGACCCCATCCCTGGGAGGTTGCAGCATGGATTTCAGCTGGTCCGAAGAGCACGACATGGTGCGCAAGATGGTGCGCGAGTTTGCCCTGCGCGAGATTGCGCCCACGATCAAGGAACACGACCGCGAGCAGACGTTCGATCGCTCCCTCCTGGACAAGATGGCCGAGCAGGGCCTGCTGGGGATCTGCCTGCCGGTCAAGTACGGCGGCGCCGGCATGGACTATATCTCCCTGGGCGTCGCCTGTGAGGAGCTGGAGCGCGTCGATACCTCGGCGCGCGTCATCATGTCGGTGCACGTGGGGCTGAACAGCTTGGCGCTGCTGCAGTGGGCCACCGAGGCGCAAAAGCAGCGCTACCTCGTGCCCCAGGCGATGGGCGAGCGCATCGGCACGTACGCCCTTACCGAGCCCAACGCCGGCAGTGACGCCGCCGCCATCCAGACGACGGCGCGCAAAGAGGGCGATTCCTATATCCTCAACGGCGAAAAGATGTGGATCTCACTCGCCGACGTGGCCGACTCCTTCATCATCATCGCCTACACCGACCGCTCCCAGAAGCACCGCGGCATGTCGGCGTTCATCGTCGACCGTGACATGCCCGGAGTGAGCACAGGCACGATCCACGGCAAGCTCGGCGTGCGCGCCGGCAACACCGGCTTTATCTCGATGCAAGACGTGCCCGTCCCCGCCGAGAACCGGCTGGGTGAGGAGGGGGAGGGGTTCAAGATCGCCATGAGCGCCCTGGACAACGGCCGCTACACCGTGGCCTGGGGCGCGGTGGGGCTCACCCAGGCGTGCCTCGACGCCAGCGCCAAGTACGCCAACGAGCGCGAGGCGTTCGGCGTGTGCATCGGCCAGCACGAGCTGGTGCAGCAGATGATCGCCAAGATGGTCCAGCGCGTGGAGGCGGGGCGCCTGCTGTGCCTCAAGGCGGGCTGGATGAAGAACCAGGGGCAGCGCAACACCCGCGAGACGTCGCTGGCCAAGTGGTACGCCTGCGACGCCTCCTTTGATTCCGCCGCCGATGCCGTCCAGATCCACGGCGCCTACGGCTATTCCGACGAGTACGACGTCGAGCGCTACCTGCGAAACTCCAAAGGCGCCGTCATCTATGAGGGCAGCCGCGAGATTCAGCAGATCCTTCAGGCCCAGTACGCCCTGGGCTACCGCCAGGATCGCCCGCTGCGCTGTGAGCTGCCGGCGTACGATCGTGAGGTGTGGGAGGCGGAGGAGTAGGGGGCGGTTGTGGGCTGCGGGTTGTGCGTTGTGAGTTTGTGCCTCGTTAGAGGTGTCAGGTAGCAGGTTCCAAGTTACAGACTCAAGAGGATAGTCTCGCTAGAGCCTGTAGCCTGTCACCACGAGCAGATCCGTCGGGGAGGAGCACATTGCACGCAGTAGTCTGCATCAAGTCGGTGCCCGACACCACCGAGGTGCGCATCAACCCAGAGACGAACACGCTGATGCGCAGCGAGGTCGAGTCGGTCATCAATCCCTTTGACACCTATGCCATCGAGGAGGCGATCCGCCTCAAGGAGGCCCACGGCGGCAAGGTGACCGTCATCACGATGGGCCCGCCCAAGGCGGAGAAGGAACTCAAAGAGGCCGTCGCCATGGGGTGCGACGAGGCGGTGTTCCTCTGCGCCCGCGAGTTCGCCGGCGCCGACACCTGGTGCACGGCCTATACCCTGGCGCAGGCCATCCGCAAGCTGGGGGACTATGATGTCGTCCTCTGTGGACGGCAGGCGGTGGACGGCGACACGGGCCAGGTGGGGCCCGGGATCGCCAACCAGCTCGGCATCCCGCAGCTTACCTACGTCTCCAAGCTGCGCGCCATGGACCCCGAGGCGGGCACCATCGAGGTGGAGCGCCTCGTCGAGGAGGGGCGCGAGATCGTCGCCAGCCGCCTGCCCGCCCTCCTCACGGTGGTGAAGGACATCAACCAGCCACGCTACCCCACCTTCCGCGGTATCCGCGCGGCGCGCCGCATGGAGATCCCTCAGTGGGGCGCGGCCGACCTCCCCGGCGCCGATGCGGCGTTCCTGGGGCTCGACGGCTCCCCCACCAAGGTGATGAAGGTGTTCGCCCCGCCCAAACGCGAGGGTAAGGTGGAACTCATTGACGGCGACAGCGTGGACGGAATGGCCGACCTCCTCTCTGACCGGCTGCTGCAGGACAAGGTGATCTAGGGGGCATATCCATGGCGTTTCTTATCATCGATACCGATACCGCATCGGCTGCGGCGCCTGCGTCGAGGTGTGCCCCTTTGGCGCCCTGGAGATGGCCGGCAGCGTGGTCGCCGTGAACGACAACTGCACCGCCTGCGGGGCGTGCATCCCCGAGTGCCCCGTCGAGGCGCTGAGCCTCCCCGAGGCCAAGGCCGCCGCCACCGACGTATCGAGCTATTCCGGGGTCTGGGTGTGGGTGGAGCAGTTCCAGGGCAGGGCCGCGAGCATCTCCTGGGAGATGATGGGTCAGGGGCGCATCCTGGCCGACCGCCTCGGCACGACGCTCACCGCCTGCGTGTTGGGCGAGGACGTCGAGGGCGTGGCCAAGGAGGCGATCGCTTTCGGCGCCGACCGCGTATTTCTGGCCGACCACCCCACGCTATGCACGTACCGCACCGATCCCTACTCCCAGATCCTGGTAGACCTGGTGCGGGAGCACCGGCCGGCGATATTCCTGCTTGGCGCCAGCACCCGCGGGCGCGACCTGGCTGGTTCCGTGGCGACACCGCTCTATACCGGCCTGACCGCCGACTGCACCGGACTGGAGATCGACCCCGAGACGGGGTTGCTGCAGCAGACGCGGCCCGCGTTCGGCGGCAATATCATGGCCACCATCCTCACGCCCAACCACCGGCCCCAGATGGCCACCGTGCGGCATCGCGTGTTCGAGATGCCAGCGCCCGACCCCTCCCGCCAGGGGCAGATCGTGCCGGTGCCGGTGCACCTCGTAGAGGACGAGATCGTCACCAAGGTGATCGATTTCGTCATCGAGGAGGGGGACGTGAACCTGGCCGATGCCCGCGTGATCGTCTCCGGCGGGCGTGGCGTGGGCGGACCTGAGGGGTTCGAGCCGCTGCGCGAACTCGCCCAGGTGCTGGGTGGGGCCGTGGGGGCCTCGCGCTCGGCGGTGGACGCCGGGTGGATTCCCTACGCCCACCAGGTGGGGCAGACAGGACGCACCGTGCGGCCCGATCTCTATATCGCCTGCGGTATCTCGGGCGCCATCCAGCACCGCGCCGGCATGTCGACCTCGCGCGTGATCGTGGTCGTGAACAAGGACCCCGAGGCGCCGATTTTCGAGATCGCCACCTATGGCATCGTCGGTGACGTGAAGGACGTCGTCCCCGCCCTCACCACCCAGTTCCGGAAAAAGCTGGCCGGACAATGACGCCCCAAGACAGCGGCGCCGTAGACGATTCCGGCATGGAACAGCCCGCACCAGGGACGCGCGCCGTGGCCCACCGCACGCCGCTCCGCATCGTCATCAACGCGGATTGGTGCAAGGGGTGCTACATCTGCGTTAGCGTCTGCCCGCGCGACGTGCTGGCCATCGACCAGGGAGCCTGGACGGGGAGCTTTCACCCCGTGGTCGTTGCGCAGGCAGAGCGCTGCACCGTGTGCCGCAACTGCGAACTCCTCTGTCCCGATCTCGCCATCGAGGTGCTGTCCGAGGCATGATGACCGCCACCACCGCCGAGAAACCCATGGGCTGGCACACCATCGCCAGCGTGCTGGCCCCCGGCCCCTACCTCATGCAGGGGGACGAGGCCTGCGCCGAGGGCGCCATCGCCGCCGGCTGCAACTACTATGCCGGCTACCCCATTACCCCCGCCAGCGAGATCATGGAGCACATCGCCCGGCGCTTCCGTGCCCTGCCGGGGCGGGTGTTCGCCCAGATGGAGGACGAGATCGCCTCCATCGGCTCCGTGGTGGGGGCCTCCTGGGCGGGCGCCAGGGCGATGACCGCCACCTCCGGCCCGGGGTTCAGTCTGATGATGGAGAACCTCGCCTACGCCATCATGACCGAGACGCCCTTGGTGATCGTGGACGTGCAGCGTGCCGGGCCGAGCACCGGCCAGGCCACGCGCCCCTCTCAGGGGGACGTGATGCAGGCGCGCTATGGGGCGGGGAGCGATTACGAGATCATCGTCCTCACGCCCTGGTCGGCGGCCGAGATGTACAGCGAGACGATCCGTGCGTTCAACTTGGCGGAGCGTTTTCGGGTGCCGGTGATCGTCCTGGCGGACGAGGGGATCGGCCACCTCCGCGAGAGGGTCCAGATCGGGCCCGAGACGCGCCTCTATGGGCGCGTGCGCGCCGCAGGCGCGGCGCCCTTTGTTGCCGAGGCCTCGGGCGCGATGGACGCCGTGCCGCCGATGCCCGCCTTTGGCGACGGCGAGCGCCTGATGGTCACCGGCTCGACCCATGACCCCCGCGGCTATCGCCGCACCTCCGAGGCGGACGCCCAGGCGGCGCTGGTCGACCACCTCACGCGCAAGGTTTCTGAGCACCGCGATGAGTATGCCCGCGTCGAGCGCCTCCTCATGGACGAGGATGAGGAGCTGGACCTGCTGCTCGTCTCCTTTGGCTTTAGCGCCCGCAGCGCCTACGCCGCCGCCCAGGAGTTACGCTCCGAGGGGACCCGGGCCGGCCTGCTGCGCCTCTGCACTCTCTGGCCCTTTGACGACGACGCCATCCGGGCTGCGACGGCGCGGGCGCGGCGCGTGCTGGTGCCCGAGATGAACCGTGGCCAGGTGCTGCGCGAGGTGCAGCGCCACGCGCCCGCGGCGCGCGGCTGCAATCGTACCGACGGTGAGGGGATTACGCCCGACGACATCCTGGCAGTGGCGAGGAAGTGGTGATGCAGACCGCGGGCAGCAACGCCTCCATCAAGCGCATGGTGCGCACGGAATCGTTCCCGACCCCCTTCTGCCCCGGGTGTGGACACGGCATCCTGATGGGCGCCATCCTGCGCGCCATCGACCACCTGGGCTGGAACATGGACGAGATGCTGTTCGTGTCGGGCATCGGCTGCGGCGGCTGGATCCCCAGCCCCCACTATGCCGCCGACACGCTGCACGTCACCCATGGGCGCCCCATCGCCTTTGCCACCGGCGCCAAGCTGTTCAACCCGGATCTCAAGGTGGTGGTCATCGGCGGGGATGGCGATATCGCCTCCATCGGCGGCAACCACCTCATCCACGGCGCCCGGCGCAACATCGATCTCACGGTGATCTGCGCCAACAACGGCGTGTACGGCATGACGGGGGGCCAGGTGACGCCCACCACGCCCCAGGGCGCCCGCACCATGACGACGCCCGAGGGGAACCCCGACGCGCCCTTTGACCTTTGTCAGCTCGTGGTGGCCGCCGGCGCGCGTTATGTCGCGCGGCAGTCGGTGTTCCATATCCGCCAGCTCATTCGCGTCATCGAGACGGCGCTGCAACACCCGGGCTTTAGCTTTGTTGAGGCGCTCACCCCCTGCCCGGTGCAGTATGGCCGGCGCAACGCCCTCACCACGCCGGTGGCCATGCTGAGCGAACTCAAGGAGCGCTGCGTGCCCCTCACCCGCGCCCGCACCATGACGCGCGAGCAACTCGCCGGCAAGGTCATCGTGGGAGAATTCATCAAGTAATGTGCATGGAACACGGATGAACGCAGATCTTTGGATTTCCGCGGATCGGAATAGTCGGGATTCGATCCGCGTTGATCCGTTCTATCCGCGTTCATCCGCGTTCCATTGTCTGGCTAGTGAGTTATGTCTTTCGATTACACGTTCGAACAGATCGAGTCGCTGCGCGACATCCGTTACCATCGCACCCCCGATCGCAGGGCCACCACAGAGGAGCAGGCGCTGGCGTTCATCGATGAGGTGGGGTTCTGCTTTCTCTTTGGCGACGCCGGCGTCGAGATTCCCACCCTCTGGGGCGCAGTTACCGGCAGCCGCCGCGCGATGCCCCACGACCACTTTGATCGCGACGTGGGTCGCACCTGGGAGTGGAAGGACTCGCTGCCCACCCGCGGCGCCGTGTACTATGGCAAGCTGCTGCGCGGCAAGCCCACCCTCGCGTCGCTGGACCTGCTGCCCACTTTTTACGCCCTCACGCCCAACTATGGCGACGTGGACGATTATCTCTTGCAGTACGAGGAGGGCAAGCTCAGCGTCGAGGCCAAGAACGTCTACGAGGCGCTGCTGAACGAGGGGGCCCTGGCCACCAGCCGTTTGCGCCAGGTGTCGGGACTGCCGGGCGGCGGCGACAACGCCCGCCGCTTCGAGCGCGCCCTCACTGAACTGCAGGCCGAGATGAAGATCGTCAAGGTAGGCATCTCGGACGCCAACCGCTGGGGCTATGCCTACGTGTACGACCTCTTCCTGCGGCGCTTTTCCGACGTCCCCGAGGCCGCGCGGCATATCAGCGAGGAGGAGGCGATGACGACCCTCCTAACGCGCCACCTGCGTAACGTCGTCGCCGTGCCCGAGGCCTCGGCCAAGCGCCTCTTTCGCTGGGAGCCGTGGGAGTGGGATCGCGTCGTCGAGCGCGCTGCGACTCAGGGCCTGATCCTGCGTGACGTGCGCGTGGACGGCATCAAGGGGCGTTGCCTCGCGACCACCGACGTGTAGCACCATCGGCTGCAAGTTCCGGGTTGCGGGTTACGGGTTGTGCGTTGTGGGTTGGGTCACGGGCTGTAGGTTATACGGCGCACCTGCTCCCTCGCCCCGTACTCGGAACCGTAGTAATTGCCCAAGGCTGTGCCTTGGGACGGTGAGAGTTGGGGGCGAGGGGGACGGAAACTCAAGGCGCAACGCACGGCAGTCCCCTTGGTGTTCCTTGGTACCCTTGGTGCCCCGGTGGTTCGGCCCCGCCTTGACGCCTCGCGCCGCACATGCTACAAGGTGGCGCGGCGAGTTGCCGAATGCGCCCGCCGCCAGAACAGCCTCTACGAGATAAGGGGAGATCCCATGCCTCAGACAGCGCGCCCGTTCGAGAATCGCTTCGCCTGGGTCACCGGCTCGTCCCGCGGCATCGGCCGCGTGATCGCCGACCACCTCGCCGGCCTGGGAGCCAACGTGGCCATCCAGGGCACGTCGCCCACCTCCACCGCCATCTTTGGCGAGGCCGAATCGCTGGAGGCCTCGGCGAGCGCCATCGCCCAAGCGCACGGCGTGCAGACGATGGCCGTGGTCGCCGACCTCACGGACCCCGAGGCGGTCGCCCGCGCTGTCGGCGAGATTCGTGCCTGCTTTGGCCGCATCGATATCCTGGTGAACTGCGCCGGCGGCGACATCGGCAGGTCTGGGGTGACGGGGCCCAACGCCGGCAAGCCGGTGAACAACAACGCCGTCCAGGTCTCTCAGGACGATGTGCGCACCGTCCTGGACCGCAACCTGCTGACGTGCATCTACTGCTGCCGCGAGGTGGCGCCCGAGATGATGGAGCGCACCTGGGGCCGCATCGTGAACATCAGCAGCATCGCGGGGCTGCAGGGGAATGTGAACGAGGCGATCTATTCCACCGCCAAGGCCGCGGTGAACGAGTACTCGCGCTGCCTGGCCGCGTTCCTCCGCCCATACGACGTCGCGGTGAACGTGGTGGCGCCCGGCCCCACGCTGACGCCGCGCTTTGAGGCCAGCCGCCCCATCGACCCGAATCTGCGCGTGGAGAGCGGCACCCTGGAGCGCTACGGCCGCCCCATCGAGGTGGCCCGCGCGGTGGCGTTCTTTGCCTCCCCCGAGACCACCTTTGTCACCGGCCAGGTGATGCGCGTCGACGGCGGCATCCAGCTCTGGCCGGCGTAGGTACAAGCAGTCGGCGATCAGCGCTCGGCAGTCGGCCCGCCTGGCCGTTTCCAGCGACCGTTCAGGCGGCTGACCGCCGAGCGCTGACTGCTGACCGCCGCTAGTGCGACACGTCCTCTTGCGCGAGTTGCCTCAGAAAGGCGCCCGCCTCCTCGGCCGTCATCTCGGTGCTGACGGCCAGGAGGAACCCCTTGCCGCCGATGTTGCGCACGATGCGGCGTGCGCCCTCTGCCGTGACAAACACCTGACATAGCTTGCCGCCATCGATGATGCGCTTGAGCAGGTCGAGCCACTGGTCGGGAGGCGGCGCGCCGTCTCCGGGCACCCACTGGATGCCGCGCAGCCGCTCGATGGAGAGCAGCATGTCCAGATGCGGGATCTGGCCGCTGCCGTCCAGGTGGTAGAACCCGTTCTCCAGGTGGTCGCAGCAGGCGACGAGGTCGGGCATGACAAAGCGCTCGAACATGGCCGGCGAGATCATGTAGGCAAAGTCGCACTGCAACATATAGTTCGTGCCGCTCGACCAAATGGGCGCCCAGCAGTTGGCGCCGGGGCAGGTCGGTGCGATGATGGCGTACAGCTCGTCATAGTGGCGTAACCACAGGCGCGTTACCTCACCCACCAGGCGCTCCACCTCCTCGGGCGCATCGTACAGGTCGGTGAGCAGGTTCTGCGTGGTGCGGAACGAGGCCACGACGTCCAGGTTACCGCCCAGGTCGGTGTGCCCCACTTGCACCACCTCACCCCAGGCGTCCACCGCCGCCCTCGTCAGATCCACCACGCGCCGCCACCAGGCGTTCTCGGGCTTGTAGCAGAGGTGGAGGTCGCGCGGCTCGCGCAGGACGTCCGGCTCGAACCACACCGTCTCGGGCACGCTATGCGCCCTCGCCCCGAGGAACGCAGCCAGCGCGCCGGGACCAAAGTTCACCCACCAGCGGGGAAAGGCGTCGCCATAGTAGCGCGTCGCCTCGAGGTGCGGCGTCACCGCGGCGATCACCTCCGCCGCCGACCAGGACCAGGGGTAGTTGCTGACAAACTTGGTCTCTTCCGGCAGCTCGGGACCGCGCACCTTCTCGGTGATCTGCACCAGCGGACGATCCAGCTCGTGCGCCCACCAGGCGCCATAGTCGCGCGCGATGCGGTCCCAGTCGGCAGGAGAAAAGGGCAGGCGCAGGGTCATGGGGCTCCTCCACGTCACATAGGCGGGTATCACCGGACGGCGAGGTTATAGCAGGCGCCATCGCCCATGTCAACGCATGGATTGGAAAGGGTGTGTCTGGGATTCTGGGCGACCTAGGACGCCCACGACTCGCGGCAGCGCCGCGCTTGCGGGAGTCTCAGGAGCGCGAGAACGCGCCTCGCGTTTTCGCGCTCCAAACGGCCCGCCACCCGGGCCCCTCTTGTGTCCTCGCATGCCCTACGCGGCAGACCAGCCGCTGGCCAAGGCCCCGGTTGGTGGCCTGAGAAGGCCGCCTCCTAACACGATCACACGCTCCCCTACTCCTCCGCCTTGCCCGCCGCCAGCGCCTCGGGCACAATCAGAGCGTAGACACGGCTCATGTGCCAGATAGGGAGGATCACATCGTGAAGCACTTGCGAGAGGAGCTGTGGTTCAACATTCCGAACCGGGTGGGGTTCGCCAACATCACGCGTGAGGTCGAGGAGCTGGTGCAGCGCAGCGGCGTCCAGAACGGCCTGGTCCTTGTCAACGCCATGCATATCACGGCCTCGGTTTATGTCAATGATGCCGAGGAGGGGCTGTTGCAGGACTATGCCGAGTGGCTGGAGAGCCTGGCGCCCCACGAGCCGATCTCGCACTACCGCCACAACCGCACCGGCGAGGACAACGCCGACGCCCACCTAAAGCGTCAGATCATGGGGCGCGAGGTGGTGATGGCCATCACCGACGGCCGCCTCGACCTCGGGCCGTGGGAGCAGATCTTCTACGGCGAGTTCGACGGCCGCCGCCGCAAGCGCGTGCTCGTCAAGATCATCGGCGAGTAGAAGGATGGGACGCAGACAGACGCGGATGAACGCTGATAACAAGAGAGTGTGACAGGTTCCAGGTTGCAGGTAACAGACTGCAGCATGACCTCGCGCTGGAGTCTGTAACCTGCAACCTGTGACCTGCTACAGCGCCACAGAATCAGCGTTCATCTGCGTTTTCAGCGTCCCATATCGCTTGGTCTAGCTCGCCGCCTCGTCCTTTTGCTCGACGCGGTCGGGGTCGTTGGTGTGGATGTCCAGCACCGGCTCCACGGGGGGCAGCTCGGGCAGGCGCGCCTTGGCGGCCTTGGCGCCCTCGACCATCGGGTCGTACATGGCGCCCAGTCCGAGTTCGTCCATCTTGTCCCGGGTGGGCCAGCCCGTCGTCCCGTCCCACCTGCGCAGGCGATAGTACTCGTCCATCACCACGTTGAACTGATCCCGATCGAGCGCCTTGCGGTCGCACGTCTCGGGGTTGATCCAGTTCTCGTCATACTCGAAACTGGGGATCACCCGCTCGTCCATCTTGCGGTCGCGCGCAAAGTGTCGGATGGTGATGGCGCGCTCGAGGTTGAGGACGCGCTCGGCGGCATGCTCGAACGCCTGCGTGTCCCAATCGAGGCCGGTGCCCGCCCGTAGCAGCGCGGCGTCCACGTCCCAGCCGTCGATGTCGCCCACCCGGGCGTAGCGGTCCTCGCTATTGAGACTGAACATCAGCGGGAACACCTGGTCATCGGTGGGGAGCGTGTCCTTCATGATGGAACGCATCGCGTGGACATAGCCGGGGATCGCCTTCCCCTCGTAGCCGCTACGCGGATCAAAGGTGTCGGCGCGGCCATAGAGCTTTTCGCCGACGCCCATCATCTGCTCCCAGGTCACCTGCACGTCGCCTCGACGAGCGTTGCTGACCGGGCCCCAATAGATGGCGTTCTGCACATAGTCGTGGGTGCTGCTGGCGGGGTCGCGCGTGTCCATCATCCAGTGGATGGCACCAACGATCCAGAACGGGTAAAAGATCGGGTTCACAAAGGCGGCGTGTCCGTCCCAATGGCCGGAGTAGCCCCAGCCGGTATAGTAGCGCCGCACCAGGTCCTCGCCCAGGCCCAACATGGGCGCGGCTCGCCAGCCGCCCTCGGCCAGGGTATCGCCCATCCCCTGCCGCAACGCGATATCGTCGATGAACTTGACCCACCACTCGACAGAGTTCCATTCCAACGGGCGCCCGTTGAACTCGGACAGCAGGCCCTGCTTCTCGCAGGCCCGCAGCCACGGCACGATCCCTACTAGGATCTCCCAGTGGTTGAGGCCCATGCGGTTGGCATGCATGTTGAGGTCAAAAGCACCGCGAAAGCCCAGGTCCCAGTCGTACAGCCAGTTCTGCCTGCCCCCACGGAAGACGTTGCTCACACACGCCATGCCGCCCGACCACTTGCGGTTGAACACGCAGCTCTGCACGTCCGAGTAGAACCCCTGGCACGGCGTGGGGCAGGAATTGGTGCAGGGGTACACCCTCGCCCGGCCGCCTCCCTCCTCGGCGAGCATCTTGTTCATCTGCTCCATCTGCCGGCGCCGGTCGCGACTGCCCCGCACCTCATCCCCCACGGCGCGGTACAGCGCCTGCAGGCGATCGGGATCGGCCACCGGCACGCGCTCCGAGCCGATGACAGAGATGGCCTTCAGCCGCTTGGAGCCCATCACGGCGCCAAAGCCGCCCTGCCCGGCCACCGACGTGCTGGCCGTCTGGATGGTGGCGATGCGCGACAGGCGCTCGCCCGCCGGGCCGATGGCCAGCGTCTTGGTGGCCTTGCCAAAGGCCTCCTGGGTGCGCTCCTGGGTCTCCAGCGTGTCGAGGCCCCACAGGTCATCGGCGGGAAGGATGCTGACCTCATCGTCGCGGATGATGATCTGTACCGGCGTCTCGCTAGCGCCTGTGACGACGATACCGTCATAGCCCGCCTTCTTCAGTTCAGCCCCCCAGTCCGCCCCGATGCTGGCCCGGGTGAACCACGTGTAGGGTGCGCTCTGCGGGCTAAAGGCGCAGACGTTGGTACGCCCCGAATAGGGCGAGCGCGTGCCCGTGAGCGCGCCCGGCATCACCATGAGGGGGTTGCGCGGGTCGAATGCGCCCACCGGCTCGGGGTACTCCTCCCAGAGGATGCGGGCCGCCAGGCCCCTGGCGCCCACGAAATCGGGCACGTAGGGCGCCGCCTCCTGCGCCCAGATGCGGCCGGCCGACAGATCGACCCGCAGCACGCGGTTCCGCCAACCATACATGGGAGCAAAGCGTTCGAGTTTCACCGTCTTGGCCTTCATCACTGGATCTCATCCCTCCCTAGCGTTCATCCGGGTCGATGTCGGATGCCCCCTGGACCCGGTGGAGCAGCCGCAGCTTCTCAGGCGTACCCTCCGCGTGCTCGTGCGCATGGGGGTGTGCGTGCGGGTGGTGGTGATGGTCGTGCGGATGCTCGTGGTGCGCGTGGTGCTTGTGGCCGTGCGGACCCTCGGAAGACGGTCGCAGGCCGCGCGCCGGTATCTCTTGACCGACCCAGACGCGGACGGCATTGGGCCATGGGAACTCTTTGGTGCCAAACCCGTACCCCACGCGCTGGACGCGCATGGCGGGCTGCTCAAACGTCGCCAGCGTGCTGAGAAGGGCGGCGCCGGTGGGCGTTACCAGTTCCCCTCGGGCGTCGCTGGGGGCAATGGGCGCGCCCGCCGCGGCCAGCAGCGCCAGCGTGGCGGGGGCGGGGACGGGCAACAGCCCGTGTTCGGTCTTGACCATCCCGCTGCCCAGCGGCAGCGCCGAGGCATAGACCGCCTCGATCCCGAGGCGCTCCAGTGCACAGCAGAACCCCACGATATCGACCACGGCGTCGACCGCGCCTACCTCGTGAAAGTGGATGGCATCCACCGTGGTGCCGTGAACGCCCGCCTCTGCCTCGGCGAGGCGCGTGAACACCTCCACACTCCGGGCCTTGGCGCGGTCTGCGAGTTCGCTCGCCTCGATGAGTTCCCGCACGACGCCGAGGTTGCGCGCGGGGTGCTCGTGGGCGAGATCCACAACGTCGAACTTGCATCCGACGATGCCATGTCTGGTCTGGCCTTCGACCATCAGGTCATAACCCTGGAGGTCGAGGAGAGCCAGGTCAGCCTTCAAGTCGTCCAGCGAAAGGCCAGCATCGAGCAGCGCCCCCAGCAGCATGTCGCCGCTGGCGCCCGAGTAACAGTCGAGATAGATGATCCGCTTCACAACGCTCCCCTCACCTGCGCCGGTCCATGGGCCACCCACTGGGCGCCCGCGCCCGGCAGCACAGAAAAACGAGACCGCAGAGGCCGCCCCCCACCTTGCGATCCCGGCATCCATCGCCTCGGTCACCGATCGGCAGCCACAGAGCCCTTTGTAGACGGCGCACATTGCCCCGCCAGCCCTGATACAGCCAGCGCAGGCCTCACGGCAACACCGGCATTATAGTGGCGGCCCCGACGCCGGTCAACTGGGGTCACAGCGCGCCGGCGGGGGCTAGTGGGACGCTCCCTCGTCTAATCGCGCATAGCGCGGGTAGAGCTTGGCGATGCAGTCGGGGCAGAGGGTGTGCGTGAACTCGGCGTCCGAATGATCGCGCACATAAGTTTCCACCATGTGCCAGTAGCCGCCGTCGTCGCGCACCTTTTTGCAGTTCGCACAGATGGGGAGTAGGCCGTGCAGCGTCTTGACCTGAGACAACGCCTCCTGGAGTTCAGCGATGAGCCTCTCGCGCTCCTGCTCGGCGTGCTTGCGCTCGGTAACGTCGCGAAAGATGCCAAAGGTGCCCGCGAAGCAACCGTCCCGTTCGGTGCGCGGCGCGGCGGTCAGAAGGATAGTGCGCTGTCGGCCGTCGGGGCGCGTGATCTCGACCTCGTAGGTGCTCTTGTGGCCGTAGCGGCGGAGGGCGGTCTGTGCCTCAATCGTCGCCATCTGCTCGGGGGTCACAAAGTCGCC
>ENA-UOUL01003696-UOUL01003696.1-bioreactor-metagenome-genome-assembly--contig:-NODE-3696-length-15239-cov-2.655916_pt1 | contig 15239 bp, 18 predicted proteins | sample MGYA00249838_ERZ747220 | MGnify/ENA primary metagenome ERZ747220 (study PRJEB28778, sample SAMN05720191) | bioreactor metagenome | isolation source: Anaerobic biogas reactor | place: USA:Washington...
TTGGTAGTCCTGTACAGCAGCGCAGTTATTATTACTATTCCTAGTATTCCAAAAACAGGGTATATTTTACTCACCAAACTGGAAAAGCTGCGCATAGAGACGGGCAGGGCCAGGGTCATACAAAGTATCAGACAGAACCGGTAGTTAAGGCCGGTGAGACCGGCAAAACGCTGGGTAAATCCATAAGCATTGGCAATAGCAGTAGTCAGGATTCCTATCCACAGCACCAGGGTATAAATGTATTTAGCTGATAACGAGATTTTCCCTGCTACATAAAGCATAGGAACTTCATAATGCATAATTACCGGCACAAACTTATATAATGCCAAATAATTAACCAGAACCAGGGCACCCAGTAATAATCCCCCCCAGATGGCCCCGGTTATACCTTCTCCTGCTTGACCCACCGTTTGGTATTCGCTCAGGACCACCATGGCCAGCGAAAAATTATAAGCTACATAAAGTACTGCGGCTAATAACCAGAATCGGGCTTCGGTCGGACAGATGAAAGCAGTATATATCGCAATTGATTGTTTTTCTACAAAAAAGGCGGCATAACCGCTGATAATAAACAGCAATACGATCTTGATTGGTACCAGTATATTATAGGATACAATCAGGCCCTTCTTTCCGGTAAGCAAAAACGCTACCACCAGAACATAGGCCAGGAAAACACCCAGATTTTTGGGTAAATAGAGATGTTCGTAGAATACGGCACCGCTGGCAGACATCATAGTGCTTATACCCAGGAACAGAAATATGGCTAGTAGAAAGTCTACCAGCGGCCCAGTTTTTTCTCCCATCATCTTTTTTAACATATCCTGATAATTGGATACCTGCCAGCGATGGGCTAAATAAAGTAACATCCCCCCACAGAGAGCAAAAAGTCCGGTAGCTACCAGACCACCTTTTATGCCATAGAATCCGTAAGCCACAAAAAACTGCACTATTTCCTGCCCCGATGCAAAGCCAGCACCAATAACTGCTCCCAGATAGCCCATTACCAACATAAGGCGAACTTTTATCGGTCTCATCCCCTTCTGCCTGCAAAACAATATTTATACTTCATAAATATTCCTGTAAGTAGGCAAATACAGCATAAAAATATTCCCAGCAGTCAAGAATATGGATTAAACGCTGCAAAATAATTTTAGCTGGGAGGAAGAGCTTTTGAATAGAGTAGAAAAGGCTGCAATTCAGGACAGGTTCTCCTGTCATTATGAGGACCCGCTTTGTTTTAATAAGATTGAAAAAGCTATTTATGCTTACATGCAGGATGTCGAATCGGGGCGAGAATTGGTGTTTTTATGTATCGGAACCGACCGGGCTACCGGTGATTGCCTAGGGCCTCTGGTAGGTAGTCGTCTTAAAAGCCTTAGCCCTTCGACTGCCGTCTTCGGTACCCTGGAAACGCCGGTGCATGCTACTAACCTGCAGGAAACCCTGGACGAAATATTGTCCATTTATGCCCAGCCTTTTATTATAGCCGTAGATGCCTGCCTGGGAAATGCAAACCGGATTGGCTATATAAATGTTCGCCAGGGAAGCCTGAAACCAGGTACAGCTCTAAATAAGACTTTGCCTGCGGTAGGTGATTTTCATATTTCAGCAGTGGTTAATGTAGGTGGGTTTTTTGAACACATGGTTTTGCAAAATACTCGTCTCTTCATTGTTTCTAAAATGGCCGATATTATAGCCAAAGGTCTTTATCTGGCCCGGGTGAAAGTTGTTACCAGCCAGGTGAGGGAGAATATAGGGACAGAAGTGGGACGGAGCTAACTTCGAGTCAGGAGCATCTTTTTAGAATGTTTATTACATCATTATCTTCAACCGCTGTATAATCTTGATAGACTTGGCTGACTGCATAAAATTTTTCCGGGATCTCCAGTACTATCAACTGGTCTACCTCTTCCAACAAGTTAAGATAAGCACTTTGTGAGCTAACTGGTACCGCCACCGTAATTTTTCCATCAGTCTGGCGCTGCAGGTATTTGACAGCCGCCTTAAGAGTAAACCCAGTAGCTATGCCATCGTCTACCAGCAATATATTCTTCCCTTGCAGGTCAAGCGGGAGGCGGTGGCCCCGGTATCGTTTCAAGCGGCGGTCAATATTTTCCTTTACTTTTTGGGCCAATATTTCCATGGTAGTACTATCGGTATCAATTATTTTCTGAGCCCGTTCCGGAATCAGGGTTTCTCCATCCGGTGTAACCGCACCTATAGCAAACTCGTCCCAACCAGGCGAAGCGATTTTTTTAGCCATAACTACATCCAGGGGGCAGTTAAAATAGTTTGCTATCACCTCTGCAACTACTACTCCTCCTCGAGGAACCCCCAGAACCAGGTCAAATTTAATCTCCTTATCCTCCAGAACCCTGGCTAACAAATGTCCTGCTTCCTTCCGGTTAGTGAACACCCCAGACCCTCCTTGCTATTTGTCCTTATACTTGTCCTTTTTAAAGTTAAGTACGCGCTCACTATCAATACTATGCTCTTTGGCATGGGTCATCCGGCTGTTACCATCAAGTGTACCACCCTCATCAATAATCAGGGTGGTAGCATTTATGTCACCAGTGATAGCTCCGGTGGCAGCAATTTCGAAACGGGTTGCCGCAGTAGCTTTCCCTTCCAATTTTCCAGCTATTATAATATTTTCCGCTTTCACTTCTCCCTTAATTTTACCCTTTTCCCCCAGAATCAGATCACCCTTAATATTTAAGTTGCCTTCCACCTGTCCATCAATCCTGATGGACCCCTGGGAGTTTATGTCGCCCTTTATTTCCACTCCGGAAGATATTAGGCTTTCAATATTTTGAAAACTACGATCCTTTTTTCTCAATACTTGTTCCTCCTGCTCTTAATATCTTACAAGGTGACCTTTTCCCGAAATCGCCTGTGTAGCCCGCAATTTAGGGTAAGTATATCCGGGGATCCTGGAGTTCTCCGTCCTTTATTACTTCAAAATGCAAGTGTGGTCCTGTACTCCTGCCGGTGGTACCCATCCGGGCAATTTCCTGGCCCTTTTTAACCTTATCACCCTCATTTACCAGCAAAGCAGAATTATGACCATATGCAGTTTTATAGCCATAGCCATGGTTTATTTCCAGTAGTTTACCATAACCGCCTTTCCACCCGGCAAAATTAACGGTACCATCTGCAGCAGCTACTACCGCCACTCCGGAATCGTTAGCTACATCAATTCCTCCGTGAAAACTGTCTCCCCGACCACCAAAGGGAGAACTACGCCAGCCGAACTCAGAGCTAATATCCCCCTGAGCCGGCCATTGATTGGGTATACTGCGAAAATAGGCCTTGTTATTATTAACCCGGGCCAACAGTTCGTCCAGTTCCTTTTCCTGTATTGCCAGCTGAGTTCGGATTTCTACGGTCTGCTGCAGGACTGCATTATCGCCCCTATTTCGGGTTCCATAGTCAATCCCGCCTTTTCCACCCCGTGACACTTCAAGCGAACGGTTGTTCTCGCCTTTAATGCCCATAATCCGTTTGAGTTCTAATTGTTTCTGAGCTATATCTTCCTGTTGTTTTTCAATTTTGCTAATCTCCTGGTTGAGCAGTTCTATGGTTTCTACTTTTTCCTGGTTGTCCTGCTTTATCTGGTTGACATGACGAATATCATCTTGACTTATATAGAACCATACACCAATAGCACCATAACAAATTATTAATACAGCGATGACTGCGGCTGCACCAGAAAGCAGTTTTCTGGACATGTTCCACTGTAACGGCCGGGCTGCATTATGGGGAATCAGCATAAAGGTCATCTGCTGGTTATGCTTTTTTTTCCTTTTCATTGCCTGTCCTCATTTTATTTTGTAATATATCCATAATTATTGCCAATTTTTAAAATATCATATCAATATTTCCGCACTTTGTAAAACTTGCTCTTTTATAAGTATGTCCATAAGGTCAGAAATGTTTCACGTGAAACAATTTCTGATTGCAAACTAAAATGTTTCACGTGAAACAATTTCTGATTGCAAACCAAAATGTTTCACGTGAAACATTTTTTAATTAGTTCCTCAAAATCTGTTAAGTAAATGGTACTCAGCCCATTATCTTACTCAGTTACCGCCACCTATTCCGGTATCAACATTTCCATTATCCGTTCCAATTCTTCATTACTATAGTAAGTTATTTGTATTTTTCCGCCCTCGTTCAGAGCAAATATTTCCGTTTTCGTTCCGAAGTGCTTTTGTAGTCTTTCTTCTAAATCTAATATCTCCGCCGGTTTCTCAAAAACAAACTCCTGAATTACCTTGCGGGGCTTGGTCCGCTTTTCGGTTTCCCGCACCGACATGCCCTGGTTTGCGATTTCCCGTGCTGCCGCCAATTGTTCTTTTGGCCCCGGTAAGGATAGTAGCGCTCGCGCATGTCCGGCACTTATCTTTCCCGACTCTATCATTTCCAGGATACTGAAAGGCAAATTAAGGATACGCAAGGTGTTGGCTATATGGGAGCGGCTTTTACCGATTTTTTGAGACAACATCTCCTGGGTGTATTCATAACGCTCCATCATCAGGCGATAAGCCAGGGCCTCTTCTACGGTCGTAAGGTCTTCCCGTTGCAGGTTTTCAATTAACGATAGCTCCCCCGCCTGTGAATCATCCAGTTGGCGAATTATTACCGGTATAGTCTGTAAACCTGCCATTTGAGCTGCTCGCCAACGCCGCTCACCTGCAACCAGTTCATATTGGCCTTCCCTTTCTCTTACCAGCACCGGTTGTAATATTCCATGCTCTTCCAGGGATTTAGCTAATTCTTTCAGGCTCTCCTGATCAAACTTTTTACGGGGTTGGTCTTCCCGGGGCACTATCATGTTAATATCTATTTCTGTAATTTCTATATGACCTTCATTTTCCATGCTAAACAGGGCGTCCAGTCCCCGTCCCAGTCCTCTTTCTTTCTTAACCACGCTCTAACACCTCCCGAGCCAATTCTCTATATACTTCAGCGCCTCTGGAACGGGGATCATATGTAACCACCGGTTCTCCATGGCTGGGTGCTTCACTTAATCTGACATTTCGAGGAATAATGGTTTTATATATCTGCTGATGGAAATGTCGTTTTACTTCGTCTACCACTTGAATAGACAGGTTAGTACGACCATCAAACATGGTGAAAACTATCCCCTCAACTTTTAACATGGGGTTTAGTCGCTTCTTAACCAGGTTGATAGTGTCCATAAGTAAGCTCAAGCCCTCCAGGGCATAATACTCGCACTGCAAAGGAATAATAACCGAATTGCTGGCGGTCAGGGCATTAATGGTAAGCAGTCCCAGAGAAGGCGGGCCATCCAACAGTATGTATTCATAATCATTAATAACCTGATCCAGAGCATATTTAATCCGCTGTTCCCTGTCTTCAGCGGTAGCCAGTTCGACTTCTGCTCCGGCCAGTTGAATAGTAGCCGGGATTATGTCCAGATTTCCTATCCGCGTTTTCTTTATAACTTTTTCCGTTTCTACCCCATCAATAATAAGATTATAGGAACAGTGCTGCAATCGCCTGCGTTCAATTCCCAAGCCGCTGCTGGCATTACCCTGCGGATCACAATCCATTAACAGCACCCGATAGTTTTCCAGGGCTATAGATGCTGCCAGGTTTACGGCCGTTGTTGTTTTCCCTACGCCTCCTTTTTGATTGGCCAGGGAAATAATTTTACCCAAACCATTACCACCTCTTTCAAATGCTTCCTACTATATTTCATCTTCCCCCTCAATAAATCCTCCCTATAAATGAGAAAATAGGCACCGATATTTTTTTCAGACATATTGACCAGAAAATGTTTCACGTGAAACATTTTTAGTTTATACTCAGAAATTGTTTCACGTGAAACATTTTATCTCCATAAGGGAAGAGTGTTTCCCTTACCGAATCATTTTTACATAAAAAAAGAGCGGTTTCCCGCTCAAGAAGTGGGGCCTAATTTATGTGGTCATGCCAGGGCCTGGGTTTTTCGTTCTTCTTTATTTATTCGAATAATAATTTCATACTGATTATCATCATCATTTTCCGTCATTAATATATCTACTCCAGTTTGTCGTGCTCGTTTAACGGTTTCTTTGATAGTATTCATAAATATTCGGGCATCCCGGATAATCATAGAGACATTTTGGCTATCGTTGCGGGGATTTGTTTCCACCGGAATATTATTCCTACTTAACCTGTCAACCAATTTTTCTGTCTCATTAACGGTGAGCTCTTTTTCATATATCTGGTTAATTGCCTCTTCTTGCATATGGTCACTATTAAGTTTTAATAAAGCGTGTACATGTTTTTCACTTATTATAGCAGGGTCAATCATCCCACGGATATATTCTGGCATTTTACATAACCGTAGCTTACCAACAATAGCTGATTGGCTGCGCCCAGTTTTCCGGGACAGTTCTTCCCGAGTAAGGCCAAACCCGTTAACCAACACATTATAAGCCTCAGCCTCTTCTATATAGGTTAGTTTCTGGTGCTGCAGGTTTTCTGTTAGCGATAGAACTGACGTTTGGTTATCATCCATATTTCTAATTATAGCTGCTATGTGGCTCTTGCCCAACAGGTAGCAGGCCCTAAATCTTCTTTCCCCAGATATTATCTGGTATTTATTATTATCACGGGGTCTTACGATGATAGGCGCAATTAGGCCATAAATCATTATAGACCGAGCTAAATCAACCAGGCCCTGTTCATCAAATCCATGACGGAACTGTAGTGAATTACTAATAATTCTATTCAAAGGGATATAAGTAATCTTATCTTCTTCATCTTTACCAAACAACTTTTCCAGACGTTTACGAAGCATATGAGCACCCCCTTATAAAGGCCTCTTAGCAGGAATCCCTACCCGGCGTGGGTACTTTTCAGGTGTCGGCTTTTCCTTTCTAACGATTACTATTGCCCGATCCCGGTCTTCCATCAAAGTATAACGGTAAACATCCTCCAGCAATCCACCCAGAATAGCAAGCGCGTTTTGTGCCTGGTCTATTTCCTGCTGATAATTCCTACCCTTCCAAAGTAACATTCGCCCGCCTGGACATAGCAGCGGTAAACCGTATTCCAGCAATACATTCATGGATGCTACCGCCCGACTGCTGCAGAGGCTAAAACTACCTCTATATCTATTGTCCTGCCCCAGTTCCTCCACCCGGGCACAGATTACCTCAACATTGGTTAATGCCAGTTCCCGGGAAACATCTTCTAGAAATTGACTTTTCTTACGGTCGGATTCCACCAGGGTGATTTCCGCCTGGGGACAGGCCATAGCTATTATCATTCCCGGAAACCCAGCACCGCTGCCAATATCAATCAGTTTCTCCCCGGTTAAGTCTAAAACGTCTCTAATCTTTAGACTGTCTTCTATATGCTTATCAATTTCATAGGCCGTGTTCTTCCTACTGATTAAGTTTTGCCTCTGGTTCTCCAGGGTTAGCATTTCTATATATCTATTTACATTATATTCCATATCCGTTTCTTATTTCCTTCTTTTTTTCTCAAGAAAAATTAAAAGTATATTAATATCAGCCGGATTAATACCAAAAACCCGGGATGCCTGCCCTATAGACTCCGGTCTTATTTGCTTAAATTTATACCTGGCCTCATTAGACAGGCCAAATATTTCATCATAATCTATATCCGGGGGAATTAATTTGCTTTCCATTTTTTCAAACCGCCTGACCTGTTCCTCCTGCTTCTTGATATATCCCTCGTATTTTGACTGTATTTCCAATTGTTCCAGAATATCCTCATCCTGTTGGTTAAGCCATCCCATTCTTATATAATCTTGTATACCTATTTCCGGACGCCGCAGCAATTCCCACAAAGAAATCCGGTCTTTAAGATTAGCACTACCCAGGGATTTTAGGAAATCGCTCATTTCTTGGTCTGCCGGGGTATAACTCTGTTCTTTTAATACCCCTATTTCATGTTCCAAAATGTTTTTCTTTTCGTTGTATGCCATCCAGCGTTCATCACTTACCAAACCAATTTTTCTACCCTTTTCGGTAAGCCTCAAATCAGCATTGTCCTGACGTAGCAGCAGGCGATATTCCGCCCGTGAGGTGAGGAGGCGATAAGGTTCATCAATATCCCCGGTGATCAGGTCATCCACCAGTACACCAATAAAGGCTTTACTACGTTTTAAAATCAGGGGTTCTTTTTCCTGTACTTTCAGGGCCGCATTTATACCAGCTATCAGTCCTTGGGCTGCTGCTTCTTCATACCCCGAGGTACCATTAATTTGCCCGGCGGTAAATAAACCCTCAACCTGTCGTGTTTCCAGACTGGAACGTAATTGTGCCGGTGGCAGATAATCATACTCTATGGCATATCCGGTTCTAATTATGGCCACGTTTTCTAAACCGGGAATGCTTTTTAATACTTGTACCTGTATGTCCTCAGGCAAACTGGTGTTAAGCCCCTGGATATACATTTCTTCAGTATCCCGCCCTTCCGGTTCTATAAATATCTGATGGGAGTCCTTGTGGGCAAAACGCACCACCTTATCTTCAAAAGAAGGGCAATAACGTGGTCCCTTCCCCTTAATAACCCCGGTAAACATGGGGGCCCTATCCAGGTTATCCATAACTATTTTATGAGTAGCTGCCGTACTATGAGTAAGCCAGCATGAATACTGGGTTCGTGTTACCCGGGGATTCATATAAGAAAACCGTAATGGCAGGTCATCACCTGGTTGCTCAATCATTTTGGTGAAATCAACTGAGCGCCGGTAAATACGGGGAGGGGTTCCGGTCTTAAATCGTCCCAACTCCAGCCCCAGGTTGCGCAGGCTGTCGGAAAGTTTAACGGCTGGAAATTGGTTCCCCGGACCACCATCGTACATAACCTCCCCGATAATTATGCGTCCTTTTAAATAGGTTCCTGAGGTTATAACTACGGCCTGGCAGCTAAACCTGGCTCCAGTACGGGTAATCACAGCGCTGACCACTCCACCATGCGTTTCAATTTCCTCAGCTTCGGCCATTATTATTTTTAGTCGAGGTTGGTTAAGCAGGGTCTTTAGCATTTTATTATGATACTCATGTTTGTCGCATTGGGCCCTTATGGCCTGGACTGCAGGTCCTTTGCCGGTATTTATTACTCTCATCTGAATGGCAGATTGGTCAACATTAATGGCCATCTCTCCCCCCAGGGCATCAATCTCCCTGACTAACTGTGCCTTGGCTGGTCCGCCAATAGATGGATTACAAGGCATCAGAGCTACATTCTCCATGCTCAGGGTAATCATTAAGGTTTCGCATCCCATACGCGCAGATGCCAGGGCCGCCTCACACCCGGCATGCCCTGCCCCGATTACAATTACATCATAACTGCCTGCATTATAAATCATGCTACCCTCCTATTTCCCAATGCAAAAATCGCTAAACATTCTATCCAATACTTCTTCCCGCAGGTTTTTGCCGGTTATCTCGCCCAGGGCTTCCAGCGCTCCCCAGATATCTACTCCCAGGCAATCCAGCGGTACCTGGTTTAATTCATTTAATGCATCCTGTAGATGCTGGCGAGCTCTTAGTAATGCTTCCCGCTGGCGCAGATTAATCATTATTTCCAAATCGTCTGATTGTAGTTTCCCCCCCAGGACCATCTCTTCAATATTATCCTCCAGTTTATCAATGCCCAGTTCCTCTTTAGCTGAGACCTTAATGACTTTTACTCCGGGGAAGTATTGCTCCATATCCCGTTTAGTTATATTCTTATCCTCCAGGTCTTCCTTATTGACTAAAATTATCAGGTTCTGATTTTCAATGTTTCTATATATGTTCAAATCATCACTGGTAATACCATCTCCAGCATCTACCAAAAAAAGTACCAAATCAGCTTCCGCGATTACTTCCTGGGATTTTTCCACTCCAATCTTTTCTACCACATCTGATGTGATATGTATACCGGCGGTATCCATTAACCTAACCGGTATTCCTTTGATAATCAACTGCTCTTCTATAATATCCCGGGTAGTTCCCGGTATACTTGTAACAATGGCTCTATCTTTTCTTAGGAGGGTATTTAAAAGGCTAGATTTACCTACATTGGGTTTTCCACAGATAGCTATACTTATACCTTGCCGGTAAACATCAGCTCTTTTTCCACTCTGGATAAGCCGGTCAATTACTTCCATTGACTCCACCATAATTGCTTGCGCCCGATTATATTCCAGCTCCCCAACCTCTTCCGGAAAATCGAGACTGGCTTCCACCATGGCATTTAGTTCCAGCAGGCGGTCCTCCAGGGTATGAATATATTCGCTATTTCGGCCACCCAGTTGTTTTAAAGCCAACTTCATGCTTTTGTCGCTCTTGGCCCTGATTATTTCTATAACCGCCTCTGCCTGACTGGCATCTAAACGCCCGTTTAAAAATGCTCTGCGGGTAAACTCACCTGGTTCTGCAATGCGAAAACCCTGGCTTAAAACAACTTCCAGGCAGCGTCGCGCCGGCAATATCCCACCATGACAGTGAATTTCAACCACATCTTCACCGGTGTAACTATGGGGAGCACGCATTAAGGCTAGCAAGACTTCATCTACAGCCTCGCTATCGGCGTCTACTATCCAACCCAGGGTCAAAGAATACCCTTCTTTTTTACGTATATCAATTTGATTTCGCCGGGGTTTAAAAATTTGAGCTGCCTTTTTTATTACCCCGCTGCCGCTTAGCCTGATAATGGCAATCCCCCCCTCTCCCGGAGGGGTAGATATGGCAGCTATATCATCAAACATAACCATCACCTCATCACCTGCCTTTTGTAAGGAAGTAGGCCTAAATAATAACGTTATCTTGCGAAAAACTTTGATTTTAGAAACTGATTAGTTGTCCAGGGTGAGGGGTCCTCACTCTAAACAATCACTCAAGTTACAAATCAGGCTTTATTTACTAGAAACCCTTGTTCTCCGTGCCTACTCACTACTATTATCTTACCAAAATTGCCCGCCCTCTACACAATAGCAAAGCTTAAAGTTTGCCATTAAAAAAAGGCCCGCTTAGGGGCCTTTTTGTTCTCTTATTTCTTTAGTGAAATAACTACCTTGCGGTTAGGTTCATCCCCCATAGAATAGGTGCTAATCTGGGGGTCGCCCTGTAAAGCGGTATGAACTATTCTACGCTCCTGCGAACTCATGGGTCTCATTACTACGCTCTTGCGGGTTTTCTTTACCCTATCTGATAGCCTCAAGGCCAGGGCCTCCAAAGATTCTTCTCTCTTTTTCCGGTAGTCTTCTACATCCAGGACTACCCTTACCCTCTCTTCCCGGTTACGATTAACTATTAGTCCCAGTACAAATTGTACCGCATTCAGGGTTTCTCCTTTACGCCCTATAAGTAATCCCATATCCTTACCGGTTATGTTTATTCTTACCCTGCCTTCTTCCCACTCCACATTGGTTATCCGGTAATCCAATTTCATCTTATTAAGCAGGTCTTCCAGTGTCTGGCGCACATCTTCTTCCGGTTTTTCTCTTACCGAAACTTTTACTATTGCAGGTTTCTTAACTAAACCTAACAGGCCTTTACTTGGTTCCTCTATAACTTCGATAATCACATCATCAATCTCACAACTTAATTCATCCAGGGCCGCCTTAATGGCTTCGTCAACGCTTTTTCCCTTTTTTTCTACGGTTTGGACTTCCATTCTTCTTTCCTCCTTTGTCCCTCCCTGCTACCTTTTTTTCGGTGGATGTCTTGGGTTCTACTGTTTCCACTACTTTTCCTTCTGCCTCAACACTTAATTCTATCCCGGTTCCTGTTGCAAGTTTGGCTTTCTGGTGCGAGTAATTTACATATAGTTGCTGCAATATCCCTAATATGTTGAACGTTACCCAGTATAAGGGCAGGCCTGCAGGTAGCTTGATGGCAATATAGGCCATAAAAAGTGGCATAAAGTACAGCATTGATCTTTGGGTGGGATCTTTAGTGTCTACCATGGTAACTCTTTGCTGTAAATAAGTTGTAAGTGCTGCCAAGACTGCTAAAATATAAAACGGGTCTGGTGCACCTATATTGGGTATCCATAAAAACTTGGCGTGCTCTACAACTTTGAAAGGGAATTTAAACAATGACTGGTAAAAAGCTATAAATATTGGCATTTGAATAATTAATGGCAAACAGCCCCCAAACGGATTTACCCCATGCTCCTTGTACATTTCCATTACCTTAACCTGCATGGTTTGGGGGTCGTCTTTATATTTTTCCTGTAAATACTTAAGCTTCGGTTGAATTTCCTGCATACCCCGCATTGATTTCAGCTGTTTTTGGGTAAGCGGAAATAGTACCAGCTTAATAGCTATAGTCATAAAAATTATTGCCAGTCCATAATTAGGCACACCCAGGTTTACTGTTAATTCATACATGAATTGAATTACATTAGCAAACCACTGTACAAACGAATGCCACAAAACTACTCCTGCGTATCATTGCTGATAGCAGGGTTCACCTCCCTTAGTGCTCTAAGCTAAGCGAATATTCCCTGCCCTTGTCGGTCATCTCTACCTGGTTATAATAAATAACCCGAATTCTAAAACACCTGCTGCCTGGCTAGAATAGCTTGTCTTATCTAACCATAACTTCAGGGTACCGGGTCATACCCACCACTATTATAAGGATGACACCTGGATATTCTTCTTGCAGCCAACCATCCCCCTTTGATCGCTCCATATTTTTCAATCGCCTCAATGGAATAACTTGAACAGGAAGGATAAAAACGGCAAGAAGGAGGTTTAAAAAAGGTTGCTTTTTGATATATTTTTATAAAAAAAATCATTAATCTCTTTAACATAACCGGGCCTTCTTCATCACCGAATAAAAATCTTTCTCTATCCTATTATAATCAGCCCCAACCATACTTTGCCGGGCTATCATTACAATATCATATCCCCGGCTTAACTTGTCCTGGCTCTCCCGGGCTATGGCCCGCAGGCGCCTTTTAGCTTTATTGCGTTTAACTGCATTACCTACCTTCTTACTGGCCACAACCCCAAAGCGGTTCTTGTCCATGCCATTAGCACAGATATAGGCGATAATATATTTCCCTGGAACTTTAAGGCCCTTTTTGTATGTATGCTGATAATCTTTGCTCTTACTTATACGAAATATCCGATTAAGCATAGCTGACCTCTTTTCCCAGGTAAAATAATAGGTCGCAAATACGACCTATGCAGATAAGGATTTTCTACCTTTCTTTCTCCGGTTAGCCAGTATCTTTCTGCCGCTGGCGGTAGACATCCGTTTTCTAAAACCGTGCTCTTTTTTTCTTTGCCGGTTTTTGGGTTGAAATGTTCTCTTCATTATTTCCAAGCCTCCTCGATTTTTCCAGCACTTTATAATTATATTGATTGTATGCCCCCAATGTCAAGATTTCGTCGCATTGTAAATACTTCAAAAATCTTTGCCAATCTGCTATGATTATACTATATTTTCATCTATCACCTTAAGCGTTTTGCTTATATTTTGCATTATCCCCGACAATATCCACAATATTTGTTTTTCAACAGTTATTTTTTCCACAAGTTCACAGGAGGAATCATTAATGACTCAGGAATATAACTTTTCAGCCATCTGGAATCAAGTGTTACATTCACTGGCTGAGGAGATAGATGCAAGTAGTTTTGATATCTGGTTTTCCATGGTTAATTTTGAAACTGTTCGTAATGGTCGAGTATATATTAGCGTTCCTAACTCTCTTACTAAAGAGTGGATCGAATCCCGTTACCTTGATAACTTGCAGAATAAATTACGCAGCCTTACCAACCAGGAAATTGAATTGGTTCTTAACACTGAATCCCAGATTGAAAAAGACGGCATGTTTCCCGCTTTTAATCACAAATATACCTTTGATACCTTTGTGGTTGGTAATAGCAATCGCTTTGCCCATGCTGCCTGTTATGCAGTAGGTGAATCTCCCTCCAAAGCCTATAATCCCCTTTTTATTTATGGGGGTGTAGGCCTGGGAAAAACTCATCTGATGCAGGCTATTGGCCATCATATTATAAAGAAAAGACCCGGCTATACCGTGGTATATGTATCTTCCGAACAATTTACCAATGAACTTATTGGGTCGATTAAGGATGATAACATGGCTGGTTTCCGCAACAAATACCGTGGGGTAGATGTCTTATTAGTAGATGATATTCAGTTTTTAGCCGGCAAGGAGAGAACCCAGGAAGAATTTTTCCACACCTTTAATACCCTTTATGAATCTGATAAGCAAGTGGTCATTTCCAGTGACCGGCCCCCCCGCAATATTCCTACCCTGGAGGATCGCCTTCGCTCCCGTTTTGAATGGGGCCTAATAACTGATATTCAGCCTCCTGATCTGGAAACTCGGGTAGCAATATTAAGGAAAAAAGCCCAAACTGAAGATTTTAATGTTCCTTACGATATATTAGATTATATAGCCAATTACATTGACAGTAATATTCGTGAGTTGGAAGGGGCTCTAGTCCGTCTGGTAGCATATGCCACTATTACTAATAAACCCCTTAATATGAATACTGCCACTGAGGCTTTGAAAGATATACTACCTCCACCCCAACCAAAAAAAATAACTATAGAATCTATTCAAAACGCGGTTTCTACTTTTTATGGTATTGAAATAAGCGAATTATTATCGAAAAAACGTAATAAGCACGTGGTTTATCCCCGACAAATAGCTATGTACCTCTGTCGCCGCCTGACTGATGCCTCATTCCCTCAAATCGGGGAACAGTTTGGAGGGCGTGATCATACTACAGTTATGCATGCTAATGAAAAAATAGAGCGGGATTTACAATCTGATAGGGAACTAGCTGCTGCAGTTAATGATTTATGTAAAAAAATAGACCCCAACTTCATCACCTGACCAGACCTTTTTTTCCACAAGTTTATCCAGGGGACAAGCTAAGCAGCTGCAATACTTTAAAAGGTTTATCCACATATTCTAAGGCCCTACTACTACTACTACGGAATTGTTAATAAATAAATAAATAAGACCAGGCTTGCTAAGTGGCCAAAAAGTTATTGGAGGTAAATAATCATGAAAGTAACTATGGAAAAAAGGGATTTATCCTCTCTCACTACCCTGGTTTATCGGGCCGCATCTACTAAAAATACTATACCCGTTTTAGCAGGATTACTTATTGAGGCCAGCACTGATAAAGGACTATTAATGACCGCCACCGATATGGAAATAGGCATAAAGGCCTCTAGTAGTAGTGTTGAAATTATTGAGCCTGGTTCGGTACT
>ENA-UOUL01003697-UOUL01003697.1-bioreactor-metagenome-genome-assembly--contig:-NODE-3697-length-15236-cov-3.230556_pt1 | contig 15236 bp, 16 predicted proteins | sample MGYA00249838_ERZ747220 | MGnify/ENA primary metagenome ERZ747220 (study PRJEB28778, sample SAMN05720191) | bioreactor metagenome | isolation source: Anaerobic biogas reactor | place: USA:Washington...
CCCGCAAAGGCAAAAGCTTCGGCCTCAGCATTTGCCTGAAGCGGAAGGACAGGAAGCGGTTTCGGGACATGCTGAAATCGCTGGACATGAAGCTGGAGGATAAGCTGGACGTGCTGGCGGGCCAGCTCTCGGGCGGGCAGCGGCAGGCGCTGGCGCTGCTGATGGCGACGGAATCGCGGCCTGACCTGCTGTTGCTGGACGAGCACACCGCGGCGCTGGACCCGCGCACCAGCGCGCATATCATGGAGCTGACGCAGAAAATAGTGACTGAGCGCGGCATCACGACGCTGATGGTGACGCATAACCTGGCGTTTGCGCTGGGCTACGGCACGCGGCTGACGATGCTGCACGCGGGCAAGGTGCTGTTTGATTTTAGCGAGGAGCAGAAGAAGCAGCAGACGATAGACGGCCTGATCGAAAAGTTCCATCAGGCGCAGGGAACCGTGAGCGATACGATGGTGTTTGGCTGACAAGGGGCAAAGACATTGAATTACAATGAAGTGCGGGAGTATATCGAGTCCGCCGCGAAATTCGGCTCCAAACTGGGCCTTGATACCATAACGGCGCTGTGTGTGCGCCTGGGCAATCCGCAGGATAAGCTGCCTTTTGTGCACGTGGCGGGGACCAACGGCAAGGGCAGCACCTGCGCTATGATATCGTCCATACTGCTAAAGGCCGGGCATAAGCCTGGGCTTTTTTTGTCGCCGCATATGGCGGAGCACCGCGACAGCCTGTTTGTCAGCGGTGAGATGATAACGGAATCGGCGTTTGCGGAGACGATGAACGTTGTGAAGACTGCGGCGGATGCGCTGGCGCGGGAAGGAATATACGCGACCGAGTTCGAGCTGATGACTGCGGCGGCTTTTGTCTGGTTCTGCCGGAGCGGGTGCGATATTGCGGTGCTGGAGACGGGGCTGGGCGGGCGGCTGGACGCCACCAATGTCATAAAGACCACCCGGGTGAGCGTGATCACCGCCATCGCGATGGACCACATGCAGTATCTGGGCGATTCGCTGGCGCAGATCGCGCGGGAGAAATGCGGCATCATCAAGCCGGGCGGCGTGACGGTGACCTGCGCGGGCCAGCCAGCAGAAGCGCTGGACGTGATTAAAGCGGCGGCAGCGGCGCGGGGAAACGATATCATCATTCCCGACCCCGGTCAGATAGGTTATACCGATTTCGGGCTTGAAGGCGCCTTGATCCGCTATCAAGGCATTGAGGCGCACCTCAGGCTTCCCGGGCGGCATCAGGCGGGCAACGCGGCGGCGGCCATCGAGGCGGCGCGGGTGCTGAGGCAGCGGTACGGATATCACATCTTCGATGAGGCGATAGCGGAGGGATTGGAGGCGGCATACCTGCCCGCGCGGCAGGAGGTGCTGTGCCGACAGCCTCTGGTTCTTCTGGACGGCGCGCACAACCTGCAGGGGATTGAAGCGCTGGCGGAAACGGTGAAGGCGCACTTGGCAGACCGGCGCACGGCGGTGGTGATGGGCATGCTGCGCGACAAACAATATGACGAATGCATCGGCGTTATGGCGCGGCTGTGCGGCAAACTGTTTGCCGTTCGGCCGGACAGCGCGCGCGCGCTGGCAGCAGAAGAGACGGCTGAAGTTGCGCGGAGGCACGGGTGCGACGCGGCGGCTTACGGCGACGCGGACGCGGCGGTGCGGGACGCGCTGGATTACTGCGGCCCGGACGGCGCGGTGGTGATATGCGGCTCGCTCTATATGGCGGACAGGATGCGCCGTGCGGTAATGAGCTGCTGTCGTTAAATAAGCGCGGCAAATAGTCTTTGTCAAAACATGACGAGCGTGATATAATCTTGGCGAATACACAGAGTAGATATTGCGCGTTAAGTGTTAAAGGATGGGAAGTTGCCTTTAAACGAAAGACGGTTTCGTCTGCGGTGCAATATCGCATCCGCTGTGGTCAAATTTAATGGAAGTTAACCGACCTCCTTTAATTTTGGGCAGCAGTGCTGTGCATTCTTATTGAAAGGGGGTTTTTTATTTGAATGACAAGGTATTTAAAATCGTCGCTTCCGGTGTGCTGATCGCGCTCAGCATCGCGCTGACGCGTTTGATGTCTGCCAACCTGATAATTGCGGGTGTGCCCGCCGTGCGGCTGGGGGTGGGCTTTGTGCCCATCATGATAGCCGGCGTGGTGCTGGGGCCGTATTACGGCATGGGCGTGGGCGCGGCGGCGGATTTGCTGGGCTTCCTGCTCTTTCCTACGGGCGTGTATTTTCCGCCCATCACGCTGACCAGCGCGCTGGTGGGACTGATGCCGTATCTGGTGTTTCGCATGCTGCCGCATGTAAGAGACTGGGTGCGCGTGGTGCTGGCGGTGACGCTGACGCAGATTGTATGCTCGATGATGCTGCAGACGGTGTGGCTGTCCATGCTGTACGGCGTACCGTATGCCGAGATGTTCTACGGCCGCGCGGTGGCTGCCGCAGTGACGACGCCTGTGTACTGCGTGATCGTTCAGGCGGTGTTTGCCGGACTGAAGAAGGCGCGGCTGGTCCGGGCCTGACAAAAAAAGAAGCCATCCGGCTCCGTACAGCTTAACATGATAGAGGGAAATGTCGGGCTGCATTTCCCTTTGCTGTTGGCAAACGTTATTCACCGCTGGCTTGCTGGTCGGCGTAATACTCGCGCGCCTTTTTCAGCATATAGGCGTACTTCTTGCGGGCTGCCTGCATGTCGTAGATTGCGAAATCCACGAGGTCGGGGTCGTCCACGTTGTCAAAGTAGTTCTCGGCGGCCTTGTATTCGGCATAGGCGCGCCTGACCTCTTCCGCAAACGCATTGGCGTCCATATGGTCACCTCCGAAAACATTGATATGACCATTATCGCCAACTTGCGCTGTGAATATACTTTACCGCCTGATATCAGTATTCCGTCCGGCCTTCCAGCGCGCGGACCAGCGTCACTTCGTCGGTGTATTCGAGGTCTGCGCCGATGGGCACGCCGTGCGCGATGCGCGTTATTTTCACGCCCAGCGGTCGGATGGTCTTGGCGATATAAGCCGCCGTGGCGGTGCCCTGAACGTCCGGGTTGGTGGCGAGGATGACTTCGCTGACGCTGCCTTTGGCCAGCCGGTCGATCAGCGCCGCGATGCGGATATCGTCCGGCCCGACGCCGTCCATCGGGGAGATCACGCCGTGCAGCACGTGGTAAACGCCCTTGTATTCGCGCGTTTTTTCGATGGCGAGCACGTCCTTGATGTCCGAAACGACGCAGATCAGGGAAGCGTCGCGCGAGGGGTCCGCACATACGCCGCAGCAGCTGTCGTCCCTGTCCATCAGATTGCCGCAGACGGGGCAGAAAACAGCCTTCTCTTTGGCGTTGACGAGATCCTCCGCGAAGGCTTTCACTTCATCCTCGCTCATGCCGATGACATAGAAAGCCAGGCGCTGGGCTGTTTTCGGTCCCACGCCGGGCAGGCGGGAAAACTGGTTGATAAGCCGCATCACCGGCTCGATGATCGGGCCCAAGGTTAGAACAAGCCTCCTAAATTCATGCCGCCCGTGATGCTGCCCATCTTCTGCTGCATCAGCTCATCGGCTTTGGACAGCGCTTCGTTGACCGCCGCGGTGATGAGGTCTTCCAGCATCTCGACGTCGTCCGGGTCTATCGCTTCGGGGGAAATCCTGATGCCGAGTATCTTTTTCGCGCCGTTGGCTCGCACGGTGACCGCGCCGCCGCCCGCCGTGGCCTCCACCTCGGCCGCTTCCACCTCAGCCTGCGCCGCGGCCATCTCTTCCTGCATCTTCTGGGCTTTGGCGAGCATGGAGTTCATGTTCATGCCGCCGCCCATGCCGCCTCCGCCAAAGGATTTTCTCTTTGCCATATGTCTAGTCCTCCTCTATGATCTCGATATTGTCCGGGCCGAATATATCGGCGATATCCGGCCCTTCGCCGGACGCTGCCGCCTGATGCGACGCGACGATTTTGACGGTGAGCGGCCGGCCTGCTTGCTCCTCCAGCGCCTTGCTCACCACCGCGAGCGTCTTGTCCTGCCGCATGAACTCCGCCGCTATGCCGGAGCCTGCGCCGAACCGGATTTCAAACACATCGTCCGCGCAATGCACGTCCGCCGCCTGCTGCGCGTAGGGGCATATGTGAAAAGCCGTTTTGCGCAGCACGCTGAGCACCTTTTCCCATATGGTACCCGCTTCCCTGTCCGAAACGGCGGATACCGGCTCGGCTTTGCGGGCCTTGGGGCGCTGGGCAGGGGCCGCGGCCGCCGGACGGGCTTCGGGCGCGGGACTATCTGCGGGCGCAGCGGGCACGACCGCGACCGGCCGCTCTTCCAGCGCGCGCAACCGCGCCTCCAGCTTGCTGATGCGCGCGGCATTGGATGCCGAGGCATCGTCTTCCGGCGCCATCAGCGCCATCACCGCCGTCTCCAGCACGATATCGGCGCGCAGGTTCTGGCGCATCTCGTATTCCTTCTGTATCAGTATGTTAAGGGCGCGAACGCACGCCGCCTTGCCGAATTTTTCGGCGAGCGTTTTCAGCTCCGCGTCGTCTTCGTCCGCATCGGCTCCGGCTGCCAGCCACATCATGCGGCGGAATATATCCGCGAGGTCTTTGATGAGCGCCCGCGTGTCCGCGCCGGCGTCCAGCAGCGCCTTGAGGCAGGTGAGCGCGCCTTTCTCGTCGTATTCTGATATGCGCGCGGCCAGGTCGTAGAGCAGCCGCATGTCGCCGCTGCCCAGCGCTGCTGCAACGCTGGCGGCAGTGATATCGCCGAAAGCGGCGCACTGGTCAAGTATGGACAGCGCGTCGCGCATGCCGCCTTCCGCCGCCCGGGCGATGGCCTTTAAGGCGCTGTCTGCGTAGACAAAGCCCTCGGCTTGCGCCACTTCGGTCAGCCGCCGCTGTATCGCCGCGGCGGGGATGCGCTGGAAATCGAACCTCTGGCAGCGAGACAGTATGGTGGCGGGCAGCTTGTGTGGCTCGGTGGTCGCGAGTATGAATATGACGTGTGCGGGCGGCTCTTCCAGCGTTTTCAGAAGCGCGTTGAATGCGCCCTTGGAGAGCATATGCACCTCGTCAATGATGTAGACCTTGTAAGCGCAGAATGCGGGCAGCAGGTTGACGCGGTCGCGGATGTCGCGGATGTTGTCCACGCCGTTGTTGGACGCGGCGTCTATTTCCACGATATCCACCGAGCCGTCTTCCGCCGTGACCCGGCAGGACTCGCATTCTCCGCAGGGCTCCGCACCCTGCCGGTTCCGGCAGTTGACGGCGCGCGCGAATATCTTCGCGAGGCTGGTCTTGCCGGTGCCGCGCGGTCCGGAAAACAGATATGCGTGCGCAATCTTGCCGCTTTCGATTTCGCCCGACAGCACCCGGGTGATCGGCTCCTGACCGACCACGTCGGCGAAGCGCGCGGGCCGCCATGTGCGATAGAGTGCCCTGTAAGCCATGTGTTCCTCCCGTCTTCCGGGGACCCCGGCGACATATATGCCGGCGGGGTGATATCAGCGCTTCTAATATAACACTGCCCGGCGCGCTTTGTCCATATTTCAGGCCCGGCCTGTTTTCGTATCGTTTAATAGCAAGTCAAAGCTGAACGATATGTGCGGAACATTGCGCTGCCGGCCTGCGTCTAAAGGTAAAGGTTTTTTGGAGGACAGTATGAAAAGACATGGGCTTTGGGCCGTAATCTTAATGGCCGTTGTCGCGCTGATGGCTGCGTGCGGCGCGGCTTATCCCGCTGATCTGGTGTCGGCGGACAACGCGGTGGCGTTTATTTCGAGGGACAGCGTGGCCGACATCCAGGCCGGAACGGCGTACGGCGACATCATACAAAAGCTGGGCGCAACCCGGGACGAAGGTTTGGAGGGCAATCACACCGCGGTATACCTGGTGGACGGAAGCAGCTTTCTGTACCTGCCGTTTAACAGGCTGACGGATAAGTGCCCGCAGTCCGGCGAGGAACTGCTGGCGGGCATGCAGAGCGCGCTGGGCATCCGCGGCGAGGTGACAGCGATCGAGCAGGGCGGGGACGGCATCAGGATGCTGGTGGAGGAGGAACCGCAAGCCGATATGCTGATGAAGGCTTATGTGCGCGTGGACAGCGCAACAGCAGTCGTTGGCAGGGACGGGGAATCAGCCGGCCCGGATGGTATCCGCGCCGGGGATATCGTGGAAGTGTTGTTCGACGGGGCGGTGGCCGAATCGTATCCGGTGCAGGGCCGGGCGCTGCACGTGAAAATCGTGGGATGACGCAACAAGTAGCGCATATGCGCGGCGAAGTCTTTTCACCGCGGCATTTTTCTGATATGCTGTGCGGTGAAATGTAAACTTTTCATGCGGCGCTACCGAATTGTTTACAATTGTGTTATAATTCCTAAATAGAATTGTAACGATTGCCGCGCCCGGAACGCTTGTTTTTCCGGACGCGGTGAGCAGAGGTAATGTGATTTGAAGCTGAGATTCATTGATCCGCGGATGTTCAAGCATATAGACTGGCTGCTGTTCGCTAACATTTTGGTGCTGATACTGTTCAGCCTGGTCGCGATAGCCAGCGCCGTGTCCGAGCCGCTGCTGGAGGGTACCGGTTCGCTCTCCGCCGCGCTGAATCAACTGAACCTCGATCATGTCGTCCAGCAGCTGACGTGGCTGGGTGTGGGCCTGTTCGCGATGTTTGTGGTGCTGCTGCCCGATTATCATGCGATCGGCGAGTACTACAAATGGATATACACTATCCTCATCGTGCTGCTGGTGGCGGTGCTTTTGTTCGGCAAGACGGTCCACGGCACCAAGGGCTGGTTCCGCATCGGCAATTCCGGCTTTCAGCCCAGCGAGATCGGCAAGGTCGCTATCATCATACTGCTGGCGCGCATGATCTCCGACCGCACCAAGGGAAAGGACGGCGGCATCACCAAGGTGAGAGAGCTGCTGCCCATTCTCGGCGCATTCCTTTTGCCTTTGGCGCTGATTATCGCCCAGCCCGACTTCGGCACCGCGATGGTATATGTGTTTACGTTTTTCTCCATGCTGTTTCTGGCTCGCACCAGTTTTAAGCTGCTGTTCGGCATGGTAGGCTGCGTGTGCGCGGTGCTGCCGGCGGTGTGGCTGGTGCTGGCGGACTGGCAGAAAAACCGCATCTATTCGTTTCTGGGCATCCAGACGGAAGGCATGACGGCGCAGCAGGTGGCGGACAACGCGCGCCAGGCCAACCAGGCCAAGATCGCCATCGGTTCAGGCCAGCTCAGCGGCAAAGGCTTGTTCTCGATGGGCGGGGAGAGCCGGCTGTCGCATATCGCCGAAAAACATACCGACTTTATATTCGCTTCCACGACCGAAGCGGTGGGCTTTATCGGTTCGATGATCATCATTCTGCTGTATTTCGTGCTGATCATACGCACGCTGTGGCTGGCCACCAAGGCCAAGGACGATTTCGGTTCGCTGATCATTGTGGGCGTGCTGGCGATGACGCTGTTCCACATATTCGAAAACATCGGCATGAACGTGGGCGTGATGCCGATTACCGGTATACCGCTGCCGTTTTTCAGCTACGGGGGGTCTAATCTGCTCACCAATATGATTGCGTACGGTCTGGTAATCAACGTGAGCATGCGACGACAACGGTGGAGCTTCAGCTAGCGCCGGAAAGGAGACAGCTATGATGGAAGGACAGAACGTATTGGATCTGATACGCCGGCGGACGTCTGTGCGGACGTATGAGCCGCGTGCGGTGGAGCCGGAGAAGCTGGATAAGCTGCAAGCTTTCATGAGCGCCGTGCGGAACCCGTTTGGCGCGGCGGTGCGCCTCGAGCTGGTAGAGGGCGCGTCGGGCAGGCTGGGGACGTACGGCTTTATAAGGGGCGCGAAAATGTTTTTCGGCGGCTGTGTGAAAAAGGGCGGCATGGATTTGGAAGGCTTCGGCTACGCCTTTGAGCAGGTGGTGCTGTATGCTACCGCGCTGGGGCTGGGCACCTGCTGGCTGGGCGGCACGTTTAAGCGCAGCGCTTTTGCCGAAAGACTCAGGCCCGCGGATGAACATCTGCCCGCCGTATCGCCGGTGGGTTACGCGTCTGAGAAGAAGTCTCTGACCGAAAAGGTGGTGGCCGCGGGGGCGGGCGCGCGCATGCGCAAGCGCTTCGGCGAGGTGTTTTTCGACGGCGCGCCGGGCAGGCCGCTGGTGCCGGACGACGGGGCGCTGGCAACCTGCCTGGAGATGGTGCGCATCGGCCCGTCGGCGTCCAATAAGCAGCCGTGGCGCGTGATCGTAAAAGACGGCACATGCCATTTCTACGCGCTGATCGACAAACGCTACGCCGGCAACACGATGTATGGGTTTATGATGCAGCGCATTGACATGGGCATTGCGGCATGCCATTTTGAGCTGAGCGCCCGGGAGCTGGGCCTGCCGGGCGGCTTCGCGGTGGACGACCCGCACCTGGTATCCGACGAGCAGGCCGCAGAAGGCTGGCGCTACTGCTTCTCGTGGCGTTAGAATATGTTTTCCCAGCTTAAGCTGTCTATGGACCGGATATGGTCCAGGTAGAGCAGCATCTCGTCCGTGAGCGACAGGGCCTGGGGCAGAGTGCTGCCGGTGCACAGGCCGGGCAGGCTGCGGGCTTTGGCGGAAACCGTATCCACTTCCTTGTGTTCAAAAAGCGCCTCGTAGGTGCTTTTTTCCTGTTCCCAGAGTGCACCAAACTCATTGGCTTTGCGCATCGCCGTATCCGCGTCGCACCGTTTAAGTGCATCACGTACCTGCATCAGAGAATCCGTCAGTTCGTCGGTGGCGCGCTTGATGTACACGCTTTGCCAGATCACGCCGCCCACCAGCAGCAGTATCAGCACGGCCAGCCCGATATTCTTACCCATTTTTCATTCGTCCCTTAAGCTGCCTGCCCTGATAGTCCTGAATGAATACGCTGCCCGTCTCGTCGCTGATGGCGAGGAACACCGATTTAATTTGCCTGACTCCTGTCGCTTTCAGCACCCGTTCCAGTTCCGATTCGCTGTAGCCCAGCTTCTGCAGATTCTCGGGCTTGAGCTTGCCGTCCATGATGAGGTCGTAGCAAAAGCCGGGGTTTTCCGGTTTCAGCTTAATATCCTCGGGCTGCAGCGGGCGCTTTTCCGGCTTGAGCATGACGGACAGCTTGCCGTCGGTTTCCATGACGGCGTAATGGACGTCGCTGATGTTCATCACATCTTTGGCTCGCAGCTGTTCCATGAGGTCATTAAGGTTGTAGCCCATCTTTTTAAGCTCATTACGCTGGATGACGCCCTTGTGGATGACGATGCTGGGCTTGCCCGAAAGAAGCGTGCGCAGCTTGTCGCTTTTGAGGGAAGCAAAAGCGATGGCGTTGTGCAGCACCAGCAGCGTGACGATGGGCACGATGCCGTAAGTGATGGGTATGCCCGCGCCTGCCATCGGCGTGGCTGCCACTTCCGCGATCATCACCGCGATCACAAAGTCAAAAGGCTGAAGCTGCCCGCTCTGGCGCTTGCCCATCAGCCGCATCACCAGCATGAGAAAGAAGTATATCACAAACGTTTTGATGATGACGTTCAGCATGGTGTTATTTTGAGCCGGCAGATGCAAAATATGTGTACGCCGTCCGCGGCTGCTTATCGCATGATTGTGTTTTGGTCTGCCTGTGAGTATAATAGCCGTATGGCAGATGATGGGGAGGCGGCATGAGCGACAGGACGGAGATACTCGCGAGGCTGGAAAAGCATTATTTCGATGCGAGGCCGGGGCTTCATTTCCGGAACGCGTTTGAGCTGCTGATGGCGACGATGCTGTCCGCACAGACCACCGACAGGCAGGTGAATCTGGTCACGCAGACGCTGTTTCAGGAATGCCCGGACGCCAAAAGCATGCTGGCGCTGGGCCGGGAAGCGCTGGAGTCGCGCATCAAAAGCTGCGGGTTTTACCGCACAAAGGCGGCGCACATGCTGGCCACCTGCCGGATACTGACGGAGAAATACGGCGGCGAGGTGCCGCGGACGCTGGAGGAACTCAGCGCGCTGCCCGGCGTGGGCAGAAAGACTGCCAATGTGGTGCTCTCCAACGCGTTCGGCATACCGGCGATCGCCGTGGATACGCACGTGTTCCGGGTATCCAACCGGCTGGGGCTTGCGCATGCGAAAGACGTGCTGGAGACGGAAAAACAACTGATGGAGGCGATCCCGCGGGACAAGTGGTCGGCGGCGCACCACTGGCTGATATGGCACGGCCGGCGGGTGTGCGACGCGCGCAGGCCGAAATGTCCGGAGTGTTTCCTGAACGATCTGTGCCCGTGGGGAGGAAAGGCTGATTAACTGATGTTTGTCGATAAAGCGAGAATATTCATCAAGGCGGGGGACGGCGGCGACGGCTGCGTCTCTTTCCGCAAGGAAAAGTATGTGAACGCCGGCGGGCCGGACGGCGGCGACGGCGGCGACGGCGGCAATATCGTATTCGAAGCGGACCATTCGATGCGCACGCTGATGGACTTTGCCTATCAGCGCCGCTTTGAAGCGCAGCCGGGCGAACGCGGCAAGAAGAAAAACATGCGCGGCAAAAACGGCGAAGATCTCGTGATCCGCGTGCCGGCTGGCACCGTGATTAAGGACGACGAGACGGGCCGCGTGGCGGCGGACATGCGCGAAGGCCGGCGCGTGCTGCTTAAGGGCGGCGCGGGCGGCAAGGGCAACGCGCGTTTCGTGACGCCCACAAGGCAGACGCCGAACTTTGCGACGCCGGGCCAAAAGACAAAAGGGCGGTTTGTGCGGCTGGAGCTGCTCTCCATTGCGGACGTGGGGCTGATCGGTTTCCCCAACGTGGGCAAATCCACGCTGCTGTCCGCGTCCACCAGCGCCAAGCCCAAAATCGCCAACTACCATTTCACTACGCTGGCTCCCAACCTCGGCGTGGCGCGGCGGCATGACCAGAGCTTTATCATGGCGGACATCCCCGGCCTGATTGAGGGCGCGTCGGCGGGCGCGGGGCTGGGGCACGACTTTTTGCGCCATGTGGAGCGCACGCGCATGCTGATCCACGTGCTGGACGCGTCCGGTTCCGAAGGCCGCGACGTGATTGAGGACTACGAGATCATCCGGCGCGAGCTGGCGAATTACTCGCAGGCGCTGACTGAGAGGCCCGAAATTGTGGCGGCCAATAAAATGGACCTGCCGGACGCGGCGGAGAACGCGAAGCGGCTGCGCGAATATCTGAAACCGCGCGGCGTGGAGGTGTTTGAGATATCGGCTGAGATCGGCGAGGGAGTGGACGAGCTGCTGGAAGCCGCGTATCAACTGCTGATGACGCTGCCCATGCCCGAGCCGGTGCGCGAGGACGGCGTGGTGGAGGAATGGGCGCTGGAGAAGGACGACGAGGGCTTTGAGGTGTACGTACAGGACGGCGTGTACTATGTGGACGGCTCCGTCATCAAGGAGATCATGCTGCGCACCAACCCCAACGACCCCGACTCGATGCGGCACTTCCAGAAGCTGCTCATCGACTTCGGCGTCATCAAGGCGCTGCGCAGGGCAGGCGCCAAGACGGGGGACACGGTGTGTCTGGAAGGTATGGAGTTCGATTTTGTCGACTAAGAAAGGATATAACGTATGCTGACCAGCAAACAGCGCGCTGCGCTGAAATCGATGGCGAACAGCCTCGATACCATTCTCTATATCGGCAAGTCCGGCGTGACGGACAACGTGGTGACGCAGGCCGACGAGGCGCTGCTGGCGCGCGAGCTCATCAAGGGCAGCGTGCAGCAGAACGCTCCTCTGTCCGCCAAAGAGGCGATGGACGAGCTGGCGCAGGCCACGGGGGCCGAGCCTGTAGCGGCGACAGGCCGCAAATTCGTGCTGTACCGCGCAAGGCCGGAAAACCCCACGATACGGATATAGCGCGTGTATAAGCTGCTGAGCATATCTGACGACCCGTGGACAATAGAGCGGCTGGGCGGGCCGGAGGCGGTGGCCGCGGCGGTCCGGGAAAACGGGTTCCACGGCATCGAGCTGATGCGCTGGCACGACCCGCTGCCGGTGCCCGGCGTGCGCGCCGTTGGGCGGCACATGCCGTATTGGCCCACCTGCCTGGATTTTTTGCGCGGCGACGAGCGGGCATTGCTGCGGCAGTTCGACAGCATGGACAACGCCCGGCGGTATTACGGCGCGGCTTCGCGGGAGGATTTCGTGCGGCAGCGCCGGGCCGAGCTGGAGGAAGCGGCGGCGATGGGGGCAGAGTACGCGGTGTTCCATGTCAGCCATGTGGAGTTGGAGCACTGTTATACGCAGCGGTTCACCTACAGCGACGCGGAGATCGTGCAGGCGTTTGCGGACCTTATCAACGAGGTGACGGACGGGCTGGAAGGCGGCGTGACGCTGCTTTTCGAAAACCACTGGTTTCCCGGACTGAAGCTGACGGACAAAGCGGCTGCCGGGGCTTTGATGACAGACATAAGCTACCCCCGCAAGGGTTTCGTGCTGGATATCAGCCACATGATGCTGGCCGAGGGCGCAGAAAGCGAACCAGACGCGGCGGACGCGATACTGAAGAACCTTGAACATCTGGGTGATTTGGCAAAGAGTATCCGCGCGGTGCACCTCAACAGTACGGCGGGCGCACAGCCGCTGGACATGCGCTACTCTGCCGCAGCGCCGTATGAGACGCGTGTTGCCGAGGCGTTCCGCTATGTGGGCAGCATGGACCCGCACAGGCCGTTTTTGCATGACGGCATCCGGCGGGTGATCGGGGCGGTGAATCCCGAATACCTTGTTTATGAGCTATCGTTTGATTCAGTGCAGCAATTATCGGAAATTGTCAGGAAACAGGACGAGGCGGTAAAGTGCGCTGTCCGGTGAATTGAAACGCATAAAATCAATCCTTGTCGTATATCGGTCTTTGTGTTATTATAATACTGTAATGGCAGGAGATTTGAGCCGTACCAGACTTTGATTTGGTGCGGCTTTTTATTTTGAAATTGCGGAAGGGGAAAGACATGATCTACGATGTGGCCATCGTGGGCGCGGGCGTGACAGGCGCGATGATCGCGCGGGAGCTGGGGTTGTGCGACCTGTCCGTCTGCGTGGTGGAAGCGGAAGCCGACGTGGCTTCGGGCGCGAGCCGCGCCAACAGCGGCATCGTGCACGCGGGGTTTGACGCGGCGCCGGGCAGCATGAAAGCGCGGATGAACAAGCGCGGCAACGAGATGATGCATAAGGTGACGCGCGAGCTGGGCGTGCTGTTTGAGGAATGCGGCTCGCTGGTGGTGGCGTTCGGCCCGGAGGAAGAAAAGCAGCTGGATATTCTGGCGGACCGGGGCATGGCGAACGGCGTGCCGGTGAAGAGGATGTCCGGAGACGAGGCGCGGCGGATGGAGCCGGTATTGAGCCGCGACATCACGGCGGCGCTGTGGGCGCCTACGGGCGGCATCGTGGACCCGTTCTCGCTGACCATCGGCGCGATGGAAAACGCGATGAGCAACGGCGTAACGCTGTATTTAAACAGCCGCGTGACCGCCATCACGCGGACGGACGGCATATGGGAGCTGTTCGCGGGCGACAACCGCATCCGGGCGCACTGGCTCATCAACGCGGCGGGCGTATACGCGGACGATATTTCCCGCATGGCGGGCGGTGAGAGCTTCAACATCCGCGCGCGGCGGGGCCAGTACGTGCTGTTCGACAAGAGCATGCCGGTGAGGACAAAATCCGTTATATTCGGCGTGCCGTCCGACAGGGGCAAGGGCGTGCTGTTTTCGCCCACCGCGCACGTCAACATGATAGCGGGGCCGACGGCGGAGTTTGTGGACAAGGAGGACCACGACACCACGCGCGAAGGGCTGCAGGAAGCGCTGGCTGGCGTGCAGAGGTACGCGCCGGCGGTGGACGCCCGTTACGCCATCACGGTGTTTGCCGGGCTGCGCGCCATGCCGGAGTCGCACGACTTTATCATCGAGCGCTCCAAAAGCGCGCCGGGGCTTGTCAACGTGGCGGGCATCGAATCGCCGGGGCTGACGTCCTCCCCGGCCATCGCGGAATACGTTAAAGAGCTGCTGGAAGAAGCGGGGGTACGGCTCGACCCGAAGCCGGGGGCCAGCAGGATACGGCGGCCTATCGAGCGGTTTTCGGAAGCGACGCCCGAGCGGCAGCGGGAACTGATTGCGATGGACAGGCGCTACGCCAACGTAATATGCCGCTGCGAGCAGATCACCGAAGCGGAGATCGTGGAGAGCATCCACCGGCCCTGCGGCGCCAAAACGGTGGACGGCGTGCGGCTGCGCATCCGCGCGGGGGCGGGGCGCTGCCACGGCGGTTTCTGCATGCCGCGCGTGATGGCGATACTCGCGCGCGAGCTGGGGCGGGACATCGATGAGATCACCAAGAGCGGAGCCGGCTCGTGGATACTGGACGGACGGATAAAGGAGGGGACGCGATGAAGGCGGATGTGGTCGTCGTGGGGGCAGGCCCTGCGGGGCTGGCTGCGGCAATCGCGGCTAAAGAGAACGGCGCGGACAGCGTGGTGGTAATCGACCGCGAGGAGCGGCCGGGCGGCATATTGCGGCAGTGCATCCACAACGGTTTCGGCCTGCACGTGTTCGGCGAGGAGCTGACAGGGCCGGAGTACGCCGCGCGGTTTATCGATAAAGCCAATGCGCTGGGCGTCCGCTTTCTTACCGAGACGATGGTGCTGAATATATCGCCGGACCGCGTGGTGACCGCCGTGGGCCCGGAGACCGGCCTTATTGCCATCGAAGCGGGCGCGATGGTGCTGGCGATGGGCTGCCGCGAGCGCAGCGCGGGCGCGCTGATGATACCCGGTTCGCGGCCGTCCGGCGTGCTGACGGCGGGTACGGCGCAGCGGTTCGTCAACATAGAGGGGTATATGCCGGGTCACGAGGTGGTGATACTGGGCTCGGGCGACATTGGCCTCATCATGGCGCGGCGCATGACGCTGGAAGGCGCTCATGTCAGGATGGTGCTGGAGCTGATGCCGTATTCCGGCGGCCTCACGCGCAATATCGTGCAATGTCTGGACGATTTCGGCATACCGCTAAAGCTGTCGCATACGGTGACTCGGCTGCACGGACGGAAGCGCCTCACCGGCGTGACCGTTGCGGCAGTGGACGAATCCGGCGCGCCGATAAAGGAGACGGAGGAATACGTGCCGTGCGACACGCTGCTGCTGTCGGTGGGGCTGATACCGGAGAACGAGCTGTCGCGCGAAGCGGGCGTGGAGATTGACCCGACGACGAACGGGCCGG
>ENA-UOUL01003706-UOUL01003706.1-bioreactor-metagenome-genome-assembly--contig:-NODE-3706-length-15206-cov-5.374579_pt1 | contig 15206 bp, 20 predicted proteins | sample MGYA00249838_ERZ747220 | MGnify/ENA primary metagenome ERZ747220 (study PRJEB28778, sample SAMN05720191) | bioreactor metagenome | isolation source: Anaerobic biogas reactor | place: USA:Washington...
TCATTCCGCGGATTTACTCGAGCCCAGGTTATTCAAGTGTTTTGAAACTTGATTCAATATGCCGGACTATCACTTTTTCTCCAATAACTACCATTATTAGCAACAGGATAATTCATGACACAAATACAAACAAATAACCTGATAATCAGGAATCATGTAGAATCGGACTGGGAGAATCTGTACGAATATTTGTCCCTTCCGGAAACATATGAGTTCGAACCCGGAAGTCCTGTTACTCGCGAAGAAGCAAGAAAACTGACAGTGGATCGATCAAAAGGAAATGATTTTCTTGCGGTTGTTCATAAAAACAGCAATCACATGATTGGGCATCTCTATTTTCATCTTTGTGAACCTGAGAAATTCATGACATGGGAACTTGGCTATATATTCAATCCCGATTATCACAATCAAGGCTATTGCACCGAAGCATCATCGGCATTGATTGATTTTGCTTTCAGGGAATTGCATGCACACAAAATTGTTGCTTTTTGCAATCCGGCAAATATTTCATCCTGGAAAGTTCTGGAAAAAATCGGCATGGAGCGTGAGGGATTTTTCAGACAAAAAGGATTCTTCAAAACTGATTCGCAAGGAAACCCGATATGGCATGATTGCTATGCATACGGTATAGTGAATGTTTCCGGTCAGAACCGCTAGAATTCAACAAGACACGAATCACAAACAGGTGAATGCAAGAATAATTGAAGGAACAAGATTGAACATGGTAACACTGGAAACTGAAAGACTCATAATACGTGACAATATTCCGGGCGACCTGCATGACTTGTACGAACTCACAACTGATGAACACGCAATGAGGTTCATGAAGAGTACAAGGATTGAAACAAGGAAAGAAGCGAAAAAGAACCTCAAAATTTCAATACGCGAGTCAAAAAGAAAAAACCGGTTGCTCTATGGAATTACCAGAGAAGAGTGGCTTGCCGCAGATTGAGTTTCCTGATCGTCGCCCCGCGTTGCGACCTCTTCGAACGGCTGTGAGCATGGCCCGGGCGCGCGCCATCCCGCGTTGTGCCTCAGTCTTGAATATCATTAGCAGGAGGGTTAACCATGAGCATGCGAGAAGACGAGCCGATACCGAACGAGAAAATTTCGATCCGGAGAATCGGAGGATACCTGCACCGGGTGATCCCCATAACCGACGCAACCGGCAAGGTGCTGAGCCACTTCCTCAAACCGGTCATGGTCGAGTTCCGGCCACGCGACTTGATGCAGGTAATCGTGGGAGCGTCGATATTGGCGGTACCGGTCGCGTTCACGGAAGAGACCTGGAATCTCGGAAAGGAACTGCCGCTTTTCAACGTATTGCTCTTAAGCGCCCTGTCCCTCATTTTCATCGGACTGTTTGTGTATCTCAATTTTTACCGGTTCATGCTCAAGGGTAATGTCATAGAATATTGCAAACGGGTTTGTGCAATCTATTTCTTTTCCCTTGTTGTTGTCGGCGCACTGCTGACAATCATCGAGCGGTGTCCCTGGGGAATCGACAATGTGCTGGCAATCAAACGAATACTCATCGTCGCATTTCCCGCCGCCATGAGCGCGTCGTTGAGCGATTCATTGAAATAGCTTTGTGTGCTATCATTGCAGCATGAACTATTCACTGATCCTTCTTGATGCAGACGATACTCTTTTTGACTACGATCGCGCTGAACGGTTTGCGCTGGAAACGGCGTTGACTCACTTTGGTCACACCGGAAAGTTTGACGAGGTTCTTGCGACGTACCGTCACATAAACGGACGACTCTGGAAGGATCTTGAGAACGGAACGATAACAAAAAATGAATTGCGAACCGAACGGTTTTCACGCCTTTTCGCGGCGCATGATCTCAACTATGATGTTCACGGTTTCAGCGAGCGGTATCTCGGACTGTTGGCGCAAGGGAGTTTTCTCATCACCGGTGCGGAAGAACTTTGCGCCCGTTTGAGCGTGAACCATACCTTGGTTGTTGTGACCAACGGAATCCGGGACGTGCAGCTGCCGCGCATTCAAGGATCCCCGTTGCACCCCTACATACAGGACATAGTCGTCTCGGAAGAAGTCGGCGTGAACAAACCCGACCCGCGGATATTCGAACACGCGCTTCGCAAAGCCGGGCATGATGACAAGAAATCGGTACTGATGGTCGGCGACTCTCTCACTTCGGATATCCGCGGCGGCAACAATTTCGGCATAGATACCTGCTGGTTCAACCCGGGCAATGTGATAAACACGGGCGATATTGTGCCGACGCATCAGATTGGCGCATTGAGCGAACTTGTCGAACTGGCTTAGCAAAAGGACTGCACCATGATTATACGAAACGGAACGCCTGTTTTTGCGGGAGTTGACCCTTGCTGATTGCGAAGAACTGGCGTCCGTTCTCTGCGACCCGTTATCAATGGTTTACTACCCTGCCCCGTTTACACTGCGGCAAGTCGAAGACTGGATTGACTGGAACATTGAAAATTACCAAAAATATCATCACGGACTCTGGGCCGTGATTCTGAAAGAATCCAATACATTCCTCGGGGATTGCGGAATTACCATACAGGATATTGATGATGAACTTCTTCCGGAGCTGGGGTATCACATCAAGAAAGACTATTGCGGTAACGGGTACGCAACTGAGGCCGCCGGAGCCTGCATAGAGTACGCATTCTCAACACTGGGATACCAATCTCTTTTTACCTACACAAAGCATGACAACAGTCCTTCACGGCGGGTAGCAGAAAAAATCGGCATGACGTTTGTACGTACCTTTGAAAAAACGGTACAGGGAACAACCGTCCGCGAAGCTTTGTATCAAAAGAACCGGGAGGAGTTACCATGATTATACGAAACCGGATAACACAATACACTCGTTGCAAGCAGCGGCCAACGGGAGCTATTGTTTAAAAGCTCGGAAAAAACTGGCAAAAAAATGCTTGACTGCGGAAGCAGATGAAACTTACGATTATGTCCGTCGGCGTTGCCGAAGGATTCAGGTTGGTTCAGTTTTTTGGGTTGTGAAAATAGTAGAAGTTCGGGAAAAAAGCCGAAATTTTGACGCAAAACCGCAAAAACCCCGAAATGACCGTTCCTATCAGTTGTTACAAAATAAGCTTTTCCCACAGGAGCATGTGATGAAACGAAAAACACTGTCCATTATCAGCATATCCGCAATTTGTGTGGTAGCATTACAGGAACTCTTCTTTTTTGTAAAATTTGCCGACGTATCTTTGGATCTTGCCTATTTCTTAAGTCCGGCTGGAGTGCTTTATATACTTGAACGGCTTGTCCTGATATCTTTTTTTGCTCTTGCTGCTCTCATTGCATCCGGACGTCTGCGGCTGGAAGAATCTGATAGTGATGCGTCCGTCTCCGGGAATACTGGTACCTCCGAAACCGCTCAAGAGAAGAAGCATATATCCAGCCCGGTACGTTTCTTATTGTGGGCAGTTGTACTATTACTAACGGTAACTGCGTTATATGTTGTATTTCTCATAACTTCCGAGCAGATTTTCGATCAGTGGGACTGGCTGCTTACCATGCTGATGATTGACTATTATGTGGTATTCAGTCTTGCAGGAGCTTCGCTACGAAGGCCGACTGTTGTACGCATTACAACGATATCGGTATGCGCTGCAGGGCTTCTGTTTTCGACCTATATGATCTGGATTAATAGAAATTGGTTTAATGACGATATATTTGAGCATCTTTTTTTCAGCTTCATGATCTTTGCGTTCTGGGGAGGCCACTCGGCGCTCCTGTTGCGGGTAACTGCACAGAAGATACCTGCCCGCATTGTGCAACTGATAACAATCGCAATGAGCGGAATAACTTCCATGACCATTCTTCTTACGGTCTGGCACGACTATGTTGGAGGAGATTCTCTTTTGAGACTTCTTTCCGCTCAGTCCGTTTTGATTTTGCTTGGATCTATCCTTACGCCCCTGGTTGCAAGAGCATCGAGCAAACGTACTTGAATGGATATTAATCATGGAAAAACGAATTGCACTATTTCTCGTTAGCGTTATGATACTCGGTCTCAGCAGGGAAACAGTCAACCGTCGGCTGGCCGATCTTGAAAAACGTGGTCTCGTCCAGACCGGCCGTTCCGAAATTCGCATTCCCGACTGGACAGCCCTGGAATCCGAAGCGACGTCTTCTTTGTAAGAAAAAGATGGCGTTTTTTTTTATACTGTGGTATTTGTGAAGGACAAGGAGACCGTTACCATGAAAAATGACCTTGTACTCCCCGCGCCGCAAACAGATTCTCCGTTTACACTGATGCAGGCGCTCGAAACACGGCGGACCACGCGCAAGTGGAGCGGCGAACCGGTTTCGGAGCAGGATCTTTCGAATCTTCTGTGGGCGGCCTGCGGAATCACCAAAGAGAAAAAGGGAAACACCAAATCGAAGCGAACGGCGCCTTCGGCGTGCAATGCCCAGGAAATATGGGTGTATGTCCTGCTCGAAAGCGGAGTGTAGCGCTATGAGGAAGAGGACCACTCGCTTGTCCGGATCACCGCACAGGATATCCGTGAATACACCGGCCGTCAAAAACTGATGAAGAGTGCCCCGGTCGGTCTCGTCTATGTCGCGGACTTGTCGCGTATGAACGGTCCCATGTTCAGAAATGAAGAAGCACAACGGTTCTGCGCCTGGTCGATACCGGCTTCATCAGCCAGAACGTGTATCTGTATTGCGCTTCGGCAAATCTCGCGACCGCCGTTCTCGCGCTCATCCCCCGGGACGATCTTGGACGCCTGATGGGTCTCAAGGATCACGAGAAGATTGTGCTTACGCAGGTAGTGGGAAATCATTTGTAAGGAGTACCGAAACACCTGGCACGACGAAATAACCCTGCGATCTTGACTTTACTGGCATCCTTGGACACAATGACCCTACCCGTGCCCTGAACACGGGAAGGGAGTTATTGCACAATGGAAGAAAAAATATGGTATACAACTGATTTTATCCGCGAGGCAGTCAAAGAGGATATTGCGAGCGGAAAATGCACGGAAATTCGCACCCGTTTTCCTCCGGAACCGAATGGATGGCTGCATATCGGACATGCAAAAGCCATAGCCGTAGATTTTACGGTAGCAGCTCAATTCAACGGAACCTGCAATCTCCGTTTTGACGATACAAATCCTGAAAAAGAAGACATGTCGTATGTTGAAGCTATCAAACGGGATGTGAAGTGGCTTGGCTATGACTGGGAAGACCGGGAATATTTTGCGTCGGACTATTATGAATACCTGTATGACCTTGCGATCAAACTGATCAAGAAGGGAAAGGCCTATGTTGACGATCTGAATGATCAGGAAATACGGGAATACCGCGGAACTGCGGTCCCGGACAAAAACAACATCACCCACACGCCCCCCGGCAAGAACAGCCCATGGCGGGACAGATCTATTGAAGAAAACCTTGACCTTTTTGCACGAATGCGGGCCGGCGAGTTCGCCGACGGGTCGAAAACCCTCCGCGCAAAGATAGACATGACCCATCCCAATCTGGTCATGCGCGATCCGGTCATGTATCGTATCAGACGGGAACCCCATTACCGGACGGGAAACGAGTGGTGCATTTATCCGATGTATGATTTCCAGCACCCGTTGTCGGACGCAAAGGAAGGAATAACCCATTCCTTGTGCTCGCTTGAATATGAAATACATCGCCCCCTGTATGACTGGTTCATTACCGAGGCAGAGGTCTATCCCTCCCGTCAGATCGAATTTGCCCGTCTCAATATTACCCACACCGTTCTTTCAAAACGCTGGCTTCTGCAGCTTGTCCGCGACGGCCATGTCTCGGGATGGGATGACCCCCGCATGCCGACAATAGCCGGCTTGCGCCGACGGGGATACACACCCGAATCGATCCGCGATTTTCTGGGCCGCATCAGTGTTTCAAAGACCGACAGCATGGTCGACATCCAGCTGCTCGAACACTGTCTGCGTGAAGACTTGAACAAGCGTGCCCTGCGCGCCATGGCGGTACTGAATCCGGTCAAACTGGTAATTGAAAATTTTGATGAAAGTGAACCGGTTGCGCTTGAGGCAGTGAACAACCCGGAAGACGAGAGCGCGGGAACCCGCACCATTTATTTTGGCCGTGAATTGTACATTGAACGCGACGATTTCATGGAAGTTCCACCGCCCAAATACCACCGCCTCTATCCCGGATCAAAAGTCCGTCTGCGGTACGGCTACATTGTAACCTGTACCGGTTGCGTCAAGAATGAAGCCGGTGACGTTGTCGAAGTACGCTGTACGTATGAGCCGGAAACGAAGGGAGGAAACCCTGCGAACGGTGAAAAGATAAAGGGAACCATACACTGGCTTTTTGCCGACACCGCCGTTCCCGCGCGTGTACATCTCTACGATCATCTCTTCGCTCCGGAACGTCCCATGGAAGTAGAACCGGGAAAGACCTTCCTCGACAACCTGAATCCGTCATCCCTGACCGTTCTTGATCATGCCTTTGTGGAACCCTGCCTTTCAGAGGCAGAGCCGGGGCAGTACTGGCAGTTTGAACGGACCGGATACTTTACCGCGGATCCCGACTCGACCGCCGATCTGCCGGTATTTAACCGGACTGTCTCCCTTCGGGACACCTGGGCAAGGATGGAAAAAAACAAGACTAAGAGCTGATACGCTGTAGCGAAAGAGATTGGGAAACGCGCCGAAAGGCGCGTTTTCTATTCTATAAACAGCCGGTGAGATGCGAATACCGGATCGGATGTCAGATTGACACCGAGCCGGCGCAAACCCGCTTCATCACCCGGTGTGGGGAAATGGGTCAGATGCATCTGGCAGCCTTTCAATTCATGGAGATGATCCAGGCAGGTTTGTACCATGGGTGTCAGGGCGGAACTGATGGCGAGGGCGATCATTGCTTCGTCAACATCGAGGCTCGCGCTCTTGCCCTTCATGGTTTTCCGCTTGAAATTTCCCAAAGCTTCGATAACCAGCGGGGAAAGGAGCTGGATGTTGTCCGGAACGCCGGCAAGGGTCTTGATGCCGTTCAGGACCGCGGCGGTTGCCGCGTGGAGAAGCCGCGAGTTCTTGCCGGTCACGATCTCGCCGGTCGGTAGCTCGAGCGCCGCACCACAATTAACTGTATCGAAAGAATCTTTTTCGGCAGTCGTTTCACCCTGCGCCGAACTTTCTTCGGCAACCTTTCGTGCGGCAACGAGAACCGGCCGGTATTCAACACCGATCGACAGCTCTTTGAGCAGCCGGTCTGCACGGTTTACCGTGCTCTCGTCGGTCATGCCCATCATGAACTCGCAGGACACCCGCAGGTACCGCCGCACTACTTCCTGTTTTGACGCTTCACGGGTAGCTTCGTCGTCAATAATGGCAAAACCGGCCCGGTTTACGCCCATATCCGTCGGAGAACGATAGATTTCGGAAGATCCAGTAATACGTTCCAGAATGGCCTTGAGTATGGGGAATGAATCCACGTCGCGGTTATAGTTGACCGCGGTCTCCCCGGTCGCTTCCAGATGGAAGGGATCGATCAGATTGAAGTCCTTGAGGTCCAGGGTCGCCGCTTCGTAGGCAAGGTTTACCGGATGCTTGAGCGGAAGGGACCAGATGGGGAATGTTTCAAATTTTGCATACATGGCATTGATGCCGATCTTGTGATCGTGATAAATCTGTGAAAGACAGGTCGCCATCTTGCCGGAACCCGGACCGGGACCGGTAACCACGACGAGCGGCTTGGTGGTTTCGATGCGGGGATTTGCGCCGTACCCTTCGTCCGAGACAATACGGTCAATATCGGTAGGATAGCCCTTGGTCGGAGTATGACAATAAACCCGGATACCCCGGTTTTCCAGCTTGGTCTTGAAGGCCTTGGCTGCCGGCTGATTTTCCCAGCGCGTAATGACGACGAATCCCACTGAAAGATTCCATTCCCCGAGATCATCGATAAGCTTCATGGCGTCGGCATCATAGGTAATACCGTAATCCGCCCGTATCTTGCGGTGTTCAATATCACCGGCATGAATGCAGAGGATTATTTCAGCGTCATCCTTGAGTTCCTTGAGGAGACGAATCTTGACGTTGGGGTCATAGCCGGGCAGTACACGCGCCGCGTGAAAGTCGTTCAGCAGCTTTCCGCCGAATTCAAGATACAGACGGCAGTCAAACTGCTTCATCCGGTTACGGATGCACGCCGCCTGTTCCGTTACATATAGCTCATTGTCAAAACCCTGTGTCATGTTTGTTCTTCCCCTGATAATCTCATTCGAGTGTATACCGCACCGGGGTGCATTTGCAATAAGTTGCGGGTGTTTTTTTCTAACCGGACGCTCCTCAAGATTGAATCAACCGTCCATTTTCGGTACTATCAGGCATACCGTTCACAACCAACCGTATTCAGGGGGTGTAATGCACAGGATTCTAACGGTAATTGCCTGCTTGTTTATCATGTTGTGTATAGGCAGTGTGTATGCCTGGAGCATCATCGCGTCGGAACTGATTGAACACTATCACTTTCATGTTTTTCAGTCACAAATTTTGTTCGGCGTCCTCATAGCGATATTCCCGCTCACGATGATTTTCGCCGGAAAGCTCGGAAAGCGGATCATGCACCGGTATTTCGGCTATATTTCTGGCATTCTCTTTCTCTGCGGGTACACCATCGCGAGTTTTTCACACGGGAACTTCTTCATTCTTCTGCTCGGAATCGGCCTCTTTGCCGGGACGGCGACCGGATTCGGCTACTGGGTCGCGCTCACCACCCCGGTGCAATGGTTTCCGCACCGGAAAGGTCTCGTTACCGGTATAACCGCCGCAGGGTTTGGTCTGGGCGCCGTGTTTCTGTCGCAAATCGCCGAAATCCTTCTCGTAAACGGTTACACCGTACTCCAGTTATTCAAATTCATCGGTATTGTATACGGTCTCGTAATAATTGCGCTTTCAACCTTCATCCGCCAGGTGCCTCCGGTGCCCGGCAGAGCCGAGCCGCACGCAAAAGCGTCCGATTTCATCAGGACGAAACCCTTTGTCAAATTGTTTGCCGGGATTTTTCTGGGAACCTTCGCCGGGCTCCTCATTATCGGAAGCCTCCGCCTGATCGGCGGTCAGTATTGCATATCAGCGCATATTCTCATTCTCGGTGTGGCGTTTTTTGCCGTCGCGAACTTCTTGGGCAGAATTCTCTGGGGCCTGTTCAGTGACCACTTCGGAGCCGGAAAAAGCATTGTCCTTGCCCTCCTCTTTCAGTCGGTCGCGATTGCCTCTCTTGCGTTGTTTCCGTTGAATAACGCGCTCTATCTTTTCCTCGTCGTATGTACCGGTTTCGGTTTCGGCGGTAACTTTGTGCTCTTTGCCAAAAAAACCGCGCAATTGTTCGGTATTCACAATCTCGGCACCGTGTATCCTTATGTATTCATGGGGTACGCCATCGCCGGAATCGCAGGGCCCCTGAGCGGCGGCGCGCTCTATGACCATTTCGCCTCGTTTACGTCCGCGATACTCCTCGCCAGTTTGATGAGCCTCGCCGGAGGCTTGCTCTTTGTCAATGAAATACGGAGCGTCCCGCATGAACACCGGGCATGATGTCGAACACGCAGCGCACTGCATCCGCGAGGGCAAACTCGTTGCCTTTCCCACGGAAACCGTGTACGGGCTCGGAGCGGACGCGCTCAACCCGCAGGCCGTCGCGCACATATTCGAACTGAAGGAACGCCCGTCGTTCGATCCGCTCATTGTGCATATTGCCCATCTTGACCAGATGTCTACCCTTGTCGCGGAAGCTGACCCCCGGGTATTCCGCATCGCCAAAAAGTTCTGGCCGGGTCCGCTTACCATCGTGATGCCCAAAGGCCCGCTCGTCCCCGACATCGTAACCGCCGGGCTCCCGACTGTCGGAATCCGCATGCCGGACAATACGCTCGCGCTTGAGTTGATTCAGGTCTCCGGCCGCCCGATCGCGGCGCCGAGTGCCAACAAGTTCGGCCGCATCAGTCCCACCACTGCGGCCCATGTCAAAAAACAACTCCCGGATGTTGACTACATCCTCGACGGCGGCAAAACAACAGTCGGAATTGAATCTACCATTATCCGGCTGACCCCGGCCGGCTTCCAGATTCTCCGAAACGGTTTTATCACCCGGGAGGATCTGGAGACCGTACTCCCCTTTGACGATACCCCGGTGGTTTCGGACATTGCCGCCCCCGGCATGCTCAAGTCCCACTACAGCCCCCGGAAGAAGCTCCTTATTGCCGACGAAGCAACCTTGGCGACGGATCGTTCCCGTACGGGGCTCATTTCTTTTACCGGAGAACATGATGTCGGCTTCGCCAAAGTAATCCGGGTTTCCCGCACCCATGATCTGAAAGAGTATGCGGTCAATGTATTCGAGGCCATGCATACTTTTGAAGACGATGATACAATAGAGGTGATTCTTGCCGAACCGGTACCGGACTCCGGAATCGGAAAGGCCATCATGGACCGGCTGAGAAAAGCCGAGTTCAGCTGGAGAGCGCAACAAGATGCCAGAGCCTGACAAAGGAGCATTCCATGAAGGTTGCCTGTTTTACGGTCGCGACGATGGACTATTTTCCGCAGCAGAGGCGCCATTTTCCCGGCGGGAATGCCCTGAACCAGGCCGTGCGCTTCAGCGACCTCGGACTTGAAAGCGCCTTCATCGGAGCCGTCGGAACCGATTCAGCGGGAGACACCATCCAGTCACTCTTTGAAAAGCGCCACGTTGATACTTCCCATATGTACCGCCTTCCCGGCGCAACGGCGAACAACCAGCTGGTCAACGACGAGTCCGGTGAACGGTTCGGTGTGGAAGGAACCTGGACCGGCGGGGTGTATGACGAGTTTACCATGTCAGATGACGACTGGGACTATATCGCCAACTTTGAACTCTGGTCCACCCATGCGGACGGGAAGCACTATGAAACAGCGCTTGAACGCAAATCCACTTCCAATTTTCTGGTCGTTGACTTTCTCCATTTCAATACCTACGAGATTCTGCTCAAGGGCCGGGACACGGTTGACATTGCGTACTTTGGCGGTGTGCCTGAACAGCAGAAGGAACTCGAGAAACTGTCCCGCGATTTTCCCGGTGTAATCGTTCTCACGCTTGGCGCGAAAGGAAGTATCGCCATCAGGGACGGTGAAACCTTTTACCAGCCGGCGCTACCCCTCGACAAGGTCGTAGACACTACCGGATGCGGAGACGCGTTCCAGAGCGGATTCACGACGCGGTACATCGCGTCACGGAATATCCAGAAGTCACTGATGCAGGGTGCCGAGATGGGCAGAAAGGCCGCCATGAATTACGGCGGCATACAGTAATTGTGCGTTCAGAAGGAATATATATGAAACGATGTATTGCTGGTGCGGCTCTCGCTTTTATTGTGGTCTCGCTGTGTTTTGCGCAGACTGAACTACCGGACGCAATGAAAAAATCGTATATCCAGCTGCGACCCGGCGTATTCGATATCGGAAAAATCACGGTTGAAGAAGCGTTTCTCGGCAGAACCTTTACCGTAACCGAATTGCCGGACGGCAGCGTGACAAAGGTTGAGTACGGCTCTTTGTATCTTGAAAACGGACTCTACAATATCGAGATTGTGTTTCTAAAAAACGACAAGGCGCGCGCCCTGGTAACCTTTCATCTGCTGCATCAGGGAGAGACTACCTTTCTCCATTCTGTCACTGCGAAGAACTATGAAACCGACGAAGAAACCGTATCCACCAACATGCCAGAAAAATACCAGTTTCTGCTGTTACTTGATGAGCTCTCTGAAAAAGGGGATTGATGCCGCATGAGGAAACAAACACCGAATAATATTCCGGAACAAGGAAGGGTACAATGATGAATTTTCCGTCGGATCGTTTTAAAAAGCAAATTGATTTCATTATCGAGATTGACAAGATAAAACATATTTTCAGAAAAACAAGATTATTTGACGGATCCCGTTTCGAGAATGACGCTGAACACGCATGGCACTTCGCTCTTCTGGCTCTTGTCCTTCAGGAATACGCAAACGACGCAATTGATGTACACAAAGTGATTACAATGGCATTGATTCATGACATCGTTGAAATTGACGCGGGCGACGTAATCGCATACGACACGGAACAGAGACTCCTTGCCGAAGAAAAGGAGCGGAAAGCAGCCGAGAGAATATTCGGTATATTGCCTGATGAGCAACGGGATGAGTTCAAGAAAATCTGGAACGAATTCGAAGAACGCAAAACGCCTGAAGCGCGTTTTGCCGCCGCACTCGACCGGTTCGAACCGATACTTCAAAACTACATGACAAACTTCAGCACATGGAAGGAACATGACATTACACATTCCATGTTGATGAAAACGAATCAGCATATTGCCGATGGTTCAGAGATACTGTGGCAGACTGTAGAACGCATGTTCTCGGAAGCGCTTGATTCCAACGCAATAACAGAGTGACAACAAGGGAGCTCTCATGCAGTCAATTGAAATTCGAAAACTTGAGGACAACGAAAAGACACGAAACGCTGCAACTGCCATTTTTGTAGATGCTTATTACAAGGATCTCTGTGTGTTTTCCAGAGATCGCGAAGTGCTCCACAACGCGTTCAAGAATTCGTTCCTGCTTGATCATTTTTACGGTGCGTTCGTTGATGGCGAGATTGCCGGAATATACGCACTCACTGATGAGAGAGAACGCTGTATACGAATAGTCAAGAAAGATTTTGTTGCAAGCTTTGGCTGTATATAAGGATCCCTGTTTGCGTTGCCGATGAAAAGCGAGTTCGAACATCCCATAACACTCCAGCAAGAGGGTTCTTTCATTGAGGCGGTGGCCGTAGCGGAGAAGTTCCAGGGACAGGGAATCGGCAAGGCCATGATGCAACACGCAATTACGGTTTCCCCCTACCTCGAGCTTGACGTCACCGACGCGAACGTTCGCGCAAAGCGTCTCTACGAGAAAATCGGATTTACCACATTCAGGGAAGTTCCCGAGAAGCATTTCACGAAAGCGAAAGGGTTTACAAAACGATTCTATATGCACTACACAAGGCCTGTTACCCCTGAAGGAGACAAATGATGGAATTCAATCTCAGTACCCCTGCCCTTCTTTTCTCGGCGATATCATTGTTGATGCTCGCTTACACCAACCGGTTTCTCGCTCTCGCCGCTCTGGTACGCCAGCACATTCAACTCTATGAAGAAAAAAATGACGAGAATATTCTAAAGCAGATACACAACTTTGAAACACGACTGAAGGTAATCAAGTACACACAGGTTTTCGGTGTGGTCAGTTTTCTCTTTTGTGTTATCAGCATGGTGTTGATTTTTACCAACCGTATTCTACCGGCTGAAATCATCTTCCTCTTCAGTCTTGTCGCATTGTTTATTTCACTGCTTCTTTCGCTCCAGGAAGTGTTCCTTTCAATCGGGGCATTGAATATTGAAATGAAACGGATACGGAGGAAATAGACATGAAATTCAAACTGGCGCTGCTGGCGGTACAGGATGTAGAACGCTCAAAAAAGTTCTACCATGATTTTTTTGATCAGATCGTGGTCCTTGATCTCGGCTGGAACGTAACCTTCAGCGGCGGTTTTGCCATACAGCAAAATTTTTCATGGTTCACCAATGTTCCACCGGAATCGGTTATTCAAAAATCCCACAACATGGAACTGTATTTCGAAGTTGACGACTTTGACACATTTCTCGCAAAACTGGACGCACATCCCGAAGTCACACTGGTTCATCCACCAAAGAAATATGACTGGCAGCAACGGGTTGTCCGCGTATATGACCCCGACTTTCATATCATCGAGGTGGGAGAATCCATGGCGGTCATTGCGCGACGTTTCATGGACGAAGGAAACTCGATAGAACAAACCGCCGAACTCATTCAACATCCGGTGGAGTTTGTCCGGAGTATTGTTGAAGGCAAGGATAATGAATAACGCGTTTGAGCAATGGCGCACCGGATTCCATACCATGATTGCACTATATATAGAAGAAAGTGCACACAGCCATTCTCTTCCGGTGATATCCGTAGACACCAAAACCACGCAAAAATCGGTCATTTCTGCTATACTGGACCAATTCCAGCTCAGGTAAGGACCGGTCATGTACTCAACGCTAAAAATTTCTGACTCAATCCATCATATTTGTGAATCTCCCGGCGTCTACTGCACGCTGGTACTTGGCTCCGAGAAGGCCTTGCTCATCGATACCGGAAACGGCCGGAGCGACATCGCACAAGCCGTGAAGGACATTACCGATCTGCCGGTTCTGGTCGTAAACACCCACGGCCATTTTGATCATGCGTCGGGGAACGGATTCTTTCCGGAAGTACTGATACATGAAGACGATGTTTCACTGCTCAAGAAACATCGCGGGTGGTTTTACCGATACGGCTACTACCTGCTTGCCCGGAAGGGCATGGATCCCGAGGAACGGCGCACATACCGGACCGTCAAGAAGAAATGCGGCTACTCCATAAAACCGCTTCATGACGGCGACATCATTGATCTGGGCGATACACGAATAGAGGTCATCGCCTGCCCCGGGCACACACAAGGATCAATTTGTCTGCTTGACATAAAAAACCGCTACCTTTTTACCGGAGACAGCCTGTCAAATCATGTGTGGATATGTTTGAAAGAATCGACGAATCTCGACACGTATGCGAACAGCCTTGATACAATCGCCTCCCGATCAGACGAATTTGATCATCTCTTGTCTGCACACGGCAGGACGATCATGACCAAAAAGGTCCTGGATGCCATGATATCCTGTTTGAAGAATCTTTCATTTAGCCAAAGCCGTCCGTACAAGCGGGTCCTCCTGCGAAAGACTTTTATTTATGAAGAAGGTCTTGAACACATGCGGAAGCAGTACGGTATAACGTCGTTCTCCCAGATTTTGAAGAATCTCGTCAGGATCCGGGAAGAAGATTTCGCGGAAGCCAGATACATGTCTGTTGTTTTTTCAAAAGACAATATCTAGAATGGAATATATGGCTCAAGGAGGAACTCATGAACTTTTATGACTTGACCTTCAATGACTCTCGCGGAAATCCCGTTTCCATGACCCAGTTCAGGGAAAAAACGGTACTGATTGTAAATACCGCAACCAAGTGCGGTCTCGCGCCCCAGTTTGAAGAACTTGAAGAACTGCACAACAAGTACAAGGATTCCGGATTGGTTGTCATCGGATTTCCTTCGAATCAATTCGCCAA
>ENA-UOUL01003710-UOUL01003710.1-bioreactor-metagenome-genome-assembly--contig:-NODE-3710-length-15198-cov-4.330666_pt1 | contig 15198 bp, 16 predicted proteins | sample MGYA00249838_ERZ747220 | MGnify/ENA primary metagenome ERZ747220 (study PRJEB28778, sample SAMN05720191) | bioreactor metagenome | isolation source: Anaerobic biogas reactor | place: USA:Washington...
GGCCGCGTTCTCCTTGGCGGTGAAGTGGATAACCCGGCCCGCGAAGTGGATGTGCAGCAGCCGGCACACGGTATCCAGGGTGTCGGCGTCATGGCCGTCCTTTGTCCACACCCAGGCGGCCAGGTCCAGCCGGTTGCGGCCGATGACAAAGTTCTCCCCATCCGACAGCAGCAAAAAAGCGGTCGGGCGGATGACGGTATCCAGCACCTCCAGCAGGTGGATATCCCGCTGATAGGCCGGTCTGTCAAACACCGGGTGATTGGGCCGGATGGCGTAGTTCATTTAGTCCTCGGTTTCTCCCACCGGTTCGATGTCGCTCAGCTTCAGGCCGGGGTTCTTCTCCTCCGCCAGGCGGATGCTCCACTCGTTTTCAAAGAACAGCACCGGGTGATCCTGGCTGTCGCGGCCGCGGTGGGTGGTGGAGGTGAGGCTGAGGTCGTCAATCTCCTTGGGGCTGTCGATGACCCAGCGTACATAACGCCAGGGCAGGTTGTCCATGGTAAGCTCCGCGCCGTACTCGTTTTTGAGGCGGTAGCTGAGCACATCAAACTGCAGCACGCCCACCACGCCGATGATGCTCTGCTCCAGCCCCAGCTCGTCGCGGGTGAAGGTCTGGATCGCGCCTTCCTCGCTCAATTGGGCAATGCCCTTTAGGAACTGCTTGCGCTTCATGCTGTCCAGCGGCCGAACGCGTGCAAAGTGCTCCGGTGCGAAGATGGGGATTTTGTCAAAGCGCAGCTTGGTGTTCTCGCTCAGCGTGTCGCCCAGGCGGTAGATGCCCGGGTCGAACAGGCCGATGATGTCGCCGGGGTAGGCCTCCTCCACCATGGCGCGCTCGTCCGCCATGAACTGCTGGGGCGCCTTTAACTGTATCTGCTTGCCCGGCCCCAGGTGCCAGGCGTTCATATCGCGGCGGAATTCGCCGCTGACCACGCGCACAAAGGCCAGGCGGTCGCGGTGCGCCGGGTTCATGTTGGCCTGTATTTTGAACACAAAGCCGGTAAACTCCGGCCGCTGGGGCTCGATCAGCCCCTCGTCGCTCTGGCGGGGCGTGGGCGGCAGCGTGTATTCGAGGAAACGGTTCAAAAACGGCTCCACGCCGAAGTTGGTGATGGCGCTGCCGAAGAACATGGGCGTCAGGTCGCCCCGGCGGATGGCCGCCAGGTCGAAGGGGTCGCCCGCCTCGTCCAGCAGCTCCACCTCCTCGCGCAGGCGGTTGAGGTAGTGGCCGGCCATCATGCCGTCTATGGCCGGGTCGTCCAAAGATACCTCGGTCTTCTTGGCCTTGGTGGCGCCATGGTCGCCGGAGAAGTACAGCTCCACCGTTCTGGTGTCGCGGTGGTACACGCCCTGAAAGTCGCCGTCCGTGCCGATGGGCCAGTTGACCGGGCAGCTGCGGATGCCCAGCACCTGCTCCAGCTCCTCCATCAGCTGGAAGGGGTCCTTGCCGGCGCGGTCCATCTTGTTGACAAAGGTGAAGATGGGGATGCCCCGCATGCGGCACACCTTAAACAGCTTGATGGTCTGCTCCTCCACGCCGCGGGAGGCATCCAGCAGCATCACGGCGCTGTCCGCCGCCACCAACACGCGGTAGGTATCCTCGGAGAAGTCCTGGTGGCCGGGGGTATCCAGGATGTTGATGTGGTACCCCTCGTAGTTGAACTGCATGGCCGAGCTGGTGACCGAGATGCCGCGCTGCTTCTCAATCTCCATCCAGTCGCTGGTGGCGTGCTGCGCGGCCTTGCGCGCCTTCACGCTGCCCGCCTGGCGGATGGCTCCGCCGTACAGCAGCAGCTTTTCCGTCAGCGTGGTCTTGCCCGCGTCCGGGTGGCTGATGATGGCGAAGGTGCGCCTTCTGTTTACCTCGGCTTCAAGCCTGGACATGCTGGTTCCTCATTTCTTCTGATAAAAATGACGCCTTTGCGGCCGATGCAGCCGAAAGGCACCCACAAAGTATAGGGTGCATATCAAGCAATTGTCAAGATAAATCAACCGATTTGGCGGGTTTAGGGGCCACTGAATGAGCGAGCCGTGCGACGGGTATACTATCGCATACCAACAATGAAGCGGAGGTGAGGGGATGCCAGGCAGTGCAGTGCGCATGCCCCTGTTGTTTGTGGGCCACGGCTCACCCATGAACGCGCTGGAGGCCAATATTTATACCCGTACCTGGGCGGCGCTGGCGGCGCGCATGCCCCGGCCGCGGGCCATCCTGTGCCTGTCGGCCCACTTTGCGGGGGAGGACAGCCGCGTGGTGGCGGCGGACAGCCCGCGCACCATCCACGACTTTTACGGCTTTCCCCGTGCGCTGCACGAGGCCAGCTACCCCGCCCTCGGCAGCCCGGCGCTGGCCGAGCGGGTGCAGGCGCTGCTGCCCCAGGCGCACCCCACGATGGACTGGGGGCTGGATCACGGCGCGTGGAGCGTGCTGATGCGCATGTACCCGGCCGCCGACATCCCCGTGGTGCAGCTGAGCCTGGAACTGAGCCTGACCGGCGCGCAGCAGATGGCCCTGGGGACGCAGCTGCGCCCCTTGCGGGAGGAGGGCGTGTTGATCCTGGGCAGCGGCAATGTGGTGCACAACCTGCGGCTCATCAACGGTGCGGCCACCGTGCCCTACCCCTGGGCGCAGGCCTTTGACACCGCGGTGCACGATGCCGTGATGGCGGGCGACAGCAAGACCCTGGCCAACTACATGGCCCTGCCCGGCGCGGGGCTGGCCGTGCCCACCACCGAGCACTTTGTGCCGCTGCTGTACGTGCTGGGTGCGACCCATCCGGATGAAAAAGCCGAGGCCTTCAACCGGGCCTACGTGCTGGGCAGCCTGTCCATGACGGGGTATCTGATCGGCGCGTAGGCGGATATCGATTCCCCCGCGTTGATCGATGGCATGGTCATCATGAGGACAACGTGCTGATGAAAGGAGCGTGATCGAGTGGTAAAGAGACTCAATTTTACCTATATATTTTGCAATGATCTGGAAAAGATGGAGTATTTCTACTCCGAAATCCTCAACCTTCACTTAATCTGGAAGGATGAATCCTCAATAGCATATGGTATAGATGGGCATCAGCTGTCAATCACTTTTGCACAGGACTTTACACCATTCCCCTCAGTGTTTGGCAAACAACCCGGATGGGATGGCGGAAATGCGCCAAACATCAGTTGGTCCTTGGCGTGTGATAGGGACGATTTTGTTGAAATTGTCAGCAATGCAGATCGTGCATCGGGCGTTAAGGCGTGGAACCCCAAACCGCAATGGGTGGGGTATTGGAGTTTTCCGCTATTAGACCCCATGAATCACACCATAGAAATCACATGCACGGACAGCAGGTTAGTTTTTGATAATAATTGAAAACACCCACGCCGTCCAAACGGACAAACGCAATCAGGATTTACCATATTCTTTACAGCGTTTTGCTTGTACAGAAGTCGGAGTTCTGCTACCATTTTTGTGTTCAGGAGAGAAAGGAGAATTTTATGAAACGTTTCATTAGTTTGATTACTATGCTCATCCTGCTGGTCGGCGCGGCCCTGCCCGCCCTGGCGGAAACGGCCCCCGCCCCCATCCAGCTGACTAAGGCATACGAGGTGCCGCTGGGCGAGCTGCTGGGCAGCAGCAACCTGGTGGGCTTCCGGGCCAAGGGCTTTGCCCCCACCGGCATCATGGCGCCGGACGGCACCGTGCTGGTGCCCGATGAGTACCTGTGGCTGGGGCTGGACAACCCCTGGGGCTACATCGCCGCCGCCAAGCTGGACCAGCTCAACGGCAAGGGCGTCATCGACCAGACGGGCAAGGTGCTGGTGCCCTTTGAATACGGCGAGATCGAGGTGCTCAACAAGGATTGGGTCGTCGGCATCCGCCTGAAGGAATCCACCGGTGATAATTTCGATTACCAGGCGCTGTTTGGCGGCTATGGCAGCGGCTATTACCTGATTGAGGATCGCACCTTCTACAACATGAAGACCGGCCAGGCCGCAGGCAGCCTGACGCGCGAGCAGTTCGACAACGTGCGCGTGTACGATGGCTTCCTGATGGTGAAGGACAGGAAGGACGCCATCACCGTATACGATGAGGCCCTGCAGCCCCTGGGCACGGCGGAACAGACGTACCACGGCTATACCTTTGCAAAGAACGGCGACCAGTGGGAGGTGCGGCGCGCAGGCGACGGCGAGCTGGTGCTCACCACGCCCCACGCGGTGAACAGCTACAAGTATGAAGACGGCACCTTCGACATCACGGGCAGCGACAACAAGCGCGGCCGCATGGATTTTGAGGGCAATGTGATCATCCCCACGGAGTATGAAAACCTGTACGCCTTCGACGGCGAATATATTCGCGCCAAGCGTGAGCGCGAGGGCAAGATGGGCATGCTGGACCGCCAGGGCAACGTGGCGGTGGACTTCAAGTATGACGACTTCATCGCCACCTACGCCCGGGGCGAGGGCGTGGGCCAGAAGACCTTCCTGTTCGTCAAGGGCTATGTGCCCGTGGAGCTGGACGGCAAGATCGGCTTTGTGAACGACAAGGGCGAGGAGACCGTGGCCCCCACCTACATGAAGGCAGCGGTGGAATTAGCGGCCAACAGCCTGCTGATCACCACAGTTGATGGCAAGTTTACCGTGGTGGCCGCCGACGGCACCGTGACCGAGCTGCCCTACGCCAAGGTGCAGCGCCTGTACAATGCCATTGATGGCCGCCTGTACCAGGCCACCAATGACGAGGGGAAGGTGGGCGTGGTGGACTGGCACGGCAACCTGGTCGTCCCCTTTGGCCCCTACTCGGACTACGGCAACACCACCTCCACCTTTGGCGACCTGCTGCTGATGGACAACCGCGAAACCCGCATGGTAGAGGTCTACCGGGTGGAGCAGCCCTGAGGGAAATCCACACTAACCTGATTGGTTTCAGCCGCCGGGGGCCTGTGCCTCCGGCGGCTTTTTATCGGGCTGTCTTGTGCGGCATGTGCATCTCTGGCATACTGGACACAGATTACATGAGAAGCAGGTGAACGTTATGGACTATCCCCTGTTGCTGCGCAACTTTCTGGACGGTGAGGGGCGGCTCAAGCAGATGCCCGCCAAGCACAAGATGCGGGCCTATGTGTACCTGTGGGCGGCATCGCAGCTAAGGCCGGGGCACCGTTACAGCGAGGGCGAGCTGAATGCCTCCATCGGGCAGCTGCTGGCCTACCGCGACCCGGCCACCATCCGCCGCGCGCTGGTGGACTATGGCTTCATGGCGCGCCTGCCCGACGGCTCGGCCTACTGGCTGCTGGACCCACAGCCCACGCTGGCCGATATGGGGTTGGGGGATGCCGCATCGCCCAAGGCTGCAAAGCAGGGTTCAGGCCCGCACCACGAGGAGGGGAGCGCGCTGTGAGCGTGATTGATATCCGGGGGCTGACCAAATCCTACGGCCCGGGCAAGGGCATATTCGACCTGACGCTGCAAATTCCCCGGGGCGAGGTGTTTGGCTACCTGGGGCCCAACGGCTCGGGCAAGACGACCACCATCCGCCACCTGCTGGGCTTTCTCAATGCGGACAGCGGGTCGTGCAGTATCGGCGGGCTGGATTGCCGCACCCAGGCAGCCCAGCTGCACCACAGCCTGGGCTACCTGCCGGGGGAGATCGCCTTTTTTGACGAGATGCGGGGCAGCGAGTACCTGCGGTTTCTCGCCCACATGCGCGGGCTGCGCACCTGCCCCAGGGAGAGGGAGCTGCTGGACCGCTTCCAGCTGGACCCGTCGGGCCGCATCCGGCGCATGAGCAAGGGCATGAAGCAGAAGCTGGGCCTGGTGGCCGCCTTCATGCATGACCCGGAGATCCTGGTGCTGGATGAGCCCACCAGCGGCCTTGACCCGTTGATGCAGCAGGCCTTTGTGGAGCTGATCCTGGCCGAGAAGGCGCGCGGCAAGACCATTCTGATGAGCAGCCACAGCTTTGAAGAGATCGAGAAGACATGCAGCCGCGTGGGCATATTGCACGCCGGTCATCTGAGCGCGCTGGTGGATGTGGCCGACCTGCAGGCCAGCCGCCGGCGGGTGTACGCCGTCAGCTTTGACCGCGAGGAGGACAAGCAGGCTTTCCTTGCAGAAGAGCTGGACATCGCGGGGGATTACTCGCTGCGCGTGGACGTGGCCGTGACCGGCAGCCTGCAGGCCTTCACCCGGGCGCTGAGCCGCCACCCCATCGCCGGGCTGGATGTGGTGAATCAACGGCTGGAGGACATCTTCATCGGCTATTATGGGGGGCATGCATCATGAGCAAAACGCTGTTTAACAAAAACTGGAAGTCGGGCTGGAAGCTGCTGATGGCCTTCGCCGCCATTCTGACCATGTATATAGCAATCATCATCGGCATGTTCGACCCGGCGGACGCCGAAATGATGAGCCGTCTGGCGGGGCTCAAGTTCTCCAAAAACCTGCTGGCCGCCTTTGGCTTTGAAACCATCGACCCCAGCCTCACGGGCTTTATCGCCAGCTATCTCTACGGCTTTCTGATGCCCGGCCTGCCCATGGTGTATACCGTCATCATGGGCAACAAGTTGGTGTCCTCGCTGGTGGATCGGGGCGTCATGGCCGGCATTCTGATGGGGCCGGTCACCCGACGCCGCGTGGCGCTCACCCAGGCCGTGTACCTGGTGGTCACGCTGGCCGTACTGATCCTCTATGTGACGGTGCTGGGGCTGCTGATCAGCGCGCAGCGCTTCCCCGGCCTGCTCAATGTGCCTGCCTTCCTGCGCATGAACGTGGGGCTGCTGGCGCTGCACCTGGCGCTGGCCGGCATCAGCTTCTTCTTCTCCTGCCTCTTTAACCAGACCGGGGCCTCCCTGGCCCTGGGGGCGGGCATCCCCACGGTGTTTTTGCTGCTGCGCATGCTGCTCAACAGCAGCCCGCGGCTCAAGTTGCTGCGCTACGGCACCATCTTTTCGCTGTACAGCGCGGCGGATATCGCGCTTGGAAAGCCTTGGCTGCTGCCCACGGCCGCCCTGTGTGCCATTGCGCTGGTGCTGTTTGCGGGCGGGGTTGTGGTGTTTGATAAAAAGGATTTGCCGCTGTAGCATCATCCTGGTTACCCCGAGCGCGCCGCAAAAGAAATCTGCGGCGCGTTTGACTTTTCCTGCCGCCCGCGCGTCTAATGGGTGGATGCATCCAAGCGCGCAAGGCGTATCCTTGCAAGGAGGTGAACACCCTGTTTGACAAAGCGTTTTTTACGCAGCGCGTGGGGGAACGCGCCGGCATGCTGTACCGTGTGGCCTGCGGCTATCTGATGGGCGAGGCCGACCGGCAGGATGCCGTGCAGCAGGCATTGCTGCGGGCGTGGGAAAGGCGGCATACGCTGCGCAACCCGGCAGCGTTTGACAGCTGGGTGGTTCGCATTGTGATCAACGAATGCCGCAACATACAGCGTGCCCAAGCGCGCGTGATCCCCGTGGCGCAGCTGCCAGAGGACGGCCGGGAGGACCCGGACCGCTGGGTGCGCGACGCGGTGGATACGCTGCCCGAGGGCCAGCGCCTGTGCGTGCTGCTGCACTACATCGAGGGCCTGCCCACGCAGGAGGTGGCGCGCATACTGCGCCTGCGCCACAGCACCGTGCGCGGCCGGCTCAGCCAGGCCCGCAAGGCCCTGCGGCTCGAACTGGCGGATGATAAGGAGGATGCCTCATGAAACTGGACGACCTGAAACGCGCCTATCCTCCCCTGTCCGCGGACCGCCGCGACGCCATCGTGCGCGCGGCCCATACCGTAGAGGAGGAACAACCTGTGAAGAAGAGAATGTCCATGGGCCTGGCCCTGGCCATTGCCTTGACGCTGCTCATGGCCGGCACCGCCGTGGCCCTGGTGATGGGGCGCAGCGTGCGCGAATACCTGCCCCCCAAGTTTGCCGACCGGGTGATCGACATCCATGACGAATATGAGAACCAATGGTTCCGGGTGCGCATCAACGATGCCATCTTTGACGGCGTGCGCATGACGTTTGCCCTCAACATGGAGGGCAAGGCCGACCGGGCCGATGAGGTGTTTGTCTGGCCGGTGATCAGCGCCGCCACGGCCTCGGGCAAGCAGCTCAAGGTGGACTTTGAAAGCGGCTACGAGTTCTTTGACGGTGTCTGGATGCCTGAGCGCTCCATCCTGTACCCCGGGTTTGAGGCCGGCGAATACACCGTGGATGCCCTGCTGGTGGATGACGACTACGAGCCCAGGGCCAACACCGGGGAAGAGATCACCTGGCGGTTGGATTTCCATGTGCTCAAGCCTAACTGGCCGGTGGCCGAGCACAAGGAGCCCTTCGATTCAGACAAAATGAGCCATCAGGACTACATGGCGCAGTTTGAAAAGGCATACGCGGACAGACAGATCCTGCTCACCTATGGGGACACGGTGGTGGAGTGGATCAGCGTGCTGCCCGCGCCCCAGGGAATAACGAAGGAGGAATTTTTGGTCTTGCCCCAGTGGGAGCAGCTGGTGCGAAGCGGCACCTTTGACGAGGTGGAGCACTTTGCCCGCACTTTCTCCACCACCGCGCAGGACAGCCTCAAGCAGGCGGAGCCTGAGACCTACGCGCTGGACGGCATGACCCTTCACCTGCGTAACGCCCAGGCCAGCTACATGGCCCTGTGGGTGGAGCTGGAGGTGGAGGCCAAGGGGCTGACATCGCCCGTGCCCTACGATGCGTTGCGGCTGGAGGCCAGGGCGCAGGGCAAGGTGCTGCAGATGATCAGCTTTGCCGGCAGCGGCAAAGCGGCCGACAGCGGCCTGCTGCGCCTGCGGGGCGAGTACGGCCTGGCCGGGGTGGAGGGCGTGCCCGATACGGTGACCCTCGTGCCTGTGTGGGTGCGCTACCCTGATGCATCCAAAGGTGAAACCCAGTCCACCGACTTTGTGGAGGAGGGCAGGGCGTTTGAGGTGAAGCTGAAATAGCAAGGATATAAAGTTTTTGGGGTTTCGGGGGCTTTCTCAGGAAAGCCCCCGAATATTTTTCCCGAAACTTTTCCTTCACCCCCTAGTGACACATTTCTTTTACCGATGTATCTTAATATCAATTAGAGCGAGCGCTCGCTCGATATACGGATATCAAAACTGATACTGAACGAAGGAGCGACCGCCATGATGAACGATGGGTTTTCTCGTTCCCGCGAAGCCGAGAGGGGAAGGCGAAGCAGCGCATACGCCGGCTGAGAGAGGCAATGCGGGGGCGAAAAGGCACAAGCAATCGATGCGTTTGCGATTGAGTTCGGTATACAAAGAGGTGAAAGCGGTGAACCTTGAACGGATCCGGGCGTGCATCAATCTGCACGCAATTCTGCGCAACCTGGAGGACCTGGGCGACCTGGACGATGACGCCAGGACGCTGCTGGCGGGCCACGACCTGCGCATCGGCATGCATGTGCCGGGCATCGAACCCCTGACGCTGGCGGTAAAAGACGGGGCCATTCGGGCAAAAAGAGGCAGCGAGGCTGGCAGCCTGCGCTTGCAGTTTGCATCGCCCCGCCACTTCAACGGCATGGTGGGTGGCAGCAGCATGCCGCTGCCCACGGGGGGCTTCAAGCACCTGGGCTTTCTCAAGGGAAACTTTGCCGCGCTGGCCAAGGACCTGGAGAAGTACCTGCGCCCCGGCGCGGACGACCTGAAGGACCCTGCCTTCCGGGACAAGAACACCCGGCTGACGGCCTCGGCCGCCATGTACGCGCTTTCGGAAATCGCCAACGCTGACCCGGTGGGCCGGCAGATTGCGCGGGCCATGGGCGAGGGCACGGCGGTGATCGAGGTGCCGGGCGTGCTGGCCCATGCCATCCAGTCCAAGGATGGCCGGCTGACCACCAGCCGCTATGAGGGGCAGGGCGCCCAGGCCTTCATGCGCTTTGACAGCCTGGATACATTGGGCCAAGTGCTGCTCGGCGAACTGGACAGCTACCTGTGCATCGGCCGGGGGCAAATTGCCATATCGGGGCGCGTGCCCATGATGGACAACATCAACAAGCTGCTGCGCATGGTCAGCTTTTACCTGGCGTAGGAGGGCGATATGAACACATATCAATACTTAAACAGCAGGGTTATCTTTGAGCGGGCGGCCAAGGTGATCCCGGCCGGCATCTATGGCCACCTGGGCCCGGCGGAGGGCTGCTTCATCCCGGTGGAGGCCTACCCCTTCTACGCGCAGCGGGCGCAGGGCGCCTACTTCTGGGATGCGGATGGCAACCGCTTCATCGACTACATGTGCGCCTACGGCCCCATCGTGCTGGGCTACAACCACCCGGCGGTGGAGGCCGCGGCCCGCGCCCAGCAGGAGCAGATGAACTGCGGCGTGTTGCCCGGGGAGATCATGGTGCAGCTGGCCGAAAAGCTGGTCAGCCTGGTGGACAGCGCCGACTGGGCCTTCTTTGCCAAGAATGGGGGCGATGTGACCAACCTGGCGGTGATGACGGCCCGCGCCCACACCCGCCGCAATAAAATCATCAAGTTTGCCGGCGGCTACCACGGCGTGTCGCAGTGGATGCAGTTTATCGGCAACGCCGGCATCATTGAGGAGGACGTCAGCAGCGTCATCACGCTGCCCTTTAATGACGCGCAGGCGGTGGAGCAGGCCTTCAAGCGCTACCCCGGGGAGATCGCCGCCATCATCGCCACGCCCTACCACCACCCGGCCATGGCCGATAACGCCCTGCCCGAGCCCGGCTTCTGGCCCGCCGTACGCGGCCTGTGCGACCGGGAGGGCGCGCTGCTGATCATCGACGACGTGCGCGCGGGTTTCCGCCTCAGCCTGCATGGGTCGGACGCCTACTATGGCTTCAAGGCCGACCTGATCTGCTTTTGCAAGGCGCTGGGCAATGGCTACAACCTGTCCGCCCTGTGCGGCCGGGACGCGTACAAGGAGGCTGTGAGCAGCGTGTTCTACACGGGCAGCTACTGGCTGAGCGCCATGCCCATGGCCGCGGCGCTGGCCACGCTGACGGAGCTGGAGCGCATCGACGGCCCCGGCCTGATGACCCGCCAGGGCACCAAGTTGACCCAGGGGCTGGCCCAGGCGGCGCAGCAACATGGCTATCACCTGAAGATCACCGGCGAGCCCTCCATGTGGTACATGCGTCTGACGGATGACGACACCGGCGTGCTGCACCAGCAGTGGGTGAGCGAGTGCGTGCGCCGGGGCGTGTTTTTTACCAACCACCACAACCTGTTTATCAACACCGCCATCACCGACGAGGACATCGCCTACACGCTGGAGGTGGCGCATGACGCGTTCCGCGCGCTGCGGGGCGCCGGGCAGAAAGGGAGCATATGATGCAGCTGAGCCGGGAAAAACTGATCGCTCTGGAGAACAAGGCGCACGAGCTGCGCCGTAGCATCGTGGATACGGTGTACCATGCCGGCAGCGGTCACCTGGGCGGCGCGCTGAGCATGATAGACGCCGTCACCCTGCTGTATTACCACCGCATGAACATCGACCGGGCCAACCCCAAATGGCCCGAGCGCGACCGCTTCATCATGAGCAAGGGGCACGCGGGCATCGGCTTTGTGACGGTGCTGGCCGACCTGGGCTACATCGACCGGGAGGACCTGAAGACCTTTAACCTCACCGGCTCCAAGCTGGGCATCCACCTGGATGCCACCCGGGTGCCGGGGGTGGATGCCTCCACGGGCTCGCTGGGGCATGGGCTGTCCATCGCGCTGGGCATGGCCATCGCCGCGCGGATGACGGGCAAAGACTACATCACTTACTGCCTGCTGGGCGACGGGGAGTGCAATGAGGGCGCTGTGTGGGAGGCGGCCATGGCCACCGGCAGCCGCCGGCAGACCAACCTGATCACGCTGGTGGACCGCAACCACGCCATGCTGGACGGCAACACCGAGGACGTGATGAAGCTGGAGCCCTTCCAGGACAAGTGGACGGCCTTTGGCTTTCACGCGCAGACGGTCAACGGGCACGACTTTGCGGCCATCGACCGGGCGATCGGCGAGGCGCTGGCGCGCAAGGACAAGCCCAGCTGCATCATATTGGATACGGTGAAGGGCGCGGGGGTGGACTTTGCCGCGGGCGACTTCCGCTGGCACTACGGCGCCATCAATGAGGAGCTGGCGGCCAAGGCCAACGAAAGCCTGGAGAAGTACCACCGGGAGCGCGTCGCCGCGCTGGAAGGAGCATAAGATGGGAATTGCCTATACATCCCTTGACACCACCAAGCTGTCCACAGCCGAGGTCTACGCCCACACGCTGTGCGAAATCGCGCAGGAGGACCCGCGCATCGTGACGCTGACGGCCGACCTAGCCAAATCCACCAAGATCGGTGTGTTTCAGGAGAAGTTCCCCGAGCGGTTTGTCAACCTGGGCATCGCCGAGCAGAACATGTTTGGCATTGCGGCGGGTATGGCGGCCTGCGGGCTGATCCCCTTTACGTGCACGTTTGCCATCTTCAACTCCTGCCGGGCGCTGGATCAGGTGCACACCGATATCTGCTACCAGAACCTCAACGTGAAGATGATCGCCTCCCACGCGGGCACCAGCTTTGGGCAGGCGGGCTCCACTCACCATGCCACCGAGGACATCGCCATCATGCGCACCATGGCTAACCTGGTGGTGCTGGTGCCGGCAGACGGGCAGGAGGCCGCCGCCGCCGTGCGCGCGGCCATCGAGCACCAGGGGCCGGTGTACATCCGCATCAACCGCGGCTTTGACCAGGTGGTGTACCCCCAGGGCATTGAGGACTTTCAGATCGGCAAGGCCAATCTATTGAAGGACGGTAGCGACCTGTGCTTCATCGTCTGCGGCAGCGCGGTGTTCTCTGCCCTGCAGGCGGCGCGTGAGTTGGAGGCCGAGGGCATCAAGGCGCGCGTGCTGGATATGCACTCCATCAAACCCCTGGACAAGGAGACCATCAGAAAGGCCGTGCACGATACCCGGCGCATCATCACGGCGGAGGATCATACCGTGGTGGGCGGCCTGGGCGGTGCGGTGGCCGAGGTTATCGCCGAGAGCGGCATGGGCTGCGCCTTCCGCAGGCTGGGCATCCAGGATACATTCTCGCCCATCGGTTACCACGAGGATTTGATGAGCATCCACGGCATCGATACCAACGGCCTCATCACGGCGGCCCGCGAGGCCCTGAAGATGGACTTTGAAGAGGACGACGACTGGGCAGACGAGGTGTGAGTATGATGGATGATGCAATGTACGCAAGCCAGCTGTTTTTGTACGCGGTCATCCCGCTGATGAAGGAGATTGGCGAGCAATATGGCTACTTCCGCGGTAAATCCGGCGTGGTGCAGCTGTCTGTCAACCTGCCCGACGGCGTGGAAGGCCTGCACTTTGTGCTGGAGGATGGCGCGGTGACGACGGTGCTGAGCCTGCATGAGCGGCCCGACGTATCGCTGCACTTTGCCCGCCAGCAACACTTCAACGACTTCTTTCTGGGCAAGACCAAGAAAATGCCCAAGATACAGGGCTTTGGCAAGCCCGGCCTGCTCATCGCCACCTTCCGCACGCTGTTGAAGATGGCATCCCTGCTGGCGGCCAAGACACCGCCCGCGGATGAGCCCACCAAGGAGCTGGTGGTACGGCTGTACCTGTACCTGCTCAGCCGGGGCATCAGCCGCCTCAACCGCCTGGGGCACCCCAGCGTGCGCGAATGGGCCACAAAAAGCCCGGACCGGGTGTATGCCTGGCGGGTGGAGGGGCACCCCGATACCGCGGCCTACCTGCGCGTCAAGGCGGGCAAGAGCAAGGCCGCCCGCGGCCTGTACACCCGCTCGCAGCCCTTCTTCACCATGCGCTTTGCCGATCTGGACAGCGCGCTGAGCATCCTGCTGCAGACGGGGGACTTCCTCACCCTGACGGCAGAGAAACGGCTGATACTGGAAGGCGCGCCCGAGTTCGGCGCCAAAATCGGCGACTTCATGCAGTTGGTGGGCTCCTACATCCAGGGATGATATGGTAAAATGGTCATCACGAAGGAGGAGCCGCCATGCCGTTTCACAAGGATACCTTTGACCGCATCTCCGAGGACAAGCGGGACCATATCTTCACCATCGCCGTCAGCGAGTTTGCCGGCAAAGGCTATGCCGCCACCTCCATCAACCAGATTGCCCGCAAGGCCGGCATCAGCATTGGCAGCATGTACAGCTATTTCGACAGCAAGGAAGACCTGTTTCTGGCCGTGGTGGACAAGGGATACGAGCTGCTGGAGCGCGTGTTCCAGGGCCTGCGGCAGGAGGGGCCCTTCCGCGAGCAGCTGCTGGAGCTGCTCAACGCCGCCGTCTGGTATGCCCAGCGGCACCCGGACATGAACAACCTGTACCTGAGCATGATGACCGAGGAACTGGCCCCCCTGGCCATGCGGCTGTCCACCCAGGCGGAGAAGCTGTCCGTGGACTACTACCAGCGGATGCTGCGCCGGGCGGTCGAGCGCGGTGAGCTGCGGCAGGATTTGGATATCCCCCTGGCTGCCTACCTGATTGACAACAATGTGCTGCTGTTGCAGCTGGCCTGCTCGTCCGGGTATCACCAGTACCGCATGCAGCACTTCCTGGCCGGGCGGGCAGAGGACAAGCAGCAGCTGGCCGATCAATTGTGCGACATCATCATGAGGAGCCTGGCATGAATCAAGAGCAAATCCACGAGGCCGTACTCGCGGCCCGCAGTTTCTTCGACCAGGGGCATACCCTGCCGCTGGATTACCGGCGGGAGGCCTTGCGCCGCCTTCGTCAGCAGGTGGCGCAGCGCACACCGGACATCCTGGCCGCGCTGCGGGAGGACCTCAACAAATCCCCCTACGAGAGCTTCATGGCCGAGGTTGGCCTGGTGCTGGGTGAGATCGACCTGGCCTGCCGCAAGCTGGGCCGCTGGGCCAAGCCCGAGCGGCGTAGGCCGTCGTTGGCACAGCTGCCCGCCACAGCGCGCGTGTACAAGCAGCCCTACGGCGTGACGCTGGTGATGAGCCCGTGGAACTACCCCTTTCAGCTGACCATGAACCCCGTCATAGGTGCTGTGGCCGCGGGCAACTGCGTGCTGGTCAAGCCGTCCGCCTACGCGCCGCGCATTTCCCAGGTGATGGCCGCGCTGTGCGAAGCCGCCTTTGACCCTGCGCATGTGCGGGTCATTGAGGGCGGGCGCAGCGAAAATAACGCGCTGCGCGCGCCCTTGAGCGCCTCGGCATCCTGTGTTACGATGTGGCCAAGCCTATGAAGGAATGCGGGTGC
>ENA-UOUL01003711-UOUL01003711.1-bioreactor-metagenome-genome-assembly--contig:-NODE-3711-length-15197-cov-4.063294_pt1 | contig 15197 bp, 14 predicted proteins | sample MGYA00249838_ERZ747220 | MGnify/ENA primary metagenome ERZ747220 (study PRJEB28778, sample SAMN05720191) | bioreactor metagenome | isolation source: Anaerobic biogas reactor | place: USA:Washington...
CCCTCTCCCCGGAGTACCGGGGCGAGGGAGCAAGCCTCCCGTTCCGAGGGAGTGTCGGGGCGAGGGAGCAAGCCTCCCGCTCCGAGGGAGCGCTGGCGCGAGGGGGCAGAGTACCCTCTCCGGGTGCACGCGGAATGTAGAAGAGACCTGCGCGGATCCGCGTCCCATCAGCGGAATCAGCGTACCATCAGGCCCCCGCCGGCCGTCTACCCCCGCCCGAGCGCGCCGCGTGCGTCGCGGAGGCGGCGCAGGGCTTCCTCGAACGTGCCCGATTCGTACGCCAGATCGATCCCGCGTTCCGCCCCCTCGCATGCCCGCGCGACCTCGGCGGCTTCCTCGTCCTCACCGCGCTCGCGCAGAGCATCGGCCTGCTTGCGCGCCTTGTCGATCCCCGTCTGCACGGCCCGCAGCTCGTCTCCCAGGCGGCGTAGGGCGCTCTGCATCTGGTGCTCCACGCGTGAGTACAGCTGTTCCGCCTGGAGGGCGGCGTTCACGGCGCGCTGCAGATGGTCACACGCCTGCAGCAGCGTTCGCGCCGTCTGGCAGTCGCGCTCGGCCTCCAGCGCCTCGTCCCACACGCGGTCGGCCTCGTCCGTATCCCAGGCGAGGCTGGGGAAGGAGCTCTCGGCGCGCAGGCCGCGGATGCTCATGCGCAGGGCATGGGCGTTCTGAGCGGCCTTGCGATAGTGGCGGTCCAGGGCCTCGAGGTCGCGCCGCCCCGCGGCGATCTGCTCGATGGCGAGGTCGATGCGCTGCTCCAGCGCCGGCGCGTGGCGTCCCAGGATCTCGCGCAACGCCACGGGGTTGTCCGCCTGGCGCTCGGCGGTATCGCGCCAGGCGTCCAGATCGGCGGCCAAGCGCGTCACGTCCTCGGCCGGCAGGGGAGGATCGTACGGGTCGAGGCGCGACAGCTTGTTCCACTGCTTGTCGATGCGCCGGATCGCCTCGCGCAGCAGCGCGGCATGGTGCGCGAGGCTGCGGTGGTGCTCGGCGTGCAACTCCGCGATCTGCTCCTCGAAGGAGGGGAGCCACACGCTCACGGCCTCGTCGTGGTCGATCTGCGAGGGATCGGTAACGAGGGCGCGCTGCTCTTTCATGGTGTCGGTCAGCCCGTTGAGGCGCTGGCGCAGCTCGGGGAGCATGTGCTTCCCCTCCTGCTGCAGGACGGGCAGGGCGCGGCTCTGCAGGTCGTCCATCGCGGCCAGTAGCTGAGCGCGCAGAGCCTCGACGCGGGCCAGCTCCGCCTCCAACGCCTCCACGCGTTCGCCCGCGGCGAGGATGGCGTCGCGCGCCTCGGTGAGCACCTCGGTGGCGTGCGCGAGTTCTGACTCGCGCACGCGCTTCACCTGGCGCACGCCGATCGCAAGGCGGCCGAGGAGCGCCTCGGCGCGGTCGAGCAGCGCCGTCGCCTCGCCCGCGCAGCCGGCCATCTCTGTATCCCAGTGGCGCGTGTAGACCTGGAGTTGCTCGCGCACCCGCGCCGCGCGGGCGCGCCACTCGGCGAGCACCGCCGGCGACGCCACGCCTGCCAGATCGCGCAGCGTGGCCAGGCGGCCCGGCAGCGCTGCCATGGCCGCGCGCGCCTCAGCCAACTGCTGAACCGCCGTGCGCGAGAGGGCGAGCGACGCCTGGTAGCCCTCCATGGTGCCCAGCGCTTGCTGCTGCTCCGCCTCGGAAAAGCTCTGCGCGGCGCGCTCGATGAGGGCCGCGGTATTGTCCGGCTCCAGGCCGGGCTCGTCGCGCACCAGCTCGGCAAGAGAGCGCTGCGCCTCGGAGAGCGCCTGGACGTCCCCCTGGATCGCCTCGCGGCTCTGCTCCATCACCTCATCGAGGGCGTCGAGGCGCTCACCGAGCGCCGCCATGCGCGCGTCGAGCGCCGTCACATCGGCGTGGATCTCGTAATACGCGCTCACGGTGCGTCGACCCGCCTTTTGCACGACGCGGTTCGACTCGGCGCGCAGGCTCGCCAACTCGTGCGCCGGCGCGGCCTCGATGGCGCCGCGGGCGCTCAGCCCGGCGATCCGCTCTTCGAGGAGGTTCAGGCCGCTGCCGAGCCGCGCCAGGAGATCCTCGGCGCGATTGCGCGATGACACGGCCTGGATGATCTGCTCGTCCAGGGCGTGGACCTCGGGCGCGGCGCGTTGCAGCAGGGCGTCCGCCTCCAGCGCCACCTGGGGCATGTCGACATCGGTGGCCTGGCTCAGCGCATCGAGGGCGCCCGCGATCTCGGCCTCCACCTCATCGAGGCGGGTGGCCAGCTCCTCCAGGCCGAGGGTGCCCGCCTCCTCCTTCTCCGCCTCCAGCAGGGCCTGCAGTCGACGCGCCTCGGCGCGCACCTCGTTCAGCTCGGCGCGGATGCGGCCGGGGATCCCCTCGGCGCGCTGGCGCCGCTGATGGAGCTGCAGCAGCACGTCCTCGCCCTGGTCCAGGAGGTGACAGAGTTGGCGCGCGTGGCGCCACAGGGAGAGGTCGCGCAGGAGCGGCTGCCAGGCGCGGAACATGGCGATCTGGCGGGGGCCCAGGGCCGCCGGCTGAAAGGCCGAAAGCACCGGCCGGAGGCTGGTGGCCTCGGCGAGGATGTCGCGCAGGCGCGTCAACCCCTCCTGGGCGCGGCGATCCAGCTCCTCGTAGCGCCCGGGGCGCTGGGCGTCCGGCCAGACGGCCTCCTCATCACGGGCCTCTGCGCGCAGGAGGTGCAGCCGCCGGTCGCATTCCGAAGGCGAGTCCGCGGCGTGCTGCAGGCGCCACTCCAGGATCACCAACAACAGCCAGGGGGCCACGCTGGCGAGCAGGTAGATATCCAGGGCGAGCACCAGGACCCTCAGCCAGATCACAACGGAGCGAACCTCCACGCGTGTGGTGCGATTGATGATGGCGCTCGCCGTGGGCTCGCACGGCGAGCGGGAGGAGTGACGCGACCCGCCTGGAGGGCGGGGCGGCTACCAGTTGGTAAAGCCGCCGTCGGCGCGATGCAGGTGTGGCAGCTCGGTCATCTGGAAGGGATGCGCCTTGGCCGCCTCGCGGTCGATAGTGACGCCCAGCCCGGGGGCCGTGGGCGCCAGGATGTAGCCGTCCTCGAACACCGGCTGGTTGCCGATGACGTCGGTGAGGGCCAGCCCCGGCTGGCGCGGCTGTTCCTGCACCGCAAAGTTAGGGATGGCGAGGTTGAAATGGACGCACGCCGCCGTGGCCACCGGGCCCAGCGGGTTGTGAACGGCCACGTCGATATAGTGCCCCTCGCACCATCCGGCGATCTTTTTGCCCTCCGTCAGCCCGCCGGCGATGCACAGGTCGATGCGGGCATAGTCCATGAGGTCGTGGTCGATCAACTCGCGGAAATCCCACTTGCTGGCGAACTGCTCCCCGATGGCCAGGGGCACGTCGATCTTGGAGCGGAGCAGATGGAGCGCCTGGGGGCTCTCGGAGCGGATGGGGTCCTCCATAAAGTAGGGGCGATACGGCTCGACCTCGCGGCAGAGCTGGATCGCCTCGGGTGGCGTCAGGCGCGTGTGGATGTCAAAGCACAGCTCGATGTCGTCGCCCACGGCGTCGCGCATGGCATCGAACTGCTCGATGGACTGACTGATGGCGCGCCCCGGCTCGAGGAGGTCCCCCTCGGTGGGTAGGCCCCAGCGCACGAACTTCCACCCCTCGGCCACGCGCTGCCGGGCGTTCTCCACCAGTCCCTCGATCCCCGGCGCGTGACCCGGGCTCAGATGGCAGTAGCACACCACCTTGTCGCGCACGCGCCCGCCCAGCAGGTCGTACACCGGAACGCCCAGCGCCTTGCCGCGGATGTCCCAGAGGGCGATATCGATGGCCGCGATGGCGCTCCCCAGGATCTTGCCATGGGGAAAGAACCCGCCGCGCGACAGCATCTGCCAGATGTGCTCGATGCGGCTGGGGTCCTGGCCGATGAGCAACGGCTTGAAATGGTCGATGGCGCCCATGACGGCCAGCTCGCGGCCCGTCAAGCCCGACTCGCCAAGACCATAGATCCCCTCATCGGTATCGACGACGACAAACAAAAAGTTGCGATGTCCCGCCCAGACGGGATACGAGGTGATGTCCGTGATCTTCATGCGCCCGCTCCTTGCTCGCTGTGACATGGCCGCGCCCGAGGCGGCGGCCACAGTGTAGTTGAGCGGCTGCAGCGCCGTCAAGTGGTGTGGACAGTGAGTGATCGCGAACAAGGTGTATTGACAACGCGATCACTGGCCGCTATAGTGTGGGTGTAAGCGCGCTATTGTAACTCCTGGTGAGCCTGGTCGCGGCAACCGCGACCTAGCTGCCGCTGAGATGCGGTGGGTCAGACTGAAATCGGGCCCCAGGGCGAGGCGCGCTTTTCATGTTGCCTTGATCACCTCCTCAACCACAATCTTGGCTCGGATCCGATCATAGTACGCGCATTCCCCCCTCTCGTACTTGCGTGCAATGGCCCACGCGACAAAGTCGGCCAGCTGAAGGCCTGGCTCCGAGGTGGAATCCAGTTGCTCGATGGGGATCCACTTTGTATCCAAGGGTGCGAGCTTGGTTCGGATTGCCTTCTCGAGTTCTCTCTGGAGGATCGGTTGGGTGTAGCGTTTGTCCAGGATGATGTGTAGCGACGGCCAGCAACTAGCGCAGTGCCAACAGGCCCTGGCGACGGCTGCCCGGTACCAGCCCTCCGGATCGGTTGGCTCTTGGCTTACTCCCCGCTTGTCGACCACTACAGCGACGATGTGGACGTCCTCCTGGGCGATTCCGTCTAGCAGGCGAAGCGTCTCATCCCATGGGGTGAACACTGCCTTGAGTTCGCCGCCGGCTGCTAGCTTGGCTTTACGGTAGAGCCGCTTGAGCCGCTGGGTGCACCTGCGCAAGGCTAGGTGGCCTCCCTCGATGACGGCGACCACGAGGAAACACTCCGTGTCTCGGAACGGTGTCGTCGTACCCGATTCATCAAGGTAAGCGTGGTGCAGCGGAAGTGTCGTCAACAGCCCGGTCTCCAGGTGTCTGCGTTGAATGCGTGCTGGCTCTTGCTCCTGGGTAGGGGCGCGAGAGGCCGTTTGCGCCGGCTGTCCGGCATTATACCCGCTGAGGCGGCGCCGGTCACCACTCTTGCCCATGCGCATGCCTGTCGGGCCAAAGGCCGCGTTTGGTTCTTGCCTTGGCGTACCCCTGCCGCGAGCATATAATCTGGACGCTACCGTAAAGCGTCGCGGGACCGACGGGCGCTCCTGGCGCCATGGGTCGCGTCCTGTGACGCGCGATGAGACTGCGAGTGTGCGATGGATGCGAACCAGGAAGCAGCCTATTGGCTGGCGTTGCTGAACACGAACCAGGTCAAGCGGCAACTCGCCAAGCGGGTAATCCACCGCTGGTGCGTGGCCGAGGGACGGCCCCTGGCGGCGCTCTTTGACCTCGGGGCCGCGGAGGCCGCCGAGCGGCTGGACCTCACCCATGCCGAGGCGACGCAGGTGCTGGCGGCCGGGCCCGACGTGGCCGCCCAGCGGGCGACCCTGGCGAGGCTGTCGACCCGCGACGCCGGCATCATTACGCGGACGGACGCCGCCTATCCCGACCTCCTGACGGAGCGCCTCCCCGAGGAGCGCCTGCCCTACTATCTCTTTTACTCGGGCGATCTCGACAACCTGACGCAGCCGGGTGTGGCGATCCTGGGTGGGGCGCAGCCCTCGCCGGCGGCGCAGGAGCTGGTGGGCGCTATGGCGTCCGCCCTGGCCGACGAGGGGCACCTGCTGGTGGGCGGCTATGACCGCGGCGTCGACCGCCAGGCGCTGGACGACGGCCATGGCGCGGGCGCGGCCATCACGCTGCTGTTGCCGGCCGGCATCGAGACGATGGGGCCGGTGCTGCAGCGCCTGGCCCCCAGGGGGCGCGCCGACCGGGTGCTGGCGCTCAGCCCCTTTGCCCCCGCCACCCCCTACAGCGATGCCCTGGCGGCGTTCAGGATGTGCCTCGTCGGTGCGCTGGCCGAGGTGCTGGTGCTCGTAGCGCCTGACAAGGGGCCGGACGCGATGGCGGACCTCCGCGACCTGTTCGCCTCGAGCGAGACCCCCGCGTCGCGTCGCGCCCTGGCATGGACGGGCGATCGCGGCGAGGCCACGCGCGCCTGGATTGAGGCGGGCGCTCAACCGTTCGATGGCGCCGAGGCGGGTGTGGCGCATGTGTTGGCGCGCTTTGGCGTCGTCGACGCCAAAGCTGCCAGGGGCGCGGGCGTCGACGATCTGGCGGGGGTGGAGCCGATCGTGTTTCAGGATGCCGATTCGGCCATCGAGGCGCTGGAGCAGTCGGGGAGGGTTCCCGCGGCGTTGGCGCGTCGCCTGCGCGAGGCGCAGTGGGACGACGACTGGGAGGACGAGTAGGAGGCGCCGGCAGTGAACGCGCCTCGAGTCGACCGTGAGCCGTGAGTCAGCGTGCGATGGAGGACGCTATGGTCAGACGGCATCGGGCGATGAGCCGCCGCCAGTTCCTGGCGGGGGCAGCGATGGTGACGACGGGCGCGCTGGCGGGCTGTGCGCCGGCAGTGAGGCCAGGCCCCGCTACTGCGTCTGTCGAGGCGCCCCGTCCGGCCTCAACGGGGCCGGCGCCGACCGAGGACGCGCCAGGCACGCCGACCGACTGGATGCGGGTGGTCGCCATCGGGCGCTGTGAGACCTATGACGAGGCGGCTGTGGAGGCGGCGGTGCGCGACCTGGTGACCGCCTGCGGCGGCCTGGGCGAGGTCGTGCGGTCGGGCTCCACGGTGGTCATCAAGCCGAACTTTACCGCTGGGGGCCTTACCCCCACCACCGACGGCCTCCCCAACAATGTGACCTATACCACGCATCCGGCGGTGGTGCGCGCCATCGGCCTGTTGGCGCGGGAGGCGGGCGCCGCGCGCATCATCCTCACCGAGGGGTGGGGCGACGAGGTGTGGTCCTTGAATGGGTACGAGGCGTGCATCGACGCCGTAGGCGCCGAGACGGTCGATTCGGATGACCCCGCGCCCGCCGCTGATTTCGTCTCGGTGGCGGTGCCGGACGCCCTGGCCCTGGACACGGTGCTGCTGCATCAGGCCGTCGTCGAGGCGGACGCGTTCATCTCGGTGCCCAAGATCAAGTGCCACGCCAGCGCCGGCATCACCCTCTCTATCAAGAACGTCTTTGGCTGCACGCCGCTGCCGCGCTACCGCCAGCGCTCGCGTGACCAGTACCGCTCGACGATGCACGCCGGCAACCTCGGCGAGCGCCTGCCGCGCATCCTGGTGGACGTCCTGAAGGCCCGGCCCATCGATTTCGCCGTGGTGGACGGCATCTCGACCATCGACCAGGGGGAGGGGCCGTGGATCCACGGCAGCCACGGCGCGGTGGTGCGCACGGTGGAGCCCCATCTGCTGATGGCGGGGCGCAACCCGGTGGCGCTGGACGCCGTGGGCGTCGCCGTAATGGGGTTTGACCCGGCGGCCCCCGGCTACAGCGATCCCTTTCCCTCGAGCCAGAACCACATCGCCCTGGCGGCGGAGCAGGGCCTGGGCACGAACCGGCTGGACGAGATCGAGGTGCGCGGGCTATCCATCGAGGAGGCGCGCTTCCCGTTCACGCCCTGCCCCAAGACGACGAGCGATGGCGCCCACCGCATGCACCTGGCGATGCTCGACGCGGCGCGGCGCCGGGGATGACGTCCGTCTGGCCCGAGCCGTGCCCGCGCTGCGGCAGCTACCGCCTCATCGGGCGCGAGGCAGTGGTGAACGACCGATCCACCCTACCGCTCGAGCTGCGCCTGCGCTTCTGGCGGCGTCGGCGTGCGCCGGGCGCCATCGTCCGTTGGACGTACCACTGCGAGCTGTGCGGCCACCAGTGGATGCGCCATGTATGGCGGCGCGATCTGTAGCGGCGCCACGTGTGGCAGCGCGATCCGTAGAACGCCATATGTGGCGGGAGGGCTAGACCTGAGCGGGGGCCTCGGCCTCGTCCTCGTCGGAGAACAGGATGTCGAACGGGCAATGGATCGCCCCCGTCGGGCAGACCTGCTCGCACGGCCAGAGGCAGTGGAGGAGCGTGGGGCACTCGGGCGAGTGGGTGCAGCAGCTCTTGCAGGCAAAATCCACGCCGTCGTCGGTAAGGGTGGCGGCGTGACAGGGGCAGGCGGAGACGCAGAGCCCGCAGCGATCGCAGCCCGTTGGGTCATAGTGGGGTGAGAGTGTCATCGCGTGTCGATGCTCCAGAGTAGGTTATTCTCCGTTGGCCTCGCGCTCCAGAGCGCGGCGGTCGGCCACCACGAGGCGGCCCCGCTCGCGCCGCACCAACCCCTCGACGGCAAAGGCGCGCAGCGTACGCCCCACGACATCGCGCACCGTGCCGATGACGGCCGCGATCTCGTCCTGGGTCCAGTAGCGCTGGGTGGTACGGCTCTCAGCGTGGGTGAGGAGAAAGCGCGCCAGCCTCGCCCGCACCGGATGGAGGGCCAGGTCGCGCGCCATGGTGCTCAGGCGGCGCACCTCGGCGGCCAGGGCTTCCGCGACGGCGCGTGCCAGGCCGGCGTCCGCCGCCATGAGGGCGTGCAGCCGATCGCAGGGGAGGGCGTACATGGTGACCGGCGAGAGGGCGTCGGCGTCGGCCACGATCGGGCCGCCGTCCATGGCCGGCACGAGGTTCAGGCAAGCCCCCGGCCCGAGGTGGGCCAGGACGTGCTCGCGCCCCTCGGCGGAGAACTGGCGCACCCGCACCCATCCCTCGGCGATCAGGTAGACGGCGTGACAGGCGTCACCCTCCAGCGCGATGGTCTCCCCCGTCTCGAAGGAGCACTCGCGCACCTCCGGGAGGAGGCGCGCCAGGCTCTCTTTATCGAGGCCGCCCAACAGGCGTACGTGTGACAATGTACTCAGATTAGCGCTCATGCCATGCCGCGCATCATGATATGGTTGCCGGGCCAGGGGGCGCCGGCGGCGGGCTGCTGTCGGTGGCCACACGCCTGCGAAGCGGGCGGCACAGCGACCGCCCGCCTCAGGGACGCCCCTCATGGAGCCCAACTGCTCGGAGCTACGGAGCGGGGTCCAGGGTGATCTCGCCCGGCAGACGGAACGAATGGTAGGCATTGTAGTCCGTTGACGGCGCGTGTGCAACGATGATGGCATAGGTCTCGCCCGGCTCCAGGGGCTTGTCGAACTGGTCGCCGCTATCCAGCGGAATGCGGAACTCGAACCGGGTGACGCCGTCCTCTGTCACCACGGCCGATTCCTCGATATCGTCCGTGCCCCCCAGCTCCTCGTCGGGTGGGTGCACGGGGCCGGTGGGCGCTGTGCCCCAGCCGTCCGTGACGCGGGTCTCGCCGTTTAGCACGGCGGCCAGCTTGAAATCGGCGCCCTGCATCATGTTGTCGGGGTCGAGCCCCACGCCGATCCAGCCCTCTGTGGGCGCCTGGATCGCCATGGTGAGCGATTCGCCGTCGTTGTACCACCACAGCTCGGCGTCGCCGATGGTGGTTGTGTTGGGATACTCGTCCTCGGCGATCGTCCCGTCCACCGTTGGGGCCGCGCCCGCGGCTGGCGTTTCCTCGGCCGCCGGGGTCTCTTCCGCAGCCGGCGTCTCTTCAGCCGGCGGCGTCTCCTCTGCGGCGGGAGTCTCGGCTTCCTCGGTGGTCGGCGTCTCTTGGACGGCCGGCGTCTCTTCGGCCTCCGCGGTGGGAGACTCCTCCACGGTGGCCTCTGGCGTCGCTGCTGCGGTAGGCTCGGTCTCACCCGCTGGCGGTGTCTCGCCAGCGGCCGGCGGAGTCTCCGCCGGACTCGGCGCCGCTGCCATCTGGCATCCCGCCAGCGCCACCACCAACGCCAACACAATCGCTAACCCTGTGGTTACCCGTCCCATGCTGTCCTTCCTTTCGCGATCGGATCTGTCGGCGGCTTGCCGGTGTCAGCGAGCCGCACGCCGCGTTGCCGCAGGCGAGAGGCCAGGATGGAGCGCGTAGGTGTGCCCCGTACGCCCATGGGGTTGTGGATAATGCTGATATTGTACCTCAGAATACGGCCCCAGACAATCGTCGGCCGCCTGCCAAAGATACCCCATGGCGAGCGCCGCATGTGCGCGATCTGCTGCGGGGGGGTACCTTTGAGAGGCGTGGCCCTGTGCTTGACGCCGCGCGCGGCGATGCGCCACAATGCGCGCGGACGCTGGAACCACTCAAGAGCGGAATGGGGGTGACGATGGAAACGAACGATCCGACAGCGGGTGGGGTCTATCTGGACGACGATGGGCGCATACTGGCGGAGCGACACCGGCGCTGGTGGGCGCGCGAGGGCGGGCTGATGGCATGGGTGTCTCACAGCTCGCTGGGCGAACTCTGGCTGCCCCTGTCCGACGGCACGCTGGCCACGCAGGACCTCGACTTGACGCCCGACATGCTCGACCTGGAGCGGTTGGCGGGGGACCAGCTGGAGCCCGGCCCCTTGGAGCGCAACGGCGACCAGTTCGTCACCGTCACGCCGTACACGCGGGTGCCGTGGGTCGAGGCGATCCTGGGCTGTCCGGTGCGCGCCACGATCCAGGGGGGTAGCATGCGTACGCGCTCCTTCGTGGCCGATTGGGACGCGTGGCACGCGCGCGACGGGCGGCTACACGAGGGGTGGTTCGACGCGCTGAAACAGCTCACCGTCATGCTGGCGGAGCGCGGCGCGGGACGCTACGCCGTCGCCCAGACGCTCATGCGTGGGGCGTCGGACCTGGCCGAGGCGATTCTAGGGCCTGAACTGATGTGCCTGTCGATGTACGATCACCCCCGCGCGCTGCGTGGCTTTCTCGAGACGGTCACCGAGGCGTTCGTCACCATCCTGAACGCCCAACTGAAACGCATCCCCCGGGTGCAGGGGGGCTATGTGAACCCGTTCGGAATCTGGGCGCCCGGCACAGTGGTGCGCACCCAGTGCGACGCCTCGGCCTTTCTCTCTCCCGCGCAGTACAAGGAGTGGTTCTTGCCGTACGACGAGCGCATCTCGGAGGCGGTGGGCTATGCCACCATCCACCTCCACTCGGGCTCGCTCCACACGGTGCCGGCGCTGCTGGAGGTGGAGCGCCCCCAGGCGATCCAGGTCACGCTGGACCCCGAGCCCAGCGCACCGCCGACCCTGTCGCTGATCCCGACGTTCCGCCGCATCCTGGAGGCCAAGCCGGTGATCATCGATGGGCCGCTCACCGCCGAGGAGGTGCACGTCTTGGAGCAGGAACTGCCGGTGGACGGACGCTGCATTCTTGCGCGCCACGAGCCCTGGTAGCGCCGTTTCCGGCATCCGGGACCGCGACCTGCCACGGGACGGGCATCTTGTGGCGTCCTGGCGGCGTGTCACCCTCGTAGCGTCAGGCGAGGCAGTGGCCGATGGACCTGACTGGCCACTCCCACCCCGGTTGCGCGCGTCCGCCAACGCGGGTATCATCGCGGCAGCAGGTTCGGATCGACTCCATCAACGCGCGATCGGAGGCGCTGTCATGACCAAGATACGCTACGGCATCGTGGGCACCGGCGGTATGGGCTCGGGCCACGCCCGCACGATGCAATCGATCGAGGAGTGCTCCCTGACGGCAGTGTGCGACATCGTGCCCGAGGTAGCCGAGGCCGTAGGGGAAGAGTACAACGTCCCGTTCTTTACCGACTATCACGACCTCATCGACAGCGACCTCGTCGATGCCGTGATGGTCGCTACGCCCCACTACTTTCACCCCGAGATCTGCATCTATGCCATGGAGCGCGGCAAGCCGGTGATCTCGGAAAAGCCCATCGCGGTGACCGTCTCGGGCGCCGACGCCATGGTCGAGGCGGCGCAGCGCACCGGCGTGCCCTTTGCCGTCATGCACCAATCGCGCAGCGAGCCGATCTGGCAGGCGGCCTGGGACCTGGTCAAGAGTGGCCGCCTGGGCGAGCTGTACCGCACCATGTTGGTGTACGCCGATTTTCGCAGCCAGGCCTACTACAACTCGGCGGGCTGGCGCGCCACGTGGGACGGCGAGGGGGGCGGGGTGCTGATCAACCAGTCGCCGCACTCCTTGGATCGGTTTACCTGGCTCGGCGGGCTGCCCAACCGCGTGACGGCGTTCAACGCCACGCGCAACCACCGCATCGAGGTGGAGGACGTGGCCGCGGCGATGCTCGAGTACCCCAACGGCGCCGTTGGGTACGTCTACTGCTCCACCACCGAGTCGCCGGGCACCGACATCCTGGAGCTGTCGGGCGAGCGCGGCAAGCTCCAGGTAGTGGGGAAGCAGATTCGCTTCTGGGAGCTGCCAGAGGGGGTCAAGCACTTTTCCGACGTGAGCCCCGAGATGTGGCAGCGCCCGCCATGCAACGAGGTGCCGGTGGAGCTGCCCGAGTGTGAATCGGGCCACATCGCCATCCTGCGGAACATGGCGCGACACCTGCTGCACGGCGAGCCGCTCATCGCCCCGGGCGTGGAGGGGATCAAGACGGTGGAGATGATCAACGCCATGATCCTCTCGGGGCGCACCGGAGAGCCCGTGAACGTGCCCGTGGACCGCGCGCGGTACGACGCCTTCCTGGCGAAACTACGCGCCACCTCGGTGCGCAAGGATTCGGGCCCCGATCGCCGCATCACGGACAACGTGCACCACTGAGGGCGTGGCAGGAAAGCGCCGCACACCCCCGGCGCTGGCGCGAGCGGCCAGGTGGGGGGCTCGGCACAGCGCGTCAAGGTTCCTCGCTCCGCTCGGAACGACGGAGTGCATTTTGGCGCGCCGCTGCTGGCTCCAGCATCGTCGTCCCGAACGTAGTGAGGGACCTTGACTCACAAGAGCAGGCTCCTCGCCCTCGCGGCGGCCGGGCAGGAGCGACGGTGCGAGCGGCCAGGTGGGGGGGTCTCGGCATAGTGCATCAAGGTTCCTCGCTCCGCTCGGAACGACGGAGGGTGCGGCGACGCGGCGCTTGACGGCAGCGGCATCGTCGTCCCGAACGTAGTGAGGGACCTTGTCTCACAAGAGCAGGTTCCTCGCTCTCGCGGCGCATCGTGCGCCGGGGGGCGATACCGGGAGGTGCAGTATGGAGACGCGACGACTGGGACGCACGGGGATCGAGGCGCCGTTCGTGGGGCTCGGGGGCGCGCCCCTGGCCCGCGAGGGCACCGCTGACGCCGACGCCCTGGAGACGGTGTGGGCAACGCTGGAGGCGGGCGTGCGTTTCATCGACACCTCGCCCTTCTATGGCGACGAACGGAGTGAACGCCTCATCGGGCGGGCGCTGGCCGAGCGCCCCGACCTCACGCGTGGGCTGGTGCTCTCCACCAAGACGGGCCACTACGCCGACCATCGCGACTATGGCTATGACCGTACCCTGCGCTCCGTCGAGGGGAGCCTCCAGCGTCTGGGCAGGGCGTACCTCTCCATGGTGCACATCCACGACATCTATTCCTCGGAGGAGCTTGGCCAGGTGCTGCGGTTCCGCGCCGCCCATGCCGCGCTGCTGCGGCTCAAAGAGGAGGGCGTCATCGGCGCCATCGGCATCGGCACGCGCGCGCTGGACGCGCTGCAGCTCGCCATCGATAGCGGCGGGTTCGACGTGCTGATGATCGCCAACCAGTACAACCTGCTGGAGCGCGCGGGAAAGCCCGTCATCGAGAGCGCGGCGCGCCACGACGTGGGCGTCATCATCGCGGGGGCGTATGCCACGGGCATCCTCGCCAAGGGTCCCGTGCCCGAGGCCAAGTACGGCTACCGCCAGCCCGACGAAGAGATCGTGGAGAAGACGCGGCGCATCCAGGATGTGTGCGATCGGTGGGGGGTGTCCCTCGCCGCGGCCGCCATCGCCTTCTGCCTGCGCGGCTCCGCCACGGATGCAGTGATGGTGCTCGGGGCGCGCGGGCGTGAGCAGGCGGAACAGAACATCGCCTGGGCTAACGAGCCGGTGCCCGAGGGGCTCTGGGCCGACCTTGATGGGGTGATGCAGGGACGGCGGCAGCATCCGATGCGGCCGCTCTAGGTACCCCTCTGGACATGAAGGGGAAGAACGAATGAATTCGTCACTACAAAGGGCCTGGATCGTAGTGACGCTTATATTCGCTTCCTACCTCTAGAACAAGAAGGACGACTAGAGTCGTTACTGCACAGGCACTCCATCGTAGTGACGAATTCGCGTGGCTCCTCCGCTCACGATGCCCCGTGATCCGGATCGCGGCTCCACACGCGCAGGCCAAAGCGGCTCAGGTAGATGGGGATGGTCTGAAAGAGGGGGTTGGTCTCTTCGACGGCGTGCAGCATGGCGCGACGCTTGCTCGTGGACGAGCCGCACAGCAGCGTGATCGATCCCCCCTCGCCGCCGGCGCCGTTCACCTTCCACCCCAGGGCGCCGTATTCGCGCGCGATGTCGATGACCTGCTGCGCCTCGGCGCTCAGCAGCGCCGGGTGTAGGGCGCGCTGTGCCTCGGTGTTGTCAGCCATGGCCCGGCCCAGGGCGTCGAAATCGCCGGCGTACACGGCGTCGCGCGACGCGGCAGCGGTCCTGCGCAGCGCCTCCAATTTCGGGCAATCCGGCCCGGCGTCCTCCAGCCCCTGGATCACCATCTCGTGCACCGCCGAGGAGCTGTGGGAGCGCCCGAGGAAGACGAGGGCCAGACGTCGCTCCAGCTCCCACCAATCGGCGTTGGAGATAAAGATGGGTGACACGGCGGCGTAGGGATAACTGAACATCTCGATATAGTTAATGCCGCCAAAGGCTGAGCAGAGCTGGTCCTGAATGCCGCACTGCAGCCCCAGACACTCCGTCTCCACCCGATGCGCCAGCGCGGCTATCCGCTTTTCAAATGGCCGTGCGTGGTGTGGAACTCGACCGCGATAGGGCGCATGGCGGCCGAATACTTTGTGGAGCGGCACTATACGCACTTCGCTTTTGTTGGACACATCTACAGCGACTCTTACTGGTCGGTGGCGCGCGAGTGCGGGTTCCGTGCGGCGTTGCGTGCGCACGGTCACCGGAAGTGCCATGTATACGCGCCGTGCACGGCGGCAGAGCAGCGGGACTGGGCGGTGGAGCGGCCGCGTATGGAGGCGTGGCTGCGTGCGTTGCCGAAACCGGTGGCGCTGTTCGCACCGAACGACCGGCGCGGCAAGCAGGTGCTGGATGCCTGTCTGGACGCGGGGGTGTCAGTGCCGGACGAGGTGGCCGTGTTGGGGGTGGACAACGACGAATGGATTTGCGAGGCGTCGGTGCCGACGCTCTCCAGCATCCAA
>ENA-UOUL01003712-UOUL01003712.1-bioreactor-metagenome-genome-assembly--contig:-NODE-3712-length-15192-cov-4.548660_pt1 | contig 15192 bp, 16 predicted proteins | sample MGYA00249838_ERZ747220 | MGnify/ENA primary metagenome ERZ747220 (study PRJEB28778, sample SAMN05720191) | bioreactor metagenome | isolation source: Anaerobic biogas reactor | place: USA:Washington...
CGGCTCCGCTTCGCTTCGGACAAAGGTTCAGTCCCCAAGGCTCGCTGACTGCCCTGACCCAATGGCACAACCGCGCTTCAGCGCGGGTTCGCCTCACGCCTCACACCTTACTCCTCACTTTTTCCAACTTTCAGCTTTCCGCTTTCCGCTTTTATGTAACAGCAGGAGCAGATCTTTGTGTGGAGGAAAAGAGATAAAGGCGAGGGTCCGCCCACCAGATACCTTAATAGTAAAGTCCTTTTGTCAGAGTTCAGCCTCTCTTAATACCACCAGCGGAAGACCGGGCTTTTCCGGAATACAATGATTGCTCCTGCAACGTATGAGCACGCCATTGGGACATTCTTTCCATTTTCATCTGACAAACTAGCCAACTGACCGCTTCCCAGGCCATGGGGACAGACCCTTCGTCTGCCCTTCGGCTCCGCTTCGCTTCGGACAAAGGTTCAGTCCCCAAGGCTCGCTGACTGCCCTGACCCAATGGCACAACCGCGCTCCAGCGTGGGTTCGCCTCACACCTTACTCCTCACTTTTTCCAACTTTCAGCTTTCAGCTTTCCGCTTTCATAGACGTCGGCCCCTACAACCGCGCGCCAGCGCGGGTTCCCGCCTCACGCCTTACTCCTCTCGCCTCACGTCCCCCTAAGCCAACGCCCCGCCATCAACCACGATGGCCGCACCGGTGGTATAAGATGAGGCATCAGAGGCCAGGTATAAAACGGCTCCGGCCATTTCGTCGGGTTGTGCGGCCCGGTGCAAAGGTATCTGGGGCAGCAGGACCTTATCCATCAGTTCTTCATTCTGAACCATTACCGAAGCAAATTTGGTGTCAGTAAGACCGGGGAGCAGTGCATTGACCCTGATACCGGCCGGGGCCAGTTCCTTGGCAAAGGATTGGGTCATGGCAATGACCCCCGCCTTGGTAATGGAATAAACTCCCTGAAACAAAGCGGGCCTGACGCCGTTTATTGAAGCTACATTAATTATGGATCCCCGGTTATTTTTCATCATCAAGCGGGCACCATGCTGGCACATGAAGAAATTGCCTTTCAGGTTTACCTCCATGGTTTTATCCCAGACATCCTCGGTGGCATCGATTATACCGCCAAAGTAAAAATTCATGGCAGCATTATTGACCAGGATATCGAGGCGTCCATACTCCTCTTCAACAAATTTGAATAAAGCTTCTATTTCAGACGGGACCCCATTGTGGCATGCTCTGGCCACTGCCTTGCCGCCGGCATTATTAATGGTTTCCTGTACTTCGGGGAGTCCCTCCATAGTCTTATTGGTGATGATAACCTCGGCACCATATTCCGCCAGTGCCCGGGCGATACTGGCTCCAATTCCCCGGCTGGCACCAGTAACTACAGCAATTTTCCCTTTTAAATTAAAATCTACGATCATATTTTTCCCCCCTTGTTTATTGCAAAGCTCTATAAATCCGACTCTTTTATGAGCCTTGACGCTGTTGCCTCCAGCTCCTTAATGGGTACCATGAGGAACTCAAAACGCTGGTCCCTGGTCTGGCCGTGATAGAACCGATAATAGATCTGCTGGGCAATGACTGCCAATCTGAACAGCCCGAAGCAATAATAAAAATCGAATTTGTCGCTTTTGACCCCGGCCAGTTCACCGTAAAAATCAAACTGTTCCTTGCGGGTGAGCATCCCCTCCAGATGAGTGGGCATCTGACGGATCGCTTGCATTGACGGCGGATCACTTTCCTCCACCCAGTAGCCCAGTGATGAACCCAGGTCCATCAAAGGATCTCCCAGTGTTGCCATTTCCCAGTCCAGGATGCCGATTATCTCGGTGGGATTATCGGGATTTAAAACCGCATTATCGAATTTGAAATCATTATGGATGATCCCGACTGCCCCCGATTCACCCGGCATTTTATCCTGGAGCCATTGCATCACTGCTTCGAAATCCGGGGCATCCGGTGTCCGGGCATCCCGGTACCGTCCGCTCCAGCCATCCACCTGGCGTTTCACATAACCTTCCGGTTTGCCAAAGTCCCCCAATCCGGCTTTTATATAATCCACCGCATGCAGCTGGTATTGCACCTTGATGAGATTCTCACTTAAGGTCCGGGCTTCGGCAGCGTTTAGTTCCAGTCCCGCCGGCAGGTCCCGGCGCAGGATGATCCCTGGTATGCGTTCCATCACGTAAAAAGGACTCCCTATCACCGCCTCATCCTCCGTATAGACCAGAGGCTGCGGACAATAAGGGTAAACCGGTTTTAATGCACTGAGTATCCTGTATTCCCGCCCCATATCATGAGCAGTTTTAGCCTTCTTGCCGAAGGGAGGCCGGCGCAAAACCATCTCCCGTTCCCCAACTTGCACGGAATAGGTCAGGTTGGAAAACCCGCTGGGGAACTGTTTGATGGCGATATCCCCTGCCAGCCCGGGGATATGTCCTTTAAGAAATTCCAGGACTTTCCCCGCATCAAGTTCTTCGCCGCTCCTTATGGATGTTGCGCGATCAGTTAAATCACTCATTTCACACCTCCATAAATTTTTTACTTATAAAATAGATTCCGCCACATGGATCACATAATCTGCATATTCATCCACCGATACTTTTCGGCTCTTGTATTTCCATCTTTTCATATACCAATCCTGAAGCATGGCCTTGATGACCGAAGCCGCCAGGATCACATTGCCCTCCCGGAAAATACCGGCGGTTATGCCGTCTTCAATGATATCAATGAAGAGTTTTTCCGTATAAAGCTCGCTGGCTATGGCCCGTTTCTGTTCCTCCCGGGGCAGGTTCCTGGCTTCGATATAGGTAAAGTAAAACCAGGTCTGCATGGCTTCGGAAAGATATATATGGGATTTAATGGCCAGTCGCAGCTTTTCCGCCGGGTCACTGCCTTTAGCGATCTGCTCGGTAAGTACCTGATTGGCGATCTGCCGCCCCTGGGATAATATCAAAATCAGCAATTCCTCTTTACTGGTGAAATAAGAGTACAGGGCACCACGGCTCAGTCCCGAGGCAGCGGAAAGATCCCGGATGCTCATGGCCTGAAAACTTTTTTTACTGCAGATATCCAGTGTAGCATCAATGATCTTGATCAGGTTTTCAATGACCTTTTTTTCCTTCTTGACTTTGATGGAATCGCGGTGGTTTTCCAGTATCTGTTCTGAAATCTCTTCCTTGGATATTGTGACCATTTTTTTAAATTCATTGTAAATCATACTTTATGCAACCGTTCCTTGATAATTCTAGGCATACTGCCGGAGTATTCTCCGGGCCACATTCATTTTATGCACTTCATCTGCCCCGTCGTAGATGCGGGCTGCCCGTTCATGGCGGTAGAAAAAGGCCAGGATGGTATCATCGGTCATACCCAGACCGCCGTGAACCTGAAGAGCACGATCCACTATGTTCTGCATTACATTAGCTACATAGAATTTGATCAAGGAAATATCAATCCGGGCTTCCTTTTGCCCCAGATTATCGATCTGCCAGGCTGTATGCAGTGTCATGAGGCGGGCAGCCTGCAGCTCTGCCGCCGAATCTGCGATCATAGCCTGGATTATTTGTCTGGTGGCCAGGGTCTGCCCATCCGGCGTTATGATCCTTTCATTGGCCCGTCGGCACATCAATTCAAAAGCCCGGTTACAAACACCTATCCATCTCATGCAATGGTGTATGCGGCCCGGGCCCAGTCTTTCCTGGGCAATAACAAACCCCGATCCCTCAGGGCCCAGCAAATTGCTCTGCGGCACCCGGCAGGATTGGAACAGGACTTCGGCATGGCTGAAATACCCTTCCCCCTCATGGCCCATGACCGGGATATTTCTCACCAGGTTAAACCCCGGATTATCAGTGGGCACAATAATCATACTGGCCCGCAGATGGGGGGGAGCTTCCGGATCAGTAACCGCCATACAGATGGTGAATTTTGCTCCATCGGCTGCAGTAGTGTACCATTTCTGCCCGTTGATGATATAATCATCGCCCTCTTTCACTGCAGTAGTATCCATCATTATGGGGTTGGAACCCGGCAGTTCCACTTCCGTCATGGAAAAACAGCTGCGAATCTTTCCCTCTACCAGGGGGCGCAGGTATTCCTCTTTTTGCTGTTCACTGCCGTATTTATGCAGTATTTCCATATTGCCCGCGTCCGGCGCCTGACAGTTGAAGGCATAATGGCCCAGGGGCGTCCGCCCTAGAGCTTCAGAAACCAGACCATGTTCCACCAGATTAAGGCCCATGCCGCCATATTCCTTATCCTGGTTCGGCGCCCACAGTTCCATCTTCTTGACCATTTTCCTTTTCTCTTCCATCACCGGTTCCAGCTTGCGGAAATCCCCGGTAAGAAACTCATGTTCCAGCGGTATCAGTTCCTTGTCGACGAATTCATTGATCATCCCAATAATCGTTTGCATCTTGTCTGAAATTGCAAAATCCATAAGCACCCTCCTCATAATAATAAGTTTAATAAGTTTTACCAGCAGATTTACATGCCCTGGCCGGCATTATATTTTTTACCAGGAGTTAAGTAACCGAAAATCTGATGCTGCCTTGTTATTGCCAGCTCAACGGTAAGTAATGAATTCACCAGCATTGCGGCCTTCCAGGTGGGGATAACTGTTAAAAGTATGCAGGATCAAGCCCGCTCCCCCAAACTTGAATTTGGTTATCGATGTATTGACCAGCCCCCAGCCCGTACGAATAGCATCATAAGGGGACATTCCCGTCGCCAGATGCACGGCAGTCGATATCACCCCTCCCGAAGAAAAAATCAAAATTCGGCTGCCCCTTTCATTTTCGGCAGTGATTTGTTCGATAGCAGCCTCTACCCTTCCTCTGAAATGCTGCCAGCCTTCAATACCTTCCGGATCCGAATCCCCGGCCAGCCATTTGTTGACCGCCCGGTCAAAAAGCTGCTGGAAAGCTTTTTTATCCGTAAAAAGGTTTTCGACATGCTGGCGCAGTGAGCTGTCCTCACTGCCTATAATAGGAATGAAATGCTTTAAGATCGCCTCGAACTGATATTCATTCAGGCCCGGAATCTGGGTGAGATGTGGCACGGCAACTCTGGATTGTACCTGCTTTAAAACCAGATCAGCCGTGTCCACCTGGCGCTCCAGGGTCCCGGAATAGACCCGGTCAAAAGACAGATCTGTTTCTAATAAATATCGCGCTGTCAGTAATGACTGTTCTTTGCCCAGCTCAGACAGGACATCATAATTCCAGCTGCCGAATGAAGCCTGCCCGTGGCGGATGAAAATCAATTCCATGTTTTCCTCTCCTATGGTTTCATTTTCTATTTCTGGTTTGATGATTTCAGAATAATTAAAAATAATGAGAATGTCAAGGAAAAAAGACGGACGTCCGTTTTTTTGTTGACTTTTCCAGCCCGGCCGAATATGATGGTTATAAACATATAATATGCAGCATTCATGGTAGATACCCGGGTTGGCCAGGGGTTATTACCAGAGCGAACAAAGCTGGTTTTTCTGTGTTTATCGAATATTTACACAAATTATAATAAGGAGCCAAAATGAAAATACTGGTTTGTATAAAACAGGTCCCCGACCCGGAATCAAAACCCCGGATCAATGAAGCAAATAACTGGGCCCACTATGGTGATAAGGTTTCTTACTGGATCAACCGCTATGATGAACATGCCGTGGAAGAAGCCCTGCGTATAAAAGAAAAGATACCCGCCACCCGGATAGATATCGTTTCCATCGGACCCCAGCGGGTTAAAACTTCCATAAGACGTTGTCTGGAAATGGGTGCTGACCAGGGTTTTCACCTTTGTTATGATAGCGAAGATTACCTGAGCCCGACAATAAAATCGCGTCTCATTGCCGAATTCTGCCGGAAACGGAACTATGATCTGATTTTAACCGGCGTTATGTCGGAAGATATGATGTCAGGACAGACGGGACCCATGATCGCAGCCCGTCTGGGGATCCCTTCCGCTGCTTCCGTCATGGAGCTGGAAATCAAGGAAGAAAAAACTTCTCTGCGGATAGAAAGAGAACTGGATGCCGGTCACCGCTGTTCAATGGAACTGAAACTCCCCGCCCTGGCTGCGATCCAGTCTGGTATCAACCGACCCCGCTATCCCTCCCTTTCCCATGTGCTGCGGGCCAAAAACCTGATAATTGAAGAGATTGAATGCTCTATTCCCGATGCGGTTTACGAAAATATTGCTGCACTTAGAGAAACGTCCTCAGATCGGGAAGGGCTGATACTGGAAGGAACAACCCAGGAAAAAGCTGCCCGGCTCTGGCAGCTGCTCCATGAAAAATCCCTGCTTTGATCATAAAGGAGAAAGATATGCAAAGTTCAATTATGATAGTATGCGAACAAAGTGAAGGACATATCCTGGCTGTCACCCATGAACTGCTGACCTGTGCCGACTTCCTGGCGGCAGAAAGTTGTGCCGGGACAACCGCCGTATTGCCAGGAAATATTGCTGACGTTGAACCTTTGCCCGGTGCCAATTTACTGGTGATAAACAGCCCCACACTAAGGGAATATACCGGTGAAGGCTGGGAAAAAGCCGTCTTACTGGCCGCTGAGCAGATCAAGCCTGATATCATCATAATTGCCCATACCTCCAGCGGATATGATTATGCCCCCCGGGTAGCCGCCCGGCTGGATGGGGGCTGTATAACCTCGGTTACCGGGGTAGAATTATCCCCGCAAGGTGTAAGATATATCCGCAGCGGCTTTCACGGCAAGCTTGAAATGCTGTATAGCTCAGGCAAATCCCCCCTGGTGATAACGGTTCTGCCCGGTGCCTTTAAAGGAGCTGCCAAGCCGGCCCCACCGGGAAATATCACATATATGGATGCTGACATCCAGTTGCAGCAAACCTCTGAGCTGCATTTTAAAACCGCCGATCAAACCAATGCTGAACTGGAAGTCGCTGATGTAGTAATAGCCGCCGGTAAAGGCATCGGCAAAGTTGAAAACCTGGAACTGATCAGACAAATGGCTGCTCGTTTTAAACACTCTGCCATAGCCGGTTCCCGGGTCGTTTGCGATAATGGCTGGCTGGAGTATAATGCCCAGGTGGGCATGACCGGTAAAACGGTTACACCTCTCCTCTATGTGGCCTGCGGCATCTCCGGTTCCATGCAGCACATCGCCGGTATGAAAGATTCCAAAACCATAGTATCTATAAACCGGGATCCCGATGCTGCTATTTTTAAACATTCCGATATCTGCATCATTGAGGACCTGGAAAAATTCATCCCTGTCTTCCTGCAGCAGGAGGAGGGATCTGCAGTTTAATCTCTGAATTCTTCTTGTTGTTAGCGTAAAATTACTCTGGGGAATTGAATAAAAGAAAAAATAAGAGAATCTCCTTGTTGTTATAATATAGATGTTGCTAAAGCACCATATCACAGCAAAGGAGAAACTCTTATGAATATAATTATAAAGGAAATTGCAGAAATTATCAGCGAAAAATTTGAAGAAGAGCTTAGAAGGCTTTTTACCGAAGAAAGAGACATCTCAGAATTCATACTGGCTACTAAAGAGATGTTGGACGGAATAGGGGTAAAACTGGTGGCTGAAGCCTTGGAAACATATGATCAAGCTGTCCGAGATAGCGAAGGCAGGAAGCGTAACTGGTTGGTAAAAGGTAAAGGGGACCCCAAGAACCTGATCACGATATTTGGCAAAGTGAGCTATAAACGAACCTACTACCAGAATAAAAAGACTAAAGAGTACAGCCATCTATCCGATGAATTATTAGGCATAGAAGCCCACGATAAGCTTGATACTTCAATGAAAGCAAGGCTGATTGAAGAAGCCATCGATACAGCATACCGAAGAAGTGGTAAAAAAGCAGCTGAAGCGGTGGAGCTAACCTCCCAGACCGTAATGAACAGTATCCGTGAGCTGGGCAGTGTAGAAAATGATGCAATCGGTATAAAGGAAAAGAATAAGCAGGTGAAGACACTTTACATAGAAGCCGATGAAGATCATGCATCTCTTCAGGAGGGAAAATGTGCAGAACCCAAGTTAGTGTATGTGCATGAAGGCATAAAAACAGTTGGGGAACGCAGTAAGCTAATAAACCCCAGATATTTCAGTGGTATCTATGCTGACAGTGATGAGCTCTGGTTAGAGGTAGCAGACTATATTGACAAAGCCTATGACGCAAATACAATTGAAAAGATTTATCTTTCAGGAGACGGAGCCCCCTGGATAAAAAATGGCTCAGGCTGGATAAAAGGCAGCACTTATGTACTGGATCGTTACCATCTATCAAAATATGTAACGCAGGCAACTGCGCATATTCAAGGCAGTGGTGCAGTGATGTGGGATTATATTAATAATGGTGAAAAAGAAAAATTGGGAAAGCTATTTACTGCAATTATAAAAGCAACAGAAGTAGAGACCAAAAAGAAATCAGTCCAGGATGCCAAAAAATATATACAGGGGAATTGGGAAGGCATAAGAAACCAATACGAGCCAGATTACATAGGATGTAGCGCTGAAGGACACGTAAGCCATATATTATCAGCCAGATTAAGTTCAAGGCCATTAGGATGGAGCAAAACAGGGGTAGACCAGATGGCAAGATTAAGAGCTTTTCAAGCTAATGGCGGAGTAGTAGATGATCTATTGCTAAAGAAGAAAAGAGGAGTACAAAAGAAAGCCAAAAGATTACAGGTGGATAGGGGAATTTTCGAGAAGAAAAAAGTTGCTGGAATGTACGAAACAAGGGATAATCTAACGATGCTAAACATTGGGAAAAGAACCGTAACTTCACGTTTTTTAAGGTCTATTAGAAGTTACTAGTTTTCTAAAACAACAACACAAGGGGTTTCTTCATTTTTTAAAAACCCATAGTAACTTGACACGATCCTTCTTGTTAGCGAGGTTGCCAAAACAGGCGTTTTATGGTAAAATAATTACTTGGAAACGTATTTAACTTTTAAATTGTTAAACTGCTCTGGTCTAAAATTTACCTTGAAATATTTTCAGCATTTTTAAATAAAACAACCTGTCAATGAATCATATTTTAGCCGCACCAGCCATATTATAAATCGTTGGGTTTTAACCAAAAGTTTCGCAATGCGTGTTTAACAAAAAAGACTTACCGCCGCCAGGCCGTAAGCCCTTGTTGTTTTTTGTCCAATAACCATATCCAGGTTTTTAGTAAAGGTATCCCCCTTTGTTAAAATACAAGAAAAATAGGAAAAGGAGTTGTTTTATTATGAGCAATGAAAAACTGAATCAGTCTTTTGCTATGGCTGATAATATGATGGAAAAATTTTGGGATATGTGGCTGGTAAGTCTGGGCAGTATGTCCTGGTCCCAGGAACAATTGGAGGGCATGGTGGCCAAATATCTGGAACAGCGGAAAATAGCCCGGGAGGAATCCACCAAGATTGTGGAAGAATTGATGGGCCAGGTTAAGAAAAACCAGAGCCAGATGCAGACCATGATGCAGGAAGCAGTCAAGGCGGCTTTCGAGAACATGGATTTTACCAATTTCGATTTCATGGGAGTAACCAAAAAAGTCGATGAATTGTCCAAAAAAGTAGATAACCTCTAAAAACGGAGGTATGTCAGTGCGGTTACCTTACCAGTAAGTGATAACCGCCTTTTTTTATTAGCACTGGCTGCAGACCGGGCCCGGAAAACTTTTTTTGGGGGGCCGGGCGGCAGCCCGTGAAAAAACTGAGCAGCGACCGGTTGAAAATCGTGGTTGAAAGGAGCAGTTTCTATGTCGATGAACTCCAATGACAAAGAAAGAATCCATATGCCGGATTTTACTGAGCTATGGAAAGATATGTATTTCAAGACCGAAGCAGCCTGGGCTGATGCTTTCAAGGAATTGATCAGCACCCAGACCTTTGTCGGGATGATCAACAAGGCCCTGGAACAAAATTTATCCAACGAAAATGTGACCCGGCAAATGATGGATAAATATATGGAAATGAACCCGGTGCCCTCGAAGAAAGACATCGCCCGGGTGGCTGAATTAGTTATCTCCCTGGAAGAAAAGATCGACCAGCTGGAATTCCAATTCAGTCATACCATGACCAGAATGGCTGACAGCCTGATTAAAATGGCTGAACATCAAGCCGGATTGAAAGAAGAAATGAACAACCTGCAGCAATCCATAGTGAAAATGGAAAAAAAGCTGGAAACCGTTAATAAAAAAGTCAATACGGCCAAAAAAGAAACCCGGGTGACCAAGAAGAAGGACACCTCTGCCCCGTCAGAGGGCTAAAACATCGCATCCCGGGAAAAATGCGGGGAAGGAGACCATTTGTGATAGAACATATTTATAGTGAATTAAAAATTGGGGACAAGGGTTATGTAGAAAAAACCATCACGGAAACTGATTTATATATTTTCGCTGGAGTAACCGGAGATTTCAGCTGGCTCCATGTCAATGAAGTCCGGGCTGCCCAGGGCCATTTCAAGACCCGCATCGTGCACGGCATGCTCCTGGCGGGTTTGATTTCCAATGTGGTAGGCAACCAGATGCCCGGTGTGGGCACGATATACGAAACCCAGAACATGAAATTTTTAAAACCCTGCTTTATCAATGATACCATCCGAGCTCAGACGGAAGTGGTGGAACTACTGGATTCTGGCAGGGTAAGACTTAAAACCACCTGTTACAATCAGCATGGTGAATTGGTGGTCGACGGCGAAGCCATTGTGATACCGCCGCGCCGACACGTGATCAAAGAAGCCATGCCGGAACAGGATATAGGAGGAAGAGGAAATGGATAGGCTGCGTATACTGAGTGGTTCCCCTGATGAAGTCGGTGCCATGCTGCAGGAGAACTATGACCGCATGCTGGACAGCAGCCGCAAATGGGCGGAACTGCTAACTTTTGATCCGGACCCCCAGACGGGTATGACGCCCAAAGACGTGGTCTGGCGAAAAAACAAAGCCCGACTCTATCGTTATGTAAATAACCAGGGGATAAAGCATAAAACTCCCCTGTTAATGATCTATGCCCTGATCAACAAACCCTATATATTGGACCTGATCCCCGGAATGAGCCTGGTGGAGTATCTGGTTGAGCAAGGGTTCGATGTATATATGCTGGACTGGGGCGAGTGGGAATGGGAGGACCGCAACCTCAGTTTCTGTGATTTGATCGACGATTATGTCACCCGGGCGGTCAGGAAAGTGATCCAGACCTCAGGTTCCAGTGAGGTAAGTCTCCTGGGATATTGCATGGGGGGAACTATTACCACCATGTATGCGGCCCTTTACCCGGAGCCCCTGATAAAAAACATCATATATGTAGCAGCACCCATTGATTTCCAGGACGCCGGCCTCTCCAGCGTGTGGCTGAAAGATCCGGAATTTGATCCCGACCGGGTGGCTGATACTTTTCAACTGATCCCCAAGGATTTCATCGATTTCGGTGTTAAAATGCTGCGGCCGGTCAACAATTTCTGGGGCACTTATACCCGTTTGTGGAAATCCATTGATGATGGCACACCCATTGCCGCCTGGAAAGCTTTGAATAAATGGGTCAATGACAATTCCAATTTTCCTGGAGCCGCTTATCGTCAGTGGATCAAGGAACTCTATCAGGGCAATAAACTGGTGAAAAAGGAATTCTACCTGCGGGGCCGGTTGGTGGACATGGCCAAAATTGAAGCCAATCTGCTGGTCTTAAGCGGGACGAACGACCATCTGGTACTGCCCCATCAGACCAAGGCCATTTTAGATCAGGCCGCATCTGCCGATAAAACCTATAAGGAATTTCCGGTAGGGCATGGGGGGATAGTTTTCGGCAGTTTTGCCAAACGGGAACCATACCCCCTGATTTCAGAATGGCTGGCGGAACGTTCCTAGCCATTGAGCTGGCGGTGGATCCAGCCAGTCACCCGGGAATCGTAGAGCAGTTCCATATGGTTTAATGGCAGGGTGGTTTTTTCTCGTAAAACCGCCCCCCGGCGGCTCATTCCAGCTGTATTAAGTACACTGTCGACAAATACGATGCCATCGCCGGGGATGCTGTCAGGAGCAGGGGTCAGGCCCAATATGCTATTATCACCGGCTAAAACCGCGAAGGTAATATCAGGTTCCAGACCCCGGCTTTCCAGTTTCTGTACCAGATGTCCCCCGTCATTCATGGCCGTTTGCAGGCCCCGGGAACAACTGATAAAACCGGTACCGCCATAATAGGTGGTCCACCAATCCTGCTGGCTGATGTCCAGAGGGAATTCCTCTGCCCAGGGATATAACATCTGGCATTGACCGGGGAAACTGCCCTCACGATAGATGGCCCGGGACGAGATATCGATGAAACTGCCCATATGCAGCAGTTTGTGCCAGGCGATTACGCCATTGCCTCCGGCCAGGTAGATCAGATAACCGAGACCTGGATAGCGAAAAGAATAGTCCGTCCCCAGATTGGGGGTTCCCAGCATGATATAATGCCCCACATCATCACGGTAAGGGGTCAATGCCAGGTTGGATAAATAAATACGGGCAGCAAAACCACCTTTACTATGGGCGATAATATTTATTTTCCGGACACCGGACAATTCTTTTACCTGCTGTATGGCATGGGCCAATACCTCAGCCTGGTGATGATTGTCCCCGTGAGAATGGGAAAATGTCAGGGAAAACACCCGGTAGCCCCGAGCAGTCAATTGCTGCTGCAATCCGGTGAAACCCATGTTATACAGATTGGTATAGGAAGTGGCATCCAACCCGGCCCCGTGTACCAGCAAAACCGGCGTTTCGATCAGGTTACGGTCCCATCCGGGAGCCAGATGCAGCAAATAATCGCCGGGGGGCGGGGCGGCGGTCCCAAAAGCATTTATGAGATCGGGATCCAGTTGTTCATTAACTGCGCAGAAAGAATGCCGGGCATCGATCAGGGATCCCACTCGAAGCAGGATGGTCTTATCCCAGCATTGCAAGCTGTTTTCTGAATAGATTCTTAAATAATACTGCCAGTTTTTTAACATATGTTCACTGAAGGCCAATGAAATCAATCCTCCGGGAGCTATCATACTATCCAGTTTAACAAATAATAGCCGGCAAATGTAGTAAACCCGGCTAATCGTAAAAGGAGGCCCCTGCATTGAATATGAACCAGCGTTATACCCTGCAAACCAGATATATGGAAATACTCCGTCAGCTTTCCCGACCCTATGCTTATTGGTCAACTCCCAATACCATTATTTACGAACATCAAAACCTGCGTCTGCGCCGTTTTCCCAACCAGGACCAGGACGCCAAACGCCCGGTATTGATCCTGCCCCCCCAGGCAGGGCATCATGCCAATATTGCCGATTATTCTGATGATCAAAGCCTGGTCCGGGTCTTTCACCGCTACGGTTTCGACGTTTATGTCACCGAATGGCTGAGTGCCGATCCCCGCTATAAAAACCTGGGGATAGATGATCACATACGCCTCACCGATGAAGCCATCGAGGAAATACGCCGACGCACGGGAATATATAAAATTCATCTGGTGGGTGAATGCCAGGGCGGATGGCAGGCCGCGATCTATACTGCCCTGTTTCCGGAAAAGATCGCCAGCCTGGTATCAGCCGCCGCCCCCATTGACCTGGAAGCAGTCACATCCCCCATGAATGATTATGCTCGCCTGCCCATGTCTTTTTTCCGCTATCTGGTGGCAGCCGGCGGCGGCATCATGAAGGGACGCTATATCCTCACCGGCTTCAAAAACATGCAGCCAGAGGAACATTATATTAATAAATACTCCCGTCTGTGGAAGATGCTGGAGGAAGATGACCAGGAAGGTCTGGACCGCTTCATACGTTTCGAAAATTGGTATGAATACACCCAGGACTTGCCCGGCCGCTTTTATCTGGAAATCGTCCACGATATATTTAAAAACAACGGCCTGACCAAGCCCGGCTATCTAAAACTAGACGGGAAATCAGTGGACCTGAGCAAAATCGACTGCCCCCTAGTCATCATGGCCGGCAAAAAGGATCATATAACCCCGCCGGAGCAGGCCTTCGCCTTAAAACACCTGGTCAAGACCCCCGCCCATGACATCATCGAGATCCTCACCGAAGGCGGGCATATCGGTACCCTGATGGGAAACGAAGCATTGAAAACCAACTGGACCCAGGTAAACGAAATGCTGCAAATGGTGATCTGACCAAACACGGGGACGGACCAAACACGGGGACGGTTTGGAGTGACCCCCTTAAGGTAGACAGTTTAGGTACGGTTAAAAACAGGATTTTTTAAGTAGTCGTAAAACTTTCTTTATATAATCTTGGGGGGACACCTCCAAGATTTTTTTGTGGTCTGTAATTTATGTAATAGTCCATATATTCTTCGGTTAATTCGCTTACATCGTTTTGATCTTTGATCTTTTTACCCATTAAATAGATGGTTTCGCATTTATAGTGACTGAAAAAACTTTCAGCTTTGGCATTATCCCAGCAATTGCCTTTTCTAGACATGCTTTGCTTAACTTTCAGCTTATTTAATAACTCAACATATGCATGGTTTGTATAGTGCACACCTTGGTCGCTATGGATTATACTATCGGTCAAATCAAACTTCTGGGAAAGTTTCTTGATTGTTTCTATAGTTAAGCTTTTATCCTGGGAGTCACTGACTTTCCATGCCACAGGCTCATTATTAAAAAGGTCTATGACCGTACAAAGATACGTCATGGTTCTTTGAGTTGGGATATATGTTATATCCGTTACAAATTTTTCTCCTGGCTGAGATGCTGTAAAGTCTCTGTTAAGCAGATTTTCCTTTATCTCAGCTTGCCCCTTTGGCTTTCTAAATTTCTTCCTCACGATTGAGCTGAGGTTGTTCTCTTTCATGATTCTATATACTTTTTTATGGTTTACTATTAACTTGTATTTGTGCCTTAGTATGAAGGTTATTGTTCTATATCCGGCCCTTTTATTGGATTTATTATAGATCTCGATAATTTTTTCCTCTAGCTCAGTATCCTTTTTGACCGGCCTATTTTTATATTTGTAGTACGAAGCTCGACTAACTCCAGCTATTTCACATAGCAGCCAGACAGGGTGCTCAAGCTCTATGCGCATGATTGCTTTGTATTTCAATTCGGTGACCGCTAGTTTTTTTTTAGAAACGGCTTAATTGATTCAAGACTTTCATAATATGCAACTCGGGCTTTAAGGTATTGAATCTCTTCTTCATACTGCTTTTCTCTGGGCGTTCTTGTGTCGTTGCGCAGTATGAATT
>ENA-UOUL01003714-UOUL01003714.1-bioreactor-metagenome-genome-assembly--contig:-NODE-3714-length-15182-cov-10.612976_pt1 | contig 15182 bp, 9 predicted proteins | sample MGYA00249838_ERZ747220 | MGnify/ENA primary metagenome ERZ747220 (study PRJEB28778, sample SAMN05720191) | bioreactor metagenome | isolation source: Anaerobic biogas reactor | place: USA:Washington...
CAGTCCCCAATATGTACTCTTACGTCTGGTTTTCACCGGTGTCCCTCCCAGTTATCTATAGATTTTTATTCCGATACCAACTCCGACCGACGAGTCGGTCATACATATAAAAGTATAGCTTTATTGTAAACCTCCGGTCAATACATAGACAGCAAAAAAGCCCGAGTCCATTCGACACTCAGGCCAGATGATGCAACAGGGGACGGTTCTCTCTGTCACGTCAGTTATTATGGTGGGACACAGTAATATTGCCGCAGGCGTGACAGAGAGAACCGTCCCCTATTGCATCTTGTCATCGCGAGCGCGCAGCGCGTGGCGATCTCTAATTACTTAAATCAAACACCAGGTTTTCCTTTTCAGCCTGCCACTCATAGCTCACCACACCATGACGTTGCAGATCGTCTAAGGGTGCTACCTTAAAATCTCCCACTTGCTTAGTGTAAACGTGTACCGACTTGCGATCAATAAGATAGGAATCATTAATGGAGTTATAATCCACCGTATGCCATGGAGCCTTATATTTTGTCTGTAACAGATTTAACAGATTACGATATTCCATATAGAATTTCCCGTCAATTATCCAATAAGGCCAGGTGGTTTGATCTCCATTTACTTTCAACAGGTTCCAGGCTTCTTCACTGTCTTCACCCGTAGTAATTACTACCTGGCGGTTTACTGCATCCCAGCGCACGTCAGCATCTAGTGCTTCTGCTACCAAGCGAATAGGCACCATGGTGCGGTCATTTATGATCTGAGCAGGAGTATCACCTGCCACTTCCTGACCATTTACTATGATCTTTATAGGCTCCAGCGCTAGAGCAGTTCCGGCTCCCATCACCAAAGCCAGCACTAGGGTCACAATCAGCCAATTTTTAACCTTCAATATTTACACCCCTTTTTTTGTGTACATAAACTCAATAGCAATATTAATATGCCCTACACCCTATTGTTTAGACAGCCCGGCTACATAAGCCCAGGGCTTTTCCAAAGCCATTATTAAGTAAGTATGCTGATATGCCATCTGATCTAAATCCAGTCGAGCTTTGTCAGCTTCCAATTCGGCCGTGCTCATCTCCACATCGCTAACCATACCAACCTCATACATAAGCTTTTTCAGAGTGAGACTCTGCTCCGCTATGCCTAGAGCCTGCTCCTGCATTTTATAGCCTTCTTCCAATTGCTTTACCGAGTTGTAGAGCGTCCTCAGCATATATACCATCTGGCTGCGAGTATCAGCCGCAGAGAGTTCCGCAGTTTTCACATCGATTTTCTCTGCCGCATAAGGATCCCGGGAAGGGTTCATCCAATTATACAGATCTAATTCCAGCGCGGCCAGATCAACACTCTGCTCCGTCATCCAAATGTTGGGGTCTTGGTTTAAGACCCGGCTGATATGATTCTCTATATTTTCAATATCCAACGGTTCAAAGCTAGGCTTATCCAGCAGTGCTGGACGTTCAGCAATATTTATTCCCAGCAGGTTATTAAAATCAGTATAGGCTTTATCCAGAGCCGTTTGAGAGTTTTCCACCGCTAATTGCGCTGTCTCATAAGCCGAATTGCCAATCCCATATTGAATAGGGCTGGTCATTCCTAAGGCCAGAGATAGATTATTAATCCTATTCTGCAGCTGGGCATTGGCCAGGGATTTATGGCTATGCTCCAATTTCTCCTGAGCCGCAATAAGGTCATTATATTTCTGCACTACTGACAAATACAGCGCATCTTCTGCTACCTTTTTACTTTTCACTGCCATTTGGTAGGCAGTATCCGCCATAGCCGCGGCAGTAAAGGTAGTGGCGGCTTCCGTAGGAGTTGGCCCTGATGGTGTATAGGTAACCTGATCTAAACGAAATTTCTTTACTTCCTCAGCCCGGTCAACTGCCAACTCAGCTTGTTTCAAGGCTCGGCTATTTTTGGCCGCCAGATCGTAAGCCTCCTGCAAAGTCAACTGTCTTTCTCCGGTCTGGTTATCTGTATCCTGTGCCAGTGCGGCCGGAGCAAGTAAGGCCATGAATAACAGCATTGCCAGCAGCACTGCAATTCTCTTTTTCATATGTACAAATCTCCTTTATATCCAATATTAAGCTGTGCAAACATTATAACGCACCCCCGACCCGCCAGTCAATTTGCTTTCACCGTCTCATTGCACCCTAACGGGTTCTACAGTCATTGTTATGAAAATGAGTTTTGACTGTGTCACTTTGTGAAATAGCCCTCGTCGTGTCATCGCGAGGAGCGAAGCGACGTGGCGATCTCTATCTGAATCCACGATTAAGTCTACAGATTGCCACGTTTTCCGCTCGTAATGATATGGAAGATGGCTTCTGATTTTGTCATTGCTGTGAAAACACCTTCCGCTGTGTCATCGCGAGCGAAGCGCGGCGATCTCTACCACCATCTACGGTTTGAGCTTAGAGATTGCCACGCGCTACGCGCTCGCGACCTAAGACTAATTCCCGAAGGGACGGCAATCAGTGGTACCCGCAGGGTGCAATGACAGTCTTAAGGGTGTTTTCATTCATCGTGGCCTGCATCACAGGTGACAACTGCGAGGAGCGTAGCGACGCGGCAATCTCATACTCGGATCGGCATCTTACTCATAACCCTCAATCACCAAACTCTGCTGAGTCCCATCCCAACCAACATTAGCTCCCCATAATTCTGCAATTATTCTTACCGGCAAGACGGTTCGCCCTTGATTTAATATCACTGGTTCAGCCATGCTATATTCGTCTCCATTAAGCAAGTAAGAGGTACTACCAATAGTAAATTCCACACAGGTCTCCCCCTTAACCATACTAACTACCTGCTTTCCACCGTCCCAGACTACTTCTGCACCCAGTAATTCAGCTAGATCCCTTACAGCCATATAGGTCTGCCCATCAACCAGATAGGGAGCCATCTGCAGCTGCCCAGCCTGACTATCAACTCGATAAATAGTTGAACCAATTTTTAATTCTACTCTACCTTGGTTATCAGGAGCCGGAGTCACGCACTCGGCTGCCACTTCCCTGGTGATATAGTTGCGGCCAGTAAAGTCAGATTGAACCAGGGCACTGCCTCTCAGGGTAACCAGGATGCTCCCCTCCGGCACTGTTCGGTCTGCAGTATAAGCAATACTGGATATCTCAATTTCCGATGCCTCCGAACTGCTGGCTACTACAGGAATGCTCAGGATAGCTCGGTCATAGTAAGGCGTCCCTAACTCTAGGTCTCCACTGCTAACCTGAACCTCTGGCAACCTGGCCCAAGTTAATCCGGCAGGGAGTTCCAAAGTAATGACCGCCGATTCTACCCCATCAACAAAACTGTTAATAGCCCCAGCCTGCGACTCGGTTATGATCAGGGATCGAGCCGGCTGGTTTTGCTGGCCTATTTTCAGCGCAGATATCTGCTCTGTATCAATACCAGATAGATCCTCTGGTTCGGCAGCCCAGACTGAACCAGTTATACAAACCAGTATCAGAATCGACACCAACAACACAACAGCTTTCTTCATAGGGTATTTCCCCTCCCATGATAATGATTGCCTTACCACTGTTTATAGAATACGTCAGTTGCCTTCAGATGACTAGATGAAAAAACCGGACCTCCGTAGAGGTCCGGCTGGCTGGTAAGTAAGAACTTATTTCTGAATCAAAACTGTTTGCGAAGATGCATCCCAGCCTACTACTGCGCCGAATGCTTCAGCCACAAAGCGGGCCGGCAGCATGGTGCGGTCATTAGCGATTTCGGGAGCTACATCAGCAGTCTTGGCTTCGCCGTTTACAGTATAGCTGGTGCTGCCAATGGTGAACACTACGGTGGTGTCACCCTTGGTCAGGGTCACGGTGCGAGCTGCATCATCCCATACTACTTCAGCGCCCAGGATTTCGCCCAGATAACGCATCGGTACATAGGTGCGGTCGCCCTTAATGTAAGGAGCTACGTCCATAACTTTGGCTACTCCACCAGCATAGTAGATGTTAGAGCCGATGCGGAACTCGCCACTGCCAATAGTCTCACCAGGAGCAGGAGTTACACAGTTAGCAACAACTTCTTTAACCACGTAGTTGCGGTTGGTGAAGTCAGACTTTACTACAGCGCTTCCAGCGAAGGTGGCTTTCATTTCACCCTCAGGAACGGTGCGGTCAGCGGTGAAGGTTACATCAGAGATTTCGATCTTGGATGCCTTGGAACTGGAGGTCTTAACCGGAATGGTCAGAGTGCCAGCGCTTACGGAAGCGGTTCCAAGTTCCAAGTCACCTTCAACAACTTCGATAGTGGGAATTGCGCCCCAGTTTACGTCAAAGGGTAGAGCTACAGTCAGTGCAGAATCACCAGTGCTGTCAATGGCTTCAGCTTTGGTCTCAGTAATTACAATGTTACCAGCAGCTTGCTTCTGGACACCAATCTTGATGTCTTTAACATCAGTGGTTGCACTGATAGGAGCTACAGCAGTTCCTAAGACGATTTCTTCACTGATACCGGCATTGCCCCAAATCTTGGCAGTGATGTCACCGGTGAAGTTGGCAGCAACTTGTACCTTAGCGTCCTTAAGTTCGATTTTGCCTTTGTTGCTACCGTCGTTCTTAATAACTATTTTAAGGGTGTCAGGATCGTTGGCGAGAACACTAATTGAATCCTCTTTCGTTATACTACCGGTTGTATTCATCCATTCAGAAGAGACATCCTTGTACTCTTTTGCGTTAGCATCATAATCACGATACCATCTAACACCGGAAGGCAACTCTACATAAATAGTACGGCTGTTCAGCAGGGAACCTTTAAGCAGTTCGTTGAATGCGAAGGTGGAAACAGTCTGTTCATTGCGTCCGGCTAATACTTCAGTTTCCGGATCGTCAACTACTATTTCTATACCATAGTCAGCATATTTACCGACAACCACACTGTCAGGAGAGACATTGCTGACACCACCAATGGTCACGGCTATGTCGCCAAAATCAGCAACCGATTCGTCAACATTGATTTTACCTTTGAATACCCATATCTGAGGAGTTGTCACTGTGTCAGTCGCTTCGGAAGCTCTATTGAACTTAACAGTGCGACTGTCAGTGCCTTCAACCTTAGTAAAGGAAGTGATACCACTACCCATTACTGTTATTGCCGCATCATCTGCCCATGAGAAGCCTCTGGGTAATTTTAGACTAAAGTTGTCTAAAGCTCTAGCTTTATTCTCTCTGAAATTAATTTCAGCTGCCTTTTCACTACCGCCACCAGTAACAGTTATGCCGTCACCAGCTAAAACGGAAACAGCACCAGAACCAGTTTTAGCTACCTGTACAACGCCATCAGCAAACACACTACCGGGCTGAGCAATAATATTCGCATTGATAGCTTCTGGGGCTCCGTTAGGTACTGTTGAGTTTAAGTTAAGGGCAAATTTAACTTCGGAAACTAAATTCGCACTATATACCTTAACTACAGCTTGATTGTCGCCATCGTCTGATCCAGCAACTTCAACCTTCAGATCCCCATCAAAATTTTCAGGAACTATAGGGTTGGCTGTTACCTTTAAATCATCAAAACCTGCTGGTAGTTTGACTATAAACGAGTTACCAGTCTCATTTTTAGGAAGGTTATCGAATTGAACGATTATTGCACCAAAATCTTTGTCTGCCCCGGTCGTTACCAGCGGCACATGGGTTGCACTATAACCAGTAGCTGCGCTAGCAGTACCCAGGCCAGCAAACATGGTCATAAGCATGGCAAGAATTAATACTAGTGATAATTTTCTGCTTCTTGCTTTTAGCACGTGTTTTCCTCCTTTACTTACTATGTAAACTACTAAATCAAGGTGTTCGACTACTAGGTCATCTGTTGCTGTTAGTACTAATTCCCCCTTCCTGTTAACTTCCGCTTTATAACAGGTGATCAGTGGCGGATTATTATATCTTAGCCATGACTTCCACCACTAGATGAACATGGCTGTTACATAAGACGACATTATTCGACAAATTGTTCCTGTTGTTCATCGGGATATTTATCCAAAATTGTCATTACCGTGAATATGGAACCTGCTATGTCATCGCAAGGAGCGTAGCGACGTGGCGATCTCTTTGATGAGCGGAAAACAGCAATCTATCAGGCGGGAGATATATGACTTGTCGGAGAATGAGAACTGAGAAAGATATTAAAAAACCGGGCCCCGAAGGAGCCCGGTCTGTTGGTTCTAGAAACCTATTTCTGAATCAGAACAGTCTGAGTAGCTGCATCCCAGCCAACTACAGCGCCGAATGCTTCAGCCACAAAGCGGGCCGGCAGCATGGTGCGGTCATTAGCGATTTCGGGAGCTACATCAGCAGTCTTGGCTTCGCCGTTTACAGTATAGCTGGTGCTGCCAATGGTGAACACTACGGTGGTGTCACCCTTGGTCAGGGTCACGGTGCGAGCTGCATCATCCCATACTACTTCAGCGCCCAGGATTTCGCCCAGATAACGCATCGGTACATAGGTGCGGTCGCCCTTGATGTAAGGAGCTACATCCATAACTTTGGCTACTCCGCCTTCATAGTAGATGTTGGAGCCAATGCGGAACTCGCCACTGCCAATGGTCTCACCAGGAGCAGGAGTTACACAGTTAGCAAGAACTTCTTCGACTACATAATCGCGGTTAGCGAATTTACTTTGTACAATAGCGTCACCAGCAAATGTTGCTTCCATATCACCCTCAGGAACAGTACGGTCCACCGTATAGGTTATATCAGAGATTTCGATCTTAGAGGCTTTAGAACTAGAATTCTTAATCGGAATGGTTAATGTTTTACCATTATTACCAGAAGTAGAAACAGTACCCAGTTCGATATCACCCTCGATGACCTTTACAGTAGGGATAGTGCCCCAGGACACGTTGAAGGGAAGCTCTACCTCCAGCGCAGTTCGGCCGGTCTTGCCATAAAAATGGCTTTCAATAGCTTCAGCTTTGGTCTCAGTAATAACGATATTGCCAGCAGCCTGCTTCTGCAAGCCTATTTTCACATCTACCACATCAGCTTCTACACTTATTGGAGCTACAACGGTTCCCAGAACGATTTCATCACTGATACCGGCATTACCCCAAATCTTTGCAGTGATGTCACCGGTGTAATTACCAGCAACGTTTACTTTACCGTCCTTGAGTTCGATTTTGCCTTTGCTGGTACCACTGTTCTTAATGATTATTTTAAGGGTGTCGGCATCGTTGGGGACAATGCTAGCCGTGGAATTACTAAGACTACCAGTAGCGCTAGCAGTGGGGGCAGTATGCCATTCTACACCGGAAGGTAGTTCTACGTAAATAGTGCGGTCATTCAGCAGTGAGCCACCAAGCAGTTCTTTGAATGTGAAATCGGAAATAGCTGCTTCAATGCGCCCGGCTAATACTTCCTTTTCCGGATCGTCAACTTCTATTTCGATGCCATAGTCAGCATATTTACCAACAATTACACTGGCAGGAGATATGTTGCTTCCGCTTATGGAGACCTCAATATCACCGAAATCAGCTACCGATTCATCGACTTCGATACTGCCTTTAAATACCCATATCTTGGGATTGGTCTCCGCTCCAGTTCTGCTGAATTTAATAGTCCGAGTGTCTGTTCCTGCAACCTGAGCAAAAGCAGTATTATTAGTACCCATTTCATATACTACCAACTCACCAGCATTCTCGGCTTTCCAAGCAAAACCCTTGGGTAGTTTTAAACTAAAGGTGCCTAAAGCTTTACCTTTGTTTTCTCTAAAATAGATTACAGCTGGGTCAGCACTACCACTGCCCTTTACAGTAATTGCATCTCCGGCTAAAGCGGTTACAGCACCACTACTGACTGTTTTTGCCACCTGAACTATACCATCGGAGAATACACTACCGGGTTGAGCAATGATGGTAGCATTAATATCTTCAGGAGCTCCATCGGGAATAACAACGCTCTTGAAATCAATAGAGAATTTTACTTCCGGAACAACTGCTCCAGTCGGATTTAGTACTTGAATAGCAACTTGATTTGTATCTAATTGATACTTGGCATATACCTCTACACCGGCTCCCTTAATGACTCCGCTAGAGATATCTTTAGTATAAACACCTGGCGGATCCTCCTCTATTGTATTTGCACCAAATGAATTAGCGGTAAACTTAAAACTAGCAGGTAATTTAACAATGAAGCCTTTATCAGCACCGCCAGCAAAAGCAGGCAGATTGTCAAAATCAACAATTACTGCTCCTAAGTTTGTAGTTGCTCCTTCTTCAACACTTGGTACATGGGATGCACTATATCCGGTAGCTGCGCTAGCGATGCCCAGACCAGCAAACATGGTCATCAGCATAGCCAGAACCAGTACCAGAGATATTTTCTTACTCCTTGCTTTTAGCACTTGTTTTCCTCCTTTATAAGTAAGATATTCCTAGGTGGTCTACCTTAATGGTCGCTATTAGGTTGGTCACCATGCCCCCTCTCTGGAATAAAGGTTTCTACCTAGGTGATCAGTGAAGGATTTGTAATTAGCCATATATTATTCCTTCACTAGTTAAATATGGCTACACATAAGACGCTAGTATAGGGAAAATTGTTCCACTATCATTGAAAAAAGTTTCCTTAATTATTTCTAAACGTATCCACACAAGGCTTATCCCTTGAAATATTACACCACTATATGACGAAAAAACCGGAGCTCAGACTCCGGCTTTTTTATTCTTCCGTTGTATATAGTCCTGATTATTCTTCTGCTTGTTTTACATACTCAGCTGCCTCTTCAAATATAATCTTTAATTCTTCGTCCACCTGTAAACGAGGTCCTACCCAGTAGGGATGCTCTATGTCTACTCTAGCAATTTGATCCTGCAAGCTTTTTTCTACTAAAAGTACATGATTTGCAAACTCTAATGACATTTCCTCCTGGCCGGCTTCCTTGCTTTGCTGGCTGGCATCCCACCACATATTAGCAGTGTTCTTATACACCATTGGGTCATTAGGACTAGCTTTAAGAGAAAGCTGCCCCAATTTTAGAAAACTAGGCAGATGTCCAATTAAATCGGTATTGTGGATTAATATATCCATGTTTTTTATATCATAAGAACGCAAGTCAGCTGCCCTCTCAATACTCTCTATGGTGTGTTGGCGTATTTCCTGCGCCCGTGGGAGTCCCTGTTCATATAACAAGCTAAAGAAGTTAGCATAAACCGTTGATAAGCTAGCCCAATAATAGCTATTATTTGGATCATACTTGGTAGCACGGTAATAGTTCACTGATGCTTGGTTCATTAGTTCTAACTGTTCATTGATAGCAGTTTCCTGGCTAGCCGCAAATAGAGCTTGATCACCACGACTAACCAAATAAAATGCGTATATGTACTTAATGCCACTAACTAAAAGCAGTATCACTAAAATTCCAGCCAAACCAACCTGCATCCTAGCATACGCTGACTTGTTTGCATTGGGCATCTGGCATGCTGTTACACTATATAGACTATTTACCAAAGCCATTAAAGCCCACAATACCATACACATAGCCGGAAAAGATAAATCAAAATCGATGGCTACATGAGCACCCAGAGCTAAAGCACCGCTAGCAATTCCCCACGTGAGTATCCAGTGCTTAGCATATTCTTCTTTTCTCTTAATTTTATTAATCTTAAAAACATAGAAAAGCAGGATTATCCACATAGATAAGAACGCTAATAAACCAATAGTACCAGCTTCCACCCACACCTGCAGAAAATGATTGTGAGTTTCGCTAGTCCAGTAGGAGTAATTCTGATACTGTCGATAAAGAGCTTCCCAGCCACCGGCTCCTGTACCAATAATGGGATGGTCTTTAACAATTTCTACTGCACAGCGCATGAATTCCATACGAGCTATATAGCTTGAGTCTTCTATATCCAGCAAAGATGTGATTTCCCTGACCACATCACTGGATTGTAACACATGACTTCCAAAATAAAACACACCTACAACCGATGATATCGCAAATATTACCGTAATAATAACTGGTGCAAGGCGCTGGCTTTTCCATACCCTTTCCAGCCCTTCCCAGACTATTACTCCTATTACAGCCAGCGCAATACCTAAACCTACATATACCCAAGCTTGATTAGTATCGGCAGTCGCTATTCCTGAAGTGAGCCGAGAATAGACAATTGCCGCAATCCCGATAGCTAATCCAAGATGATAAAGGGACTTGAGCCTGTATACGCCTGGCATCCCCATGAGCAAAAGCAAAGCCCCGCCAACCAGAATTAACCAGGCTCCCTTGGAAAGAGCCCCTAATATAGCCACGGCCATGAGAAAATTAGCAAGGCAATACATTACCTTTAACCAAAGCATTTTTTCCTGCTGAAGCAAGGTCACGCCTATTAATAGCGTTACCGAGAGGTAGGCTGCCATGGTGTTGCTGTATTGTAGGGTACTGTTAATAACTCCATTGTCATAAGCATTTGGGTAATTCGAATATCCCAATGCAGCTAGAATACCTATTACTGCAACTGCCAAGCCTCCCGCCAAAAGGAATTTCAACATCTCTCTGACCAGGTTATAGCTGCTGGCTACCCGGGTAACTACCCAATAAACCATAAAGTAGTTTAAAGCTTTTAAGAAACCGTAAATAGCCTCTCCCGGGTACACTGCTCCTGCCAAGGACAGCAGATAAGCTCCTGCATAGGCCAGTATCGCCCAGTCCAAGGGATTACGTAACAAGACATAGTCTTTATGACGAATGCGATATAACAGAACCAGTGAAAATACTATTGAGGTAATAATGTGGGAAACAAGCATCTGTTGACTAAAGAATAGTCCCTTAAATAAAGGAGGATAAAATATTAACAGTCCTGCCAGTATAAACAAAACCGGCTGCCACCAATCTCTTTTTTTCTGTGTTATTATTACTTCTTTAGATTGTTTAACTGCCTTTTTCTGCTTTTTACTCATGGTATTCTCCATTTCGACATTTTCAAACTCGGCCATTGATATGTTCCATATTTATAACGATTTATCCTGCCAGCTAATGCAATAAAATTCAGGGGATTTTAGCATAATAATACAACATCTCTGTCAGCGAACATCGTTTGTGTCGGGACGGACATCCGCACTAGTGAACAGTTTGCTACGTAGCATTTCAACTCAAATGTCATCGCGAGGAGCGAAGCGACGTGGCGATCTCATTTCTAATTACCGTAACTCAAACTTTAGTTTCCGCGCTATTTAGCTATTCGCCCATACTGCTCAACCATGCTTGGGTATCAGCAATACGCTCTCCTACTTTCGGTGGAAGCTCTAAACCCTTTTCATTCCAAGAGCGATCGGGATTAAGACGTTCTCTTTGCTCTTCCACCATTTGCTCAATGTTAACTAATTCCTGGGCCAATTCCAGCGCCCGCTCATGCTCTCCCATTTGCTCATAATAATGGTATCCCTGCCATAAGACCTCAGCGAGCACTTGATACCCGTCAGATACTAGCGGATTAGCCTGAATAGCTGCTTGTGCTTGAGATTGCATTTCGGACACATTGCCTAGCAAGGCAGCGGTTTCAACCAAGCGAATTCTAATGCGCAAATCATTAGGGGCTAACCCTTCGGCAGACTCCATAGCTCCCTTTGCGGTATGATAAGCCAGTTCAGCCGCTGATTGATCCTGCTGCGCTTGCACAGCATATTCCAAACCATTCAGATGAGCCCATTCCGCTTGATATTCAGCGTTCAGTTTATTCCAGGCTACCGCTTTACTTAGGCTTTCTTTAGCCCGTTCCCGCCATAATCCTTGCTCGGCAATGTCGGATGCAGCATTTAAGTTCTTCAGATGGGTCACTCCTTGCTGAGCATAACGCTCCCCCAGGAAAAACATAACCCCGCTTATCAGCAAGACCCCCGCCATTATGATCACCAGTACTTGTCCAATTACCGGCGAAAAAAAGCTCCGTTCATAGGCAGGCAGATGAATTCTACTAGCACAGTCCAGCAGTGCCAAGCCCACCCAGAGTAAAATAAACACTGCTGGTATGGACAATTCAAAATCAATTAAAGAGTGCGTCACTAGAGCAGATATCCCGCAGAGCACCGCCCATATAAGTATCCAGTTTCTTTCATCCGTCTTCTTACGCAGGCGTAATACATAGACCACAGCCAACCCTAATATGGCTAACCAGCTAATAAGCCCCAAGGTGCCCGCCTCTATCCACACCTTCAAGAATTGATTGTGAACATCAGCTGTCCACAACAAACCGTCCTTATACTGATGGTAGAGTGCCTGCCAGCCCCCTGCTCCAGTCCCATTTACAGGATAGTCCTTTACAATCTGTAGGCCCCAACTATAGAAATCCATCCTGCTGGTAAAGCTATTCCCACCTAAATTTAGTAATTCTTCAACTTCAGTATCTATTGATTGTATTACTGAATTGGCTACATTTTCGCCCCATTCTTTTTCGGATATGGTTGGAAATATGAATACCACTATAGCCAATAACATGGCTATCAGTAAAGCACCGGCCATTGTCTTTAATTTGTAAGCTCGCGGTACCCCTACGAACAGTAACAATGCGGCCATAGCACCAGCCAACCAGGCTCCTTTGGAATAAGAAGCAATAATAACCGGTATGAGAAACATTATCACCAGAAGGTAGAACACTTTCCAGCCCTCACGCTGCTCCCTAAGCCACATACCCACGGCTACTAATGTACAAAAAGATAAATAGGATCCTAAAGCATTCTGATACTGCAGGGTGGATCTGATAGCATGTCCATTCCAGGCGTCAGGATATATAGGCAAACCCATAGCTGCCAGCACCCCAATAGCAGCCACTCCCAGACCAGCTGCCAGTAATATTTTAACTATATATTCTATACCCCGCCAGGATTTTACCACCCGACTAATTATCCAGTAGATAGCTAAGTAATTCAGTATCCTCAGAAAACCATAAAAAGCCTCCCCCGGGTGAACTGCTCCGATAAGCGAAACAAAATAAGCCCCGGTGAATGCTAAAGCAGCCCAATCTAACGGAGTTCGAGGAAAAACGAGCTCTCTAGACTGCCACTGTACAAACGCTATCAGTCCTAACACTAGAGCAGTTGCAATATGCATGATATACATTTCTGGATTAAAAAATAGCCCCCGGAAAAATGGCGGTAAGAATACTAGCAACCCGGCTGCAATGAAAGTTATAATCAGCAGATTTCGATTTGTTTCCTCGAGAGGTATCTTATCTTTGGAATTCTTTCTTGAGGCCAAGGTTCTTCCCCTTTTCCTATGATGATAAGTTTATTTTTATTTTAATACTACAGGTTGTAAATCCCTTCGTTATTGTGAGTCATCTAGTCCAGATTTAACACATATTGTCATACTGCGTCAATAACTAGAAAAGACGCCCTAAGAGCGAGATCCTCAGGACGTCATAATTCCTTGTTCTAATTATTGTGCCGTAAAACCCTATTTGGCATTACTGGGTTTCTCATTAGCGGTATATATAGCCGTTACTACTCCTTTATCAAAATCAAATACTAAGCCTTTGCTCTGCGTATTGTAAGGAATCACCGTATCATAGAAAAGCACATCGGAAAAGTTGGCCGAATACTTATTCCCTCTGGGATAAGCTTTTATAACTGTCTCTAAACTATCTCCCAGTTTAATACCTCGGGCAGTTTGACCATTTTCTTTTAACTGGGTCTTCGTAGTACTTACCTTTACCCAATTGGTATCAGATTCTCTTGGGAAGTCCGTATCTTTCAACAACTCATAGTTGGTAATAGAGATAACACCACTGTCATATTTTACAAAGTAACCCATGGATTCAGATACAAAGCGAATAGGAATCATAGTGGAGTTGTTAATGATTTTAGGAGGGACATCCATGGTTACAGTCTGAGAATTAACTGTAGCCTGGTTGTTACCAATCTTCATAGTAAGAGTAACGTCCTCTTCCTGGAGGTTATGACCCAAAAGGGTAATTTTTTTATTGGGAGCATCCCACTGTACTTCATAACCCAGAGCATTCGCCACCTGTCGAAGAGGAACAAGGGTTCTGCCATTTTCAATAACCGGATCCACAGTAAAACGTGTCTCGTTCAAATTACTGCCGCTGCCAACTATGACTGCCTTCCAGGCACCACCGGGAGCAAATGGGGAAGTCACATCAATGAGTACCATCATCGAACTAGCCAAAGCCGTGGCCGGAAACAGGAATAACATTAGTAGGGTCACAACAAAGATTCTTTTCACTATATCACTCCTTAATAATATTTCAGAGCTGCTAGTTAACATTATAAGCTAAAAATGCCTTAAGAGAATATTAATGCCAATAAACTAAAAATGTTCATTAATTAGGTTTTAAAGAAAGTAGGTCATTCCACCGTGTCACTGGCTACAGCAGCTTCAGCATCAGCCTGATTAATTAGCACATTATTATTGACACTGACATTAATTCGAGCATGAAATACTTTTGCTAAAACCAAGTGACATATTATTAGCATAGTCAAGGCTGCTAATACTATAATCCAGATGTAATCATAATAACAATAAAATGTACCCGCTGCGACTATTCCCAGCATCATATTTATCAATAGTATAGTAAGGGTCACCTGTTTATGACTATAGCCTGCTTGAACTGCCAACTGGTAGACATGGGACCGGTGGGCTTCATATAACTTCTCGCCCCTAGTCATACGTTTAACCAAGGTAACGGTGGCATCAACAATGAATACGCCTAAAAGAAGCAGCCATATCAATAACGGTGCAGCACCGCTGTTTTCTGACCATATAGCTAATACCGCAATTACAAACCCCAAAAAGCCACTTCCTACATCCCCCATAAAAATCTTTGCAGGCGGCCAATTCCAAATTAAGAACCCCAGTACAGCCGCTAAAATTAAGAGACAGACTGCTACCAGGCCTGAATTCTGAACCCATAAAAAAATCGCTGCCGCACCCGATATAGTAATGGCCTCTGTGCCGGCGATTCCATCTATACCATCCATAAAATTATATAGGTTAATCATCCATACAATTGCAATAACCGCCAGAACATTGATTAACCAGAATAGGTTCAGCTCAGCGAATCCCAAGTTAAGACGTGAAAACCCATCTAAACAGAAAACTGCCCAGACAGCAGCAATAAAATGGGAAATTAGGCGTATTCCCGCCGATATGGTTATTTCACATAAATAGCAGCACCAATTTTCACTTTTGGGCAGCAGCTATACCCACTTAGAGCAGCAGTAGTA
>ENA-UOUL01003715-UOUL01003715.1-bioreactor-metagenome-genome-assembly--contig:-NODE-3715-length-15170-cov-5.967203_pt1 | contig 15170 bp, 16 predicted proteins | sample MGYA00249838_ERZ747220 | MGnify/ENA primary metagenome ERZ747220 (study PRJEB28778, sample SAMN05720191) | bioreactor metagenome | isolation source: Anaerobic biogas reactor | place: USA:Washington...
AAATAGTATACCGGGGGACAGATTGCCGGGGGAATTTCCCGAGAAATATCGAAAGGGGTCGCAACCGTGCGCGGGCTTGCGGCCCCTTTTGCATGCGCCGCCGGTACGGGAATAGGGCTTCCCGATTTTTGAACGGCCGGTGCGGTTTTTCGGCCCATAGGGAGCCTTCTTTTGCGAAGGGGCGGCGATGCGGGGCGGGCAATGGGCCCGGCGAACAGCGGAGGAATTTCCCGAAAAATGTCGAGAAAACGGCCGTATGCTGGGCGCAAACCGCCGCCTGCCGCTGCGGATCGCTTCGCGCCGCGCGGCGGTTTGCGACGCTTTACTGAAAAGGTTATATGAAAAACCGCCTGTCGAGCAACAGGCGGCGGTCTTTCGTTTTTAATCGGCTATACGGTTTCCGCCGGGGCGGACTGCCCATACTCAGGCGTTGCCGTGTTCGAGCGAGGCCTCCACGAACGAGCGGAAAAGCGGGTGCGGCCGGTTGGGCCTGGACTTGAACTCGGGATGGAACTGCACCGAGACGTGCCAGGGGTGGTCGGGCAGTTCCACCATCTCGACGATATGCCCGTCGGGGGAGAGCCCGCAGAGCCTGAGGCCCGCGTCGGAAAGCGCCTTGCGGTAAGCGTTGTTGAACTCGTACCGGTGGCGGTGGCGTTCGTGGATCAGGGGCTTATCGTAGATGGAGTACGCTTTCGAGCCGGGTTCGAGCCGGCAGGGATAGCTCCCCAGCCTAAGCGTCCCGCCGAGGTCCACGACGCCGTCCTGGTCGGGCATCAGATGGATGACGGGGTGCCTTGCGGACGGGTCGAACTCGATGCCGTGGGCCCCCTCAAGGCCGGCCACGTTGCGCGCGAATTCGATGACGGCCACCTGCAGGCCGAGGCAGATGCCCAGGTACGGTATCCTCTGCTCGCGGGCGAAGCGCGCCACCTCTATTTTCCCTTCGACGCCGCGTATCCCGAACCCGCCGGGGATCAGGATCCCGTGGACGCCCTCGAGCAGTTCGCGCGCGTTTTCCCGCGTTACGGTCTCCGAGTCTACCCACGCGATCTCGATGCGGGTGCCGCTGGGCACGCCGCCGTGCTTGAGCGCTTCGACCACGCTCAGGTACGCGTCGTGCAGCGCGACGTATTTGCCGACCATCGCGATGCGCACAGTGTGCCGGGGCGTCTTGAGCGCCTCGACCATCGCGCGCCGCGCCTGGTGCAGCGCGTCCATCAGCCGGTGTCCAAGACCCGCCCGTTGATACGCGGGCAGGATGTCGATGTGCAGGTGCGCGGGGTATTTCTTGGCGTACAGCCACAACGGTACGCCGGTGAACAGGGCGTAAAGACCTTTGGTTAAGCCGGCCGCTCCCGCCCTTTTGACATACTCTTTTTTAAATACGCGGCGGTAACTTTTATAATTCACCGCGCAAAAGATATAGCCCGCCGCCTCCCCCGCCGCGTTTTCGACGACGAAGCAGAGTTCGGGCTCTTTTTCTATGTAATAGTCGCAAAAGCAGGCGAGAAGGAAAATCCGTTCCTTCGGCTCATACGCGTTGGCCGGGCCGGTCGCGAGGCAGACATTGCGCACATTCTCTTTGTCTTTTGGCTCATAAGGCCGGATTACCGCCATTGGCCGTCCCCTCCGAATTCTCTGAAAACACCGTTTTCGGTGATAATCGCCGTGATGAGTTGCGCGCCGGTGACATCGAAGGCGGGGTTAAAGACGCGGACACCGTTTGGAGCCATGGGTTTTTTATACCACATGGCGGTCACTTCGGCGGCGGCGCGCTGCTCGATTATGATTTCTTCGCCGCTCGCGCAGTTCCGGTCGACGGTCGACTCGGGCGCGCAGACATAAAACGGGATGCCGTAATGCTTCGCGAGGACGGCGACGCCGGAGGTGCCGATTTTGTTGGCGGTGTCCCCGTTGGCGGCAATGCGGTCCGCCCCGACGAGGACGGCGTCAATCCGGCCGCTTTTCATCACGGCGGAGGCCATGTTGTCGCAGATGAGGGTGGTGTCGATACCCGCCTGTGTGAGTTCCCAGGCGCTCAGGCGCGCGCCCTGGAGCAAAGGGCGGGTTTCGTCGGCGAAGACCTTGAAGGCCATGCCGCGTTCGGCGCCGACATACAGCGGGGCGAGCGCGGTGCCGTACTTGACGGCGGCAAGGCGGCCGGCGTTGCAATGGGTGAGAACGCCGAAGCCGGCCTTGAGCAGCGTGAGGCCGTTTTCACCGATGCGGCGGCAGACGGCGATATCGTGATTTTTGATTTCAAGCGCTTTCGCGAGCAGGTTTTGCTTCACGGTTTCGACCGCCGGCCCGCTTTCGGCGGCGGTTCGGGCCATGATGTCAAGCGCCCAGAACAGGTTGACGGCCGTCGGCCTTGAGGAGGCGAGGCGTTGTTTGTATTCGCCGAAAATCCGCATGAATTTTTCGTAGTCGGCCGTGTCAATTCTATTGGCCAAAACAGCCATCCCGATGGCCGCGGCGACGCCGATGGCGGGCGCCCCGCGGACTTTCAATGAGCGGATGGCTTCGTCAATTTCTTCCAAACCCGTCAGGCTGAGAAAGCGGGTTTCACCGGGCAGAAGCGTTTGGTCGATGATGACGAGGCTGTTGGTTTTTTCGCCGTAGGTTACGGTCTCAAAGTCCATGAATGATCTCTTCCACCAGGGAGCTCATGACCCCGGATTGTTTGTTGCCGATTTCGATGACCTCTTCGCCGCTGAGCGGTTGGTCGAGAATGCCCGCGGCCATGTTGGTAATCAGCGATATGGCGAGGACGGGCAGGGAGCAGTGTGAAGCGGCGATGACCTCGGGCACGGTGGACATGCCGACCGCGTCGGCGCCGAGGGTTCGGAACGCGCGAATTTCGGCGGGGGTCTCGTAGCTCGGGCCGGTGCAGGCGAGGTACACCCCCTCTTTGAGCTCGACGCCGCGGCGCTTCGCGGCCTCTTTGGCGGCTTCGCGAAGGCGCGGGGTGTATGTCTTGCCCATGTCGCAGAAGCGAGGGCCGTATTCGTCGGCGTTGGGCCCGATGAGGGGGTTGGTGCCCATGAAGTTGATGTGGTCTTTGATGAGCATGAGGTCGCCGACGGAAAAACTTGTATTGACGCCGCCCGCGGCGTTGGTGACGACAAGGGCTTCGATGCCCAGTTGTTTCATCACGCGGACGGGCAGAACGATTTCGCTCATTTCGCGGCCTTCGTAATAGTGAAAGCGCCCCTGCATACAGACGACGAATTTGCCGGCGAGCCGGCCGAACACGAACCGGCCTTTGTGGCCGGGCGCCGTCGACACGGCAAAGCCGGGAATATCGGCGTAATCGATGAAAACCGGGGCTTCGATTTTTTCGGCCAGGGCGCCGAGGCCTGAGCCGAGAATGATGCCGATTTGAGGCTTGTCACGGACAATCGTCCGGATATAGGCGGTGGCTATATGCGGCATGGTGACCACTCCTTCACGCTTCGTATTCCTATTATATCATTTTTTCGGCGAGGCACAAGTTGATTGGTTGACAGGGAGGGTGAAAATCGATAGAATAATATAAAATCGACCCCTCAGCCACCTGCGGTGACAGCTCCCCTTGTGAAGGGGAGCCAAGGTCTTTCTTGGGAGAGGCCGTTTCGGAAAAGGCAAGCCTGCATAAACGGAGGTTATTACATGGCGAAATGCCCGCATTGCGATTACCGCTTAAAAATCTGGGATGTGTTCGCCGAATGCCCGAAATGCAAGGTGAACATACCGAACTATGACTGGGAGCGGCGGCTCGAAGAGGATTCCGCCGCCGCCGAAGCCGCTTTTGCCAAGCTGCGGCGCAAAACGACGGGGATGAAGTATTCCTTCATCGGCAGCAAGCTGCGCGTCGCGCGCATTCCCGTTTCGGTGCTGCCGCTGTTTTCCTTCCTCCTGCCGTTTTTCCGCGTCTCGTTTTCGTTGCCTTTCTCGGAAAGCGTAAGGAACTTCAACCTGATTTCGCTGACGAACTTTTTGCTCGGCATGGAGCTGAAAAATATCCCGCGGATGATTCAAGCCCCGATTACCGGCGACGCCGCTTTGAGGCTGTTCGCCGCTGTCGCGCCGGTCTATATCGCGTTTTTGACCTTGTTTATCAGCCTGTACTTTTTGCTGTTCAACTACCGCCGTTTTCAAAGCCCCGGTTTGTTCGTGATGAACCTCATCGCGGCGGTTTTGCTGGCGGTAAGCGCTTCCCTGTTCGCAAGCTTTACCGGCATGGTTGACGCGAGCACCGTCAACGCGTTCACCGGGAACACGGGGTTCGGGATATATGTTTCGATGTTTTTGTTCCTCGCGTCGAGCGTGACGAACTTGATGGTGGCGAGAAGCGCGGTGGACGAGGATAAACTGCGGAAGATGCTCGAAAAAGCGGAAAAAAAGGCGGCGGCTTGAGTATCGCCGGCACGCGTCCCCGGCCTTTGAAAAAGCCGGGGCGTTTTTTTTTACAGCCCGAGCCGGCCGCTGAGGAAATACCAGGCGGCGCCGATGGCGCCGGAGCCCGCGATGATATACAGGGGGTTGACTTTAAAAACGCGCAGAACCGCGATATACACGGCGAGCAGAACGATGGAAACGATGTGCCCGGCGCCGATGACCGGCGGCAGGGTTTCACCGCCGAACAGGGCGACGAGCAGCATGGTGACGCCGGCGGAGGCGATGAGGGCGACCACGGCGGGGCGCAAGCCGTCAAGCGCGCCCCGGACGCCTTGGAGGTTTTTGTATTTGGCGTACATAAACGCCAAAAGCAGGACGATGATACAGGAAGGCGTCACGCAGCCGGCCGTGGCGACGACGGCGCCGAACACGCCGCCCATTTTCATGCCGACGAAGGTCGAGGCGTTGATGGCGATGGGGCCGGGCGTCATCTGCGAGAGCGTGACGACATCGGCGAATTCCGAGAGGGACAGCCAGCCGCGCAGTTCAACGACCTGGTTTTGAATCTGCGGCAAAGCCGCATAGCCGCCGCCGATACTCAGCAGGCCGACCTGGAAGAAGCTCCAGAAAAGAAGCAGGTAAATCATGAGGCCGCCCCATTCCCGCGTTTGAGCCTGTAAAAGGTCACGGCGATGCCGACGAGGGCGGAAGCGCCCAGAATGATAATGAGGTTGACTTTGAAGAAGAACGCGGCGGCGAAGGCGGCGGCCATGAGGAGAAGTGGCAGGACCTTTCCGCCTTTTAAAACATCCTTGGCCATGGTGATGACCGCGTCGATAATGACGGCGGCGACGCCGATTCGCATCCCGGCCATGACCGCGTTGACGACGGCGTTGCTCTTGAATTCCTCATAAAGCAGAAAGACGGCGGAAAGCACGATCAGGGGCGGCAGCACCGTGCCGAACACCGTGACGAGCGCGCCGGCGACGCCAGCGAGGCGGTGGCCGACGAGGATGGAGGTGTTGACGGCGATGGGCCCGGGCGCGGATTGGCCGATGGCGACGAAATCGAGCATTTCCTTTTCGTCAATCCATTTAAGCTTTTCGACGAACTTTTTTCGCATTAAGGGTACGATGACATAGCCCCCGCCGAAGGTGAAGGCGCTGATGGTGAAGGTGGACGCAAACAGTTTGAAATAGAATTTGAGGTTTTTTTTGATAGTCATCACCCGGTTTAATAGTAGCAGTCATCCAGCCATTTAGCCGGATTTTCGTCGATATACCGGTAAATTTTCAAAAAATCGTCTTCGTCACGGATAATGTGGTCATAAAAATTTCTCTGCCACAAAGCACCGTTTTGCATACCGGTAAACTCAATGTATTTCATATTTGTAAAAGACTTAAAACGACCGATGATATCCTGTAGGGGCGGGTTTCCATGCCCGCCCGTCGGGTTTCCATGCCCGCCGGATTCAAAAACGAGCAATACATGCACGTGATTCGGCATGATGGTGTGATTTGCTATGGAAATATGATCGTATTGTTTTTCTATGAAGGCGATTGAATCTTTAACGATGGCACCTATAGGCGTTAATATCACATACGGCGCATTAAACGGCGGGGCGGCACGGAAACCGCTCGGCGGGGCGGCGTGGAAACCGCTCGGCGGGGCGGCGTGGAAACCGCCCCCTACGGCGGCGTCTGCCGGCGGGGCGGCGTGGAAACCGCTCGGCGGGGCGGCGTGGAAACCGCTCGGCGGGGCGGCGTGGAAACCGCCCCCTACAGCGGCGTCTGCCGGCGGGGCGGCATGGAAACCGCTCGGCGGGGCGGCGTGGAAACCGCCCCCTACAGCGGCGTCTGCCGGCGGGGCGGCGTGGAAACCGCCCCCTACAGCGGCGTCTGCCGGCGGGGCGGCATGGAAACCGCCCCCTACGACATGGCCAAGCAAGTGCATTTTATTCCGGGTACATATTGTTACAAAATATGTGCCCAACTGTGAATAGTCATAATCTTTTAATCTTAAGCTTTTTCTTTTCGGCAAATCCAAGCAATCACCATTCACCTGTTTCTATACTTTGCCATTATAAACAAAAATGCCCCCGAATACAACAACGGTTTGCCGCGGGCGCGTGCCGGCCGCGATAAACCTTGAATTCCGCGGAATCGTCATATATACTATGGAAAACAGGAAATATATAACAAGAGGTGTCATTCATGGCAAAATACACGATCGGTATCGACTACGGCACGCTGTCGGGCAGGGCGCTCATCGTCAACGCGCAGACCGGCGAGGAACTCGCGGCGGCGGTGTACGAATACCCGCACGGGGTGATGGACGAGGCGCTCCCCTGCGGCAAAAAGCTCGGGCGCGACTGGGCGCTGCAGCACCCGCAGGATTACATCGATGTGCTCGCCGTCACCGTACCCGAGGTGTTGAAAAAGTCGGGCGTCGACAGCGCGGATGTCATCGGCGTGGGGATCGATTTCACGGCCTGCACCATTCTGCCGGCGACCGCCGACGGCACCCCCCTGTGCTTCCTCGACGAATACAAGAGCGAGCCTCACGCCTATGTCAAACTGTGGAAACACCACGCCGCCCAGGCGCAGGCCAACCGCCTCAACGCGATAGCGGAACAAAGAGGCGAAAAGTGGCTTCAAAACTACGGCGGAAAAATCTCGTCGGAGTGGGCGATTCCGAAAATTTGGCAGCTGCTTGACGAAGCGCCGGAACTCTACGCCAAGATGGACAAATACATTGAAGCGGCGGACTGGATTGTCTGGCAGCTGACGGGCGTCGAAACGCGCAACTCCTGCTGCGCGGGCTACAAGGCGTTGTGGAACAAGAACACGGGCTTCCCGTCCGACGACTTTTTTAAAGCGCTCGACGAGCGGCTTGAGCATGTCATCGACGAGAAGTTCGGCCGCGACATTTTGCCGCTGGGCACAAAGGCGGGCGAAATCACCGCGGAGGCGGCGAAACTGACGGGCCTGAAAGAGGGCACCGCGGTCGCGGTCGGCGTCATTGACGCGCATATTTTCATCCCGGCGGCGGGCATCGGCAAAGAGGGCGAGATGCTCGTCATCATGGGCACCTCAAACTGCCATATGATGATGAGCGAGGTCGAGAAGCAGGTGCAGGGCATCTGCGGCGTGGTAGCCGACGGCATACTGCCGGGGCTTTACGGTTACGAAGCCGGGCAGGGCTGCGTGGGCGACCACTTCCAATGGTTCATCGAGAACTGCCTGCCGAAGAGCTATGTCGACGAGGCGGCCGCGCAAGGTATCAGCGTGCACAAGCTGCTGCGCGCGAAGTGTGAAAAGCAGCGCCCGGGCGAAAGCGGCCTGCTCGCGCTCGATTGGTGGAACGGCAACCGCTCCGTCTTGGTCGATGTGGATTTGACGGGCATGATGGTGGGTATGACACTGCAAACGAAGCCCGAGGAGATTTACCGCGCGCTCATTGAGGCGACGGCCTACGGCACGCGTATGATTATTGAAACCTTCCGCGAATACGGCGTGCCCATCGAGGCGTTTTGCGCCGCGGGCGGTATTTCACAAAAGGACCCGATGATGATGCAGATTTACGCCGATGTCATCAAGATGCCGGTGCGCATCGCGGGCTCCGAGCAGGGCGGCGCGCTCGGCTCCGCGATTTTCGGCGCTTTCGCGGCCGGGAGCGCGCGGGGCGGCTACGACGATATCTTCGAGGCCGCCAAGGCGATGGGCAAGGTCAAGGACACGGTGTATGTTCCGAATGAGGAAAACGCGGCGGTATACGACAAGCTGTTTGAGGAATACAAAATTCTGCACGACTACTTCGGCCGCGGCGCGAACGATGTGATGAAAAGGCTGAAGGCGCTGAAATAGAGTGGAGTTCAGAATCGATAGCCCCGGCTCCCTCGTCTTACCTCTCAGTCACTTCGTGACAGCTCCCCTACCATAGGGGAGCCAAAAATGGGCGACCTTCGGATTAGAAAGAGAAAAGTGTGGAGGGTGAAGTTCATGAAAAATTATGTTTTCTACTTTTTGGTCGGCTCGCAGTATCTCTACGGTCCGGAGGCGATTGAACAGGTCAACGCGGACGCGGAGAAAATCGCGGCGGGTTTAAACGAGAACCCGCTTATCCCCTGCCGCGTCGTCTGCAAACCGTGCGCGAAAACCTCCGCCGAAGTGTCGGCGCTCGCCGCCGGGGCCAACGCGGACGAAAACTGCGCGGGCGTTATCACCTGGATGCATACCTTTTCCCCGTCAAAAATGTGGATCGCCGGGCTTTCGGCCCTGCGCAAGCCGTACCTGCATGTCAACACGCAGTTCAACCGCGACATCCCGTGGGAAACCATCGACATGGACTTCATGAACCTCAACCAGAGCGCGCACGGCGACAGGGAGCACGGCTACATCGCGGCGCGCCTGCGGCTGCCGAGGAAGGTCATCGCCGGGCACTGGCAGGCGGAGGAATTCGCGCGGGAAACGGGCGAATGGATGCGCGCGGCCGTCGGGGCGCTCGAAAGCAAACGGCTGCGGGTTTTGAGAATCAGCGACAATATGCGCGACGTCGCGGTGACCGAGGGCGATAAAATCGAGGCGCAAATCAAACTCGGCTGGCAGGTCGACCACTTCGGCGCCGGCGACATCGCGGACGCCGTTGACAGCGTCGACAGCGCGGAAATCGACGGGCAAATGGAAGAGTACCGCCGGCATTACATCCTTGACACCGATGATATTGAGGCGGTGAAATACCAGGCAAGGCTTCAGGTTGCTCTTAACAAGTTCCTGGTTCAGGGCGGTTTCGGCGCGTTTCACACCAACTTTCAGGATCTGCACGGTTTGAGGCAGCTGCCGGGCCTGGCCGTTCAGGATTTATCCCGCCGGGGTTACGGCTTCGCGGCGGAGGGCGACTGGAAAACCGCGGCGCTCGTGCGTGTGATGAAGCTCATGGCCGCGGGGAAGGGCGGCGGCACGGCGTTCATGGAGGACTACACCTACCATTTTGAGCCGGGCAACGAGATGATACTCGGGGCGCATATGCTTGAGGTTTGCCCGACGCTCGCGGCGGAAAAGCCGAAGATTCAGGTGCATCCTTTGGGCATCGGCGGAAAAGAGCCGCCGGCGCGGGCCGTTTTTAAGGCCAAGGCGGGTAAGGCCATCGTCGCGTCGCTCGTCGACATGGGCAACCGGCTGCGCCTGATTGTCAACGACATCGAATGTGTCGAGCAGCCGTACGATATGCCGAAGCTGCCGGTCGCGCGCGTGTTGTGGAAACCCGCGCCGAGCTTGAAAACCTCCGCCGAGGCGTGGATACTCGCGGGCGGGGCGCACCATTCGGCGCTGAGTTTTGATTTGACGGCGGGGCAGATGGCCGACTTCGCGGAGATGTGCGGCATCGAATTCCTGCATATCGGCGAAGATACGGCGATACCGGATTTTCGCAAAGAGCTGTTTTATAACGACATGGCGTGGAGAGTGAACGGCTGATGCTCGAGAAACTCAAAGAGGATGTCTGCAGGGCGAACAAGATGCTCGCGGAACTCGGCCTCGCGGTGTTCACCTGGGGCAACGCCTCGGGCATTGACCGGAAAAGCGGCCTGGTGGCGATTAAACCGTCGGGGGTGCCGTATGACGCGCTGACGCCGGACGACATTGTGCTTTTGGACCTGAACGGCAAAAAGGCGGAGGGCAATCGCAACCCCTCCACCGACGCGCCGACGCATATTCACCTTTACAACAGCTTCCCGTCTATCGGCGGCGTCGTCCACACGCATTCGCGGTGGGCCACCGTCCGGGCGCAGGCGGGCAAGCCGATTCCGCCTTACGGCACGACGCACGCGGATTTCGCCTTCGGGTTTATCCCCTGCACAAGGGCGCTGACGAAAGCGCAGGTCGAAAGCGACTATGAGCTGAACACCGGCAGATCGATTACCCGGCTTTTCGGCGAACTCGGCATCGACTACAAAGAAGTGCCCGCGGCTCTGGCGGGCTCGCACGGGCCGTTCGCCTGGGGCGGCGACTGCATGGAAGCGGTTGAGCACGCGGCCGTGCTCGAGGAGGTCGCGATGCTCGCGTGGCACACGGAGGCTTTAGGCCGGACGGAACCGATCGAGCCATACCTGCTGGAGAAGCACTATCAAAGAAAGCACGGCCCCGGCGCGTACTACGGACAGAAGGAAAGCGGAAGATAGGCGCAGGAACCCTTCCCTCACTCCGTCTCGCTGACGCTCGACAGCCTTTCTCCGAAAGCAGGCACCCTTTTGTCACTGCGTGACATTTCCCCTAACAGGGGAATTACCTCATCGGAGGGAGCCATGTTTTACAAAGCTGAATATAAAACGACCTCCCCAATCATAAAGGGAGGTTTTTTTGCGCACCGCGCTGCCCGTCATCATGAAACGTTTGCCTTTATTTGCAGGGCGGGCGGCTTGCTCCCGCCGGAACCTGAAAATATCGCGCGGTGAAACGGTAAGGGCGGAGCCCCTGCCCTGTGTTTGTTTTACCAATCAGCCTAACACATAAAGTATGAGCTTTTTACACGTTTGCGGCGGGAGCAAGCCCCCGCCCTACTCTGCAAAGATACTCGTTTCGTGTAAATGTAGGGCTCAAGATCCGCCGGCGAGGGTTTCCCACTCGGCGAGGAGTTCCTCGAGGCGTGTGTTCGCGGCATCGAGCCGCGCGCTGATTTCGAGCACCTTTTCGTAATCCGCGGCAATCTCCGGCTTTTCCAATTCGGCGGCGAGTTCGGCGGCCTGTTTCTCAACCGCCTCAATCGTTTGTTCGAGACGCCGGATTTTGCCCGCGAGCCGTTTTTGTTCGCTCTCGCGCTCCTTGCGAAGTTTGAATTCGTTGGGTTTGGGCGGGGGCGCTTCTTTGACGCCCGGGCGCAGCGTGAGCAGGATATCGCGCATTTTTTCGAAACATTCGTCGTAGTTGCCCTCGAAGCGCTCAACGCCTCCCGGTGTCAACAGCAGGATGCCCGTCGCGAGCTTATTGATGAAATAGCGGTCGTGCGAAACGATGAGCAGCGTGCCCTCAAAGTCGAGCAGCGCGCGTTCGACCGCCTCGCGCGACGGAATGTCAAGGTGGTTCGTCGGTTCGTCAAGCAGCAGGAAATTCGCGCCGGAGAGCATCAGTTTCAACAGCGACGCCCGCGCCTTTTCGCCGCCGCTGAAGGTGCCGACGCGACGGAAAACCTCGTCGCCTTTGAATAAAAATACGGCAAGGGCTTTGCGGATTTCGGTCTCGGTCAAATCCGGCCGGGTGTCCCATACCTCGCGCAGCACCGATTTCTCGTCATGGAGCCCTTCCAGGGTTTGGTGGAAGTAACCGATTCGAATACCGGCGCCTGTGGCGGCCACGCCTTTGTCGGGCGGGAGCTCGCGGGCGATAATGCGCATGAGCGTCGTTTTGCCGCAGCCGTTGGGCCCGAGGAGGAAGGTTCTTTCGCCTCTGAAAAGCCGGAAGGTCACATTCTCAAACAGCGGCGCGGCGAAGGCTTTGGCGGCCTTGTCGACTTTCAGCACTTCGTTGCCGCCCGCGGCTTCGGGTTTGAAGCCAAAACGCAGGGTATCCTCCTGCCCTTCGGGTTTGACGAGCGCCGCGCGTTTTTTTTGGAGCATTTTTTCTTTGCTCTCGGCTTTTATAATGTTTTTTTCGCGCCCCCAGCGGCGCTGCTGCTCGATGATGCCCTCGATGCGGTGAATTTCTTTGATTTCGTTCCGGTACTGCCTTAACTCGATGGCTTCCCTTTCCGCTTTCAGTTGGAGATGGCGCGAATAGTTGCCGTCCCAGAGCGTTATTTTCTTATGCTCGATCGCCAGGGTTTTCTGCGTCACCCTGTCGAGGAACAGGCGGTCGTGCGAGATGATGAGCGCGCCGCCTTTGAAATCGCGCAGAAAATTTTCGAGCCATTCCACGCTGTCGATGTCGAGGTGGTTGGTCGGCTCGTCGAGCAAGAGGTACTCCGCGCGGCTCAGCAGCAGTTTGCCCAGGGAAAGCTTCGATTTCTGGCCGCCGCTGAGCTTGGCGCAGGGCAAATCAAAGTCATTTTTCGAGAACCCGAGGCCGGCCAGGGCGGAGTTTGTGCGGCTGCGGTAGGTCAGCCCGCCGAGGCGCTCATAGTCCTCGGTCAGATTGTTTTGGCGGGCGATGAGGCCGTCGATATCTTCGGCGCCTTCATGGATGGCTGACGCGAGCGCTTCGAGTTCCTTTTCGGTCTTCATCAAATACTCAAACACCGACAGCATTTCGTCATAGACGCCGCGCTTCGAGCCGGCGCACGCGTGCTGCTCCATCAAGCCGAAACGGATGCCGGACGCGGTATAGACGGCGCCTTCCGACGGTTGGGCCGAACCCGTTATCAGTTTGACAAGGGTCGTTTTGCCCGTACCGTTCGCGCCGACGAGGCCTACCCTCTCGCCGGCCGCCAATTCAAACGAAGCGTTTTCAAAAAGCGTGTTTTCGCCAAAGCCCATTGACACATTTTGCGCGCTGATGATAGCCATAGGTCCCCCGTTTTACAACCTCGTTTCCAACAGTTTGATTTTGCCCTCCAACCGGTACTCCCCGAGGGCCGCCGGAATGAAAATCCCGGTGCCTTTTTGTATATCCAGAACTATATCGTTGTAAAGCAATTTCCCTTTACCCTCTAAGGCCAGCAGAGAAACAAACGATGTGTCATCCGCCTCGCCGTTCATCGCGCCGGAAACCTCCAGAGAAACGATGGAAAAGAACGCGCTCGAAAGCAGCAGGCTCCTCTCCCCTCCCTCGTCGTGACGCCGGTTCGCCTTGAAATCAAAGGGTTCCCGGCGGGTGACGGCGAGCGCGTGGCCGATGTGCAGCTCGCGCGGTTTGCCGTCGAGCCCCGGGCGGTTGTAGTCGAAAATCCGGTAGGTCGTGTCGGAACTCTGCTGCACTTCGGCAAGTAATATGCCTTTACAAATAGCGTGCAAGGTTCCGGCCTCAATATAGAACAGATCGCCTTTTTTAACCTTTACTCTTTGCACTTTGTCCATTAGCGTACCGGTTTGAACGGCCTCGCGGAATTCCTCTTCGCCGATTTCGCTCTTGAAACCGAGGACGAGCTCCGCTCCCTCGTCGCAGTCGAGGATGTACCAGGCCTCGGTTTTTCCCGCGCCGCCGGATTTCGCCGCGTAGGCTTCGTCCGGGTGGACCTGGACAGACAAATCGTCTTTCGCGTCGATGAATTTGATGAGCAGCGGGAACTGCTTATACGCTTTGCCCTTTTCTCCGCAGACGGCCGGGTTCGCCTCAACCGCCTCGCGCAGAGGCCTGCCCGCGAAAGAACCGTTGAGGATGACGCTTTCCCCTTTCGGGTGGCAGGAAAGCACCCACGCCTCGGCGGCGTTTTTTTTGTCGGTCTTTATGCCGTATTCCTCGATCAGCCTCGTGCCGCCCCATACGAGTTCGGAAACGGCCGGCCGCAGCAGCATGGGATAGTTCATACGCTCACCTTTCAAACAGAAAGCACCTCGACGGTGCTTCAAATATCTTGAATTATATTATCATATTTGTCCAATAATTGCTATACATATTAACAAGGCCGAAAACCAAACGCGGGGAAAACGACGGGAGGGCAAAGCGATGACAAACACGCTGAAGCTGTTTGCATTGGAAAAGCTGAAAAAAAACACGGAAGAGAAAAGCGACGACGACAAGCTGCTTGAGGAAATCCGGGGCCTGAACGCTTCGATAGCCAACGCCTACAACCGCTTTGAATACGAGGAGGACGACGACCTTGTGGAAGCGGCCATTTTTGAGCTCGAGGCGCTCAAGGCGCGTTACCGCTATTTAATCAGGCTGGCCAAAGAGCAGCGTTTAGAAAGCAAAGATTATACCGCCTTTTGGGGCGTCCAGCATCTACGGAAGGAGGTTGAAAAAGTTAAATGAACCTTGCCGTGAAAATCATTCTGTGGATTATCGTTATAGGCGGCGGAACCGTCATACTCGGCACGATGATCGGCTCGCGCAAGGGAATCCGCAGCTTTTTGCTGACGGCCTTGCAGGGAATCGCGGCGATTTTCGCGGTCAATGTGCTGGGAATGGTCAGCGGCGTCACCATCGCCGTGAACTGGTACACGCTGGGCACGGGTGTCGTTGCGGGAACGCCGGGGGTCATCGCGATGCTGCTGCTTGACGCTATGCTGAAAACATAATTTCCGGTTCAGAACATAATAAAAAACAGATTTTCCTCTTGCATTTTGAATGCGTTTCCTATATAATAACTTCTGCACCGCGAAAGCGGCGCGGAATGCGGACGTTTAGCTCAGCTGGTAGAGCTTTCGCTTGACGTGCGAAGGGTCGGGGATTCGAGTTCCTCAACGTCCACCACAATTAATAGCCATAGGCTCTTTGTATATCAAGGAATCTTGGCTATTTTGCTTTATATACATGTTATTATTAACACACTAAAACACACAATTAAACACAAGAAAACAATATAAATGCAAGTCAAATGCAAGTCAAATGCAAGTCAAATAACAAAAAAAGGCCGGCAAGGAGTTAATCCTTGCCGGCTTCTATATTAATCATTGGTATATTCAATTATGTCACCTGGTTGACAGTTTAGCAACTTGCAAAGCTTTTCAAGCCCGTCACAATAGATGATTTCGCCATTCCTAATCTTTTGAAGAGTTGCCTCCCCAAGTATTTTTTCCTTTCTGATCTTGTAACTTGAGTATCCGGCATCCTTAAGAGCTGCCATGACATCAATTCTATATTTGATAGCCAATATCTATACCCCCATTCAGTTAAGGATATTATATCAGCTGTGTACAC
>ENA-UOUL01003718-UOUL01003718.1-bioreactor-metagenome-genome-assembly--contig:-NODE-3718-length-15161-cov-3.874768_pt1 | contig 15161 bp, 11 predicted proteins | sample MGYA00249838_ERZ747220 | MGnify/ENA primary metagenome ERZ747220 (study PRJEB28778, sample SAMN05720191) | bioreactor metagenome | isolation source: Anaerobic biogas reactor | place: USA:Washington...
CGCTGCCCGAAGTGCCCGGTTTCTACCTAAACTGTGGTTACTGGGCTGGAGTGATGCTTGGTCCAGCCGCGGGCGCACGCGTGACGGACCTGGCGACCGGCAAGTTGGCTCCCCAGGAGAATCCTTTGCGGCCGACACGTTACGCCGAGGGAATCACGTCTATGGGGGATAGCTTCCTGCGCGGCCATCACTAAACCGGAGATCGGAAATGGGCCGCTGCGTGCGGGCCTGGGTCGGGAAGAACTGGTGACATGGAACGGATTCGAAAGCCTCACAATGTCGACCTTACCTGGTGAGTTGTGTCCACGTGGGTCAGGCTGCTGCAGGGAGAGGGACGAAAATTGGCCTGGAATGGGCTTGACAAAGACGCCCAATCGGATATACTATTGATATATCAGGTAGATGCCAGTACGAAGGGGCACCGATCTCATGGGTGAAGTCCGGTGCCCTACCTGTTTTCGGGTAATAGGCCGGCGCTGTCCGGCAACTGTCAGACGCGCGTCCCGCGACGTGCGATCAAGCCAGACCGCTCGCCCCGGCAAGATGACGCGATGGGTCCCCGCGTAGGGGCCTCGATGCGACGTTGCTCGCATCGAGGCCCCTGTTTGTACGTGAGAGTGACCAAAGTTGAGGGCCAGTCGACTGGCCCAGGCCGGTATTCCCATACCGTGTGAGTGATGCAGTGGGGGATGAGACGTGTTCAAGGGTGACCATCCTCTGGCGGAAACTGGCGAATTCACCATCCAGGTGGACGGTCGGCCGTTGCCGGCCCGGCGCGGGCAGACGGTCGCAGCTGTGTTGATCGGTACAGGCCGGTTGGTGCTCCGCCATACCGCCAGCGGTGCGCCGCGCAGTGTGTTCTGTGGCATGGGCGTCTGTTATGACTGTGTCGTTACGATCGATGGCGTTCCCGACCAGCGCGCGTGCATGGCGCCCGCGCGCCCGGGCATGTCCGTGCATCTGCAGTCCTGATAGTGCGATCTTCGATGTCAGCGCATTCGCCGGCCGATCAACGTATCCTCGTCATAGGTGCAGGCCCTGCTGGCCTGGCGGCAGCAGTCACCGCTGTGGAACTCGGCTTGCACGTGGTGCTGGTGGATGAGGCAGCCGCTGCAGGAGGACAGTATCTGTCCCCCGACAACTGGTCGGGCGACGAGCACATCGGTGCAGAACATCGCTTCAGTACACGGGCGGAGCGCGATGGCGCGGCCCTGGTTGCCCGGGCGCAGGCCTTGAGCCGCGCGGCGGACAGTCGCTTTGAGCTCCGGTGGGGCGCGACCGTGTGGAGCCTTCGGCCCAATTCGGATGGGCGGGTTCCCGGCCTTACGGCCATGGTCTATTCTCGTGCCGGAGACGGCGTCCAGGCGAGTTCGGAATGCTTGGAAGCGGATGTCGTCATCCTGGCCACCGGCGCGCGGGAGACTGTCACACCGTTTCCCGGTTGGATCTTGCCGGGGGTCATGACGGTTGGGGCGGCTCAACTCCTGATCAAGCGCCACGGGGTGAGCCCCGCCGGGCCAGGGCAGCGGGTCTTGATTGCAGGATCGGGGCCGCTCCTGCTCCCGGCAGCGGCCAAGCTGATCGAGGCGGGCGCACACGTCGTTGGGGTTCTGGAGGCAACGCATGCAGGCGCTTCCACCCTCCGCAAGGCTGCCTCATCCGGCGTGTTAGAGTGGGCGCCCGCCCTGTGGGACCGGCGTGGAGAAAGCTGGCACTATCTGTCCGCTTTGCGCCGGGGCCGCGTACCGTACCTGTTTGGCCGGGCAGTGATCCGGGCCACGGGGACTGACCGTGTAGAAGCGGTGGATATTGCGAAGCTCGACCGCACAGGTTCACCGTTGCCAGGACGCACTGAGACGTGGCCGGTTGATCTGTTGTGCGTCGGTTACGGCCTGGCGCCAAACATCGAGCTAGCCCAGCTTGCCGGGGCCCGGGTCATCTACAGTGCGGCATTGGGCGGGTGGGCCGTCCAGGCGGATGAAGAATCGGGGGTTCGGACGAACGTGCCTGGCTTGTTTGCAGCAGGAGAGACCTCCGGCATCAGCGGCGCGAGCAGTGCCCTGTTGAGCGGGCGAACTGCGGCGATGAGTGCGGCGGTCACCCTGGGCCGGCTGCCCCAGGCCGCATTGCAGGTTGACTTGGTCCGTACCGCACGTCGCAGGCGGCAGAATGCGCGCTTCGGCGCCCTGGTCAATCTGATGTTCGGCGCCCCGGATATACTGACCCGGTCTCCCGACGACACACCCATATGCCGGTGTGAGGAAGTGACTGCAGGGGAGGTGCGGGCAGCCATTGCGGCCGGAGCAAGGTCGCTAGATGCTCTGAAGCCTGCTCTGCGTGTCGGCCAGGGCCTGTGTCAGGGGCGCACGTGCGGTCCCGCGTTGGCCCGACTGTTGGCCGCCGAAACTGGCAGGCCTGTCGAGGCAGGGGGACTGTTTCAGACGCGGCCGCCGGTCAAGCCGGTGCCTCTGGCGGTCGTCGCCGGGCAGGAAGGTGGCCGGTGAAAGCCCCCGAGGTGATCGTTGCCGGCGGTGGAATCGTGGGTGCAGCGTGTGCTTACTATCTGGCGCAGGCCGGCATCGGCGTCCTGGTCCTGGAACGCGAATTCTTTGCCAGCGGGACCTCGCGGGCGTGCGATGGGTTGATCCTGTCCTGGGACAAGCTCTCGGCTGCAGAATTGGAACTGGCCCAGGCCAGCGCGATGCTGTGGGCCGATCTGGCCCAGGCGCTGCCCCGGGATTTCGAATACCGGCGCCAGGGCTCGATCGTGCTGGCCGAGACAGAAGAGGTCCTGGCCGGTCTGCGACAGAAAGCAGCGGACCTGGGGGAAGCCGGCATTCGCGCCGAGGTGTTGGATGGAGCGGGACTGCTGACGCTCGAACCCAATCTCGCCCCTGACCTGGCTGGCGGCGCTTTCTTTCCCGGGGATGCGCAGGTGGACGCCCGCCAGGCAACGCTGGCCTTGCTGGAGGGAGCCGCACACCTTGGCGCAGAGCTCCGGCAGGGCGTCGAAGTAATCGGCCTGCACCGCCAGACCGGCGGCCGGGTGACGGGCGTCCTCACTGCCGAAAGCGGAGGATCCGCATCCGGATGCGGAAGACCCGCATCCGGCGGTGTGATTATGGCGGATGCGGTGGTGGTCGCCGGTGGCGTATGGAGCAGCGAGATGCTGCGTGAGGCCGGTCTGGAGTTACCGATCCGGCCGCGCAAGGGCCACATCGTCGTTGCGTCGTTGCGTCACGCGCCGGACCTGATCGCACATCCGTTGGCCGAGGGAAGCTATGCGGCCTCCGTGAAGTCGTCGGCCGACGATGTGCAGGTGGCGCTGATCGCGGAGAAAACGGCCAGCGATACGCTGCTCCTCGGCAGCAGCCGGGAGTTCTGCGGCTTCGATCGATCGGTTCGAGTGGAGATTGTCCAGGCAATTGCAGCGCGCGCGATTCGATTCGTGCCGGCATTGGCAGCGGCGAGCGCGATTCGCAGCTATGCAGGGCTACGACCGTGGAGCCCCGACCATCTGCCGCTGATTGGGCCAGTGGAAACCCACCCGGGGCTGTTCCTGGCAACGGGGCACGAAGGCGCCGGCATCGGCCTTGCGCCGGTTACGGGCCGCATGATCGCTGATTGGATTGAGTGCTGCCCTCACGGGTATGCAACCGGCACAGAACCCGGGCGCGGTGATACCGTTTCAGAGCGTCCGGGGCTCGTTTCAAAGGGATGGTCTGCAACCTGGCCAGGGCGCTTTGGAACGCCAACGCAGTTGGCGCAGGCGCCCTCAAAATAACTGATGTGAGGTGAAGAATATGGCAAAGGCTCTGACAACAGTCGTCTCATCGTCCACGAAAACGGTTGAGATCAATCGGGAGATGCCCACAGTGATCGTCGGAGAACGTATCAATCCGACTGGGCGTAAGCAGGTCCTTGCAGCGTTCGCTGCAGGTGACTTTGGCATTGCCCGCAGCGACGCGATCGCTCAGGTCGAGGCGGGTGCACACATGTTGGATGTTAATGCAGGAGTGCCCGGCGCCGATGAGCCAGAGTTGTTGGTTCAGGTGCTGAAGAACGTCATGGAGGTCACCGATGTTCCGCTGTGTATCGATACGGCTGACCCCGAGGCACTCGCCGCCGCCCTCAAGCTGTATGAGGGGAAGGCGTTGATCAACTCCTGCAACGGTGAAGAGCGCTCGCTCAACGCAGTGCTGCCGATTGTTAAGGAGCATGGTGCTGCAGTGATCGCCTTGTGTATGGACGATGACGGCATCCCGGAGACGGCCGAGGCCCGGTTGAAGGTGGCCGGAAAGATCATCGAGCGTGCCGGCAAGCTGGGCATCCCCATCGAAGATATCGTGGTTGATCCGCTTGCGCTGACGATGGGCGCGGACAGCAACGCAGGCCGCCTCGCGCTCGATTCCATCGAGCTGATCGTGGCTGAATTCGGCGTCAATATCACGATGGGTGCCAGCAACATCTCGTTTGGCATGCCCGACCGCGCGTATATCAACTCGGCATTCATCGCCATGGCGATCCATGCGGGCCTGACCTGCCCGATCACCAACCCGTTGGTCACCCCGGTGATCACGGCCATACTCGCTGCGGATCTGTCCATGGGCCACGATTCGTATGGGGCACGCTGGATCAAGGCCTATCGGAAGCGCCTTAAGGCCGCCGCTTCATAAATGCGCAGGCCTAAGATTGCACTTGAGATGAGGCGCTTATGGTTGGGGAGATTTTTGCGCTGACCGATGCCCAAAGGGCATACCAGCAGATCAAAGAACGGATTATCACCACGGCGATGCAGCCGGGCGCGGTTATCCAGGAAGCCGATCTGATGAGCGAGCTTGGCCTGGGCCGCACCCCGGTGCGCGAGGCGTTGAAGCTTCTTGAAGCGGAAAACCTTGTCGTGGTCTCTCCCCGGCGCGGCATCTTTGTAGCCGATGTAGCCCTGACGGATCTGCTGCACGTGCAGGAAATCCGTCTTGAGCTGGATCCGCTGACCGCACGGTTGGCCGTGCAGCGCGCCAGGCCCGACGAGGTCGACGAGATGCGTCGGCTGATCACCGAGGCCAAGGAGTGCGAATGTAGCGGCGACCCGCAGGCACTGCTGGCAATTGATCGCCAGCTCCATGCTGTACTGCGGGAAGCCGCCCACAATCGGCTGCTGGCAGACGAATGCGAGATGCTTTTCAACCTGTCCTTGCGTATCTGGTATCTGTTCATTCACCGCCTTGAGCCGCAGCATCTTGCGGAGGATGCCTTCGATGAGATCATCGAGGCCATTACTACAGGGAATGTCGCCCAGGCAGATCGCGCCATGCGGCGCCATATCGTGTCCTTTGGCGATTCAATAAAACTGATTCTGTGATTAGATCTCAGTGAAGGAGGCTAAGCAGTGAGCGAAGTTTTGATGCAAATTTCGGAAGCGATCATCGAGGGCAACGTCGATGACATCGTCGATTTGACGGAGGAGGCGTTGGATGGGGGCTCCTCACCCGAAGAGGTCCTGAACCAGGGGCTGATGGCGGGCATGGACCACGTCGGCGTCGAGTTCAAGGCCGGCAACATGTTTGTCCCCGAGGTGCTGCGCTCGGCCAAGGCGATGCAGGCTGCGATGGATGTGCTGCGGCCGATGCTGGCGAAGGCAGGCGTCAAGCACACCGGCAAGCTGCTGCTCGGCACGGTGAAGGGCGACTTGCACGACATCGGCAAAAACCTTGTGGGCATGATGTGCGAGGGCGCCGGCTTCGAGGTCACCGACCTCGGCAAGGATATCTCGCCTGAGCAGTTCGTGGCTGCGATCAAAGAGCAGCAGCCCGACGTGGTGGGCATGTCCGCACTTCTGACGACGACGATGCGCACGATGGGTCACACCATCAAGGCCCTGGAAGAGGCGGGCCTGCGCGATCGGGTCAAGGTGATGGTTGGCGGCGCACCGGTTACGCAGTTATTTGCGGACCAGATCAAGGCCGACGGCTACGCGCCGAACGCAGCAGCCGCGTCGGAGCTGGCTCGCAAGCTCGTCGCAGCATAAACCTCAGCGAAGGAGAACCTACATGAGGACAAACTACGTAGTTAATTCTGGTACGCGCTTCAATGTGTTCTCGCAGGACCAGTTGGAAGAGATGTTCAACGGCGTGTTGCATCTGTTGCAGTACACAGGCCTGGACGTGAAGCATGAGGAAGCGCGGGATATCCTGGAGAAGGCCGGCGCATGGGTTGACGGGGAGCGTGTGCGGCTGCCCTCTTACATGGTGAAGGACGCGCTGCGCAAGGCGCCGCGCAGCTTCACGCTGTGGGCCCGTGACGGCAATCCGAAGCACAACATCCACATCGGCCCCGGTCGTGCGCACTTTGGCCCCGGTCCGACGTGCACGCACTTCATCGATCCGGAAACGCTCGAGCGCCGGATCTACACCAAGGCGGATGTGCCGCTGGTGGCGCGACTCGTGGACGCCTTGCCCAACATCGATTTTTGCGAGTCATTGGGCACGGTGGATGATGTTCACTATGACCTGGGCGCGCTGTACGAGTTTGCGGGCATGTTCCCCAACACCAGCAAACCGATCGTCGCCTGGTCGTACGACAAATACGACTCCGCGGGCATTCACGAGATCGCGGTGGCGGAAGCCGGCGGGCAGCGAGCATTCGAGCAGCGGCCCACTTATGTCCACTATTGCGAGCCTCTCTCGCCGCTTGTCAGCACTTTCGAGGCGCTCGACAAGCTCATCTTCGCGGCAACTCACCGAGTGCCCCTGGTCTTCACGCCCTGCCCCATTGCAGGGGGTACTGCCCCGATCACTGGTGCGGGCATCATCACCATGGGCGCTGCCGAATCCTGGATGGGTTTGACGCTTGCACAGATCCTTCAACCGGGCCTGCCCTTCTTCATGGGCGGTGTATTCTCGGCGATGGATATGAACACTATGATCCTGGCCTACGGTGCACCCGAGCTGCCGCTGTACATGGCCGGCTTGACCGAGCTGGCGCACTACGCGGGCCTGCCGCTCTGGCAGACCGGTGGCTGCACGGATTCAAAGACCTTCGACGGACAGGCCATGATCGAAGGCGCCATGTCGGTGTTCTTCTCGGCGCTCACCAGCGGCGATCTCTGCCACGATGTTGGATACACCGAAAGCGCCATGACCGGCTCGCTGTTCCAGCTCTGTGCCATGGATGAGGCTATCGGATATTCCCGGCGCATCACGCGCGGCATCGAGGTCAACGATGACACGCTGGCCGTAGAGGTCATCAACAAGGTCGGCCCGAACAATCACTATCTGCGACAGCCGCATACCCGCCGGTACTACAAGAGCGAATATTTCTATCCCAAGCTGCTCGACCGCCAGGACTTTGAAAACTGGGAGGCCAGCGGCGGCCTGACCATGAAGGATCGGACCATCGCCCGGGTGCGCGACATCCTGGCCACGCACAAGGCCTCCCCGGTCAAGCCGGAGACCTTGAAGGCCATTGAGAAGGTCCTGGCTGAGGCCGAGGACCGTGTCAAGGATAAGAAATAACCCTTGCAGTGCAGGTGAACAAGAGAGGACACAATGAGCAGACTACTCGAGAAAATGTCAACCGCGATCCTGGAAGGGGATGCGGATAAGCTGCCGAAGTTGGTAGAGAAGGCGCTGGGCGAAGGCGTATCGGCCAAAGAAATCCTCGAGAACGGCCTGTTGGTCGGCATGCAAGAGGTGGGTGTGCGCTTCAAGGCCGGCGATATGTTCGTGCCCGAGGTGCTGATGTCCGCGGAGGCCATGCAATCGGCCATGGTGGTGCTACGGCCCGAGCTGGTCAAGAGCGGCCACAAGCAGATTGGCAAGGTGCTCCTGGGAACGGTGAAGGGCGACCTCCACGATATCGGCAAGAACCTGGTGGGCATGATGTGCGAGGGTGCAGGCTTCGAGGTGCTCGACATCGGCTTCAATGTCGAGCCTGAGAAGTTCATAGAGGCGATCAAGACGCACCAGCCGCAGGTAGTGGGCATGTCGGCCATGCTGACCACCACGATGCGCGCGATGGGGCACACGATCAAGGCGATCGAGGAAGCCGGCCTGCGCGACACCGTGAAGGTTATGGTCGGTGGCGCGCCGGTGGACGCGGAGTTCGCCAAGCGCATCGGCGCGGACGGCTATGGCTCGAACGGGCCCGCCGGGTCCGAGCTGGCGCAGAAGTTCGTCGGCGCGGCCTAAGCAAGGAGATCAACGACCATGCAGAGAACTAAGAATAACTACACGGTCAACGCCACGCCCACCCTGCAGGTGCTGACCGAGCAACAGATCGAAGCGATTTATTACGCTGCACTGTCGGTTCTTTCGGAGACCGGCGTGCGCGTTTACGACAAAGAAGGCTGGGATCTCGCCTATCAGGGCGGCGCGGTCGTCGAGGATGTGCAGGCCGATAACGCGCTGGTCAAGATGCCTTCCTGGATGGTGGATAAGGCTCGCTCCACGCTGCCGCAACGCATCCGCGTCATCGGCCCCGCGGGGCACGACGGCGTGCGCAAGTACAAGATGGATCTGTACAAGAACACGATGTACTTCGGCACCGGGTCGGATACGCCGTTCACCATCGATCCTTACACGCAGGTCCGCCGCCGCGCGGTATACAAGGATGTGAAGAACCTGGCCAAGCTGGCGGAAGCGCTGCCGAACGTCGACTTCTTCATGTCGCTCGGCATCACGCAGGACACAGCCGTCGGCACCTATGACCGGTGGCAGTACCTGGCGATGCTCGAGTCCACCACCAAGCCGATCAATATCACTGCGGTGGATATCGAAGGCCTCAAGGATCAGCTCGAGATGGCCTACATCCGCCTGGGAGGCAAGCAAGAGTGGAAGAAGGCGCCATGCTTCTCCCTCTACAATGAGCCGGTGTCGCCGTTGAGCCACTCTGAGGAAGTGATCCAGAAGCTGCTCTTCTGCGCAGACAACGATATCCCCATCGTCTACACGCCCTGCCCGTTGGCGGGTGCGACCTCTCCGGCGACGCTGGCCGGCACGATGGTCCAGGCCCTGACCGAGAGCCTCTTCGGCATCGTGCTCAGCCAGCTGCGCAAGCCGGGTGCGGAAGTGATCATCGGCGGCCTCATGTCGGCAATGGACATGCAGACCGCTGTCTACCCGTACGGCTCGCCCGAAATGGCGCTGCTGAGCGCGGGCTATACCGAGATCACCAAGTGGCTGCGGGTTCCGGAATATGAGACGGCCGGCTGCTCCGATACCAAGTGCTTCGACGAGCAGGCGTGCATGGAGGCTGCGATCAACATCAGCACCGCGGCCATGATCGGCGGCAACATGATCCACGACATCGGCTACATCGAGCAGGGTCTGTGCAGCAGCCCGCACATGTTGGTCGCGTCGGATGAGATCATCAGCCGCGCCAAGCGCATCCTGCGCGGCATCCCGGTCGACGCGGATACGCAGGCGCTCGACGTCCTCGATGAGGTTGGTCCTGGCGGCCACTTCCTCGGACACGATCACACGTTTAACCGCTTCAAGACGGAAAACTGGCGATCCGCGCTCACTGACCGGCAGGTCTACGCTGACTGGGAAGCCTCCGGCAGCAAGAACTACCAGCAGCGCGTGCATGAGCGAATGGTGGAGATCCTGGAAGCTGAGACCGAGCCTCTGCTCGATGAGAAGATGTACCAGGAGCTGCGCCGCATCTGCGAGCTGGCCGACGCGCGACACACGGACGAAGAGCTCGACGTCCAGATGTTTGTCTAACTTTCGGTGCCCGGCACTTAGGTGCCTTAGGTGCCCGGCACTTGCGAAGTGCCGGGCACCTGAAAGACAGGATGCTCGGCCCGCCGTTAGGTGCCTGGCACCTGGGAGCCAGAGTGCCGGGTATCTGGCGTCCCCACAAAAGGTCAGGTGACCCTTGACTACAGCTAGCGATAGCCTTGTTCTTGGCATAGACACGGGCGGCACTTACACAGACGCAGTTCTGCTGGCATACCGGGCCCGGCGGGTGCTGGCCACTCACAAGAGCCTCACCACCAAGCGCGACTTCTCGATCGGCATCGAGCAGGTCATCGACGGCATTCACATCGACGATCCGGCGGCTGTCAAGATGGTCTCCATCTCTACAACCCTGGCGACGAATGCAATCGCCGAGGGTAAAGGCAAACGCGTCGCGCTTTTTCTGATCGGCTATGATCCGGAACTGATCGCAAATTTTCGCATGCAGGACCGGTTTGCGACACCGCATTTCTTCTACTTTCGCGGGGGCCATGATCTGTACGGCCGCGAAAAGGCCGAGCTGGATCTGCCTGGCATCCTGGCCCAGGTGAACAAGATCAAGGACCGCATCGACGCGCTTGCGGTCTCGAGTTATTTCAGCCCGCTCAACCCCGAGCACGAAAACCGTGCTTATAAGGCCATCTCCAGCATCTGTGACCTGCCGATTGTCCTGGGCCATCAGCTTTCGACCAGGCTTGGCTCCGTCGAGCGCGCTACGACCGCGGCACTGAATGCCTCGTTGTTGGCAGTCTTGCAGGACTTCATCATCGCCGCGCGCCGCGCAATGGAGCGGCGGCGCATTGTGGCGCCGTTAATGGTTGTGCGCGGGGATGGCACGCTCATGAGCGACGAGTTTGCCGCGCGCACGCCGGTTGAGACGATTCATTCGGGCCCGGCTGCCAGCGCCATCGGCGGCCGGTTCCTGTCCAACCTGGATGAAGCGTTGATCGTCGATGTCGGCGGCACGACGACTGATCTGGCCCTGATTGAGGGCGGGCAGGTGCGCGTAAGCACCGAGGGTGCAACCGTCGGCGAGTATAAGACATCGGTTCAGGCAGCCAACCTCCTTTCGATCGCCCTGGGCGGGGACAGCCACATTCGCGTGGCGCGCGATGGCCAGATCACCGTCGGCCCGGAGCGTGTGATGCCGTTGGCGTACCTGGCGCACCAGTATGGGGGCGTAGCCGGGCGGCTCAGGGCGTTGGCACGCCGGCAGTGGTCCCAGGCGACGCCCGAATGGTTGGAGTACTGGCACTTGTTGCGCGAGCCGCCGCCTGGCTTGCTCGAGAGCAGCCAGGAAGAAGCCCTCGTCGCTCTGCTGCGCGATGGTGCTCAGCCGGTGCCGGAAATCCTCAAGCACCTGAACGTGCTCCACGTCGGCCAGGTTCACGTGGCCGAGTTGATGCGCCAGGAGATCATCGGCAAGGCCGGCTTGACGCCTACCGATCTGATGCATGTGGAGGGCAGCTACGCGCTCTGGGATACTGAAGCCGCAGAATTGGCGCTGCAGGTTTTCAGCCATCATGTGCATGCCGCGCACCCGGCGCAGCGAGAGCCGGCAGAGGTCCGCCGGCGCATCTGGGAGCGCGTCACTGAGATGGCGGTGTATGCGATCGTGACCTTCCTGACGAACAAGCAGCTTCCACCACCCGGCGCCATCGATCCCGAGCGGGAGGAGAGCATCGGTCCGTGGTTCCTGCACAACAGCCTGTATCATCAGCACCCGCATCTTGCGACCGAGTTTCGTCTCAATGTTCCGATCATCGGCATCGGTGCACCCGCCGGGCTTTTTCTGAGGCCGGTGGCGGAGGCGCTTCACACGGAGCTTGTGCTGCCAAAGCACTACGAGGTGGCCAATGCAGTGGGCGCAATCGCAGGGAGTGTGATGGTTACTGAGGAGGTGCTGGTCTATCCGCGGCTGGATGCGGTGGGCCTGGAGGTGCTGGGCTACTACGTACAGACCGGCGACCAGCGAACCGAGATCGATGATGTCACCGAAGCTCTGGCGCAGGCGCATGCGCTGGCCCATGAGCGGGCGCTGGGCGGCGCGCTCCGCTCCGGCGCGGATAATCCCCAGGTGGTGGTCGAAGAACTCACCGACGGGCTTGACACCTACCGCATCCGCGCCAAGGCCATGGGCAATCCCCGCCTGGCGCATTAAGCGTGGGAGCGCAAGGTGCACTCTGTAGCGTCTGCGTTTTACGTGGCTAATCGGAGGAAGTGATGGAATCAGTAGTGCGACCGGATACTCAAAGAGCTTACAACCTGATCTGTGAGAAGATCATTACGTTGGAACTGCCTCCCGGGCATCCCATTCACGAGCAGCAGCTTGCCGAGACTTTGGAGATGGCGTTGAGCCCCGTGCAGGAGGCGCTGAAACTGCTGGCGGACGATCACCTGGTCCGCGTGACAGCGCGCCACGGCTTCTATGTGGCGGATGTGAATGTGCCAGACCTGGATCAACTCAGCGAGCTTCGCCTCGCGCTGGAAGGACTGGCTGCAAACCTGGCCGCTCAGCGCGCCACGCCCGATGAGATCGTTGTGCTGCAAACCCTCAGGGAAGAGCAGACCACGGCAGATCCGTCTGAGACGCGGCGGCTATTCGAGATCGACCATAAGTTCCACCAGGCGATCGCGAAGAGCGCGGGAAACAGGTATCTTGCCCAGACCCTGGACCACTTTTTTGGGCTGTCCTTGCGCCTGTGGTATCTCGTGATGCCGCACCTGGATTTCCTGCCCGGATCAGTAGGCAAACATCTGGACATCGTGGATGCGATCGCCCGGCATGACTCCGCCGCGGCGGAGCAGCTGATGCGCGAGCACGTTGCGGAATTCTACAAGAACGTGCGAGCCTTTCTGCAGACCCGTTGAGACGCGAAAGAATGATGGAAGAAGAAAGACGGAAAGTGGGAACAGCTTCTGGCCCGGCGGACCCGGCGATGGCCCCGGTCCCTCAGGCGACCGTGCGTGTCAGTTATGGCGCCAGGTCCGAGACGATCTCCGTGGATGCAGGCAGCGTGCTCAGCGATGCCCTCATCGCAACCGGCCTGCCGTTCGAGCAGCCGTGCGCCGGTCGCGGCACGTGTCTCAAGTGCAAGGTGATGGCAGCAGGGCTGGGTCCGGATGCCATCAGCCCGTTGGATGACCACGAGCGCCGCGGGCTCACGGTTGCGGAGCGCGCGGCTCGATACCGGCTTGCGTGCCGGGCACGGGTTTTCGGTGATACGGAAGTCACCCTGGCCCCAATCGTCGTCTACTCCAACAAGATCTTCCGCGTATGCAACGACCACAAGCGTCCCGACGCGCCGTTGGGCCTGGCAATCGACCTTGGCAGCACCACCGTGGCTGCCTTCGTCGTCACTCTCGACCGGAACCAGGTCTGCGCGGGCGGTGCTGGCCTGAATCAGCAGACCGCTTTTGGCGCGGATGTGATCTCGCGCCTGGCTGCCGCGCAGATTGGGCCGGAGGTGGCGGAGCGCGCATCCGTGCTGGCCCTGTCTTCCATCGTGCAGGCCGTGGATGCGCTGCATCTCAGCTCCAACGCGAGAAAGCGCATCCGCAAGGCAGTGATCGTCGGCAACTGCGCCATGCACCACCTGCTCCTGCGTGCGCCCATCGACACGTTGGCCGAGCTGCCCTTCCAACCTTCCGAGCGGGAGACGCGGCGCTTTCAGTCGGGCGCGGGCGACACGGTCGCTCCAGCGGGTGCGAACCCATTTGCCGACATCTTCCCCCCTGGCGTAGAGGTCCTGCTGCCCCCATTGATTGGCGGATTTGTCGGATCGGACGCGTTGGCCTGCCTCCTGTATTACGGATTTGACCGCGCACCGGAACCCATGGTCGCGGTCGACCTGGGGACCAACGGAGAGGTGATGGTCACCGACGGCAGCCGCATCCTGGTCGCGTCGACCGCGGCCGGCCCCGCGTTTGAGGGCGTGAACATCTCCTGCGGATCGCGCGCAGTGGACGGCGCCATCACCGGCGTAGATTTGGTCATGCCGGACGGGTCTGCGACCGGCGCCATCTCGGGCGTTGACCTACCCACTGTAGAGACGTTGCATGCAACGTCTCTACAGCATGCAACGTCTCTACGGCTGCGAACGGTCGCCGATCAGCCGCCGGTCGGGCTGACCGGATCGGGCCTTCTGGAACTGATCTACAAGCTGCGCCTCGCTGGGGTCATCGAGCCGAACGGCCGGCTGGTCTCCGAGCACGAGGTGTTCGGCGATCGGCTGAGCATCGACGTTCAGGAGAGCCCGGAAGGCCCGAACGCTGTGCGCCAGTTCCTGATCGCCGAAGCAGGCGCGGCTGTAGAGACGTTGCATGCAACATCTCTGCACTTGACGCAGCACGATATCCGCGAGCTCCAGAAGGCCAAGGGCGCGATCCGCGCAGCCATCGATACGCTGATGGCGAAGCTCGATCTGGCTCCCGGCGACCTGACCCGGGTCATCTTGACCGGCTCTTTCGGCAGCCAGCTTTCCATCGATGCCATCATCGGCTTGGGCATGACGCCGCCAGTTGCACCCCAGATCGTCGAGATGTCGCCCAATGGTGCAGGATTCGGTGCGGCCATGATGCTCGACCCAGGAGAGTTCGCCCGCGCGGAACGGATCGCAGCAGCCGCCGAGCAGGTCGACCTGGATCTGGACCCGGAGTTCGACCGCCTCTATGTGCGATCGCTCCGTCTGACCGCAGATTAAGGATCGCACAGTGACGAGCCCGACCCAGAACCCTCTCCTCCGCGCGGCCCCGGTGGTGCTCGCGACGCTGTGCTGGTCGACCGCGGGCATCTTCATATCGTGGACGTTGCAGGGCAGCAACCTGGCGCCGCTGGGACTGGCGTTCTGGCGGGTGCTGTTCTCCTTCGTCTGCCTCCTGGTCTACCTCGCGATTGCTCCCGGTAAACGCGAGCTATTGCGCGTCCCCAGGCGCGAGCTGCCTTGGCTGGCGGCCCTGGGGGTGCTGGCAGTTGGGGTCTTCCAGGTCCTGTGGATCCTGAGCATCATTACAAACGGCGCCTCGCTGTCCACGGTGGTCCAGTGTAATGCACCGATCATTGTGACGTTGCTCGCCCGCATCATCTGGCACGAGCCTCTGACCTGGCAAAAGTGGGCTGCCATCGGCCTCGCGTTCCTGGGGACGGTTCTGGTCGCGCAGTTGAGCGGCTCGGGTAACCTGCAACTTACGCCTACGGGCCTTATCATCGCACTTGGTTCTGCGTTTACTTACGCTGGGATCACGCTGTTCACTAAGAAGTTGAGGTCAGATGGCCTTAACCATTGGACGATCCTGATGTACTCCTATGGCTATGCGGCACTTGCGCTGCTATCGTTCCAGTGGGGCCAGCCAAGTCCGCAGATAGCTGGATGGTCGACGGTTGGCGCCTTCGTTGGGTTGATCCTCATCACGACGATCGCA
>ENA-UOUL01003720-UOUL01003720.1-bioreactor-metagenome-genome-assembly--contig:-NODE-3720-length-15151-cov-4.927159_pt1 | contig 15151 bp, 8 predicted proteins | sample MGYA00249838_ERZ747220 | MGnify/ENA primary metagenome ERZ747220 (study PRJEB28778, sample SAMN05720191) | bioreactor metagenome | isolation source: Anaerobic biogas reactor | place: USA:Washington...
AGACCTGCCGCCCGGCGAGCCCATCCCGGCGGAGACGTTGGGCCGGGTGCTGTTCGACCTGGTAGCCTGGGCCATGGCCCACGGCATCGAGGCCGAGAGCGCGCTGCGAGAGACGAACGCCGCCTTTGCGGCCGAAGTCGCGCGCCAGAACTGGGGATAAGACATGCCCACCCATCACTTCACGCCCACCCGTTACTACAACACCATCGGCTCGCACCCGCCCGCGCTGGTCGTAGCGGATGGTGACACGGTCATCACGACCACCATCGATGCGTTCGGAACAGACCGTCACGGCGTCTCGGTCGCGGGGCGGCCCAACCCCCAGACGGGCACTTTTTACGTCAATGGCGCCTTGCCCGGCGATGTCCTCGCGGTCGACCTGGTTCGCCTCACGCCCGACCGGCCCACCGGCTTCATGCGGGACGTCGTTGCGGCCAACGTGGTCGATCCCGCGTTCGCCCCTTCGCTGCCTGAGGCGCAACTGCGAGAGTGGCACATCGACCCGGCCGCAGGCGTCGCCAGGCCAGCGGAGCCCCTTCTGCACCTGCCCGGCATGGCCTTGGCACTCGCGCCCATGATCGGCTGCTTCGGCGTCGCGCCCAGCCTTGGCCAGGCCATCTCCACAGCCACGTCCGGCCCGCACGGTGGCAACATGGACTACCGGGGTTTTTGCGCGGGGACCACTGCCTACTTCCCGATTTCAGTCGAGGGTGCGCTCTTCTTCATCGGCGACGGGCACGCGGTGCAGGGCGACGGGGAGATCGTGGGCACGGGCATCGAGACATCGTTCGAGGTGGAGTTCACCCTGCGCGTGCTGAAGGGCAGGCAGATCAACTGGCCGCGCGGCGAGAACGACGACTTCATCTTCACCGCCGGCAATGCGCGGCCGCTGGACCAGGCTGTGCAGCATGCAACGACCGAGATGCTGCGCTGGCTGACCGGCGACTACGGCCTAACGGTGAACGAGGCCAGCATGCTCCTCGGCCAATGCGTCGAATACGACCTGGGCAACATCTACGATCCGGCCTACACGATGGTATGCCGTCTCGCGAAGCGCTGGCTGCCGGACGCTGCATCGCGAGCTTGAAGCCACACGGGGCAACTACAACCGCTGAAGAGCGCCGGCCGCGCACAGAGCGGTAGAAGCCAGGAGGAGGCCTATGTCCCGACCACTCCGCTGGTACGACCTCATCACCATCAACATCTTCTTCCTCGCGCTGACGACCCTGTCCCAGACCAACGGGCTGGTGTTCCCCCTGCTGGTCCAGAACTTCGTCGGCGAAGCGACCAAGGGCGCCCGCCTCGGCGAGCTGAGGCTGTGGAGCCTCATGGTCGCGCTCCTCTGGCAGGCCCTCATGGGCATGCTGTCGGACCGCAACACATCGCACCTGGGGCGGCGGCGGCCCTTCATCCTCATCGGATCCCTGGCCATGACCGTCTTCATCGCCCTGACCGGCGTGGCAGCGGGCATGACGGGGATGGCGGGCTTCTGGTTCCTCTTCGCCATCGCGGTCCTGCAGGCAGTCGCGGCCAACACGGCCCACGGCGCGCAGCAAGGCCTCATCCCCGACCTGGTCCCCGACGAGCAGCGCGGCCGGTTCTCCGCGGTCAAAGCCGTCCTGGAGGTTCCCCTCCCCCTGATCCTGGTATCATTCACGATCGCGCGTTTCATCAGCGCGGGGAACCTGTGGCTGGCGTTGGCCCTCGCCGCGGCAGTGCTCCTGGTCTCCATGGGAATCACGATGTTGGCCCCTGAGCGGCCGCTGCCGAAGGAGGAGGCTCCGCCCCTCGACTGGGCGCCGATCCTGCGCCTCGTGGCGATGGCCGCGGTCTTCACCGCGATCATCCTCGGCCTGGGCGCAGCCGTCCGGCTTCTCGGCGACCCGCTCGCCGCGATTACCGCTCCCGCCCTGTTGCTGCCAATCGCCGGCCTCACCGGCGTGCTGGCCATCATCATTGCCGTCGCGGTGGGCGTGTGGATCAGCGTGCGGATCAGCATCGGCAACCGCGCGGCCCAGGACAACCCGTCGTTCACCTGGTGGGTCGTCAACCGGCTGGCCTTCTTCGTCGGCACCACCAATCTCTCGACCTTTGCGATCTACTTCCTGCAGGCCAGGCTGGGACTGGAGCGCGAGAAGGCAGCGGGCCCGGCCGCGCTGCTGATGACCGTCATCGGCGTGTTCATCCTCCTGGCCGCCGTCCCCAGCGGGTTCCTGGGAGACCGCTTCGGCCACAAGCGGCTGGTGCTGATCAGCGGGCTCGTCGCGGCCCTGGGCGTGGTGGTCGTTCTGCTCTCGCCCGGCATGAACGTCATCTATGCCGGCGGCAGCCTGATCGGGATCGCCACCGGCTTCTTCTTCACCGCCAATTGGGCGCTGGGCACGCGGATCGTGCCGCAGGCCGAGGCCGGCCGCTACCTGGGCATCTCGAACCTGGCAGGGGCCGGCGCGGGCGCGGTGGGCGCGTACATCGGCGGCCCCATTGCGGACTACGTCACCGCGCGGCTGCCCGAGCTGCCCGGAGCGGGCTACGTCCTACTCTTCGCCATCTACGGCGTCATGTTCCTCGTGTCTGTGGTTGCGCTGCGCGGGGTCACCGCGCCGGAAAGGGGGGCGACCAGGCTCATCTGATGCGACCGGTTTGGGTGCTGCACGGATGCGGCAAACCTGGTGCTGGCTCCGGCCGCGCAGTTGCGCCTGGCAGCCGAAAAGTTGGTCGAGCTACACGACGGCGATCAGCGGACACGGTTTCTCGTCGAGCGACTTTGCTTCACATTGCACCCGACAGGTGGTATACTTTCGACATGAGGGTTTACCTTGACACGTGCAGCTTGCAGCGCCCGCTCGACAACAAGACCCAGCTCCGCGTGTTGCTCGAATCGGAGGCGGTGCTGGGCCTCTTGGCTTTATGTGACTCGGAGGGTATCGAGCTGTTGTCCTCTGAAGCGTTGGTGTTCGAGATCGAACGGAATCCGAACCTGACGCGGCAGGAGTACGCCCTGGAGGTGCTCGCGAAAGCCGCAGAGTTCGTGGTCTTGGAGCCGGAAGTCGAGAAACGCGCCAGGGATTTGAATCGTCGCGGCTATAAGCCGTTGGATGCGCTTCATCTGGCCTCGGCTGAGGCAGGTCAGGCCGATTTCTTGTGTACTTGCGATGACCGTTTTCTCAAGCGCGCCAGAGCGAGCAAAGGGCTGAAGACAAAGGTGGTATCGCCAATTGAGCTAATAGGAGAACTCGAGCAATGGTAGTGCAAACAAAGCCACTGGCTGAGATAACGCAAAATGCGATTCGCGTGCTGTGCAGAGAGATTGGTCTGGCCGACACGATGCGCTTTGTCGGCCAGTTCACAGTAGGTTTTGGCGACTACACGGCTGAGCGCGATGAATTGTTCAAGGATATGACCTTGGATGAAGTGATTGCGGGGATCAAGCAAAGACGCATCCAGACCACAGCTCAGCCACAACCAGGTGCATGAAAATCGTGTTCGCCGAACAACGGGCCGCGATTCTGGTTGGCTGCATCACTGCGGGGAGAGCTATCTCACCGCCGAAACGCTGCACGAAATCGAGCGCATCAAGGTTCATCGGCAGGCGTTGGCCGAGGAACGCTGTATCGCTGTAGCGGCGTTTGCATAGGCTACCGCTGGACAAAAAATGCACAGATCTCCTTTGGGGCACTATCATGCGGAAGCGCCCCAAAGCAGCGCCGCGGCCTCCTGCAGGTCGGGGAAGCCGAACCCCTCCGTAAACCGCGCGACCACGGCAGCCAGACCCTGCCGCGCCTCCGCCAGCTCGGACCCGTGATCCGCCCCCTGGCTTTCACGCAGCCGTACGATGCTCATCGCCGCGCGCAATTCCCACGTGAGCGCGCCCTTTTCACGCCCGCGCGCCATTGCCCGTTCGAAGCAGTCGAGCGACTCCCCCGCCGCGGCCAGGCCGTCGCGCGCCAGCAGCAGTTCCCCGCGCATGCGGTGGAGCTCGGCCCGGTAGCAGTGCCCAGCCAGGCTGTCGGGCGCCAGCGCGGCGTCGATCCCTGCCAGGGCTTCGCCGAGAAGGCCAGCGAGACGGGCGCCGGCCAGGGGATCGTCTGCCTCCGGACGCCGGCGCACCACCTCCAGGGTCGCGTCTGCCAGGAGGATGGCAAGGCTGTCCGGTCCGAGCAGCATGCCCGTGGCCTGCCACGCGGCCATCGCGCGGTGCATGGCCGCGATGCCCTCATCCGGCTCGCCGCGCACGACGATCAGCCAACCCAGGAAGGCGGCCGCGTAGAATTGCCACCAGGCGAAGCCGTGCTTCTCGCAGTGCCGGCAACACAGCCCGGCCCGCTCCTGCAGCCCTTGCAGATCGCCGCGCAGCAGAAAAAGCGCCGTGGAGCCGATCGCCGTGACGAAGGCCAGTCCATACTGATCCCCCAAATCCTGGGCGGCGGTCACCGCCCGGGCACCGCGCGCACGCGCCTCGTCGAGGCGTCCCAGGGCAAGCCCATTGATGGCCGACATGATGAGCGTGTGCGGCAAGAGGTCGTAACCGGTCACCGCCCGGAGCTCAGCCCAGCGGCCCGGCGTGTGTCGCGCCAGGATCCACTCGAAGTAACCATCTGCCTTCTGAGGTTCGCCGAGGAAGTGGTAGACGAAGCCGAACCAGAAATGTGCGAGGGCTTCGAACGCGTCGTCGCCGCAGCGCGTCGCCACGTCGAGCATCTGTTGCGCGATAGCCAGGACTTCCTCGAACTGGCCCCGCGCAACCGCATGGTCTGCTTCTGACGCCAGGGTTGCCAGCCGCGCCCGGTCCTGCAGGTCGCCCGCGCCGGCGCCCATCACCTGCGCCAGAGCGCCCTCCAATTCAGAAGCGCCCGATCCGCTCAGGCTGCGCTGAGGAACCAACCGCGCGATCTGCAGAAGCCGGCGGATCTGCACCGCCTCCGCAGTGGCGCGCTCGGCGGAACCGCTTTTCACGGAGCGCGCGGCATCCACCTGGTCGAGCAAGGCCAGCCCGTGGTCGAACAGGTCGAGCGCCTCGCGAAAGGCTGACACACGCATGGCCAGCCGTCCTGCGTCGAGCAGCGCGCGGGCGGCCTGAACGGGCATCCCTCCCGCTTCATAATGCCAGGCAAGCTGCGTGCTGAGCCGTTCCCGCTCTACCGGATCATCCCCGGCCTGCCGGTCCAGCCCTGCCGCAATCGCCACGTGCAACTGGCCGCGCTCGGCAGCGTCGAGCTGGTCGTACAGGTACTTCTGAAACAGGTGGTGTGTGAAGCGATAGAGGGAGCCCTGCCTGCTGTCCGCTCGCGACACGACTGTGGAACGCACGAGATGGTGCATCCGAGCCAGGCTGCGGCTGAGGCAGGTCACCACCTCGCGCACCGGCCTGCCGGTCACTTCGGCCACCAGCTCGCCGGAAAAGTCATCGCCCTGCACGCTGGCGGCCGTAAGGATCTCGCGCTCCTGATCCGGCAGGCGCTCGATGCGATCTGCGATCGCTGCCTCCACACGGGTGGGCAGGCGGCCCCAGTCGAGCGACTCATGGGCTACCCAACGCCCCGCCTCGTCCTTGAGCAGCTCCCTGCGCTCCTGCAGGTTGCGCAGCAGCTCCACGGTGAACAGCGCGTGCCCGCCGGTCTGCGCGTACAGCGCATCCCGGAAGCGTGACCCGAGCCGGTTGGGTTCCCCATCGACGTATGCTTCGACGAAGGCGCGGCCGTCCGCCCGATCCAGATCCACCACGATCTCGCCCTTCAGCCGGCGCAGCTCGTCGATGGCGGACGCCAGGGGATGGCGCACTGTCTCCCCGGTCGTGGGATCGCGCCGGCTCATCCCCAAGGGCTCCGAGCGATACGCACCGAGCACCAGCAGGCGGCTGTCAGCCACTTCGCGGCCGAGGTGCAGGAGAAAGGCCGCGGTCGCGTCGTCCACCCAGTGGAGATCGTCGAGCAGCAAGACCAGCGGCCGCTGGCGAGCGATCGCGGCCAGGGTGCAGAGGAACTGGTCGAACAGGGCGGTCTGCGACAGGGTCTCCTGCGAGGTGGGCCCTCCACGAGTGCCGTCAGACGACAGACCGGCCCGGCGGGCAATCGAGGCGGTGGGAATGAGTGTGCCGGCCAGGTCGGGACCGTGTTCTTCGAGGCACGCGAGGGCCAGGCCCGTGGCAGCGCCCAGCCGGTCCACTTCTTCTCGCCCGGCTGGGCGCCATGCGACATCACGGTAAAGATCGCCGAAAAGCATCTCGGCGAGCCGGCGCAGGGGCGCAAAGGGGTCGCGGGTGCCGCCCGGGCTGCAGCGCGCGCCGGCCACGAGCAGGTCGGGGTGCTCGGCCAGCGCCGATGCGGCGAAAGCCTCCAGCAGGGCGGTCTTCCCGCTGCCTGGGTCCCCGCTGACGAAGATCACCCCTGTCTCGCCCGCCAGCGCGCCATAGAGGTGGCGGGTGAGCGCCCCCAATTCATCCTCGCGACCGGCCAGCCGGGCGGGACCGGCGCCGGCTTGTTCCCCCAGGCGACCGGCCAGCCGGGCGGGACCGGCGCCGGCTTGTTCCCCCAGGCATCCTGAGCGGAGCCGGGCTTCGCCCGGCGCAGTCGAAGGAGGCCTGCGCCCAAGACCCTGACCCGGCGCCACCAACCTTCCAGCCTGGATGTCTGCAAACAGCGCCTGCGTGCTCTCCGAGGGCTCCGCTGCCAGCTCCGCCTCCAGGCTGCGGCAGCAGAGCTCGTACTGGTGCAGCGCTTCGTCACGGCGCCCGCCCAGGGCCAGGTCGCGCATGCAGCGCCGGTGCGCCTCTTCGAGCCAGGGCTCCATCCGCAATTGCAGGCGCGCCGCGGCGACGGCCTTCCCGTAGTCCCCGATTTCCTCGAAGGTCGCGGCCTGCTCGTCAAGGATGTCGAGGGTCAACCGGTGGTAATGCTCCTGCTTATCCAGCACCCAGGCCTGAAACGTCTCGCTGTCGGGCAGTGCGAAACCGGCCAGAAAGTCGGCGCACAATGTCTCGGGCAGGACTTGCTCGTGGCGCGGCCGCGCATGCCCCTCGCCGGGCCGCGCGAACGCCTGGAGGTCCGCGACGTCGAGCGTGGTGTCGCTGGCGGTGTTGAACTGCACGTCGGTGGGGGTCACGAACAGGAAGTTGGCGGCCGCGTCCTTCGGCGCCGCGCTGACGGTGAGAGCCCGGCGTAGTGCGGAGAGCGCCTGGCGAAGGTTAGCGCGGGCCACTGCATCGGGACGGTCGGGCCAGAGGAGACCGGACAGGGTTTCACGGCGGTGGGGGCGGCCGGCCTCGACGACCAGGTACGCCAACAGGGCGCGGCACTTGTCCGACTCAAACCTGTGGATCGCTCTCCCGTCCAGCTCGACGTGAAAGCCGCCCAGCAGTCGCACGACCAGTTTTGCCATAGGGGTGCTCCCGAGGAACGCATGAGGAAGCCGACATGAGCATGATACCACGATCCGGCGCAGTTGCAATAGCCTTTGCCAAAAGTGGGGCTCCGGACTTTCCACATCCGAGCATCCGAGCCGGACAAACGGCGCTCCTTACGATTTCCTGACGCCTTCATTACGCCCATGTGGTATCCATAGCAGCGAAGAGGCCGGAGGGTCAGCGGAGGCGCACATCGAGACCAGCGAAGACCGAGCGGAGGCGCCTGTGGCCGCCGCTGCAACGACGTGATCGAAAAATCGCCCGGCTACAACTTTCCGGGCACGTCCTCACCGCGGCCGCGATCCCGGCCGTGACGGATCGCAGAGCAACTGGTAACTCACAAACGGAAAACAGGAGGAAAAAATGAAACGGTTGGCCTATGTCACGACGGTAATCATCATGCTGCTGGGACTGCTGCCTGCAGCGACTGGCGCCCAGACCGAGCACTACTTTACCTGGGATCCCGCTTCTCCCCAGGAGGGCGGCGGATCGGTGACGTTCACAGCGACCCCCCCGGAGGGATACTTCTCCCTGCTCTGGGGGCGTAGCTCCGGCCCTGGACTTGAAGCGTGCGATGAGACCGGGGGAGATGACACTACCTACAATATCGAGTTGTGGGAGAGCGGTGACTACCTGGTATGCCTGACCATATGGCGCTCCATCTCCGATCCGGAGCCCATTCACGACAACCAGGTGGTAACCGTGGCGAACGTGGGGCCCAGTTTCTACCCGCTTCAGTTCATGCCCGAACCTTCGATCGCCGGCCACGCGCTCTGGCAGGTCCATGCCTCGTTCTTCGACTATCAGCAGGACTACGAGAACTTCAGTTGCACAGTCGATTACGGCGACGGCAAGGGCCCGCAGCCCGGCACGATTGACCCCGAACAGGCAGTCTGTAAGGGGCCCATCCCGACCTATTCCGCAGCCGGCACGTACCCCGTGACTTACTCGGTGACCGACTCGAAGGGCGCCACCGGCACCACGACTGTGGAGCACGTGGTCGTAGAAGAACCGGACTACTTCACCTGGTCTCCCGACCCGGTCGTGGCGGGTGAATCCGCTGCCTTCACAGCCCCAGCCGGCTATGACTACTACTCCTGGGCCGTCGCTTCTGCACCAGGGGTGTCGTGCAGCCCCAATGGATGGTCCCCAGCCTTGTCGGGGCAGAATGTCGACATCACCTTCGACGCAGGCGGCTCCTACGAGGTGTGCCTGATGCTGGTTACATTCAGCGCGCAGGCGTACGTTGTCGACCAGCAATGGGTGGAAGTGATCCAGCTTGCGCTGGACACGGACGGGGACGGCGTGACGGACGACGGCGACAACTGTCCTGCTACAGCCAACCCCGACCAGGCCGACTCGGATGGCGACGGCGTGGGCGATGCCTGCGACACCTGCTCGTCCGACCCAATGAACGACGCCGACGGAGACGGAATCTGCGGCAACGTGGACAACTGCCCTGCCATCGCCAACGCGGACCAGGCCGACGCGGACGGCGACGGCCGCGGCGACGCTTGCCCGCGCCTGTTCACGTGGAGCACTCCCACGCCCGAAGTGGGCGAGGAGGTCACGTTTACCGCCCCCGAGGGATGGACGGAATACCTTTGGGGGGCCTACCTGGTCGAGGGTATCCTCACCCCGGGCGACGCGGGTGGATCGTGCAACGCGCTGATGGGCATCGAGCAGACGCTCGTGCTCACCTTCCCCACAAGCGGCGACTATATCATCTGCGTGATGGGCCTCAGCGCCGGCGAGCCTATCGCCGATGAGCAGTGGGTGCCGGTAAATGACCCGGGGGACACGGACGGGGACGGCGTGGCGAACGAAGCCGACAACTGCCCCAGCACTTCGAACCCGGACCAGGCCGACGCGGACGGCGACGGCCTGGGCGATGCCTGCGATACCTGCTCCCTCGACCCGGCCAACGACGCGGACGGCGACGGAATCTGCGGCAACGTGGACAACTGCCCTGTCACGGCCAATCCCGACCAGGCCGACGCGGACGCCGACGGCGTGGGCGATGCCTGCGATGCCTGCTCCCTCGACCCGGCCAACGACGCGGACGGCGACGGAATCTGCGGCAACGTGGACAACTGCCCTGCCACGGCCAACCCGGACCAGGTTGACACCGACGACGACGGCATAGGCGATGCCTGCGACATAGCCGACGGGGACGAGGACGGCGTGCCCGACGGCATGGACAACTGTCCTCTAGCGGCCAACCCCGACCAGGCCGACACGGACGGCGACGGCGTGGGCGATGCCTGTGACGCCTGCTCACTCGACCCGGCCAACGACGCGGACGGCGACGGAATCTGCGGCAACGTGGACAACTGCCCCGGCACAGCCAACTCCGACCAGGCTGACGCGGACGCCGACGGCGTGGGCGATGCTTGCGACACCTGCTCCCTCGACCCGGCCAACGACGCGGACGGCGACGGAGTCTGCGGCGGGGTGGACAACTGTCCTGCTACAGCCAACCCCGACCAGGCCGACTCGGATGGCGACGGCGTGGGCGATGCCTGCGACGTAGCCGACCGGGACGACGACGGCGTGGCCGACGGCGAGGACAACTGCCCCGGCATCCCCAATCCCGACCAGGCCGACACGGACGGCGACGGCCGCGGCGACGCCTGCCCGCGCCTGTTCACGTGGAGTTCTCCCGCGCCCGAAGTGGGCGAGGAGGTCACGTTTACCGCCCCCGAGGGATGGACGGAATACCTCTGGGGGGCCTACCTGGTCGAGGGTATCCTCACGCCGGGTGACGCGGGTGGATCGTGCAACGCGCTGATGGGCTCCGAGCAGGAGCTCGTGCTCACCTTCCCCACAAGCGGCGACTATATCATCTGCGTGATGGGCCTCAGCGCCGGCGAGCCTATCGCCGATGAGCAGTGGGTGCCGGTGTCCGAAGCTACCGCCAACACCCCGCCCGTGGCTAACTCCGGCGGGCCGTATCTGGGCGCCATCGGCGCCGCCATTGCCATGAACGGCAACGCCTCCTCCGACGAGGACGGTGATCCCCTCACCTACGGCTGGACCTTTGGCGACGGGGGCGCTGCGACGGGGGCGACGCCCACTCATAGCTACGCTGCGACGGGCATCTACAACGTGTGCCTGACGGTCAATGACGGCGCCGCCAACTCGGACCCGGTCTGCACCCTGGCCGTGGTCTATGACCCGAACGCCGGGTACGTCACCGGCGGTGGCTGGATCGACTCGCCCGCGGGCGCGTACAAGCCGGATCTGAACCTGACCGGCAAGGCGACCTTCGGCTTTGTCTCCAAGTACAAGAAGGGCGCGACCGTGCCCGACGGCACGACCGAGTTCCAGTTCCAGGCCGGCGGCTTTAACTTCCACTCGACCGCCTACGAATGGCTGGTGGTGGAGGGCAAGACCAAGGCCCAGTTCAAGGGCAGCGGCACGGTCAATGGGACTCTGGCTCCCAACGGAACCGCCTACAAGTTCATGCTGTGGGCCGGCGACGGCTCGCCGGATACCTTCCGCATCCGCATCTGGTGGGAGGCCGGCGCCGTGGAGAATAACGTGTATGACAACGCTATGGCCCAGGCGATCGGTGGGGGGAGCATCGTGGTGCATGTGACCAGGTAGTCGCAGAGACGCGGGGATGGGGTAACGCGAGAGACGGAGAGGCGGCTGTGCTGCTTCTCCGTCTCTCCGCGTGAGCTGGGCCTGCTCCTTACGATTTCCTGACGCGTCCATTGCGCCCATGTGGTAAAGATGGCAGCGAAGAGACCGGACAGGCAGCGGAGGCGCACATGAGAACAGGCGAAGGCGGCGCGAGGACCCCGAGAAAGGCGGAGATCTACCGCTGCTTCCTCGTGCGCTGCCGGCTGGAGGGAGAGCCCGGCCCGACCGGCGACCCGCCCGCCGGACCTGCCGGCGTGCGGACGGCCTGCCCGTCCGCGTGGCGTTTCACGGTCCAACAGGCAGGAGCCGGCGGGGCCCGCCACTCCTTCACCTGCTTCGACGATGTCGCGGCCCACATGCGTGCGGAACTCGCGTCCTGCGGCGCACTTGCCGCGGACGACCCGGAATCCACCCCCATCGCGCGGGCGGTCACACAGGACCGTCCCGACCACGGGGCGGTCACGCAGGACCGCCCCTACAACGGCGCCGAGGAGCATGCGCAAACCGTGCGCCGGCAAAAGGAGTAAACCATGAAACCCGTTCGTCTCACCCTGCTGATTGCCTTGCTGCTCGGCGCGCTCGCGCTGAGCCTGTGTGCGGCCCTGCCCGCTTCGGCCCAAGAGCCCGTCTACACGCTGACCATCGCCGGCGGCGACAACCAGAGCACGGCCCCCGGCACTGCCTTCGCCCTCCCGTTGCAGGTGACCGTCGTCGACGAGGCCGGCAGCCCGGTCTCCGGCGCCGTGGTCACCTTCGCCGCGCCCGGTTCCGGCGCATCCACCCGCCCGGCCACATTCACGGCCACGACCGGCGCAGACGGCCTTGCCGCCGCCGCGGCCACGGCCAACTTCCTGGGGGGCGCGTACACCGTGACGGCCAGCGCCGGAGCGGGAGGGGCAACCTTCCACCTGACCAACTCCAACGCGTCCTTCTGGATGCCCGACCCGCTGGACCCGGGCCAGCCGCAGCCCGCAGCCGGTACGCCGCCTGAGACGGCCGTGCCCGGCTGGTGGTGGCGCGACACGACCAACCAGAACGCCATCGCGGAGCACACCGCGGGGCAGTTCACCGGCACGGTGTACCAGCCTTACTCGGCCACCAAGCTCAAGGTCATGGTGTACTCTTCGGCCAGCGGCTCGAACTCGGTGGCTCTCGTTGGCACCAGCAGTTGGTGGCTCGTCGGCCCCGGCGGCGGGCGGGATGAGGCACCAGCGGCCAAGGAAGCCTTCGCGGGTTCCTGTCCCACATTCTCCACCAAGACCCTGAAGGGGATCGTGCTGACCGGCGTCTCCCAGGAGGAAACCTGGGGCAGCCAGTTCTGGCGCAATGCCTTCCGCACTAACCCGCCGGCCCCGGTCTACGCCGATGCCGCCTATGTGGCTGCGAAGGCGGAGCGTGACGCGGTGAGCACGGCGATAGCTGCCCGCGAGAACGACGCCTACGGTCAGGCCTGGGTAAGTGGTGTTACCAATATAAGCACGGTCGCGTGGGGTCCGGACGGACTTCTCGGCGTCGGGTCAATGAGGCAGTACGTGCCTGTTCTTCCGTATTATGTCGCCCCCGACAACCTGCTCTCGGAGTCCGCAACCTTCTACCTGGACGGGGTCACCCCACTTGAGTTGCGCCGGACCATGGATGGCAGCGCCGGGCTCATGGTCTGGATGCCGAACCAGGGAATCCTGATCGCCGGCGACTCCGGCCGGTACCTGCCTGACGCGGGCTCCATCCGCCTGGCCGGCGTATCGATCCCAAAGCGCATTGCGGTGCTGAACGAGATGATCGGCCTGGCCCCGGCCCACTTCGTTCCCGCGCACGGGACGCCTATCTCGGGCGCGGCGAGCGTGCAAAGCGCGCTGGCAGCCCAGCGCGATGCCCTGCAGTCGATCTACGACCAGGCGCTGGCCCGGATCAACGCGGGCGACACGATCGACGAGGCGGCCGCCGCGGTGACCCTGCCCGCGGACCTGGCCGCGAGCCCGTACAACCAGGAGCTGGTCTCCACGATCTCCGGCATCGTGCGCAACATCTACCACGAGAAGCTGGGCTGGTTCGGCGGGGAGACCCACGAGCTGGCCGCCACCCTCACCCCTGCGGCGAAGGCCGCCGCGCTGGCCGGGGCGATGGGCGGGGCAGATAACCTGGTCGCGGCGGCCAGGAATGCCGAGCTGAACGCGCGCGACCTGGCCGGGGCTGAGAAGGCGCTCTACCTGGCCGAGGCCGCCTACGAGGCTGCGCCCGACAACGCCACCGCCAGGCAGGTCTACGCCCAGGCGCTGCGCAAGAACGCCTTCCTGCAGAAGAGCGCCCAGGTGCGCAACTATTACCTCGCGGCCGCGCGCAGCCTGGAGCAAAGCGTCGCCGATTTCACCAAGGTGGGAGACGAGAACGCCGTCCTCCACTTCAGCGCGGCCGACTTCATCCAGCACTTCTCGGGCATCGCCGGCGCGAGCCTGGAGAAGATCCGGATCCCGTCGCAATTTCCTGCGGCAGGATATGGGGTGCTGACATGGAACGGCCATCTTGTGAAAAACTCGAGTGATGACAACGTAATTCCCGTCTCCGAACTCGACGGCCTGATCTTCACCCCCGCCGGTGACTGGACCGGCACGACCACCTTCGCCTGGACCGGAACCTCCGGCGGGACCTACGCCGAGCTCGCCACCGTAACGATCACGATCGCCCCCATGAACGACGCGCCCACGGTCAGCAACCCGCTCCCCGACGTGACAGTGGATGAGGATGCGCTCAGCGTCACCTACGACCTCTCGCCCGTCTTCACCGACGTCGACGGCGACCCGCTGAGCTACACGGTCCAGAGCAGCAACCCGGCCCTGGTCGCGGCGACGCTCGACGGCGCGACCCTGACGCTTGACTTCCAGGCCGAGCAGCACGGTGCGGCGATCATCACCGTTTCCGCGGCCGATGAGGCAGGCGAGTACGGCGGGGTGTGGGCCACGGACGACTTCGTCGTGACCGTCAGCCCGGTCAACGATGCGCCCTGGGCCAACGGCCAGACGGACAGCATCACCGCCGGCCTCCCACGGACCTTCACGCTCGATTGCGGCGACCTCGAGACGGCCAGGGTGGACCTGGCGTTCGCCTTCAGCGGCCCGTCCGTGGGCACGCTGGACACCAGCGCCCTGCCGAGCGTCACCTACACCGCGCCGGCCGGCTACGTCGGGCCGGACAGCTTCACCTACACAGTCACGGACCGCGGCGACCCGGACGGCTGCACGGCCGCTCCGTGTGCGGCTGCGCTGACCGCACAGGCCACCGTGACGCTCGACGTGGCCGAGAACGCCATCAAGGGCCGGGTCTACAACGACGCGAACGCCAACGGCAGCCCGGACGAGGGCGAGGCCGGCGTGGCGGGGGTGACGGTGCGGTTGACCCTGCCGGACGGCAGCCCGGTCGCGGAGCTGCTCACCGGCGAGGACGGCGCGTACGCCTTCAACAGCCTGCTGCCCGGCATGTACCAGGTGACCGAGGTCGTGCCCGCGGGCCACGTGCAGACCACGGCCGACCCGGCCCACATCGACCTGGCCCCGGGCCAGGCGGTGGGTGGCGTCGACTTCGGGGTGGTCTACTCGGCCGACCTGGGTGTGACGATGACGGCAGACGTCAACGACAAGACCATCGTCTACACGTTCGTGGTGACGAACCACGGGCCGGCGGAGACACTGGACGCCGCACTGATCAACCTGCGGCCGCGCGGCGTCTCTTACACCACGATCGTCACGACCCAGGGCGCGTGCCAGGGCGGCAACACGGTGACCTGCCAGTTCGGCACGGTCCCGGCGGGCAGCAGCGTGACGGTGACGATCCAGGCGAACCGGACCGACAATAAGAACCCGATCGAGAACACGGTCACCGTGAGCGCGAGTACGTTCGACATCGCGCTGACCAACAACTCGGCGACGACGACGGTCGAGTAACGACCGGTTTAGCGAAGCACCTTCCTTAAGCACAACGAGGGGCGGCGATTGGCCGTCCCTCGTTCTGATGTATGAACCTGGTAGTGGCTTAAAGCTCTGTGATGGTTACGGCGCCCTGCTCGCAGGAGGACTCGCACGAGTAGCAGCCGATGCAATCGTCCGGATCGCC
>ENA-UOUL01003722-UOUL01003722.1-bioreactor-metagenome-genome-assembly--contig:-NODE-3722-length-15148-cov-4.456506_pt1 | contig 15148 bp, 17 predicted proteins | sample MGYA00249838_ERZ747220 | MGnify/ENA primary metagenome ERZ747220 (study PRJEB28778, sample SAMN05720191) | bioreactor metagenome | isolation source: Anaerobic biogas reactor | place: USA:Washington...
TTAAAAAATCTCTTATCCAGAGAGGTGGAGGGACTGGCCCGATGAAACCCGGCAACCGCCTGTTAAGGTATGGTGCCAATTCCTGCAGGGATATCCTGGTAGATGAGAGGCAATGACAGTTTTAGCCCCTCATTATTTTTAGAGGGGCTTTTGTTATAACTGTTGTGAAAGGGGAGTGTTTTACAAAATGAGGCCAAATGTAGAGGAATTATTAAAGCAGAAAGTATTAATTCTGGATGGGGCTATGGGCACTATGCTGCAGGAACAGGGCATGATGCCAGGGCAATGTCCAGAGTTATTTGGAATAGAGAACTTTCGAATGTTAAGCGCTATTCATGGTCAATATATAGAAGCCGGTGCAGATATCATACAGACCAATACTTTCGGTGGAAATAGTTTTAAATTGAGGGAGTATGGTTTAGAAAACCGGGTGGAGGAAATAAATGCAGAAGCAGTAAGAATAGCCCGGCAAGCTGCCGGGGATAAGGTTCTGGTTGCGGCCTCCATAGGACCTAGCGGTAAATTGTTGCAACCTATGGGAGATACTGATTTCGACCAGTTGTATGCCGCTTTTAGCGAGCAGGTAAAAGCCTGTGAGAAAGCTGGTGCGGATCTTATTTCTATCGAAACTATGACTGATATAGGTGAAGCCCGGATTGCCTTAATTGCGGCCCGGGAAAATACTCGTTTACCAGTAATAGTTCATATGACCTTTGAAAATAGTGGGCGCACCATGATGGGAACTGACCCCCTGACTGCTCTGCTTACCCTGGAAGCCCTGCAACCTCTGGCGGTTGGGGCTAACTGCTCCGGGGGGGCTCGGGAGCTTTTACCGGTTATTGAGATTATGGGTGATTACTCTGGAGTTTACTTGTCAGTGGAACCTAATGCCGGTTTACCCCTTTTACTAGAGGGTAAAACCGTTTTTCCCGATAGTCCCGAGGAAATGGCGGAATATGCCTTGCGCCTTAGAGATGCTGGCGCCGGTATAATTGGTGGTTGCTGTGGAACTACTCCTGAGCATATTAGAGCCATGGCCAGCGCTTTGCGAGGTGTACAGGCTTTAAAAAGGGCAGGGAAAAAAATATTTGCTCTAACCTCCCGTAGCCACTGGGTAAATATCCGGGAGGAAGGATTGGCCTATATTGGGGAACGCATAAACCCTACTGCCAGGAAAAAACTAGCCTCGGATATCAAGGATGGGCAGATGCTCATGGTAGTAGAAGAAGCTCGTAACCAGATAGCTGCGGGAGCGCCCGTACTGGATGTGAATATGGGAGTACCAGGTATTGACGAGGTAGCAGCTATGAAACAGGCGGTTCTGTCGGTTCAGGCCGCAGTTGACGTCCCTATATCCATAGATTCTACCAATCCACTGGTAATAGAAGAGGCTCTTAAAAATTATGTCGGACGTCCTTTAATAAATTCTACTACAGGAGAAGATCGGCAACTAGATATCATTCTACCCCTGGCTAAAAAATACGGGGCAGCCATCTTGGGACTTTGCCTGGATGAGCAAGGCGTACCTAAAACTGCCGGGGGGCGTATGGAAGTTGCCCGTAAAATATATAAAAAGGCCCGGGAATATGGATTGCGGGATGAAGATATATATATTGACTGTCTGGTGCAGACAGCCAGCGCCGAACAGTCTCAGGTTATGGAGACTATTAAGACCCTGCGGCAGGTAAAAGATGAACTGGGAGTAGGCACAGTGCTGGGAGTAAGCAATGTTTCCCATGGACTCCCCGCCCGGGAGATTTTAAACTCCACTTATTTAGCCATGGCCCTGGCTGCAGGTTTGGATCTTCCTATTATAAACCCATTTGACAATAGGATGCGGGATACCATAATGGCTGCCGGGGTACTTTTAAACCGCGACCGTAACTGTTCTGCCTTTATTAACCAGTATAAAGACTATCAGGGCGGACCGGCAACGAGTGGGGGTAATGTGCGGCACGATATATGTAATAATTGTAATATACCCAATCTATTGACTGGTTCGGCTAAAACTATTAACCCGGTCGAACCTGGTACTGATAAATCCGAAGATGGTAACATATCAATTAACCAGCAATTAAAAAACGCAGTTCTGGAAGGAAACCAGGACGGTATTGAAAAACTGCTGGAAAAAGCTCTCCATGAATACCAACTGGAACCGCTGGACATTGTCAATCAGGGATTAATTCCTGGTATTGAGGAAGCGGGGGAGCGCTATGACCGTAAAGAGTATTTTCTGCCCCAGTTGATGATGGCGGCAGAAACCATGAAAAAGGCTTTTTCTATAGTAAAACCCCTTTTAAGCCAGCAGGCCAGCCAGAGCCGGGGTACTATAATAATGGCAACAGTGGAAGGGGATATACATGATATTGGTAAAAATATCGTCTGTGTTTTATTAGAAAACTACGGGTTCAGGGTAATTGATTTGGGTAAAGATGTAAAGGCAGAAGTAATCCTGGATTTAGCTGAAAGAGAAAATGCCGATATTATTGGACTCAGTGCCTTGATGACGACTACTATGCCAGCCATGAAAAAAGTAATCGAGGAGGCCCGAACCCGGGGTTTACCATGCAAATTTATGGTAGGGGGTGCAGTTTTAACCCCTGAATATGCTCAAAGCATCGGAGCTGATGCTTATTCCGAAGACGCCCGGGCAGCAGTGCGGGCTGCACAGAAACTGCTTAATTAAGGGAGGAGAATAAAAATGGCACACCAAAAGACTTATGAAGAAATTAACGAAAAGATAAAACGAGGCGAAGCAGTTGTAGTAACTGCCGAGGAAGTTATCGATATTGTTGCCGAACAAGGGCTAGAAAAGGCGGCTCGGGAAATAGACGTGGTTACTACCGGTACTTTTGGCCCTATGTGTTCTTCCGGGGTTTTCCTGAACTTCGGACATTCCCGGCCTCGTATTAAAATGAGTAAAGTTTGGCTAAACGGGGTGGAAGCTTACGCTGGTGTTGCGGCTGTGGATGCTTATTTGGGAGCAGCCCAGCTACCTGAAAATGACCCGGAAAATAAGGTTTACCCGGGACGTTTCAGTTACGGCGGTGGTCATGTAATCCATGACCTGTTAGCAGGTAAGGAGATCAGGCTGGAAGCCATTGGCTACGGTACTGATTGTTATCCTAATAAAAAAGTAGATACTATTATTAAGCTGGAGGATCTTAACGAGGCTATCCTGTTTAACCCTCGCAATGCCTACCAGAACTACAATTGTGCGGTAAACTTGAGTGACCGAACTATATATACTTATATGGGCATAGTCAAACCTAATTTAGGGAATGCCAGTTATTCCACTTCCGGGCAATTAAGTCCCCTGTTAAATGACCCCTACTACAAGACTATAGGTGTAGGGACCCGGATATTCCTGGGCGGAGGTATTGGTTATGTAGCCTGGAATGGAACGCAGCACCATCCCAATGTTTTAAGGGGCGAAAATGGAGTACCCAAGGTAGGTGCCGGTACCCTGGCCGTCATTGGGGATTTAAAACAGATGGATCCCAACTGGCTGGTGGGCTTAAGTTATATCGGCTATGGTGCCACCATGGCGGTAGGTATTGGTATACCGATTCCGATCCTGGATGAAGAAATACTATCGTTTGCTGCCGTAAAAGACGAGGACATCTATTGTCCCATAGTAGATTACAGTGAAGGTTATCCTTACGGAAAATCAATTGATCTGGGTTTTGCCAACTTTAAGGAATTGAAGAGTGGGAAAATTACTATAAATGGCAAGGAGATTATTAGCACTCCTCAGTCCAGTATTTACCGGGCACGTAGGATTGCCAGCACTTTAAAGGAATGGATAAAGGCGGGTAGCTTTGAGCTGAGCAAACCGGTAGCTCCTCTGCCTTCAGCAGATGCTAAAATAGAATTCAAGTCGATTCCTGAACGTAACCCCAATGGTAATAGATAGGAGGGAGTAAAATGAAAAATCGGGTAGTATGTTACTTTTCCGCAGCTCAATCGGAACAGCCGATTATATACCAGTTAATAAAGGATTATGACCTGGTAGTTAATATACTGAAAGCTGATATCAACCCGCAAAAGGAAGGTTACCTGGTAGTGGAACTGGAGGGTAAACGGGAAAAATACAAGGCTGGAGTGGATTACCTGAAAAGCCTGGGGATTCATGTAGAACCCTTGAGTGAAACGGTAGTGTGGAGCGAAGAAATATGTATTCAATGTGGAGCTTGTCCCTCGTTTTGTCCTACCCAGGCCCTGGATTTGGACCGGGAGACCATGATGGTATCGTTTGATAACTCCAAGTGCATTGTCTGCGGTATGTGTTTGGATTGTTGCCCCACCCGGGCCATCAAGTTATATTTTGAAGTCAGGGAGGCAGTATAGGGGTATTTATAGCCTCTAGCCCATGAATAAAGAAAATTATGTAAATCGTACCTACCGTTCCCTGCATCAGGCAGGTGATATGCATTATTTTAATCTTAGAATTAAGCAAAGTGACCTTGCTATTGGAGTCGACCGGGAAAGTTACTCCGATAGCCTGGTAGCTTTATGCCGCAAAGAGCTTATAAGTTTACGGGGTCAATTAGAAGACTATATTAATCTGCAGCCAGAATTTCTCACTTCCCTGGTTCCGCTTAAACTACTTCGCGAGGCACCGGAACTGGTGAGGCAAATGGCTAAAGCGGCTGCTCTGGCCGGAGTAGGACCAATGGCAGCAGTTGCCGGCACCCTGTCGCAGGCTCTGGGTAGGAAACTTAACACCTGCTGCCTGGAGTGTATAATAGAAAATGGTGGCGACATTTATTTGCATTCCCAGCAAGAAAGACGTGTAGCTGTATTTGCCGGCCCTTCCCCTTTCAGTAACAAGATAGCTATCCGTATCTCGCCGGAGGAAACCCCTCTGGGTATATGTACTTCCTCGGGTACGGTGGGCCCCAGTCTGAGCTTTGGTGAGGCTGATGCCCTAGTGATAAAAGCCCGGGATGTGGCCCTGGCAGATGCCGTAGCTACTGCGGCAGCTAATCTGGTTAAAAATGAGGATGATTTAATTAAAGCGATAGAATTCGTACAGAATATTAAGCAGGTAGCCGGTATTTTAGCGATAAAGAATGATAAATTGGCTGCCTGGGGTGAAATAGAAATAATCTCTTTGACAGGGAGGTAATAACAGTGAGAGTAGCTAAAAACGTTCTGGAACTAATTGGCCAGACCCCGGTTGTAAGTCTTACTAATATGCGTTCCCGGGATGGGGGCGAGGTATATGTTAAATTAGAGGGTTTTAACCCTGCCGGCAGCATTAAAGACAGACCAGGCCTCTACATGATTGAAAAGGCCGAAGAAAAGGGGCTGTTGCAACCAGGGTCTATTATTTTAGAAGCCACCAGTGGCAATACCGGTATCGGCCTGGCTATGGCAGCATCTTTAAAAGGTTATCCCATAGTAATAGTTATGCCGGAAAATATGAGTGAAGAAAGGAAAAAGATATTACGGGCCTATGGGGCAGAATTAATACTTACACCTGCTGTTGAGGGTATGCCGGGGGCAGTTAAAAGAGCCTTAAGTATGGCAGAAGCAGATTCTCGCTACTACCTGGTAAAACAGTTTGAAAATCCCGCCAATGCTGAATGTCACGAAGTAACCACCGCCGCGGAGATTTTGCAACAGATGGATAAAAACTTGGATGCATTTGTTTGCGGAGTAGGAAGCGGGGGAACTATAACCGGAATAGCCAGGGTATTAAAACGGGAAATTCCAGGTATCAAAATAGTGGCGGTAGAGCCTAAAAATTCTGCGGTTTTAAGTGGTAATCCGGCTGGTTCTCATAAAATTCAAGGTATTGGGGCAGGATTTATTCCCCGGGTGTTGAATTTAGAATTGGTCGACAATATTATCGCGGTCTCGGATGAAGAGGCTATAGAAACCTGTCGCCAACTAGCTCGGCAAGAGGCCTTACTGCTAGGTATATCATCTGGTGCTGCTATTTTTGCAGCTTTACAAATGGCTGATAAAATAGGCAAGGGAAAAAAGATACTGGCTATTGCTCCGGACAGCGCTGACAAATATATTTCGACCGAATTGTTTGATTAAGGGGAGGAGTTAACGACTATGAACTGTGAAGCTGTAGTTCAACATCTGGTTACCTGGTTGACGGAGAAGGTAGAGGAAGCAGGTGCCCGGGGTGTTGTAATCGGGGTTAGTGGAGGTGTTGACTCGGCAGTTGCAGCAGTCTTAGCCCAGAAGGCTTTTCCTGATAATTGTATGGCCCTGGTATTACCTTGTGAAAGCAGTACTGATGATTTGATTCATAGCCGGTTATTATTGGACAAATTCAATATGACCTACCGAGTAATAGAACTTGATAATGTTTATCAACTTATGGTAACTCAACTGGAGTCCTATATAAAGCTTGACGGTTCTAAAAGGCGCCTGCTGCGTGCTAACTTAAAGCCCCGTCTGAGAATGACTACCATGTATTATTCAGCCCAGGCCAGAAGCTATTTAGTTCTGGGTACCACTAACAAAAGCGAAATTACCGTAGGCTATAGCACCAAACATGGTGATAGTGGAGTAGATTTGCAAATACTGGGCGATCTACTCAAAAGGGAGGTACTGGAACTAGCCAAATACCTGCGTATACCCTCCGTAATTATCAATAGGACCCCATCGGGAGGCTTATGGGCAGGGCAGACTGATGAAGAAGAAATGGGTATAAGTTATGAACAACTGGACGATTATATTGAGTATAACCGGGGCGAACCAGGTGTAATAGAACGCATTGCCAATTTAAATAGAATTAGCGAACATAAACGGCAGATACCACCTATCGCCAGGATTCCGGAGGAAATACGAAAATAGACATAAAATAGACGCGGACTCCCCGGCATTCAATGCTAATATTACTCATGTACATTAAGGCAAGATTTACTGAATGTCGGGTCGTGCGGATTATATAAGGATTTACGCGGTTTTATAATAAGAAAATAACTTTCCTTGTCATCCTGAACGAAGTGAAGGATCTTTCACCGGGATATCATATCAGATCCTTCGCTACGCTCAGGATGACACCCACGGAAGCCACGGGAATTTTCATTGGTGGTTGCGGCCTCCGGCCATGACGGGTTAATAAGAAAATAGGGTGCTGGTAGCAATGGATAAAGGTATGTTCCCCGGCACTCAGTAGCAATTAGTGGCAAGGAAAATCGGCTATAATGGTTTATTGGGGAGATTAAAAATGGAGACTAAAACATTATCATTACCCAGGCTTAACCAGTTAAATCCAACCCTGGAGTCGACTGCACTTAAACTTATGGAGGAGACCGGGGAGCTGGCTCAGGCTATTGGTAAATATAGAGGGTTGAGCGGAGAAAAGGTTAGTATGGATGAGGGTACAGTAGTTAAAGAAATAGCACGAGAACTACTTGATGTTGCTCAAACTGCTGTGACCATGATGTTTGTTATGGAAGAACAGTTCGGAATCGACATAGATAGTGTTCTTTGGGAGCATCACCAAAAGCTGGAACGGAAAGGCTATTTGGTTCGGGAATAAAGTATAATTCGACACAATATACTATAAAAAGGCACGATTCTTTAGAGGAGTTTATTTAGTAGTGCTCGAAATAAGACTACTTATTGAGTGTGTTAGTATGTTCACTAGTAACAGGTGACGTAAAACCGGCAATTTAATTAAAGCGAAAATAGAGTCAAATTTTAATAAAAATTAAAAAAGGATTTTGCCTCTTTATGACGAATAACGAAGAGGGGGGTTACGCCTCGCTCTTTAGACTGGTAAGGTGTACGATATGGTACAACGTCCTAAAAAACATTGGGCGCGCGCTTTGAGCGATGCGATTAATATGGTCACTACCACTGCCGCTGCTATAGCTATCTGCGGTTATGGCGGATACTGGTTGGATAATAAACTGGGTACAGACCGCTGGTTAACAGTTCTTGGGGTCTTACTTGGAGTAGCAACTGGTATCAAGGTTATGTGGGACAAAATGTCGACCAGTCAGACCACATTTTCTCGGGATGAGGTTCGGGAGAACCAGGACGAAGACAACAGTTAACTTTAAGGAAATCACCCGGAGTCAGGAAGCCTGATGACTCAGGTTGAAGTTTTTGTGTCACTCCAGTTAGGGGGCGGCAAAAAAACGAAAGTTCAATTAGGAGGGGGGGAGAAAGACAATGATCTTTGGTATGTGGGATGGCACCCTATTTTATTTGGGCCCAATTCCGGTCGACCATCTGGTTGTTACCGAATGGGTTCTTATTGCATTAATAGGCACTATTGGCTATTTTGCCACTAGAAATATGCAGATGGTTCCCCGCGGATTGCAAAATGCATTTGAAGCAATCATCATTTGGACCTATGATTTTTTTACCCAATTGATGGATAAGGAGCATGTAGCGAAAAAGTGGGCTCCCCTGCTAACTGCATTTTTCCTGTTTATTCTGTGCAGTAACTATAGCGGTCTGGTACCTGGTGCAGCAAATATTCCGGGTTATCAGCCTCCAACCAGTAACTGGAACGTGACTATGACATTGGCCTTAATCACGTTCTTTTCTGTTCACGTAGCAGGCTTAAGTGAACATGGAGGTCACTACTTTAAACACTTCGTGAGTCCAAGCCCGGCAATGTTACCATTAAATCTGATAGAAGAGGTGGCACACCCGTTGTCCCTCACCGTTCGTCTATTCGGTAACATATTTGGTGAGGAAATGGTTATAGCATTCCTGCTATTCCTGGCACCATTTATTATTCCATCAGCAATAATGGGTCTTAGTTTGCTGCTGGGTGCTATCCAGGCCATAGTGTTTACTATCCTGTCGGCTAGTTATATAGCGGCTGCTACAGGAGAGGGACACTAAATATAAACTTATATATTATTTTAAGCTCAATGTGATAAACCAGAGAGCATGAAAGGAGGGAAAAAGATGGGCGCAGCATTAGGCGCAGGTATCGCTGTATCTATCGCAGGTATTGGTGGCGGTATCGGTATGGGTATTGCCGGTGGTAAGGCTTTCGAGGCAATCGCAAGACAGCCTGAGGTTGGAGGAGACGTTAGAACTCTTCTCTTCATTACCTTGGCATTTATTGAAACTCTAACTATTTACGGTTTGCTGATTGCATTCATGCTAGTTGGTAAAGCATCCTAAATTCTTTAAAAGGTATACACACACTGAGATTTGGGCGATAGAGCAAAGACTAATTTACAATTTAATACGGCTCTATCGCCCCAAATACTATTTGCTCTTAGATTGGAGGTAGCACATCCGTGAGAAGGAACAAAAGATATTATACAGCGGTGCTCCTTTTGACCATGGTAATGGTTCTGGGATTTGCAACCTTCTGCATGGCGTCGGCAGGCAATATGCCAATCAATCAACCTGGAGGCGAAACCCCCCGCTTTGGGAACTGGTTTGTGATTGGCTGGACGGCGGTAAACTTCTTCGTTTTAGTCGCCCTTTTATACAAATTTGCCTACAACCCGATCAATGCAATGTTAGACCAGCGTTCTAACACCATTGAAAGTTCACTTAAGCATGCAGAAGAAGTTAAAATCGAAGTGGAACAGATGAGAAAAGAAACCCAGAGCAACCTGGCCGAATCTCGCAAAGAGGCACAGGAAATTGTGGCACGTGCAACCAAGGCGGCTGATGATGCTAAAAATGAAATCATTAACAAGGCCAAGGAAGATGCTACAAACATTAAGAATAAAGCCACCGCTGAAATTCAGGCTGCTACTGAGCAGGCCAAGGTCGAGCTGAAAGATACGGCTGCAGCTCTAGCCTTGCTGGCAGCAGAAAAGGTCCTGAATAGAGCTATTACTGATGATGACCACAAGAACATGGTTAAACAATTTGTTAACGAGGCGGGCGATCTATTATGTTAAATAAGAGCGTCGCTAGGCGCTATGCCGAGGCGTTTTTTACCATTGCCCGGGAGAATAACAAAATAGATGAGTATCAGCAGGAACTGGAAAAGATAGCCGCAACGATAAAAGAAGTAGAAAATCTGGAAGCCTACTTCTCCCATCTTTTAATCCCTGCCAAAGATAAGAGGGATGTTGCGAGCAAAATATTTACCGGTCAGGTTTCTCAACTTACGCTAAACTTCCTGTACATGATCATTGATAAACGTCGGGAAGCATATTTGGAATCCATTGTTGAAGAATATCAGGAAATGGCTGATGAATCGAGAAACATTACCAAGGGAGAGCTCACAGCTGCTCGTGAAGTACCGGATGATGAGGTTAAGTTTCTGGCTGAAAAATTATCTGCCTCTACGGGTAAAACGGTACAGCTTAATGTGAAGGTCGATCCTGCTCTTATTGGCGGAGTTAAGATACGAGTAGGAGACCAAATCATAGACGGTACAGTTGCTAAAAGACTGGAAATGTTAAAAGATCAATTGAAACAAGCAAAGATAAGTTAATGCGATAGGGGTGAGCACATAAATGAGTATTAGACCGGAAGAGATTAGCGCTATACTCAAAGAACAAATTGAGCGCTACCAGTCCGAGGTCGAAGTTAGCAACGTAGGTTCGGTTATCTATGTTGGTGACGGTATTGCCCGTGTATATGGACTACAGGGCGCCATGGCTGGCGAGCTTCTGGAGTTTACAGGCGGAACCTACGGAATGGTTCTCAACCTTGAAGAAGATAACGTTGGTGCGGTGCTATTAGGTGAATATAGCCACATCAAGGAAGGTGACGTAGTAAAAGCGACCGGAAGAATCATGGAGGTTCCTGCTGGAAGAGCTATGCTGGGTCGAGTAGTTAATGCTCTGGGTCAGCCTATCGATGGCAAGGGACCTATCAATACCAATACCTTCCGCCCAGTTGAAAAAGTGGCTCACGGGGTTGTTACCCGTGCTCCAGTTGATACACCCATGCAGACCGGACTTAAATGTATTGACTCCATGGTTCCTATCGGACGGGGCCAGCGTGAGTTAATTATCGGAGACCGCCAGGTTGGTAAGACCGCTATTGCTCTGGATGCTATTATCAACCAGAGAGAAAAGAAAGACATGATCTGCATCTATGTCGCCATCGGACAGAAACAATCCTCCATAGCTGGTATAGCTGCCAAGTTTGAGGAAATGGGTGCTATGGATTATACTATCATCGTTGCTGCTACCGCTTCTGAGCCGGCACCATTGCTTTATATCGCACCGTATGCTGGTGTTGCTATGGCGGAAGAGTTTATGGAAGGCGAAAGCCTGGATGTTTTAATCATCTATGATGACCTTTCCAAACATGCGGTAGCCTATCGTGAGATGTCACTATTGCTTCGTCGTCCTCCCGGACGTGAGGCTTATCCTGGAGACGTTTTCTATCTACACTCCCGTCTACTAGAAAGAGCATGTAAGCTTAACGACGATCACGGTGGTGGATCCATAACTGCTCTGCCGATTATCGAAACCCAGGCAGGTGACGTTTCCGCTTATATCCCCACCAATGTTATATCCATTACCGATGGCCAGATATACTTGGAAACTGACCTTTTCTACGCTGGTCAGAGACCTGCTATAAACGCTGGTCTATCTGTTAGCCGCGTTGGTGGCGCTGCTCAGACCAAAGCTATGAAATCGGTTGCCGGTCAGTTACGACTTGATCTGGCCCAGTATCGTGAGCTGGCGGCTTTTGCTCAGTTCGGTTCCGACCTGGATAAAGCTACTCTGGCTCGTCTGACCCGTGGTGAAAGAGTTACCGAAGTTCTAAAACAAGGGCAGTATCAGCCCATGAAGGTGGAAGAGCAGGTTGCAATTATTTATAGTGGCGTAAATGGTTACCTGGATGACCTGCCCAAAGATAAGATACAAGCCTTTGAAGTTGATTTTCTAAAATTTATGCGCAGTGCTAATGCCGATGTTTTAAACAGCATCAGAGATTCCGGCAAAATAGACGATGCGACTGAAGAAAAACTGATCAAGGCCATCAATGAATTTAAGTCCACGTTTTCGGTTTAGGTGGTGAATTAAGATGGCAGGAGCAGGTGTAAGAGAATTTAAACGCAGAATTCGCAGCGTAAAGAACACGCAGCAGATTACCAAAGCGATGGAAATGGTAGCCGCTGCCAAATTACGCAGAGCTCAGGAAAGTGCTGAGGCCTCCAGGCCTTATACAGAGACCCTTCAGGGTACCCTGGCCCGTTTGGCGGCAGTTTCTTTCGATGTCAGACACCCTCTCCTGGATAAAAGAGAGGATGTACGGAAAGTTGGCTATATAGTAGTCACTGCTGATCGCGGATTATGTGGAGCTTATAATACTAATATTATTAGAGCAGCAGAACAGTCCATCCAGGAAGATGACCGTAATCTAGAAACTGGAATTATTGCAGTAGGTAGAAAGACCAGGGATTTTTATCGTAAACGGGGCAGTATTGATGCCGAATTCATAAATCTGGGGGATAATGTAAGTTATGCTGATGCCAGGGAAGTTGCTCAGTATGTAATGAACGCTTATGAAAACGGTGAGTTGGATGAGGTCTATTTGGTATATGCCCGCTTTGTCAATGCATTGCGGCAAATACCAACCGTTACCCAGCTACTACCCCTGGACACCCCAGAAGAAGATACCAGCAGTGAATCTACCCGGGTAATTGACTATCTCTATGAACCCAGTGCAGAGGAGATTCTACTGACTCTGCTACCCAAGTATGTTGGCAGTCAGATTTATCACGCTATGCTGGAAGGGAAAGCCAGTGAACATGGCGCCCGGATGACAGCTATGGGTAATGCCACTGAAAATGCCGGCGAGATTATTGATAGTCTTGAACTGGCCATGAACAAAGCCAGGCAGGCGGCAATTACGGACGAGATTCTGGACATTGTCGGTGGTGCCGAAGCTCTGAAGAACGCATAATAACCAACGTGCACTTAACTGATAAAGCCAAAGCTCTGTATAAAGGAGGAAAGTAGAGGATGGCGAATGTAACTTACGGAGAGGTAGTCCAGGTTATCGGCGCAGTTGTTGACATACGCTTCAAGCCTGGTGAACTACCTGACCTGATGAACGCTATTACTATAAAATCAGAGGATCAAGATAAACAAACGGCAACCCAAATTGATGTTACTCTGGAAGCCATGCAGCTTTTAGGTAATGACATCGTTCGCTGTGTTGCCCTGCAGCCTACTGACGGTGTTTCCCGGGGAATGAAAGCTATCAACACCGCGGCTGCTATCAAAGTACCGGTAGGTGAAGGATGTCTGGGACGCATAGTAAACGTTTTGGGACAACCCGTTGATGAGGCTGGACCAATTGACGCCGCAGACTACTGGGAAATTCACCGTGATCCTCCCGAATTGGTAGACCAGCTACCGGCCACAGAGATTCTGGAAACCGGAATCAAGGTCGCCGACCTGATTTGCCCCTATGCCAAAGGTGGTAAAATCGGTCTGTTCGGTGGAGCCGGAGTTGGTAAAACCGTTATTATTCAAGAACTAATTAGAAACATTGCTTACGAGCATGGTGGATATTCAGTGTTTACCGGTGTTGGTGAGCGTACTCGTGAAGGCAATGACCTCTGGGGTGAAATGACTGAATCTGGTGTTATTGAAAAATGTGCCTTGATTTTTGGTCAGATGAATGAACCCCCGGGAGCCAGACTAAGAGTAGGTCTTACTGGTTTGACGGTTGCTGAATATTTCCGTGACTTCTCTGGACTGGACGTGCTGATATTTATTGATAATATATTCCGCTTTGCCCAGGCGGGTAACGAAGTGTCGGCTCTATTGGGCCGCATGCCGTCCGCCGTTGGTTACCAGCCTACTCTGGCAACTGATATGGGTTTACTGCAAGAGCGTATTACCACTACCCGTAAGGGATCAATAACTTCAGCCCAGGCCGTTTATGTTCCTGCGGACGACTTGACTGACCCGGCACCGGCCACAACCTTTGCCCATTTGGATGCTACTACGGTTCTTTCCCGAGCCATTTCGGAAAAGGGAATCTATCCGGCGGTTGACCCCCTGGATTCAACTTCCCGAATTCTGGACCCGCAGCTGGTAGGCGATAAACATTATGCTACCGCCCGCGGTGTACAGCAGATTTTGCAGAGGTACAAGGAGCTTCAGGACATCATTGCGATACTGGGTATGGACGAACTTAGTGATGAGGATAAAATTATCGTCGCCCGGGCCAGAAAGATTGAAAGATTCCTGTCCCAGCCGTTCCACGTAGCTGAGCAGTTTACCGGTCAGCCGGGAATATTCGTTCCGGTTAGCGAGACCGTAGACTCCTTTGATGAAGTTCTTGCTGGTAAACATGATGGTCTACCGGAAGCAGCCTTCCTCATGGTAGGTAATATCGAGACTGCAATAGCCAAAGCGAAGAGACTGGAGGCGTAGTTTATGGCAGAAAGCACCTTCATGCTAGAAATAGTAACCCCTGAACAAATCCTTTTGCGGGATGAAGTTCAGTTCATGGTTGCTCCCGGTGCCGAAGGTGAATTGGGTATTATGAAAAACCATGCGCCGCTAGTTGCAGCTTTAGATATAGGCGTGCTGCGCTATAACAATACTAGTGGTACCCAGAAAAAAATGGCCTTGAGTGGTGGGTTTATGGAAGTCATCGATAATGTAGCCCGGGTTCTGGCAGAAACTGCCGAACACGGCGAAGATGTCGATATACTGCGGGCCAAGGCAGCCAAAGAAAGGGCTGAAAGACGCATACAAGCGCGGGAAGATAATCTCAACCTGGCGCGGGCGGAAATGGCCCTCAAGCGTGCTATTTCAAGGTTAAAGGCAGCGGAAGCATTGTAACTAGAAATAGAGAAGCTAATTCCTGGCCGGAAGGAATTTATAATATTCCTTCCGGTCTTGAATTTTAGCATATAATAATACTGGTAACTATTAATGTAATATGGTAAATTGTTACTAGCACGTAAATTTTAATGGGGGAATTATGCAAGAACCAGATGAATGATTTGTTAAAATATTTAATCATTGTGACTCTGGCCTATTATTTAGTTAAAGGATTGCTCTATTTGATGTTATGGCAGATGACTTATAAGGTACAAGAAAAATCTTTGGTTGAGAAAAAGAAACAAAAAGAACGCAGAAAAATAGAAAAAGAAATTTGGGAAAACAAGAATGAGGATTCTTAACCAGGGTGGTTTAAACAGGGGGGGATGATGTGCAGAAATTGTACTTCATATTAATTGGTTCGGTTTTCTTGC
>ENA-UOUL01003726-UOUL01003726.1-bioreactor-metagenome-genome-assembly--contig:-NODE-3726-length-15130-cov-4.549724_pt1 | contig 15130 bp, 7 predicted proteins | sample MGYA00249838_ERZ747220 | MGnify/ENA primary metagenome ERZ747220 (study PRJEB28778, sample SAMN05720191) | bioreactor metagenome | isolation source: Anaerobic biogas reactor | place: USA:Washington...
GTAAGGGTCAGCAGCATCCCGCAGGCCGTCGCCGACGAAGTTGAACGCCAACACCGACAGCACCACGGCGATGCCCGGCACCAGCACCCACGGCGCCAGGACCAACGAGCGCAAGTTCATCGCTTCCTGCAGCAGCACTCCCCAACTGATGGCCGGCGCACGCAGCCCCAGGCCAATGAAGCTCAGGCCGGTCTCCCACAGGATCATGTTGGGTATGTTCAGCGTCAATTGGGCGATGATGTAGCTGAGAAAGGATGGCAGCATGTGGCGCAGGATGATGCGCATTTCGCTCGACCCATTCAGCCGTGCCGCGAGCACGAAATCCTCCTCGCGCATGGCCAGGAATCGCCCGCGCACCACGCGTGCCATCCAGGTCCATCCGACCAGGGCCAGGATCATGGTGAGACCGAAATAGACCCGCACGACAGGCCAATCCATCGGCAGCGCGGCGCTCAACGTCATGTAAAGTGGAATGGTCGGAATGGTGCGGACGAACTCGATCACGCGCTGGATAATAGCATCGATCTTCCCGCCAAAATAGCCCGAAACGCCCCCCAGGAGGACCCCGAGCACCAGGCTCATGAACACGCTGACGAGGCCCATCGAAAGCGAGATGCGTGCGCCATAGCAGACGCGAGCAAACATATCCCGCCCCAGGCGGTCAGTTCCCAGCAGAAACAGGCCCTGTTTGTCGGCGGCGTCAGGGTGCAGACCGAACAGATGAAGGTCTGACGTAAAACGCCCCAGCCACTTATACTCGAAACCGCGCGCCAGCAATTGGATGGGATATCGGATGGTGGTGTCTTCAACATAAGTGATCAGGAATGACTCGGGGTCCATCGCCCGATCGTGTTGATAGATAAAGGGCCAGTGGAATTGCCCCTCGGCATCGCGGATGTGAATCGCGGTCGGCGGCACCTGCTTGAACCGGATAGAGGCCTCATTGGGCTCGTAGGGCGCCACGAACTCGCAGCAAAGCGCGATGAAATAGAGGATAATCAGAACTACGCCGGATACCAGAGCCATCTTGTGTTTGCGGAATCGCCACCACATCAGTTTCCAGGGCGGCGCTACATAGACTTCCTCCCCCATCGAAGTTGTCGCGCCCGCTTCGAGAAGGATCTCTTCCTCGACGTCCGGTCTGGCATCGACCTGGAGCGCCCGTTCCGATTCGGCCATGGCTCATCCCTCCAGGCGAATGCGCGGGTCCACCCATGCCAGCAGGATGTCCGAGATCAACGTCCCGATCACGGTCAAGGCGCTCAACAAAAGCAGAACAGCACCCGCGAGGTACATGTCCTGCGAGGTGAGTGCACGCAGCTGCATGGGGCCCGTTGTCTGCAGGCTCAGCACGATCGACATCAGCGTGATGGATGAGATGCGATTGGCCAGCGACCAGCCGACGGTGCTGAAGAACGGGTTCAGAGCGACCCGCACCGGGTACTTCCAGATCAGCCGGCTCTCGCTCAGGCCCTTGGCCCGCGCCAACTCCACATAGGGCTTGTTGACCTCATCGAGCAGGTTTGCGCGCGTGGTTCGGAGCTCACCCGCGGTATTCTCGATCGCAACGATCAGGGCCGGAATCCAAAGATGCTTGAACATGTCCCAGACTTTGGGCCAGCTCCACGGCGCGTTGAGATATTCCTGAGAAAAAAGGCCGCCGACGTTCAGGCCGAGCTGGGTTTGTGCGAAGTACATGATGATCAGCGCCCACAGGAAGGCAGGCACACCCACGCCTAAAAAGCTAAACGTAGACATGAGATAATCAGGCAGCGAATACTGGTGCGTGGCCGAGTAGACGCCCATCGGGATCGCTATCAGCCAACTGATGAGCATCGAAAACACGGCCAGGGCGACTGTCAACCCCAGCTTCTCCCAGATCAGCTCGCTGACCGGCCGCTGCCATTCCATGGATTGGCCCCAGTCCCCGCGCGTGATGATGCCCCACACCCATTTGCCGTACTGGATATAGACGGGCTGGCCCATCCCATACCGTTCGCGCAGCGACTCCAGCGCCTCATCGTCAACCTGCTCGCCCATCGCGCGCAACTGAGCGGCGTACGACGTCAGATAATCGCCGGGCGGGAGTTGAAGGATGGCGAAGGTGACGATCGAGATCAGGATGAGCGTGGGGATCATGATGAGCACCCGTCGCCCGATATATGCCAACATGCGCGGCCTCCGGTGCGGCTGACGAGTTGAAGGTTACGGGTTGAAGGTTGAAGGGCTTCCTTGACTGGCCTTCAACCTTCAACCTTGTACTTCCAACCCGTTATGTCGTATGTTTCGCCGGGTCGTCCCAGTAGTAGGTCTCATCCTGGCAGAAATGCTCGTCGCCGGTGGTGTCATCGTTCGGCATGCCAGCCGGGTAGCCCTTGAAGCCGTTCTTGACAATCGTCACTGCCGGCCGCTCGCCGAGCAGGGTGATCATCGGGAGTTCGGTTGCCCAGATGTCGAGCAGCCTCTTGAACGCTTCGGTCTGCTTGGCAGGATCGGGCTCCACAACGACCTCTTCGTCCCAAATCCGCCAGATTTCCCAGACCCAGTGCCCGTCCGGCGGCTTGACAGCGATCGGGCTGTCCGGCTCGGTGTAGTAACGGTACCATCCCGGACACCACGGCCGATCAGGCTGCACGCCGCGGAAGATGATGGCCTCGGGCACGATCGGCAACACGGTGCGATCGCCGCCCCAAGTGCCTCCATCAATGTCGTTTGCATTGTAATGCTCGGTGTAGAGGGCCCGCTCGACGTACTTGTAGGCCATCTTGACGCCGACCTTCTCGAAGTACCCTGAGACGAGCCCGTAGGTATCTTCGGTTTGGGTGCCGACCGGGTCGATGCCCTCGAGACTGAAGCTGATGGGGCCACTGCCGTCTTTGTAGAGCCGGAAGCCGTCGGCGTCCTTCTTGTCGTAGCCGGCTTCGTCCAGAAGCTGGTTCGCCTTGTCCGGGTCATACTCCAGGTAGGCTTCGGACAGCTTCGGATAGTACTGCGGCGACATCGGCAGCGGGCTGTACTGGCGCGGCTTCAGCAAGCCGTTGAATACGAGTTGGTTGATCTCCTCGCGATTGCAGGCGTGTGACAGGGCGATGCGCACGTTGCGCTCGTTGAAGAACTCCGCAAGCTGCGGCTTCTGGCTCGAGAGATTGAGCTGCATGCCCACATGGCTGGCCAGCACGCCGAGGGTCACCTTGTAATCGCCTTGGGCCTCGCTCTGCTTGTAAAGCGGCAGATCGGCCTCCTGCATGTGGCGGTACTGCATGTCGATCTCGCCGTTGGTGATCCACAAGTTCAACACCTCTTGCGATTCCATCAGCCGGTGCGTGAGCTTGTCGATGTAGGGGAGTTGCTGGCCTTCTTCATCCACCGCGAAGAAGTAGGGATTACGTTCGCAGACGAACAACTCGTCGTTGAGGGTGCCCTTGGGAACCCAGGCGCCGAGAGTCGGCCGGTCGGGATTCATGGTCCACTGCCTGGCGAACTGCATGTAGTAGGTCTGCCAGTCGGCAGAGCCGCGTTCCTTGATCGCGGCCTCGAGCTTGGCTTTGTCGGATGTGGTATCCTCGTGGAACTCCTTCATGTAGTGGCTGGGCGATACGGGAAGGGGTGCGATGGTTGCGCCACCGCCCGTGCCGCCGCGCGTCATGTTGTACATGAACATCGGTTTCGGTTTCCCGTAGGTCCACTTGGCCGTGTACTTGTCCACTGCCTCGAACTTCGCAAGCGTCTTGTCCGGGTCGGTCCAGATGGTCTGCGTGCCGGGGGTCAGCTTCTTGTTCTGAAGCTCTTGCTCCCACCAGAAGGTAATATCGTCGGTGGTGTAATCCGCCTTGCCGTCCGACCACTTGAGGCCTTCGCGCATCTTGAGGATCCAGACCCTGCCGTCCTCTTCGACCTGCCACGACTCGACCATGCGGGGCTGCAGGTTCAGGTCCTTGTCGAACCAGGCCCACGAGCGGTCCAGGCACTTGGTCGGGCCCCAGTAGTCGGACACACCTTTGAACGCGCGGCGCCAGGTGCCGCCGTACTTCCCGACTCCCTCGTAACCCTTCATCACGAGGGGATTCTTGGGCAGCCGCTCATCCACGGGAGGCAGCTTGCCCGCTTTGACCAGCTCCGCCAGCATGGGGGCTTCCTTGTACTTGGCGGCGGGCACAGCGGTTGGTGGCACGGCGGTGGGCGGCACAGCCGTCGGCGCCGCGGCCGGTACGGCTGTCGGTGGCACAGCGGTGGGTGGCACTGCGGTAGGCGGCACAGCCGTCGGCGCCGGCGGCACCTCCGTAGGCGCCGCGGCCGGGGTGCCGCAGGCCGCGGCTGCCGCGCCCACCGCAGTCATCGCCGACAGTCGAATGAACTCACGTCGGTTGATCCTTCGCCCTTTCATGGTGCATTTCCTCCTTGAAGAGCAGTCCGTTTTTCTTGCGTCAGTTATCGCTATGTTGGTTGTCTAACCTCTCAGGCATCTCCTTTCGTGGTTCGGCAAGAAGAGACCGCCGGCGTAGCCGTCCCTGGTCCGCTCAAGCCAGGTGCGGAACACCGGCGAGTGCTAGCTCGTCTGCCCGGTGGCAACTCACCGCATGATCCGGCGAGATCTCTCGCAGGACCGGTTCTTCTGCCACGCACCGGTCCACGCAGTACCGGCAGCGCGGGTGAAAATAGCATCCGCTGGGCGGGTGAGCCGGGTCGGCCACATCCCCCGGCATCACGATAGCCTCAGAGCGAATGCGCGGATCGGGCTTGGGCACGGCCGAGAGCAGCGCCTCGGTGTAAGGATGCCGCGGATAGCTGAAGAGCTCCTCTGTGGCAGCGCTCTCGACCAGCTTTCCCACGTACATCACCACAACCCGATCGCTGATGTGTTCGACCACGCTCAAGTCGTGGGAGATGAACAGATAAGTCAGCCCGAATTGCTCCTGGAGTTCCTGGAGCAGGTTGAGGATTTGCGCCTGGACGGAGACGTCCAGGGCCGAGACCGGCTCATCGCAGACGACCAGCTGCGGCCTCAGCGCCAGCGCACGCGCCACGCCGATGCGCTGGCGCTGGCCGCCGCTGAAGGCATGCGGATAGCGGGCCATGTACTCGGGACGCAGCCCCACAACCTTGAGTAGGTCCGCGACGCGCTCTTTGAGCGCCGCGCCCTTGGCCACCCCGTTCGTGTAGAGCGGCTCCCCGATAATCTCCAGCAGCGTCATGCGCGGGTTGAGCGACGAATAGGGATCCTGAAAGATCAGCTGCATGTTCTGGCGCAGTTCGCGGAGCTGCGACTGCTCCATCTGTGAGACGTTGACGCGGCCCAGGTTCTGATCGGTGAACCAGATCTCCCCAGCAGTCGGGTCGTACGCACGCAGGATCGTCCGGCCGACCGTCGTCTTGCCGCAACCGCTTTCTCCCACCAGGCCCAGCGTCTCGCCCTCGCGGATGAAGAAGCTCACCCCATCCACCGCACGGACCACGCCCACCTCTTTGGTGAACAGGAAGCCGCGTTGGATCGAGAAGTGCTTCTTCAGATCGATGACTTCGAGAAGCTTCGGCCGCTCAGGCAGGGCGGCCCCGTGGCTGGCGGTTGGTTCGATCATGGGCTCCCCATATGTACATCGTACCTCATGCACATGGTGCCTCATGCACATCGTGCATCCACCGCTATGTGAAAGCAGGCTCCAGAGAGACGCCCGCGCTCTTCAGCGCGGCCAGGAAATCATCGTACATGACCGAGTTCGGCAGGCAGCCGGCCACGCCTTCATGACACTCAGCGGCCGGCTCATCCAGATACGAGTAGACGACGACGGGGATGCTGCGCGCGGCAGCCTCGACCTCCAGCCTGTGCCACATCCCGAGGGGATGGGTCCCGGTTTTGCGGGCGGTGGCGCCAGGGCTTCTGGCGGTGGCGCCAGGGCCTCTGGCGGTGGCGCCCAGCAATTCGCTGTCAAGGATGATGAGAGAGGGGCTTGCCGGCTGGGCCAGCAGGGACAGCACGTCCTTGCACCGCGACGCGCTGGCCGTCTCAAAGCCGCTCTCTTCGGCATAACGTCGAAGCAGGTACAGGATATTCGGGTCATTGACCGCGATGATGATGCTCTTTGTCATCTGGCTTGCTCCCTCCAGACGCATCACCACCACCCAATGGCAGCATCGGACGCTGTCTTGCCAGCGTTCCATGCTGCCCGGGCATCCGGGTCCTGGCAGCGCGCCAGGACCTACAGTGCACGCGGCCCCAAGCCGTCAGGATAAGTGTAGTCCTGAATGCCCGCCGTGTCTTGTGTTTTTGGGACAACCCTATCGTCCGATTAGGACACGTGCGTTGCGGACGCTGTGGCCAGCGTTCAGGGGGTTTGATTGCGGTAGGCGCTGGGTGACATGCCGACCTCGCGGCGGAAGATCCTGGAGAAGTAACTGCTGTCGCGGAAGCCGACCGCGTTCATGATCTCTGTGATGTTCATGCGTCCCTCATCCAGCAGGCGCCGCGCCTGCACCACCCGGAACCGGTTGAGGTAGTCGATTGGCGACAGCCCGGCCTCTTGCACGAAACAGCGCGTCAGGTGCCGCTCGCTGATGCCGGCATAGCTGGCCATCTGCTCTCGCGAGATGTCTCCGGCGTAATGAGCGTGGATGTAGGCCATGACCTTGCGGGCCAGCCGCTGGGTCTCGCTGCCCAGCCGCTTATTGCGAGCCAATGCCCCCTGGACCTGCGCCAGCGTCTCCTCTGTCGTAAACATGCCCTTCTGCAAGATGGACGCCACCCCACGGCCGAGGCGGCCCATGTCGTCCTCCGACAGGCGTTGCGCGGTCAGAACGATGACCGGAATATCACGCAGCCGCGCATCCCGCTGCATGGCCTCCAACACGCCGATGCCGTCCAGCTCGGGCATCATCAGGTCCAGCAGGACGAACAGCAGGGGCGCCCCTTGCGGCCGCCCTTCCGCCTCTTCCCGCTGAAGCAGTTCGAGGGCCTGAACGCCATCGGCTGCCTCCAGGATACGGCAACCAGGGAAGCGCTCCCGCACCATGTCCCGATGAAGCGCCCGGATGTCGGGATCATCGTCCGCAATCAGAATCGCCTGGTCCTGAGCGTCGTGATCGGCCAGCCCCAGGTTTTGCAGCGCCCGAGCCAGGGCGGCCGGCCCCATCGGCTTCGCGAGGTAGTCCAGCGCCAGCACGGAGCCCTGACCCTGCTCAGCCAACAACGAATAGAGCAGCACGGGAATGTCCTCCGTGGCCTGGCTGTGCTTGAGGACATCGAACAACTGCCATCCCTGCTCCCAGGTGGGCTGCAGATCCAGCACCACTGCGCCCGGCCGGAGGCTGAGCAGCTGGGCCAGCCAGTCCTCCTGTTCCTCGACGGGCAGCACCGCCACATCGAAGCCCTGTTCCCGGAGGTGGCTGCGGAGCAGCTCGCCGCCCGCGGCCTGCTCTGTCAGCAACACGACGCTGTCTTGCCAGCGTCGGCTCTCTTGCCAGCGTCCGGTGCCAGACGCCGCCGTCGGGGCGACCCCTGCGGTCGCCCATCCGCCTGCAGCCTCGCCTGCCTGTGCAGCTGGAACCCCACCTGCCTGCCGCGCTGCGGCCGGAGCAAGCGCCGGAAGGCGAAAGTAGAACGTGGAGCCGCCATCCACGCGTCCCGACGAACGAACGCCGATCTCGCCGCCGTGCAGTTGGACGATCTCGCGGCAGATGGCCAGGCCCACGCCCAGCCCGCCGAAGCCGCGGGACGCGGTTCGCTCTGACTGGCGGAACTCGTCGAAGATGGCCTGCTGCTCCTCCAGTGGCACGCCCAGGCCGGTGTCGCTGATCGAGACAGTCACGCCAGGCGCCGCATCGCCGGCATCCGCCTCAATTCGCAGCCGCACCTCTCCCAGTGCAGTGAACTTCACCGCGTTGGAGATCAGGTTCAGGGTGATCTCCTGAAGCCGGGCCCCATCTCCGCGGACCTCCGGCAGATCTTCATCGATCTCCACCTGCCAGTCCAGCCCCTTGCTGCGAGCCATCTGTTCGCCCACGAGGATCGTGGGCTGCAGGACCGCGGCAAGGTCGAGGGGCTTGAGAGCGAGTCGCAGCTGGCCGACCTGGCTGCGGGCCAGGTCCAGCACGTCCCGCACCAGTCCGCCGAGCTGCTGGGACGTTGCGCGGATGCGGTCCAGATCCTGCCGGTACGGTGCAGGCAGGGGCGGCCGGCTGCCCAGACCCTCCCGCAGCATCATCTCGCTCAGCCCTTCCAGCAGGATCAGCGGGGTGCGCAGTTCGTGGCTGACCATGGAAAGGAAGCGGCTCTTGAGGTGATCGGCCTCTTCGGCCAGCCGCTGCTTCTCCTGGGCTGCCTGCTGCGCCGCATCACTGCGCTCTGCACGCAGCGACGCGGCCTGGTAGAGGTGGATGTTCTCTTGCAGCAGCAGCACGCTCTTCAACGCGCTGCTGATCTGCTCCTGCAGCACCCGGTACACCTGCCCCTCGCCCCCGCTACCCTGGTAGCGTCCGCTGCCGTCCAGCATGATGAATCCCAACTGTTCATCCCGGGAAAACAACGGCTCGACGATGATGGTGTGCACCGGGCCGCCGGGGGATGCGATGCGGGGTGCGACGGAACCGTACCGTACGGGCGGTCCTATGTGACCACCCATCGGGGGGATCCGGTCCGCGGCGCCGTCGTAGAGGCGACCCTGGTAAGCACGCTGAAAGCGTGCGACGTCGCCCATCTTGCGGCCTCCCGACGCCAGGACAGGCGCACAGCACACCTCTCCATCCGGCGGCAGGTCCGCGCGGCCATTCTCGTCGTAGGCCAACACCAGCCGGCAGTCCCCGGGCGCCGCCGCCAGAGGACCTGGCACCGCCGCCAGAGGGCCTGGCGCCGCGTCAATCCCCTCCGGACCGGATGTCGGGTTCTCGTAGAGGGCCACCGCACAGGAGCCGATGCCCAGGCCGGGCAGCTCGCGCGCCAGGATGTCCACCAGCTCGCCAACGTCCCCGGCCAGGGCCAGCGAACGGGTGATATCGTGCAGCTGGTCAGACTGCTGCCTGGCGCGGCGGTGGGCCTCGGCCTGGCTGCGCCAGGCATACTCGCCGATCAGGACGCGCGCCTGGTGCAACAGGTTCTCCGCGCGCCGCATCCTCTCCCCGTCCGCCTCCCATACAGGCGAGATCTTCCTTCTTCCTTTTTGCTTCGGCGGCTCGGCCGCCGCCTTCCTTCCGCTTCCCGTCCACGGTCCTTCCGGACGTCCACCCACCACTTCCCGCAGCGCGGAGATCACCCCATGCCACGGCCACGCCTCACCCCCCGCAGCCACGGCCTGGCGCATGAGGTCGTCGAGAGTAACGAGAAAACGCCCCAACGGAGGGGTCCGTTCCGCGGCGCCGTCCAGCTCGGTCTCGAACGCGTCGAGCAGCCGCACCCTATCGGCTGCGGGTCGACCCGCGGCCTCCAACTCAAGCTCCAACCCCGTAGCGGCGACCGCAGCGTCCGCCCCCCGCCATCTTCCATCTTCCTTTTTCCTTCTTCCTTCCGCCTCCCCTGAGGGGGCCGCCTGCTCGCCGTCCGGGCCGCCCGCGCCCCCGCCCGCGCGCACTACCTCCGCGTCGAAGCAGCCGCATGACCGGCGAATGACCAGCCGCGCAGGCAGCGATATCTCGTCGGGCAGTTGCTCGCCGGCCAGCCGCGCCAGGATCATGGACAACGCCTGGCGGCCGCGCTCCCACATACTGATCTTGAGAGTGGTCAATGGAGGCGTCAGAGCCCGGCTGGCCGGCCGGTCGTCGAATCCGACGACCGACACCTGCTCGGGCACGGAGACGTCCCGCGCCTGCAGGGCCGGCAGCGCGCCCAGTGCGAAGGTGTCGCTGGCCGCGACGATCGCGTCAAGCTGCACCCCGCGCTCGTCCAGGAAGACGCGAATGGCCTCCGCGCCGTTCTCCTGCACCCACGGGTAGGGCGGTGAAACCAGGTCCGGATCGAGGGGGATACCGTAGGCTGCAAGGGTATCGCAGTAGGAGCGGTAGCGCTCGCTGGCCTCGCGATGCGCGGATGGCCCGCGGATGAAAGCCAGCCGGCGACGGCCATGGACCTCGATGAGGTGGGCCATCGCCGCGCGCGTCCCGCCGTAGCTGTCCAGGACCACGCCGGGGATGCCGGGCAGACTGATGCCGATGCTGACCATGGGCAGGGGTTGGAAGCGCTGGCAGAAGTCGTAGGTGGCGCTGGGACCGGCAGAGGAGCCGAGGGATGCGCCCCACACGATGAGACCGTCGAGGCACTCGCGATCTACCAGGTCGTAGATCGCGTTGGCGCGGCGCCCAGCTTCGTGGGGATCCTGCACCTCGCCACCCACGAAGCCGAACACGTCGACCCCGCGTGCCTGCGCCATCTCAACGATGCCGCGCCAGATTGCCAGCCCGTGGTGATCGCTGATCCTGGGCGTGACATAGCCGATGCGCATGGCTGCACGCGGAGCGGAGCGCCGCGGCTGCAACCCTGCAGTGTCCCCTTGGCTCATCGAATAACCCTACCGCACCTCGATTATACCACAGCGAGGTGCTCCGTTGCGGCGGTCGGGCGCTCTTATTCGATCCGCCAGCCCGGCAGGAATGCGCGGCTGGCCCGCAGCATCTCCAGGAACATGGCCCAGGTCTCATCCAGGGCCAGCCGGTTGGTCGGGTCGCCCAGGATCGCCTGGAACGCGAGGTCCCGGTCTCGCGTAAGGCTGGCCTCCACGATGAGCTCCTGGTTGGCCACGTGCCGGGCCATCAGGGGCTGCAGGCCGGGCGGCAGCGCGCCGGCAGCCAGTGGCCGCACTTCGTCACGGCTGAAGCGTGCGTTGGTCTCCACCACCGCATCGCGCGGCAGGTTCTCCACCTGGCCCCGGTTGGCCAGGTTGACGTTGGTCACCAGGTCGCCGAGGCCGAGCAGTGCCCCCATCTGCCGGACCCCTTCCTCGTCCGACGGCTCCAGCCGCAGCGGCTCCCGACCGGCCATGAGATCGCGCGTCTTGCCCGGCGCGTCGCGCCAGCGGCCGATGCGCCAGGAGACGGGCGTGCGGATGACCCCCCAACGGAACAGCTCCTCCGGCGAACGGGTGAAGCCGGGCAGAAACTCCACCAGGTGGCGGTCGCCCGCCGCGGCCAGCAGGCCGAAGCGCTGGAAGAGCGTGAATTTGACCTGGTCCGCGCTGTGGAACCAGTTGCCCCAGCTCTCGACTTCCTCGCGGGTGTATGGCCGGAGCACGCCTGGCTCAGCCAGGTGGTCTCGCAGCAGCGGAAGGAGGTCCGTGCCGCGGTACGAGGCGCGGTCTACCCAGGTGAAGTGGTTGATGCCCGTCACGTTGACGCGGATCTCATCCCGGCGTGGGGCCTCGACCGCCAGGGCCTTGGCGGCCAGGTCCGCCAGCATGCGCTGGGTGGCGAACACCTCGTGACAGCAGCCGAAGACCTTGAGCCGGGGTGCGACGCGGGTGAGCGTGCGCGTGCAGATTGTCATGGGGTTGGTGTAGTTGATCACCCAGGCGCGGGGGCAGATCGCCTCGATCGCCTGTGCGAAGCCTGCGTAGATCGTGGCGGCGCGCAGCCCGCGCACCAGTCCCGGCGCGCCCACGGTGTCGCCCACCGGAAAGAATATCCCGTGCCGCTCCGCAATCGCGATCTCCTCGACCATGCACTCCAGCGTGCCGGGCTGGATCGAAAGCACCACGAAGTCCGCGCCCTGCAGCGCGTCCTCCAGCCGCTCGACCGCGGCATAGCGCCAGGCGGATACGACGCCGGGCTGCTCCCCGAGCCAGTTCCCCAGCGCCTCGTTGAGCCGGGCAGAAGCCAGGTCGATATCGTAGAGCGCCACCTGCCCCTGCAGGCCGGGGCAGAGCGCCAGGTCGAACATCAGCTTCCGCGCCCAGTCTCGGCTTCCCCCGCCGATGTACGCGATCTTCAGCTCGATGGGACGATCATCTGTTGGGTGAGTCATGGTGTGTTTCCCTTAGATGGGTATAGCGGCGTACCCGGAAAGGTACACCGGCATCTCCGCGCTCGACCTGACTTGATCCAGGTGCCGGGCACCTCGAGGTGCCCGGCACCGCGCTACCCGACCTCCACCTCTCCGGCCACCCGGATATCGCGCGAGGAACTGCCAACCTGCACCATCACGGTGCCCGGCTCCAGCACCCACCCGTCGCCGCCCCAGTACCGGAGCTGCGTCGCGGGGAGGATGAAAGTCACGGTTCGCCGCTCGCCCGCCGCGAGGGAGATGCGCCCGAAGCCCTTGAGCTCCTTGACCGGCCGGCTGACTGCGGAACCTTTATGGCTTATGTAAAGTTGTACGACCTCATCGCCGGCCACCTCGCCCACGTTCGCGACATCCACAGCCACCTGAACCGCGCCGCCCGGCCCCATGCGGGGCGGGCTGATCCGCAGGTCGCTGGCGATCCGCAGGTCGCTGGCGATCCGCAGGTCGCTGGCGATCCGCAGGTCGCTGGCGATCCGCAGGTCGCTGTACTCGAAGGTCGTGTAGCTCTGCCCGAAGCCGAACGGGTAGAGCGGCTCCTCCGTCATGTAGCGGTAGGTGCGGCCGGCCATGTTGTAATCGTCGAAGGGCGGGAGTTGCTCGACCGACCTGTAGAAGGTGACCGGCAGCCGCCCCCCGGGATTATAGTCGCCGAACAGTACATCTGCAACGGCCGTGCCCCCCTCCTCACCGGGATACCACGTGCACAGGATGGCCGGCACGTGTGCCTGGGCCCAGTCGATGGCCAGCGCACTGCCCCCCATCAGTACCAGGACCACCGGTTTGCCCGTTGCGTGGATCTGCCGGAGGAGCGCCTCCTGAGTCGCGGGCAGGCCGATGTCCGTGCGGTCGCCGCCCGCGAACCCCTCCACGTGCACGGGCATCTCCTCGCCCTCCACGCTGGGCGACAGCCCCATCACCATCACCACGACCTCAGCCTTCTGGGCGGCCTCCAACGCGGCGGCTGCATGGTCCTGGCCCGGAACAGCCCACAGGAGCTGCACCTTCGGATCGCGACCCGCGTTGATGTAGTCGAGCCGCACGTCGTACAGCCGCCCCGCCTGAAGCTCGACCGTAGCCGTTCGAGTGAACGTCTCGTGGTCATGCGTTGCAAAGTCCAGCAGCTCGCGGCCGTCCAGCCACAGGCTGAAGCCGCTCGAAGCCCGTGCACCCAGGTGATACGTCCCGGAAACGGGCGGGATGAGCACGCCCGTCCAGGTCGCGGCGAAGGGCTCGGTGCCATATCCGCCCAGCGGCGAGGCATCGCGCCACATGAAGTCCACGAGGGGATCGACGCGTTCGAAGGCCGCCTCGGAGAAGTGGCGATCGCGGAAATAGATCACGGCCAGCCCGTGGCCGGTGTGCCCGCCGGTTGGGCGCAGACAGGCTGAAGGGACGACCTGCAACAGCGGCACGCCCGGCGCGAGCTCGCAGCCCTGTGCGCAATAGACGGCCGCGCGGGGCGCCACCTTGCGGCGAATGCCCTCCAGCGGGGTGACCGCGGCCGACGGCGTCCCGCAGTAGTTGCCCAGCAGCACAGCCAGGTCGTCCGCGTCCGGCCCGATGACCGCGATGGACTTGAGGTCCTTCGGGAGCGGCAGCAGCGGCCGATGGCCGTGCCACCCTGGCGCTGGTTCGTTCTTGAGCAGCACGATCGACTCCCGCGCGGCCCGCAGCGCCAGCTCGCGATGCGCAGGCGAGTCGTTGACCTCGAAGGGGATCTGCCCGTACCGCGTCTGCCCGGGCGGATCGAACATGCCCAGGCGGAAGCGTGCCGCGAACAGGCGCGCCACTGCGCGGTCGATGACAGCCTCGTCGATCAGCCCCTGCTCGACCGCTTCCAGCAGCGCCGGATACGCGCACCCGCACTCCAGGTCGCATCCCATCTTCACCGCCAGGGCCGACGCCTCCGCGGGCGTGCCGACCAGGCCATGCCCCCCAAAGATGTCGTTGATCGCCCAGCAGTCGGAGGCCACGTAGCCTTCGAAGCCCCACTCGTCGCGGAGGATCTTCTGCAGCAGCGTCGGGCTGGCGCAGCACGCCTCGCCGTTCAGCCGGTTGTACGCGCCCATCACGGAAACCGCTTTGCCATCTTTCACGCATGCCTCGAACGCAGGCAGGTAGGTCTCCCGCAGGTCTCGCTCGCTCACGAGCGCGTCGAAGTGATGCCGGTCGCTCTCGGGGCCGCTGTGCGCCGCGAAGTGTTTCGGCGTGGCGACCGTCTTGAGGACATCCGCATCGTCGCCCTGCAGTCCCCTGACGAACGTCACCCCCATGGCCGCGGCCAGGTGGGGATCCTCACCGTACGTCTCCTGCCCGCGGCCCCAGCGCGGATCGCGGAAGATGTTGACGTTCGGCGACCAGAAGGTGAGGCCGGTGTAGAGCTGGCGCACCCCGCGGCGCAGGAACTCGTGATGCTTGGCGCGCGCCTCATCCGAGATGGCTTCTGCCACCCCTGCCATCAGGGGGACATCCCACGTGGCCGCAAGGCCGATGGCCTGCGGGAAGACCGTGGCGATGCCCGCGCGCGCGACGCCGTGCAGACACTCGTTCCACCAGCCGTAGGCAGGGATCCCGAGCCGCTCGATCGCGGGCGCATCGTGGACCATCTGCGAAATCTTCTCCTCCAGGGTCATCCCGGAGACCAGGTCCTCCACCCGCTCCTCGACGGATTTCCCGATGGCGCGACCCGCAGCAGTGGAATCGAGATCCATAGCTCAGCCCTCCTCCTGTCCGGCGTCCACCAATGCCGGCGCCGGCACGCCCATTTCTTCCGTGTATTTGTGACACTTGACCAGCACGTCGTCGATCCATATCTCCGCGGGTACGACCCGGCGGCAGATATCCATCACCAGGGGGCACCTGCCGGCAAACCGGCAGCCCTGCTTGAGATACTCCTCCTGGTCCGCATCGGAAAGCTTGACCGCGCCTTCCCACCGCCTTTGGGGATCGGGTTCGGGGATCGATTCCCTGAGGAGCCGCGTGTAGGGGTGTTTTGGATCGACCAGCACCCGTTCCACCGGCCCCATTTCCACTATGTTTCCCCGGAACATGATCGCGATGCGATCGCTCACGTAGTAGGCGGTCGCCAGGTCGTGCGTGATGTACAGGACGCTCACGCCGAGCGTTTCCTTGAGCTCCTTGAAGAGGTTGACGATC